>ERZ779895.2554-NODE-2554-length-16146-cov-6.662171_pt1 | contig 16146 bp, 17 predicted proteins | sample MGYA00511093_ERZ779895 | MGnify/ENA primary metagenome ERZ779895 (study PRJEB29588, sample SAMEA2142970) | human gut metagenome | biome: human gut; feature: human-associated habitat; material: faeces | place: Denmark | collected 2008/2010 ... | reverse complement strand
CTACGTCTGTCAATTAATTATAAGAACGCTATTCACCTATAAACTAAAATTTAACCTCCGAAAACCAAGGCGGCGAAAATTTAACACGGAACGGTATCTTTTATGCTTAGATTTGATTGAAAACACATTATGTATGTGCTAAGATATTAAAAAGGAGGGCGAATTTTATGTGGAACATTAATGAAAACACCATCAGGGTGACCGAATATGATGTCCTAGGGGAACTGCCCGATCCGTTTTTGTTTAATGACGGCGGCAGGGTCAGGACAAAAGAGGACTGGGAAAAACGCAGAGCGGAAATCTATAAAACAGCAGTCGAACTCCAATACGGCGAAATACCGCCGGAGCCGGAAGTGCTCAAGGTGGAGACCGCTTATGCCGGCGGCAAAGGGGGAGCCAATTCCTACAGAATAACCGCAGGCACCCGTGGTAAGACCCTTACATTTATGATGAAACTGTTTTTGCCCAAAACAGGCGATAAATTTCCGGTCATAGTCAGCGGAGACATGTGCTTTAATTACTGCTTCAATGAGGAATACAGAGCGGCGATGCTCGATAACGGCATAGCCTTTGCCGTATTTGACCGCACTTCGCTTGCAGATGATAAGCGGACCGATCCTACCCATACCGGACCGATATTTGATGTATATCCTGATCTTGATTTCGGCTCTGTGGCGGCTTGGGCGTGGGGCTATTCGCGCTGCGTGGACGCTCTGCTTACAACCGGACTTATAGATGAAAGCTGCATAGCATTTACCGGACATTCAAGGGGTGCCAAGACTGCCATGCTTGCGGGCGTACTTGATAAAAGGGCGGCTATAGTAAATCCGAACGAAACAAACGCCGGCTCATGCGCTTGTTACCGCATACATATGAAAGCCGAGTGCGAGGATGGAGTGGTAAGAAGAAGCGAGCAGCTTTCCGACCTTGCGGTCAATTACCCCGGCTGGATAGGAAGCGGTATGCAGGAGTATAAGGACAGAGAAAACGACCTTCCGTTTGACTGCCACTTTTTAAAGGCACTGGTTGCGCCGAGGGTGCTGTTTGTGTCAGAGGCGGCAAGCGATTTGTGGGGCAATCCCATAGGCAGTTGGCAGACCTCGGTTGCAGCTAAAGAGGTCTATAAATTCCTTGGTGCCGAAGATAATATCTGCTGGTATTTCCGCAACGGCTTCCATTATCATAAACCGGAGGATATATTGCAGTTGGCCAATGTAATAAAGCATTTTCGCGGCGAGGAAGAGCTGAACGACAAATATTTCAAGCAGCCCTTCAAAGAACCCGAACTGATATTTGACTGGAAATGCCCCGAAAAATAAAACAAAGGATTGACAGGCGTCAAAAACGATTGTATAATAATAATCGATATATATTGAACGATATATTAATGCTTTAAAAGAGGTATGACATTATGAAAAAGGCGAGAGGGATACTCTGGGGTATAGTGCTCATAGCGGTTGGTGTTATCTATGGATTGCAGGTCTTAGGGGTCATAAGCGGTATTGTGCTGTTCGACGGCTGGTGGACACTGTTTATAATAGTGCCCTGCACTATAGGGCTTATAACCGACAGGGACAAGACCGGAAGCATTATCGGTATATGCGTCGGCGTTATTCTGCTGTTGTGGCGGCAGGACGTTATAGACACAGCCATGATATGGAAGCTGCTTGTACCTGCAATTGTTATAATAATAGGAATAAGAATACTTATCACTTCGATTTTCTCAAAAAAGTTTGCCGATATACCGATAGCGGCGGCAAACGTCAAGAACGGCAGCGGTACAGCCATTTTTTCAGGATCAGACCTTAATTATTCCGGGAAGGTGTTCGGAGGAACTACGCTCACAGCGGTATTCGGAGGCGTCAAGTGTGATCTTCGCGGCGCAGTGATAGAAAATGACTGCCGCATTGATGCCACGGCAATATTCGGCGGCATTGATATTTTGGTGCCGGACAATATAAATGTTGTTTTGAACACCGCCGCCTTTATGGGCGGAGCCGAGGACAAGACCGCAACGCGGCAGATAGCGGGCGCCAAAACGCTGTATATAAACGCAGTCTGCGTTTTCGGCGGTATCGATGTAAAATAATTTGATTCTGAAAGGTAAAAGTTATGCTGAACATTGAACATCTTACGAAAACATACGGTGACAAAAAGGCGGTAGACGATCTGTCGCTGCACATTATGCCCGGCGAGATATACGGATTTATAGGTCACAACGGCGCGGGAAAGACAACGACGCTGAAATCGGCAGTCGGTATTCTTTCCTTTGACAAGGGAGAAATATATATAAACGGCAGGTCGATAAAGGCTGATCCGATAGCCTGCAAAAGGGACATTGCCTATATCCCGGATAACCCCGACCTCTATGATTTCATGTCGGGCATAAAATACCTTAATTTTATAGCCGACATATTCGGCGTGGACGGGGATAAAAGACGTGAGCGTATCGAAAAGTATGCCTCCGACTTTGAATTGACGGCGGATCTTGCCCAGCCGATAGCCTCATATTCGCACGGAATGAAGCAAAAGCTCGCCATAATAGCCGCGTGGATACATGCACCGCGGCTTATCGTCATGGACGAACCGTTCGTAGGACTTGACCCTAAGGCGGCGCACATACTGAAGGGTATGATGCGCTCGGTCTGCGATGAGGGCGGCGCGATATTTTTCTCGACCCATGTGCTTGAGGTCGCGGAAAAGCTGTGCGACAAGGTCGCCATCATAAAGGGCGGAAGGCTCATCCGCTCCGGTACAATGGATGAGGTCAAGGGCGATGAATCGCTCGAAAGGGTATTCCTTGAACTGGAGGGAGAGCAATGATAAAGGTGCTGCTTAAAAAGCAGATGACCGAGATATTCCGTTCTTATGTGTATGACCAGAAGAAAAACAAGGCGCGTTCCAAGGCGGCTGTCGCGGCGTACATAGTGCTGTTTGTCGTTCTTATGGTGGGTATACTCGGCGGAATGTTCTTAATTTTGGCGAATGCCATATGCCGTCCGCTGGCTGAAGCCGGTGCCGGCTGGCTGTATTTTGCCATAATGTCGCTCATAGCGATAGCGCTCGGCGCGTTCGGCAGTGTGTTTAACACATATTCGGGACTGTACCTTGCAAAGGACAACGATCTTCTGCTTTCGATGCCGATACCGCCGTCAAAGATTATGGTGGCGCGTCTGCTCGGCGTCTATCTTATGGGGCTTATGTATTCCGGCATAGTGATGCTTCCGGCGATCATAGTTTATTTTATTACCGTGTCAGCGGCACCTATGGCGATAATAGGCGGCATTTTGCTCTGCTTCCTTATTTCGGTCTTTGTGCTGACACTGTCGGCGGCACTCGGCTGGGTCGTGGCAAAGATAAGCCTGAAGCTCAAAAACAAAAGCTTTACGGCGGTGTTCGCATCACTCGTTTTTATGGGAGTTTATTATTTCGTTTATTTTAAGGCACAGACCGTTATAAGCGATCTCGTTGCCAATGCTGCAGCATACGGCGAAAAAATAAAGGGCTCGGCATACCCTATATATATGCTGGGCAGCGCAGGCACGGGCGATATCTTTAGTCTGCTTGCCGTGACAGGCTTCGTGGCGGTGCTGTTCGCACTTATGTGGAAACTGCTGTCCGCAAGCTTTATGAAGATAGCTACCACTACCCCTAAGGAGAAAAAGAAAAAGTATATATCAAAGGATATGAAGCGGTCGGGGATCGGTGCGGCGCTTTTAGGCAAGGAGCTTGCACGTTTTACCGGCAGTCCAAACTATATGCTTAACTGTGGACTCGGTATCCTGCTGCTGCCGGTGTTCGGCGTGTTTATGGCATTCAAGGGAGAGTCGACATTGTCGGTTTTCGCATACGCTTTGGGACTCGGCAGGGACGCAGCGCTGTTTTTGCCTGTCGCGGTCGTGTGCTTCGTGTGCACAATGAACGATATGGCGGCACCGTCGGTCTCGCTTGAGGGCAGGACGCTCTGGCTGCTGCAGTCGCTTCCGGTGACTCCGTGGCAGGTGCTTAAAGCCAAGCTGTCGCTCCAGATAATACTTACCGGTGTGCCGGCTGTTATCTGTATGCTGTGCCTGCTTGTATCTGCCGGATTTTCGGCGGTGGAATTTTTACTGTCGCTGCTTGTCGTTCTGCTGTGTATATGCTTTTTGTCGCTTTCTTCGCTGTTTTTGGGACTGAAATTGCCCAGTCTTAACTGGACAAGTGAGATAACGCCGGTAAAGCAGAGTGCGGCTGTGATTTTTGCGCTGCTTATAGGATTTTTGTTTGCGGCGCTTATAGGAGTGGGCGGTGTCCTGCTTATGATATTCTGCCATCTTGGCTTTGCGGCGACAACAGGTATTATCGCTGCTGCGGAAATTCTGCTGTCACTGCCTCTTTACCTGTGGATAAAAAAAGGCGGTTCAAAAGCGTTTGCCGGACTTTAACCGATAAAAGAGGTGTAAGCTTTGGAAAATGTAATAGAGATTGAAGGACTTTGCAAGAGTTTCGGTGACATAAAGGCTGTACATGATCTCAGCTTTAAGGTCAAAAAGGGCGAGCTGTTTGCGTTTTTGGGTGTTAACGGTGCCGGAAAATCAACCACTATAAATATTATCTGCGGACAGCTTAAAAAAGACAGCGGGCATGTTTCAATATGCGGTACGGGGCTTGACAGCGATCCCGACAGGGTCAGGCGCAGTCTGGGCGTTGTGTTCCAAAGCTCGGTGCTTGACAAGGATCTGACCGTAAAGGAAAACCTTGAAAGCCGCGCCGCCCTTTACGGCATATACGGCAGAAAGTTTAAGGAGAGGTTCGACTATCTCTCAGAGCTTCTCAGGTTTGCCGACCTTAAAAACAGGACGGTCGGTAAGCTGTCGGGCGGACAGAGACGGAGAATCGACATAGCCAGAGCGCTGCTGCACGACCCGTCGGTGCTCATCCTTGACGAGCCGACGACGGGACTTGATCCGCAGACGCGCAGTCTGCTCTGGCAGGTCATAGACACACTGCGCCGCGAAAACGGCATGACCGTGTTTCTTACGACCCATTACATGGAGGAAGCAGCCGATGCGGATTATGTTGTCATTCTTGATCACGGCATGATAGCTGCCGAAGGCACACCTCTTGAGCTTAAAAACAAGTATACGGGCGATTTCATAACACTTTACGGTGTGGATGAGAGCAGCGTCAAGGCATTAAACCTTTCGTATACCGAAACAAGCGGAGCGTACAGGGTGTCCGTGGGAAGCACCGCCGAGGCGACAGAGCTTATTCTGTCGCACCAGGAGCTCTTTAGGGACTATGAAATAGTAAAGGGGAAAATGGACGATGTTTTCCTTGCCGTCACCGGCAGGGAGCTTAAAGGGGGCGCTGAAAATTGAGAACGCTTGCAGCCCTTGTAAAAAGAAATGTCAAGCTGTATTTCAAGGACAAGGGAATGTTTATTTCTTCCCTTATTACACCTCTGATACTGCTTGTTCTCTACAGCACGTTTTTAAAGAATATTTATGACGACTCATTTCGCGGTGCATTAAAAAGCGCCGGAGCAAGCATATCCGACAGCATTATAAACGGCTGCGTCGGCGGTCAGCTTGTGTCGTCGCTGCTTGCGGTAAGCTGCGTGACCGTTGCCTTCTGCTCCAACCTGCTTATGATACGCGATAAGGTCAGCGGTGCCAAAAGGGATCTTACCGTTGCACCGTTAAAGTCCGGTACCATGGCGCTCGGATATTATGTTGCGACCATTATGTCGTCGCTTATAATCTGCCTTGTTGCGGCAGGAGCCTGCTTTTTTTACCTTGCGGCAACCGGCTGGTATATCACCGTGACCGATCTTTTGTTTATAATACTCGACATATTCCTGTTGGTGATGTTTGGCACGGCGCTGTCGTCATGCATAAACTTTCCGCTTTCGACCGACGGTCAGGCGTCGGCGGTGGGTACAATCGTAAGCTCGGGCTATGGCTTTATATGCGGCGCTTATATGCCGATATCCAATTTCGGTACGGGACTTAAAAACGTTATGTCTTTCCTGCCCGGAACATACGGTACATGCCTGCTGCGCAATCATTTCATGAGGGGTGTTTTTGCCGAAATGTCTGAGGCAGGGTTCCCCGATGAGGTGGTCGATTCGATAAAGCAGAGCGTTGACTGCAGCCTTGAATTTTTCGGGAAAAGCGTCGGCATCGGCGCCATGTATATAATAATGACCGCCGCAATCGTGCTGCTTATAGGCATTTATGTGCTTATGAACATGCTGTCTGCAAAAAGGAAAAAGTAAAAGGTATTATAGAGCAGCCGTCCTTTTGGACGGCTGTTTTGTTTCCTAAAAATTCCAGTGCCGCCCCTGATTTCGGAATATCGATGTGATATACTTAGGCTGGCGAGAGGTAGTTTTGGTGAAAAAACGGGCAATGAGCATTCTGCTGACCTTGTGCATGGTGCTTTGCCTTGTGCCGGCAAGCGTGTTTGCCGACGGCAGCGGTAAGTATTACGGCGACGCTGCGGCAACAAAGGAGATAACAAAGGCAGGTACCATAATAGAAAAGCTGCCTGACGGCGAGGGTGAAAAGGTTCCTTCAACCGGCGACAGCAGCAATATTATGCTGTGGATAGCACTGTTTGTTATCAGCGGCGGCGTTATGTCAGTTACTATGATTATAAATAAACGTAAAAAACGTTCCATGAGATAACGGAAAAACGGGGCAGTCGTTTTGTTCGGCTGTCCTGTCTTTTTTGAAAATTTCACACAAGCAGCTCTTGAATTTAACAAATGTGTATGATATACTCTTGAAGAATAAACGGTTAGTATTGGCAGAGGGAGAGGGAAAATTTTACCGGCTTCAGCCGTTTGTTGTGTTGGAAACAGGTTTTTTGTTCAAGCCGCATGAGACGGCAAAACGGAGGTATTGTATCAATGAAACTAAAACATAAGATATTCACTTTTGTGCTTAGCATCTGCATGATTGTGACCTGCCTGCCAATGGCTGCTTTGGCAGATAACGTGCCGCAGGGGCGTTGGACGGAATATGCCGCAGACACATTTTCCGGCGGTAACGGTACTAAGGACGATCCCTATCAGATCGGCACGGCGGAGCAGCTTGCACTGCTTGTCAAGGATGTCAATGCAGGCAGCAAGACCCACACCGGTGAGTATTTCATTCTGACTGATGATATTGACCTTTCCGGTCATGTATGGACACCGCTGGGCTATGAGACCTATGCCTCGGGCGGCGGCTCGGCACAGTCGTTTCAGGGATATTTTGACGGCAACAACAAAAAGATCACAGGCCTTTATGTCGACGAACGCGAGGGCGACGAGCATGGCAAAAACCGCAATTCCGGTCTGTTCGGACGTGTCGGTGCCGTCGGTACCGAACCCGTTATTCAGAATCTTATTGTGGAAAATGCCACCGTGTTTACGGGCGACGGAAATCCCAATAATGAGGACGATAACTATGGTGCAGGTGTGCTTATAGGTAGTATTACCGTTATAGGCAACAATGTTGAATATGCATCAGTCAAAAACTGTACCGTGTCCGGTACGGTCAATTCCACCAAGAATGCCGGCGGTCTTGTGGGGGATGCAAGCTATACGCATTTTGAAAATTGCAGCGCTGATGTCAAGGTTGGCGGCTACAATACCAGCGGCGGCTTTGTGGGAAATGCTTTCGAATCGCAGCTTACCGACTGCACCGCGTCGGGCGACGTGACCAGTTACGGCTGGTGCACCGGCGGATTTGCAGGACTGCTCTTTTATAACACAACCGTGGAGCACTGTGCGGCATTCGGCAATGTTGAAGCCGGTGACTGGAACCTCGGCGGCTTTGCGGGCTACACAGAAAACGCTGTCACCATTTCAAACAGTATTGCCATGGGTGATGTCAAGAGTAACGTGACCGGATGGGATCCCAAGACCGGCGGCTTTCTTGGCACCGCATGGGACAGCTCGGTCAAGCTGGAAAAGTGCCATGCAGCAGGAAAAATCACGACCGAAATAACCGATACCGTGGGCGGTCTGATTGGCTTTGATGCCGGAAGCAGTATTATCGGCTGCTCATTTGACAATGAAAAGAACCCATCATTTTCCGGATTGGCCGGAGTGATTGCTCAGAGCACTGCCGGTGTTAAGGCAAGCATCTGTGCCGACTATTACGGCGGTCATGATATGGCTGCAAAGCCGGAGCAGAAGCCTACCTGTACCGAGGACGGACATGAGGCTGGCAACGAGTGCAGACGCTGCGGATATAAAGAGGGCTTTGGCGTCATCAAGGCTCCAGGTCACACCGGCGGCACCGCCACCTGCAAGGACAAGGCGATATGCGAGGTCTGTCATGAGGCTTACGGCGAGACCGACGCAAACAACCACGCCGATCTTAAGCACTTTGACGCCAAAGCGGCTACAAAGGACGCCGAGGGCAACATCGAATACTGGTACTGCGAGAATTGCGACAAGTATTTTGGCGACGCTGCGGCGACTAAAGAGATAACAAAGGCTGACACTATAACGGAAAAGCTGTCAGATGGTGAAGGCGAAAAGGTCCCTCAGACCGGCGAAAACAGCAATATTATGCTGTGGATAGCGCTGTTTGTTATCAGCGGCTGCGCCTTGACCGGTGCCGCTTTTATAAGCAGAAAGAAAAAATCTTTTTAAATAAACCGCTTTTATAAAGATACAAGCGGCAGGTAAAGTACAACTTTACCTGCCGCTTGCTTATTTATATTTATATTCATATTTACCGTTTAGTCCGAGCTGAGAGAGCAAACAGAAACCGAAGCAGTGGGAGAACTATTTTTCTTTCTTCAGATGCTCCTTCAATACAATATTTATAAACTGCGAAAGCGAGCGATCGTCGTTTTCAGCCTCCGCCTTTATTTTCTCCAAAACATCGCTGTCTATCGTTATACTGATTTTTTCCTTTAAGGGTCTCATAAACTCACCTCAAATATGATTATATACATTTGTGTGATTTTATATTGACAAATAGGATAAAGTAGGATAAAATAAGATAAATTATATACTGAATATCAGGCACATTGCTGCCGGATATTTCATGAGATACTGGCAGATATAATTTACTGCTGTATTGAATTCATAAATTTATTAGGCAAAACTATTAAAAGCTATCAATAATTGATTTATTTTCTTTGAAAAAATCATATTACAATTAAATCAATAACACTGTTACTGAAAATTGAAGGCGGCATCGTGGCAGCCTATTGCCGCCGGGGAGGAACTGCTGTTGAAATGTGATTTGTGCGGCGACACAAATATTGCGTGTAATACCGGTGCCGGGTACGACCCGAATGTCGGATTTTATAAACGCAAGATCGTTCTTGCAACCGGAGATGGTGCCGTTATCGGTTCTGTGCCGGCTCTTGTACCCTTGGGATATGATGTTTTGCAGGCAAAGAGCAGGGCGGAATGTCATGATATTTTATCGAAAAAGGGCAGGAATATTGCCGCCGCGCTGGTCGGCATTGCGGCTTCAAAGCAGGATGATTTCGAGCTGCTTTCGGATATAGCGCAAATGCTGCCTGCTGATGACATACCGGTCATTGCGATAGCGCAGTATGGCTCCGAGGACAGCGTCGGTCGTGCGTACAGGCTCGGTGCTGCGGATTGCATCGGCGCCCCGTTTTGCGCACCTCATGCACGACTCAGAATAGAAAACATATTGAAGCTGTATGACAGACAGCGCTTTTTGCAAAGTGAAATTGCAAGACAGAACGCGGAAACAAGAAGGAGCCACAGACTGCTTGCCGATATTTCCGGCAGCATTATCGGCTACGGCAGCGGAGAAAGCAACATGCATTTAAAGAGAACTGCATGGATAGTGTCGCTGCTGCTCGACCGGCTTGTACATAAAACCGATAAATACGGTCTGACAACGGATGTATGCAACTGTATTTCCGCCGCGGCTGCACTTCATGATATCGGAAAGGTCGGAATAAAGAGGGCGATACTGAACAAGCCGGGCAAACTGACCGATGAGGAATTTGCAGCGGTAAGGCGGCATACGGTCATAGGCGAGGAAATGATCAGAAGTATTGACTGTTACGAAAGCGAACCGTTTTTGAAAATTGCCGCACAGATATGCCGCTGGCATCATGAAAGGTATGACGGCGGCGGATATCCGGACGGACTGGCAGGGGACGATATACCGATCGCGGCGCAGGTCGTAGGTATTGCCGATGTTTATGATGCGCTTGTCAGTGACAGGGTGTACAGTCCGGCGGTGACCGGTGAGAAAGCGTTTGAAATGATTGCAAACGGCGAGTGCGGAGCGTTTTCGCCGCTCATGCTTGAATGCCTGTCGGAAATAAAGCCTGTTTTATTAAAAGAGGAAATTGATAAGACTATATAAGAGTGGTGCTATAAGGGAAAGACTGCTTTTTTGGGTTGCAGGTCAATAAAATATTGTTTTTCCGACGCACATGTCGCCAAAAAACAAAAATGCGGCGTGAACGCCGCAGCAAAATATGATTTTAGGTTTTCGGAACAGGCTGAAAGCTCCTGTAGGCTATAGTCTACAGGAGCTTTCTTTAGGCTGACGGGAGAAAAACACATCACCGTTTCGCCCGTCGGCTTGGTTTTTGCATGCTGTTTTGCGTTTGACGGATTTCATTTCAGCATATCGGCAAACTGCCAAAGACCTCTTTCAAAATCCACACCGTATTTGTGGTCGGTACCGCCGGCTGCCGTACGTTTTATGCTGCCGACCGTAAGCTGTACCGCGATTTCGGCAGACTCTTTAAGAGTTCTGCCCGACAGCCGCGCAGCCGTAAGAGCGCTCGCGAAAACATCACCGGTACCGTGAAAGGTTCCGGGGATTCTGCTGTTGTTTATGTATTCGGTCTGACCGGCCTTTTGAGTCCGGCAGGCAACCGCCATTGTATTTTCGTCACAGCTTATACCGGTCAGCACCACATCGCAGCCGCAAAGCGATTGGAGCGAGTCTACAAGCTCATCGGTAAAATCCCTGCTGTGCGGACCGCTCACATACTCCCTCTCAAGAAGGAAAAGTGCCTCAGTGATATTAGGCACTATGATATCCGCCTTTTGACAAAGCGGAAGCATGGACCTTGCAAAGTTCATGTCAAAAAGCGAATACATCTTTCCGTTATCAGCCATTGCAGGATCAACAATGACCAGCGTGTCAGGCTGCCTGAAGCAATCAATAAAATCACAGACTATTTCTGCCTGCTTAGCTGATCCGAGATAGCCTGTGTATATGGCGTCAAAGTGCAGCCCAAGCTCATCCCAGTGGGATATAAAATGTTCCATGTCGTCGGTCAGATCGCGGCAGAATATGTTGCCCGGCACGGCGGTATGAGCCGAAAGTACGGCTGTCGGCAATACCGACACCTCTATTCCTGCCGCCGAAATCACCGGCAGAGCAACCGTAAGCGAGCATTTGCCGAAGCCCGAGATGTCGTGTACAGCCGCCACCCGTTTTTGTCTTTCCATTATTTTTGCGTCTCCGTTTGTTTGATAGAATTATTAAACAACGCATGCGTCAGTTTGTCAAGTACGGCCGGTTAAAAAGATCTGAATAAACAAAAAAATAATACAAATAATAGCTTTACGAAAGGAATGATGATATGAAGGTATCAATAGACCGCGACGGCTGCATAGGCTGCGGACTTTGCACCGAGACATGCCCGGAGGTTTTTAAAATGGGAAGCGATGGTTTTGCCGAAGTGGCTGCGGAGCCGACGCCCGAAAACGAAGCTGCCGTAAGGGAAGCTGCCGACGGCTGCCCTGTAAGCGTTATAAGTACGGAAGAATAGAGATAAAAGATTCATCCCACCGGTTTACCGGTGGGATGAAGTTTTCCGTAATACGGGTTTCAAAACAGCTGACCCGGGAGTTTCAGCTTCTGTTTCGGCGGAAATGTGGCTTCGAACCTTTCAAAGCCCTCGGGATCGCGTTCGGATACAAAATAGCCGTCCGGATCCTTGTATGTACCGGAAATGCCGTTCAAAAATCCTGGGACAAGCTCTTTTATAAGGAAATAATCTGCATCGGGATCGTCCTCATAGCGGACGCCCTTTGTTTTGGCAGGTACAAAGCCGGATTTGCCGTAAAACAGAATATTGCCGGTGATTGCAAGTGCCCCTGCGCCCATTTCTCCTGCCTTTTCCATAGAATAGTCAAGCAGGCGCTTGCCGTAGCCCTGACGCTTGAAGGGCGGCGCAATTCCTATAGGTCCGAAGGTCATTATAGGTACGCGCCGTCCGTCATCACATTCTATCTATGAGCGCACATAAATAACCTGACCGATCATCTCGCCGTATTTAGTACAGCAGCTCTGCGCTTGTTACCCGTAGGCGCCAGCCTTGCGGACGATCTCACGCTTCGCTGCCTGAAAATTTAAACGGCAGAAACTCTTCGACCTTAAACCGGATTTTTTTGGCTTTAAGGCGTACGGTGTCCGACTCTTGTCAGCCTAAGCTTACTGACAAAAAAGTACGGATCCGGCTATTGCCGGACCCGTACTTGATTTGAATTATAACTTTATATTACATAAAACAGTATGCAGAAAAAGTGAAGTATGCTTCCTGCAACAACAAAGAGATGAAATACTGAATGCATATATCTGTGCTTTTTGCCTGCTCCGTAAAGGACGGCGCCGACGGTGTATGCGACTCCGCCGGTCAGCAGAAGAACTATTCCCGGCATGGAGAGGGCTTCCATAGTGGTCTTTGCCGCCAGCACTATGCACCAGCCCATTCCTATATAGCATATCATTGAAAATTTCTGATAATTCTTAAGGTCTATGGCGGTAAGCGTGGTGGCGAGTGCGGCAAACCCCCACACGACGCCGAATATCACCCACGCCGCAACCTTATCGACACGCATTATTCCACAAAGAAGGATAGGCGTATATGTTCCGGCAATCAGAAAATATATCGTGCAGTGGTCTATGACCTGCATTACCTTTTTGCCCATTTCGCATCGCAGCCCGTGATAAATGCTTGACATAGTGTAAAGCATCACAAGGCTTGCACCGTATATTGAACTGCTGACAACGGCTATCGCGCTGCCCTTGAGTGCCGAAACGACCACGCAGAGCACCAGAGCCGCAACGCCGAGCGCTGCTCCTACGATGTGCGATACCATGTTGAATATTTCCTCTCCGCGTGTGTAACGCGGCAGTTTTCTGTCAGCTAATTTTGTCCTCGCGATCATTGTTTATTCTCCTTTTAAAACGCGCGGCCATCACCTGTTTTTGCCCTCAAAAAAGAGCGCCAGGGTTCCGGGACCGGAATGTGAGCCTATAACCGGACCGGTCGGAGTGACCATGTCTACACAGGTTCCGTACTTTTCTTTTAATATTCTCTTTAACATTTCGACGTCTTCGCCGCAGTCGCCGTTGCATATGAAAACGGGTCCCTCGCCCGGATGCTCGGCAAGCTCGCCGTACTTTTCAGCCAGCGCGTTTATGGCTGCTTTGCGTCCTCTGACCTTTGAGACATTGGTGAGTTTTCCGTTTATATCGGTATGCATTACCGGTTTTATGCCGAGTATTCCGCCGACAAATGCCGCGGTGGGGCTGACCCTGCCGCCGCGCTTTAAATATTTCAGGTCGTCAACGGTGAACCAGTGGCAGATGTGCGGTATTCTCTCCCTTACATAGTCGGCAGTCTGCTCCAGGGTCGCGCCGGATTCCTTTTTAAGGACTGCAAGATATAAAAGCAGACCGAAGCCGGTTGAAGCGCAAAGGCTGTCAATGGTGATTAATTTTCTGTCGGGATACTTTTCAGCCAGCTCTCCTGCAGCCATTGCACCCGAATTATATGTTGTGCTCAGTCCGCTTGAAAAGCCTATATATAAAATGTCATTTCCCTTTTTGAGCTCCTCTTCAAACAGGTCCTTGAAGGTTGCCATATTTGCAGCCGCCGTTCTGGCAACATGACCGGCACGCATTTTTTCATAGAACTCGTGCGGATCTATGTCGCTGTCCTTCATTTCTATTCCGTCATCTTCAAAATGTAATGTGAGGCATGCATACTTAACGCCCCACCTTTCAAGTGTTGCAGGACTTATGTCACACGCCGAGTCCGCAAATATTACAAATTCATTCATTTGGATCAGGTTCCTTTCGACTGTTGATTTGCTGAATTCATATTACTACAGGTGAATGTATTTGTCACTGAACTGTTGAACAATGACTCTATACCCTTGCTTTACAGGGCGGTAGAGCGGTTCTTCGACAATTCTACCGCCGGTAGAGTCCCAAAAAACGGGCTTGAAATCAAGAAAAAGTTGTGTTATAATACTTTTGTATTAATCGCCATACTGCTGCTAAAGCGTCGGCACAAACAGGCTGCAAATTTCCGTTAGCGGTGGGTGAAGATTTATCCGGCGTGTTCCTCGTTTGTATTTTATTGTAATAAAAAGCGACGGAAGCGCCGTCTTGTATATTATGATCAGCGTGATATTTCATGCTGATTCACCGGAGGTGAGACCTGTGTCAGACATGAAAATGACCGTTGCCGGCAATATTTCCGACCTGCGCCGCAAAAGCGGACTTACACAGGCCGAACTTGCCGAAAAGCTGAATTATTCCGACAAAGCCGTCTCAAAATGGGAACGCGGTGAGTCCATACCCGATGTTACGGTTCTGAAAAGCATAGCCGATCTTTTCGGCGTTACGGTTGACTATCTTCTTGCGGAGGAACATGACGATCCGGAGCTGGCAAAGAAGCGGACAAATAAAAGAAAGTTCCGCAATCACGCGCTCATTACCGGAATAAGCATACTGCTTGTGTGGTTTGTTGCAACCTTTATATTTATAAATGTAAGTTTTGTCGGGCTCGGCAAAAACGGCGGCTGGCTGGTGTTTGTCTGCTCCGTGCCTGTGTCAATGATTGTGTGGTTGGTTTTCAATTCGATCTGGTTCAACAGGCGCCGTAATTTTTTTATAATTTCCTGCCTTATGTGGTCGCTGCTTGCTACCGTTTTTCTCTTTTTCATTGCGTTCGGCACAAATATATGGCCGCTCTTTTTTATCGGAATTCCGGCACAGATCATCATAATTATGTGGTCGGGTATAAAAATCAAGCGCAAGTAGACGCCGGCTTTTATTACTCAAGGATATTTTGACGTGTTTTCGAAAAAATTATGCCGAAATATTAAAAAAGCACTTGAAAATACAAAAGAATAATGCTAAACTATTGATTGTTGTGGGGTCATCCCTTACGCACAATCATATGGGGGCGTAGCTCAGCTGGGAGAGCGTACGGTTCGCATCCGTAAGGTCGAGAGTTCGATCCTCTTCGTCTCCACCATAAAAACCACTCCATCGGAGTGGTTTTTCTTTTTCGTTAACGCTTCACTGGAAGTTTTTGTTTGGGGGTATCTTATGAAAACCGCATTGATCACCGGCGCGTCCCGGGGAATTGGTCGGGCCGTGGCCCGGGAATTAGCTCATCAGGGCTGGGCTGTGGGCATCAACTACCTGAACCGGGCGGACAAGGCCCGGGAGCTGGTGGAGGAACTGACAGCAGCGGGCTGTCATGCCGCCATGTTCCAGGCCGATGTCGCGGACAGCGCCGCCGTGGCCGAGATGGTCCGGAAGCTGGGCGAGACCTTCAGCCCGGTAGAGTTGGTGGTAAACAACGCCGGTGTGTCGGGTCAGGGGCTGTTTCAGGACACCACCGACGAGATGTGGGACCGGTATCTGGCGGTAAATCTGAGCGGCGCCCGGAACACCGTCAAGGCAGCCCTCCCTCACATGATCTCGGAAAAACGGGGCTGCATCGTAAATATTTCCTCCATCTGGGGCCAGCGGGGGGCAAGCTGCGAGGCGGCTTACTCCTGCACAAAGGCGGGCATCATCGCCCTGACCCGGTCGTTGGCTATGGAATTGGCCCCCTCCGGCATCCGGGTAAACTGCGTGGCCCCCGGCGTCATCAACACCGACATGGTGCAGGTACTGGGACAGGAGACCGTGGAGGAGCTGATCCGCGAGACGCCTCTGGGCCGTTTGGGAACACCCGAGGATATCGCCTATGCCGTGGCGTTCTTCGCCTCGGAGCGGGCAGGCTTCATCACCGGTCAGGTCCTCACCGCCGACGGCGGCTTCATTGTATAGAACTTCATGCATGGCAGCGCACCGCGAACATGCGCAAATGCCAGTGCATGAAGTTTTCGCGCAT
>ERZ779895.2548-NODE-2548-length-16163-cov-10.148373_pt1 | contig 16163 bp, 14 predicted proteins | sample MGYA00511093_ERZ779895 | MGnify/ENA primary metagenome ERZ779895 (study PRJEB29588, sample SAMEA2142970) | human gut metagenome | biome: human gut; feature: human-associated habitat; material: faeces | place: Denmark | collected 2008/2010 ... | reverse complement strand
CGTGAGCGTCGACCAGCGCAATGAGATCATCGTCGACCTCATGCGCGAGCTGGAAAACGGGCAGGAGCAGATCATTGAGGGTGTATTGAAAACCGCATCCTATGAGCTGGAGCTGTCGGCGGTGGATGCGCTGGGGTCCGTGCGGGCGGTGGAATACGCCATCCCCACGGCGGCAGTGGCGGTACATCTGGCCCAAGGCGGCACGGCCGTGGGCGTGGGCAAGTACGCCGAGCACGACAAGGCCGTTGATATCGCGCCGGACTGGGACGTATGGTTCCGGGGCAAGCGCCTGCTGGACGCCGTGTGGCCGGTAGGCAGCATATATCTGTCCGCATCGGAGATAAGTCCGGAGACGCTGTTCGGCGGCACCTGGGAACAGGTGAAGGACCGGTTTCTGCTGGCGGCGGGGGACGTCTATGAACCGGGGGAAACCGGAGGCGAGGCCCAACACACCCTGACCAAGGCGGAGATGCCCGCCCATACCCACGGATATGACTTCACGGGGCAGTCCGACGTCACCGGCGTGACGGCCATCCGGCTGTACGACGCGGACGGGCGCAGGAACGAGTATCAGGGCGCGTCCGCCTCGGCAGGCGGGGGGGCCGCCCACAACAATATGCCGCCGTACCTGGTCGTGTATGTCTGGCGCAGGACGGCGTGAGAAGAAAGGACGAACGATATGGCATCAAGCTATCCCATGTTACGGTACGGCTCCTCCGGACAGGAGGTTCGCCGCTTGCAGCAGGCTCTGAATCGGGAGGGCTACTCCCTGGACGTGGACGGCGGATTCGGGAAAAAGACCCTGGCAGCCCTGATGGACTATCAGCGCCGGGTGGGCATGACCCCGGACGGCGTGGCGGGCAGCAAGACCTGGGCCAGCCTGGGCGTTCAATCGGCACAGGATCGTCTGGCAGACCTGGAGAAGGGGTATACGCCATCCCGGGAGACCCAGGACGCAAAGCGCAGCTGGGAGGAGCTGGCGGCCAACCGTCCCGAAGATTATACCTCCCCCTATACGGAACGCATGGAGGAGCTGCTGCGGCAGATGGAGGGGCGCGGGCCCTTTGCTTATGACCCCAGCCGGGATGACACGTTCCAGCGCTACGCCCGGCTGTACCAGCGTCAGGGACAGACGGCCATGGAGGATGCCCTGGGGCAGGCGGCTGGCCTGACCGGCGGGTATGACTCCACATATGCCCAGCAGGTCGGCCAGCAGGAGTATGGCCGCTATATGCAGGAGCTGGCGGCACTGGTGCCGCAATTGCAGCAGAACGCCTGGGACCGGTACGAGAGTCAGGAACAGGCACTGCTGGACCAGTACAAGCTGCTGCAGGGACAGGATGCATCCGCCTATGACCAGTGGCGGGACCAGGTAGAGGATTGGCAGAACGCCTCCCGCCAGGCCCGGGACCGCTATGAATCCCTGGAAAAGCAGGACTACAGCAACTATCTGGCCTTGATGAAATATTACGCCAGCCGGGCGAAGCAGGAGCAGGACGCCGCTCTGGCGCAGCAGAAGCTGGAGAGCTCCGGCACAGGAAAAGGCGGCGGCAGCTCCCGTTCTTCGGCCAAGAGCGGCGGGAAAAAGACGTCCCTGAGTTCCGCTGCCAGCGAGAGTCTGGAGCGCACCATGAATCGTTATCTGGGGAAGGGGGACACCCGCCAGGTAAAAAAGCTGTTTATGCAGTACCGGGACCGGATGACGCCTCTGCAGCTGCGCCGCTTTGAAAAGCTGTTGGGCCAGAATAACATTCCCATGACGGAATAATGAATAATAGAAAGCACCCCCTGCCGGGCAGCACACTGTGCCGCCCGGCAGGGGGGTGTTCTGATTTTGGCGCCTTTTCGCAGGGGATTACTGGTCAAACGAAGGGTTCACGAAATACAGGTTCTTCTGATCCATCTTCTCCTTAGCCAGCCGCAGCCCTTCGCCGAAGCGCTGGAAATGCACGATTTCCCGCGCCCGCAGGAACTTGATGACATCGTTGACGTCCGGGTCGTCGGACAGACGCAGGATGTTGTCATAGGTGACCCGGGCCTTTTGCTCTGCGGCCAGATCCTCCGTCAGATCGGCGATCAGGTCGCCCTTCACAGCCATAGACGCAGCGTTCCACGGGAAACCGGAGGCGGCGGCCGGATAAACACCGGCGGTGTGGTCCACGAAGTAGGCTTCGTATCCGGCCTTCTTGATCTCCTCCGGCGTCATGCTCCGGGTCAGCTGATGAACGATGGTGCCAATAATCTCGAGGTGCCCGAGCTCCTCCACGCCGATGTCCGTCAGCAAAGCCTTCAGCTCCGGATATGGCATGGAGTACCGCTGACTCAGATACCGCAGCGATGCACCGAGTTCCCCATCCGGCCCACCTGATGGCAAAAGGATACAATTAAGTGTAGAAGTATATGGCCAGGTGCCAGCTGGCCTTTTCATAAGTGATATGGTCAACGACGGAACGGAGGACTTCATTTTTGGCGCCTTCATCGGCGGATGTCTCCAGGAAGCGGAGGATGTCCGCCGCTTTTTTTCCATAAGCGGCCTTATCCAAGGATTCCGGGGCCGCAGCAGCTGAAGCGGCCTGTTCCTCTATGCGGCGGATACGCTCCTCCAACCGCGCCTTGTTGTCGCGGTATTCCTCCAGAGTATCTACGCCGGCCTGGTAGGCATCCTTGCAGCGGGCCAGCCTTCGGCGCTCCTGCTCCAGCAGACGGCCATAGTCTGCGGTACGGGACGGGGCGGACGTCAGGTGGGGGACCATATGGAAGGTCAGCGTACCCACAGAGCACCGCAGGCCCGTCAGCACGGCGGCGTTGGCCCTCCGCAGGGATAAGGAATGGGACGTGTGACACGCGCCCTTGGCGTAGCTGTGGCACTGGAGAAAGGGGCAGGAGGAGCTTCGGCCGGCCATGATCAGCGTGGCTCCGCAGGCGCTGCAGCGCACCAGGCCCCGCATCACCCAGGCAGCGGGAGCCTGACGCTGGTACCTCCCGTAGGCCGCCTTGCGCTGATCCATGCGGCGCTGCACAGCCTCCCACAGGTCCATGGAGGCGATCGGCGGGTGTTTGCCGTCCACAACCTCCACGCCGTCCGCTATATGTACGCGGGAATACCGGGTTTTGTGTCCGGGCGTCCAACGGATCTTCCCGATGTATACGGGGTTGCGGAGCATATACTCCACAAATCGGCTGTCCGGCCGGTTGCCGCGCCGCGTAGTGATCCCGGCATCGCCCAGCTGCACGGCGATGTCCCGGAGCCCGGCGCCATCGGCGTAGGAGCGGAACACATCGCACACGATCTCCGCCCGTTCCGGATCCACTGTGAAGGTCTTGTTGGCACTGTCGATGCGGTAGCCGAAGGGCGCTGTGCCCATGGCTTCGCCCCGGAGAAACTTTTCGCTCATGCCGCGCTTGACCTCGGCGGACAGGTTGATGAGGTAATATTCGTCAAACCACTCGATGATGCTTTCGATCAGCGTGCCGAAGGGGCCGTCCACGGCGGGCTCCTTGACGGAGATCACGGAAATGCCCTGTTTGCGCAGCAGACCCTTGTACAGCACGCTCTCCTCTCGATTGCGGGCAAAGCGGCTGAACATCAGCACCAGGATCGCGTCGAAGGGCCTTACTTTCTCCTTGGCCAGGGCGATCATGCGGTTGAAGGCCGGGCGCTTCCGGGCGGTGGCGGCGGAAATGCCGTCATCCTGGAACACATATTCCTCCGGCAGCAGGTATCCGTTCTTCCTGGCATACTCCCGGATGAGCCGGACCTGGCTGTCCGGGGAGTACTCCTCCTGGTCGTCGGTGGATACCCGGATATAGGCGGCGGCAATTTTCAGATCACTGGTGGGCATGGCGTTTCTCCTTTCACTGTGTCCGAATCGGGTACGGGTGTGGCTAACAGTAACACAAAAACAGCGATCATGCAGTCGAAAAGGCGGCGACACCTTGAATCCAGGTGAGTCCCGGTGCGCGGAAAATGCTGCCCCCGTGTATGCAGCGGAACGCTGCGAACGAGATAGGACATCCCACCCGGCGCATAAGCTGGATGGGAGGTGTATCTCATGGCAGGAGAGACGCGGCAGCCGCTGACGTGTGCATTTTACCTGATCGACCGGGAGACCGGCGAGACCAAGCGGATCGACAAGGTTCCTCCGGAGGCTCTGGAGAAGATGAGCAAGCGCCTGAGCGAGAATATGAGCGCTTACTACACCCGGCATATGGACGAGTACGTCCGTCTGGAGGTGTAACCTGAGATGAACAGAAGAAGCCGCCCGAAGGCGGCAGGGGACGATGCCGATGTGCTTTGGCGGGTCTGGCCGCAGCTGGATTCGCGGACGCGGCAGCTGCTGGAGGACAAATATGTCCTGAACATGAGCGATGCGGAGATTGCCTCTGCCCTGGGCGTCAAGCCCAGCAGTGTGCGGATGCTGCTGACAAGGGCCAGGAGCAAGGCGCGTAAGGCGATAGAGAAGAAAATGTGAACAAAACTAAGCCTCATATATAAGACAGGTAAGCTGTTATACCCGTCTTATATATGAGGCATTTTTGTGGTAAGAGGGACTCCGTTTTTGGCGGTCAGGCCCGTCATGCGGCTGAAGCTGTCGTAGGCGTAGTTAGCGGAGATGGCACCCTCCGTCGCCTTGGTCAGCCGGTTGTCCTTGTCATAGGCATAGGTGCTGCTTGCTGTCCGGACGTGACCGTCAGCCGTGGTAAAGAGTCAGAAGGTAGGAAGAAAGATTCCGGACAACATCCTGGGCGTTTCACGCTGTTCTGCAGAAATACATTTCAATGCGGTATTTTACTTGTCTTGTTGATGTTAATACCCGGTGTATACTTTTCGTCGCCCCGATATGCAAATTGCGGGTCTGTATCATCGGCTAATCTGATAATGTACAGAGACCGTATACCCACATTATCTGCATCTGCGGTATCCAGCAGCATATATTCCATGGCAAAGCGGTACTTATCCTGGGTCGTTTCAACATCGTAAGTCGCATACAGGCATTTCCAATAACGTCCCGTACCATCTTCGTTCATCCCACCTATAGATCCAAGGCTGCCCCAGTCATTATATGAAAGCATATCACCTCGGAAGTAGTCAAACAATGCGGTGATAGTTTCTTCTATATTTTGCGATTCCTTCAGTGATTTTTCAGAAAAGAATGCTTTCAGAGCGACACGGTCTTGATTTTGAATGGCTCCTATTAGAGCTTCAAAACGCTCATTTGCAGTCTCTCTCTCATTTTTTTTAAATAAATCTCTTACCATATTTGAGTCACCTGATGAGCAAGACGTTAATAATAGGGTCATAATAATCAGCATTAACAAACATACTTTCCTCATAGCAATTACCTCATAACATCAAAAGTAAAACCTGGCTATACAGCATATTGCCCCATGCGTCGTAGATATAAGTCACAACCGTGTTCCCGTTGCCGTCCACGATCTGAACCACATCGCCCTGCGCATTCTTGACGTACAGATATGTGGTCCCGTTGTACGTCACGGACGCCGGGCCAATGGAGTCATAGGTAAAGTGCAGCTTGTTGCTGCCCCAGGACAGGTCCGTCAGTTTAAAACAATGGTCTCTTGATTGATATACACGGTGTAGCCCTTCGGGTACGACGAAAGCACCGCCCACGCGGCATACTTCTGTGGAAGGTCCTGATTGCTGTAAGTACCAAAGTCAGAGCCAAGAGAATCGGCAAAAGTCGGGGCGGTACCCGATGCGTTCATATGGAGACTGATGCAGTAACAGTCGGAGCCGGCCACCCTGAATACATTGACAAAGCAGATATCGTCTCCCACGTCTATGATCCGGCCCGAAGAAATGGGGTATATTGCCTGGGACGGAGCGCGCCAGCCCTTGGCCGTCTTTCGGAAAACGCTGAAATTCATACCCCGTTCAGACTTACTGCCATCGCTCCCAGCGGCGACTAAGGTATAATTTTCCGTATCTGACCGCGCCAGCATCTCCGGATAATCCTTGAATAATCCGTCTGCCTCCACAGCTTCCTGCAAGGTGGGATATGACCGCCGGGGCCAGTAAACCGTTAATACAGTATCCAACGCAAAGGTCAGAACACACAGCGCAATGACGGCAATGATTTTCTTTTTGCGGCTCATTTCGTACACTCCTTCCCTAGGTGGGGTTATAGTACCGGCCGCTGAGGTAATACAGGCCCGTTTCGGTATCGTAGACGTACCCGCGATAGCGCAGGGGGTTCGCAGCACCCAGCGTGGCAGCCATGGTGCCGTCGGTGGACATGGGCGCGCCCCAGGGGTCGTAGGTGTAGGACACCACCTGGGTGCCGCTGGCATTCGTTACTGACGGAGTACTGCCAGGGAGTTTCGATAAGTGCTATGTAGTATCAGAACAGAAATGCTTGCGATGTGATTAGCGATTGCCTATTCCCAACATACAACTGTACACGCAATGGTTTTCAATCCGGGATTAAGTCCGGGCAAATCGAGAAGTCCACGATGCCGGACCCTTCATAGCTGCGCAGGTAGGTGATCGTGATCCGATAGGTCCGGCCATCCGCCGACGCGCGAAACTCGGCGGTGGTGTAGTGGTCCTTGTCCGATATCTCCGTCTTGTGACCCGTCATACGCTCCAGCTGCCAGCCGCCGCGCAGGGGGATACCCAGCTCAGACAAAAAGGCGTCCATGTCCCATAGCTCATCCGCCGCCTTGGTGGGGTGGAGGCAGGACTGCCAGCGTTTCTCGTCCCGCCGGGTCAAAGCCTCCAGGGCCTCCTGGCAGACCGGCTGCATTTTATTCTGCGCATTCCGGCCTGCAAATGCGATCGCCAGCATGGCCAGCACAAATACCGCGGAAAACAGAATGACATATCCCAGCTTCTTCCGGGAGTCGGGGGAGGTGTCCAGCAACTGTTGCTGGATGCCGATGCCGATGCATGTCAGAACGTGTGCAAACACCGCGCTGAGGAGCCACCCGGTTGATAAGCGGATCAGCAGACTGCCGATGGCCAGCAGAAGGACGGTCTCCAGAAAGAGGGCGAATCTTCGCTGTCTGGCTGTGACCAGGGTCAAAAGGTAATAGATCACGTTGAGAACGGGAATGAAGGTGATGGCCCCCACTTGGTTGTCCAGGTGGAAGATTTCTTTTTTCTTCCCCAAATAGATTCTGATTCTGATTCTTTTTCTCATGATGAAAACACAACTCCTAACTAAATCAGAATCTTTTTAATCATCATCCCAGCAAACCTCAAAAGAGAATCCAATTAATGAAGATGCAGAAAAACCAAAACCTTTCTCTCCATATCCAAACGAGAAACCGGGACCTACATAGACTCCAATCGAAACAGAAATATCCAATGGAATGTATATGAGAACTGAGGCCCTTGCAACATATGCCCCAGCACCAATCGAAACCTTCTTTGAACTCAAACTTGCACTGGCCTCAACACTGAACATATCTGCATCAATCTCAAAACCATTCATAGGCAATTCAGTATAGAACCCCGTCTCGCTGTCATAGACGTACCCGCGATAGCGCAGGGGATTTGCGGCGCCGAGGGAGGAAGCCATGGTACCGCCGGTTTTCAGGTAGAAATACCTGTTGCCGTTGTACGTCACGGACGCCGGGCCAGTGGAGTCGTAGGTAAAATGCAGCTTGTTGCTGCCCCATGCCATCTCCGTCAGCCGGGACACTTATTCCTCCTCGTCGGGTTCCTGATCCTCCAGGTCGGGAGATATTTCCCCGCGCCGCAGGCTTTCAAATTGCATGCGTTCCTCGCCTGTCAGCGGTGGAAAAATCAAAACCTGCGGCCAGCGAAAGGTGGCACGCTCTATATTGATCCGTCCACCGGCTGTTCCTTCTAACATTACGGTGCTGCATACCATCATGAATGCCTCGCCAGGTGTTTCTTCTATAACTTTCGCTATGGGATACAGGCCCACCATCTGAAACCGTTCCCACGGATAGAGGTGACGAAAGATACCCAGCAATATCACGGTAATCCCCTTGGTGGATACAATGTATACCCGGCTGAGCGCAATAATCATGGTAAATACCACCGCATTAAATATCAGTCCAAAAATCCAGAATATGACTACGTCAAGGGCTATTGGAGTAGGCGGTTTAAAGTAGGAGATATAGGCGTAGATATAAAACACATCAATTCCTACACCGGATATAATGAAAAACATCATCTGGTCATGCATCCCAGATGGGGAGATACGCATGTTGCCTTTTTCTAATTTCTTCATACAGTCATCCTTACCGGGCCCCTTCGGCCCATACACATATTAGAGCTCCCTCCGCTGCTTCTGCTTCTGCTTCTGCGGCTCGACGAGTATGTTGTTGCTGCGATGTACGTAGAACCGACCGCTTCGCAAGGTGCGCTAAAGGTCATCTTACAAAATGCTTCACCGATAACCTTTTCTGCTGCAGATCCATCAACCTCGGGGACCAAAGCTGTTACAGCCGATGACATGATTGCCACAATGGCGGCCATAACTGCTCGGTTGAACATCTCCAGTGAGCGGCTTTCAGAGGAAATAACTACATCTCCAAAGGCAAGTATTCCAGAGTAAATTGCCCCAACCAACTGGGCGGTTCGTTTAACTGAGGGCAGCGGCGAAAACAACTGGTAGGAATTTGCAGCAAGAGAACTTGCAAAGCCCTTGGCAAAGCTCTTCCAAAAATTGTTAAACAATGTGCCAAAAGAAAGGTCCTCCCCTAACATCCAATCATTGATTAATCCGAATACACCGCCGACAACTCCGGAGATAAGTGCATCAACAAGGACCTCCTGCCACAAGTCGCCTCCATTATCTTGTCGATTGACTGGGTCATTGTCGCAGTAGGCAAAGAGATTCTTATCCCAGTTGGCTTTGCCAGGGGAGGCCCCAAGGACATCCGCGGTATCCGCATTGATAAACCTTCCCCAGGTGGGGTTATAATACCGGCTGCTGAGGTAGTACAGCCCCGTCTCGCTGTCATAGACATACCCACGATAGCGCAGGGGGTTTGCAGCGCCGAGGGTGGAAGCCATGGTGCCGCCGGTGGACATGGGCGCACCCCAGGGGTCGTAGGTGTAGGACACCACCTGGGTGCCGCTGGCATTGACAAGACCGGTGACATCGCCTTGGGCATTTTTCAGGTAGAAATACCTGTTGCCGTTGTACGTCACAGACGCCGGGCCAGTGGAGTCGTAGGTAAAGTGCAACTTGTTGCTGCCCCAGGTCATCTCCGTCAGCTGATCGCCCAAGTAAGAGAAGTTGTACGTCGTGCCGTTGACTGTCTTGGAAATGCGCTTGCCATCGGCATTGTAGCCGTAGGTGATGCTGCTGCCGCTCTTGCTCATAGACGCCAGCTGGCGGCCGTGCTGCCAGGCGTAGGTCCATGTGCCGTCGGACAGGGGATTGCCTATGGCGTCGTAGGTGATGGACTTCCCATTGAACGCCGTCAGCAGGTCCGGCCAATCAGCATTGCCGTAGGTATAGGTTGCGAGAATGGAATTTGGATTTTTGTTATTGTGATAATCTGTCAGGCCGCGTTGGGTTATATTGCCGCCATCGTCATAGGTATACGTCCAGACATAGCCGCCGGGGTAATCTTCCGCACTGATCAAGCGGCCATACCTGTCATATCGGTAATCAAATTCCTGTCCGCCGCCGGTAATGGACGTAATATTCCCCTTGTTGTCATAGGTGTACGTGTACGCAGCCTTGCCGTTGGTCCAGGTTTTCACCTGGGTAGAGGTGGCCGACGAGCTGGGGTCCACATAGGTGACGGCGGTGCTGACCACGGAGGTGCTACCGTTTTTGGAGGTCAGGCCCGTCATGCGGCTGAAGCTGTCATAGGTGTAGTTGGCGGAGATGGCGCCCTCCGTCGCCTTGGTCAGCCGGTTATCCTTGTCATAGGCGTAGGTGCTGGCATAGGTGCTCCCGTTCAGCGTCTGGGTCTGGGAGGACAAATTGTTCTCGTCGTCGTAGCCCCACTGGACAATGTTGCTGTAGCCGTCGCCGGACTCCTCATACCGCATGAGCCGGTCCAGGAAATCGTAGCTGTAGCGGTTGACCCGGCCGGAAATGCCGTCGGTCAGCTGGCCCAGGTCATCTCCGTCAGTTTAACGCAACGGCATCCTGATTGATATACACGGTGTAGCTTTCAGAGAATTCGGGAATATAGGCAAAAAAGCAGTACATTCGAGCCACCCCATTCTCAATTTCGTAGGAGTGAAATGTAGAAAATGCGGAGTCTGACACGGATGGGAGCGGATCCTGATCTGTCGACATGTAAGTAAGGTGAATGTAGTGGTCTCCATAGTCCGGAACGAAGCACTCTGTTATGTGGCACAAGTTGTCCTCTATTTGTGCCACTTTATCGGTGTAACGCAAAGAAACAGGAGCGATCTGTCCATTGTCGAGGATCTGAAAAACATTCCATTCGTAATCGCCGTTTGATGCATCGTACCAATACAGCATGGCAGTTTCCGTTCCATCTACCCGCAGGATGACATCCTTTTTTGATAAATCAACGAATGAAGGCCAAACGGTAACTGAAGACATGCAGGCTGTCAGAAGAAAAACCAAGAAACACAAATGAAAAAACGGAATGATGCGTTTAAATAATTTCATATAATTTATCACCCTATGAACATCTGACTAAATGCAGGCGCTAACTGCGGCATATAAGTAAGTAGCCATCCATATCCTTCAAATGCCGCAAAGGCCATCAAGGCGACCACTCTGGCATCCATACTGACACAAGCATAACTGGCACTTGAAGCGCCTCGGTCATCATACCACACGTTAGAAATCTCCCACTCAATTCGCATTTCTGCAGCATCTGCTCTTACACTGTATATCACCCCAGAATTTCCAAATTTAGAAGCCGCATACGAAATACCAACACCATTTTTAAACAGATCATAGGCAAAAGAGTTCCCCAGAGGAATCCGTGTAGATATATCTCCATCTTCAATATCAATGTTGGCAAATGGATGGGATATCAATGCGGCATCAGAAAATGCAGGAGTTGATACAATATTACCCGTTTCGTATCGAATAAAATTGCACGGAGTGCGTACAGGGGCATTCGAATTTATATCACGACTTGAAGCTGTATAAGTGACTCCTGTAGCACGGACATAGGTTCCAGATGTATTCATTGTATGTCGCCTTGCCTGCAATTTGATGTAATACTGAGCATCCCGCGGTCCGCCATCTGTCATCATGGTCATGGTGTTGTGGGGAAGCGATCCACCGGAATCTCGATTGCGCAGGGGATTCCCATTGCAGTACGCAAACATGTTATATCCGGTAAATCCCTGCCCTGTGGAAGCATAGCCGTCCGCATTGATAAACCTTCCCCAGACCGGGTTATAGTACCGGCTGCTGAGGTAGTACAGCCCCGTCTCGCTGTCATAGACATACCCACGATAGCGCAGGGGGTTTGCAGCGCCGAGGGTGGAAGCCATGGTGCCGCCGGTGGACATGGGCGCACCCCAGGGGTCGTAGGTGTAGGACACCACCTGGGTGCCGCTGGCATTGACAAGACCGGTGACATCGCCTTGGGCATTTTTCAGGTAGAAATACCTGTTGCCGTTGTACGTCACAGACGCCGGGCCAGTGGAGTCGTAGGTAAAGTGCAACTTGTTGCTGCCCCAGGTCATCTCCGTCAGCTGATCGCCCAAGTAAGAGAAGTTGTACGTCGTGCCGTTGACTGTCTTGGAAATGCGCTTGCCATCGGCATTGTAGCCGTAGGTGATGCTGCTGCCGCTCTTGCTCATAGACGCCAGCTGGCGGCCGTGCTGCCAGGCGTAGGTCCATGTGCCGTCGGACAGGGGATTGCCTATGGCGTCGTAGGTGATGGACTTCCCATTGAACGCCGTCAGCAGGTCCGGCCAATCAGCATTGCCGTAGGTATAGGTTGCGAGAATGGAATTTGGATTTTTGTTATTGTGATAATCTGTCAGGCCGCGTTGGGTTATATTGCCGCCATCGTCATAGGTATACGTCCAGACATAGCCGCCGGGGTAATCTTCCGCACTGATCAAGCGGCCATACCTGTCATATCGGTAATCAAATTCCTGTCCGCCGCCGGTAATGGACGTAATATTCCCCTTGTTGTCATAGGTGTACGTGTACGCAGCCTTGCCGTTGGTCCAGGTTTTCACCTGGGTAGAGGTGGCCGACGAGCTGGGGTCCACATAGGTGACGGCGGTGCTGACCACGGAGGTGCTACCGTTTTTGGAGGTCAGGCCCGTCATGCGGCTGAAGCTGTCATAGGTGTAGTTGGCGGAGATGGCGCCCTCCGTCGCCTTGGTCAGCCGGTTATCCTTGTCATAGGCGTAGGTGCTGGCATAGGTGCTCCCGTTCAGCGTCTGGGTCTGGGAGGACAAATTGTTCTCGTCGTCGTAGCCCCACTGGACAATGTTGCTGTAGCCGTCGCCGGACTCCTCATACCGCATGAGCCGGTCCAGGAAATCGTAGCTGTAGCGGTTGACCCGGCCGGAAATGCCGTCGGTCAGCTGGCCCAGGTTGCTGTTGGCATCGTAGGTGTAGGACACGGTGCTGCCGGTGTCGCCGTAGGTCACTGCGGTGGTGCGGCCAAAGCTGTCGTAGCTGTAGGACACGGCGTCGCCGTTGCCGTAGACGGACCGGCTCAGCCGCCGGTTCTGATCGTTGGTATAGCTGTGGGAGATCAGGGTGCGGCTTCCGGCCTTCACCGCCGTGGTCAGGTCGAACACCCCGTAGGTGAAGCTGTAATCCGTGCCGGAGGCGGTGGAAATGGCGGACAGCAGATCCTTGCTGTAGGTATAGTCCACCGCGGCAGTGCTCTGCTGGACCTTGATGGTGCGGTACAGCTGGTCGTGGGTGTAGTTGGTGCGGGTGCTGGCCGTCTCGCCGGGAGCCTGGGTCCAGTTCAGAACACCTGTCTGGGTGTCGTAGCCATAGGTGGTGGTCTGGCCCAGTGCGTCCGTGACGCTGGAGACCTGGTCCCCGTTAGCCGTGTACACCGCGCTGGCGGAAATGGTCTGGCTGCCGCTGCCCAGCTTTACGGTCTTGATGTTGCCGTAGGCATCGTAGGTGAACCGGGAGGTAACGCCCTCCGGACTTACCGCCTTGATCACATTGTGGTAACTATCATAAGTATACGACTGACTGGCCCCACTTGGCAAGGTCATTTTTACCAAATTGTTGTTGGAATCGTAATCATATTTGGTTTCGTTCTTTTGCAGGTCTATCACGCTGATGAGATTGCCGTTGGAGTCGTAGTCATAGCTATGTCCAAACTCCTCTTTGAACAGCTGCACATTGTCGAAATAGACGGTGTTCAGTGTTTGGACATAGGCCGTGTAGATGCCCATTTGGGAGTAGGGCTTGGCTGCCTTGACCACGCCGGAAACAAACTGCCAACTGCTCTGGCTGTCCGTATCCGGATTGAACTTGATAAAGTTGTCGCTTGTGGTGCCATCTGTGTAATAGAATCGCACCATCAGGGCATACATCCGGCGATTGCTGTCGTCCGTATATACGCAGTCGCCCTTGGCCCAGCCGGCCACCGTATATACATCGCCTGCGGCCCCGCCAAGGCCGCTCAGAATTTGATTGCCATACTTGTGCTTGTTGGGGTCACCGGTGATGCGCATAACCCGCTTGTCCGAGTTCTCCGTGGGAGAGCTGGTATAGGTGATGATCTGGTCCGTACTGGCGCAGCTGGAGTTGGGAGTCCAGGCGGAATTAAAGGAAAAGTCGCTGTTTTCTACCAGGTTATACCGGCTGGGCGAGGCGGTCTGTTCCAGCTGCAAGGCGTCAAAATAGGCGGCCGTACCGGAGGTGTTCTGCAGGAAGGGGAGAACCGAGGCATAGGCGCTTCCGGATGGCAGCGTATACGTCACCTGCAGCCGGGTCCAGGTGTTATTGGCCGGTGCGGCGGTGCTGACAACCAGGGGCTCCGTGCTGCCGGGCTTCAGCAATCCAATGCGGGCTCCGCTGGCTCCGGCTCTGACATAGGCGGAGAAGGTATATGTCTTCCCGGGCTCAAGGGCCCGCACAGCGCTGCTGACCGGCTTGAGGGTGTTGTTCTGAATGGACAGGGAGGTGCGGCCGTAATAGGCCTGGGCCTGACTGTAGCTCCAGCTGCCGGTACCGGTGCCGGATACCGTCCATCCGGTCTTGCTCTCGAGGCTGCCGCTTTCCAGCAGGTTGATAACCGTATTCTGCAGCTTGGACGACAGCGTCAGCTGACTGGCCTTGGCCAGGTCCGTGCTGTTGGCATATTGGGAGAACTGCGCACGGCCCAGTCCATCCTGCACCGACAGGGTACTGCCGTAGCGGTTGAACTGCATGATCTCCTTGTTGCCGTTGTGATCGGTAAATGTGGTCTGGTTATGTGCATATTCCAGAGACAGTGTTCCGCCTGCGGTGCTGCCATCGTATTCCTTGATGGTCGCGATTCGGTTAGGCTGTCCGTTCGTGGTCGTGTTATAGGTATACGCCAGCTTATAGCCGTCAGCATCCTGCGCACCGGTCAGCAGATGTTCTGCACCATAGGAAAATGTCGCATTTTTCCCGTCTGGATATCCGATGGTCCTCAGATTATCGCCGCTGACCTGGTAGGTCATAGCGGACAACTCTGTTGTGCCGGTACCTGTAAATCTGATCTTGGTCAGGTTGCCGCTGCTGTCATAGCTGAATCGGTATTTGCGGCCAACGCCGTCCGAGATGACCGAGATGTGATCCTGCGATGCGTAGTAAATGGAGACACTGCTAGCTGTGGCCTGGTTATTGGAGAGTCCAGCCAGCCGTCCACTGGCATCGAAATAGCGTTTGCTGCCGCTCTTTTCTGTGATACAGAATTTTTTCGTTCCGCTGCCGGTATCCGTCAGTTGACGTGTAGGCTCCAGTTCATCCACATACAGCCCGGCAGATTTTTTCATAAAATAGTGGCGGGTGCCGTCCTCATCCTCCCACCGGTAGTAGGTAGTGCCGCCTAAAGTGATCTGCTCAACGCGCTGGTTGTAATTGGTACGCCAGCCGTAGCCAAGACCGTAGGCCTTGTTGCCCTTGTCGTTTGCGTTATAGACAGCGTTGATGCTGACGGGCATCCGGTTGCCGGAAAAGCCCAGTCCTGTGTGGACCCACACCAGGTTTCCGGTGTAGTCATTGACATAGCCGGTACCGGCCCGTCCGGCACTGGAAGAGGTATAGTCCCAGGTGCTTTCCAGTCCGCAGTTGTTGATGTAGGAGATGACCAGCATGGGGCATTGCTGCGTGTTGCTGTAGTCAGAGGAATAGAAAGACGCTGTTTTTGTTGTCGTCCCACCCTCTACGGCTTCCGACATGCGAAGCATGACACCAGTATTTCCGGAGGGCTCATACCATTTTTGGGCAATGTTCGTAATATCCCAGCTATGCCAGGTTTGTCCGGCAACGAATTGATAATCTTCTGAGGTGTGGACATAGTCTGCCCGGTTAGCCCAGGTAATTGTCTCAGAGTCCCACATGCTTTTGACCTGATGCGCCGTCATATAATTGCCCGAGATACTACCGGAGCCGCTATATTTGTAAAGTAAAACCTTTGCGCCTACGACCACATCCGTGTAGGACTACAATACATATTGGACAATTGAAGAAAAAAGCTATGAGGAATATGGTCTCATGGGTTATAGTTAAGTTACCACACCAAACCAACCCGAAAGGAGACCATATCCCTCATGAGCAAGAGTATAACACAAGACATGGCCTATCGGCAATCCCTAATGAAGTACGCAGAAAAATACGGCGTCAGCCGCGCCAGCCGGAAGTACAACAAGAGCCGGTCGTACATCTACTTCTGGAAGCAGCGCTGGGATGGTAGTGTGGCATCCCTGGCCTGCCAGTCCAGACGGCCCCACAGCCATCCCAACCAGCACACAGAGGCCGAGCTGAAGCTCATCCGTGACATGCGCCGCCGGAATCCAACCCTGGGTATGGTCGAACTCTGGCACCGTCTGCGGCAGCGCGGCTACACCCGTTGCCCGGAGAGTCTGTTCCGTGTCATGCGTAAAATGGGGTTGTTTCCTGGCGAAAAGCCAAAAAACACATACAAACCCAAGCCTTACGAGCAGATGACCCGTCCCGGAGAGCGCGTGCAGGTAGATGTGAAGGTCGTGCCGCGCAAGTGCATCGCGGATCCGGAGCTTCGGCTGTTCC
>ERZ779895.2536-NODE-2536-length-16237-cov-3.257941_pt1 | contig 16237 bp, 10 predicted proteins | sample MGYA00511093_ERZ779895 | MGnify/ENA primary metagenome ERZ779895 (study PRJEB29588, sample SAMEA2142970) | human gut metagenome | biome: human gut; feature: human-associated habitat; material: faeces | place: Denmark | collected 2008/2010 ... | reverse complement strand
CCTGGGGATTGGGAAAAATGGATCTGCAGCTGGGCGATCTCAGTGCTCAAGGCTATCCGTTTTATTGGGGAGCTATCGAATACACTTTCACATTTCAAGGCTCTTATGATTTTGTGGAAGTGAAGATGCAGGGGACTGCGGAAGTTTTTGTCAATGGGAAAAGCTGCGGATACATTTACGGAAAACCATTTCTGCTTTTTATCGGCAATGCCTGCGTAAGAGGTGAGAATGAATTGCGAATACAGCTTTGCAACACCGCGCAGAATTTTGTCCGCGCAGAAAGTCCTGTGCCATTTGGAATATACGATGTCAAACTGAAAAATAATTTAAATGGGAGTACTTGTCAATGAGAAAAATGCCGTGTATCTTTATTTTAGCAATGATTGCAGTTGCTTTCACCTGCCAGGGGGAGGACGCTGTTTTTGAAGCGGAAGCCCTGGTTACAAACCGTTCGGAATTAACGCACAATCATCTGACTTCCTCGTGCTGGGACCTTTGGGATCAGAAAGCCCGTCCTTGGAGCAAAGATGGCGTGCTGCGCGCCCAGGCATCCCATCCCGACACTCCCGGGAGCAAACTGCATATTTCAATCCCGTGTCAGGAAAAGAAACCGTATCGAGTTACGATTCGCGGCGGCAGATATAACGGACTTCGCATCGACGGCGGACATTTTCAAGCGACTTGGGACAATTCCCTGGTTGCGGACAATGTTTTTCCGGAAAACGGCAAGATACCCTTAAGTATTCAGAACCTGTTTATCGAGGAAGGCCCCGTCTATATTGATACAATAAAAATCGAATTGATGGACAACGCAAAACCGATAAAAAAATACGACCTTGAACCGTATTGCCGTTGGGATGGAAATTCCGCGGGCATATCCCGGACTCCCGTTAGGTCACAACGGAAGGTTAACGGATTTGCCGCCCGCCGCATAGAGGAACATCTTGACCGCGGAGTCAATGCCGTCCCCGGAGAAAAAGGTGGAGCGTACATATCATGGCGGCTGTTGCGAAGCGATTCCCCGAAAACGGCGTTTCAGGTGTTCCGGACCCGTGCTGGAAAAAGAGTCCTTCTGACAAGGCAGCCGGTCCGGACTACATGCGATTGGGTTGATCCGGACGGCAGGCCGGGAGATATATACTCCGTGCATCCGCTCCCCGGCGGTTTCAAAGGGGAAGCGGTGTTCTCCGGGAAACCGTACCGCAGTCTCAAACTCAGTATGGAAAACATATATGTCGAATATATAGGGATCGGAGATCTCGATGGAGACGGACGATATGATTTTGTCGTCAAATATCCCTCCGATAGCATTGATCCTTGGGACCGGTATTGGAGGCATACCGATAAGCGTTATCGTCTGGAAGCTTTCAATGCGGACGGCAAATCACTTTGGACCAAGGATTTCGATGAAGGAATCGAAATGGGGTTATGGTACTCTCCCTTTATTGTATATGACTTTGACGGTGATGGCCGCGCCGAAGTTGTAATGAAAGGCGGAGAAAGAATTGCCGAGGATGAAGGCAAGCGGGTTCTGCATGGAGCAGAGTATTTCATTATTCTGAACGGCCCCGACGGCAAAGAGCTGGCAAGAGGTGAATGGCCGTCACGCAACGGTTTTGAAAACTATAATAAAGTAAGCCGGAATCAACTGGCCATGGGATATCTTGACGGCAAAACACCATGTCTCATTGCTCTCCGCGGGACTTACGGTGTCATGAAGGCCGAAGCATGGACCTGGGACGGCTCGAATTTAAGAAATCTTTGGAAATTCGACAATATAGGCTACCCCGCCAAATATAAGGGCCAGGGTTCCCACTCCACTATCTGCTATGATTTTGACGGCGATGGACGGGATGAAATATTACTCGGCGGAATGATGCTCAACAGCAACGGGACGATCCGCTGGAGCATGGGCATGGGGCATAACGACCATCAATTCTGTTCCGACATACTTCCGGATAATCCGGGGGTGGAGATTGCGTATGTTTATGAAACCAGCCAATCAAAAAATGGTTTTTGCGTAGTGGAGCCGGCAACAGGAAAAATCATCTGGGGAGTTTCTCATCCGGTTGGACACGGGCATTTTGGATATTTGATTGACATGGATCCTGCAATCCGTGGAATGGAATTTTCCGCAACTGATATCTGGGCCCCCGGGGCAAGCGGCAGATGGCTTTTCCAATCGGATGGTAAAATTCTGAAACATGGAGAAGATGTTCCGGCGCGACTGCACGGAGTCTTTTGGGATGCCGACCTGGAAAAAGAAAATTGCAGAAATCGAATTTCCGATTTCAATGGCGGACTGGTCGGCGGCGGATATTCCGGATGGCTTGTCGGAACAATAGATCTTTGGGGTGACTGGCGCGAAGAAATTATTTCATCATTGCCGGGGGAAATTCGGATTTATTCTACCAATATCCCTGCAATGGACAGACGAGTTTGCTTAATGCAGGATTCTCTTTATCGTAATATTGTTTTAGGGAATTCTCAAGGCTACCGGGTCGAACCGACTCTGAGTTATGTACCGGCAGTGGAAAATCATAATTTAAGCGTGATTCTGAAAAAGAAAGGCGAACGTTCTTTTGAAGCGTCGGTAACAGTCAGCGCGTCGAAATATTCGGGCCTGAAAGGAATACTTGAGTTCAAATCCCCGGACAAATCTTTTGCTCCGCAAGAAATCCAGCTTTCCCCCAATGAATACATGCAGGCAAGCTTTCCTTTGGAGGGAAAAATGGATCCGGAACAATTTTGTTTTGCAAGCCTGAAAAGTTCAGGTGGTTCTTTGTCGGCACGGGCACGGCTTGCGCCGCTTCCGGAACCGGGTCTCAACGCAATTCATATCAATGCCTGTACCCTTTACAGTGAATCGGGCGGAAAAACCAATATGGTGAAAGGCCGGCCGGGAGCGGAAAAAGGCTGCCTGACAGGCTGGAATCAAAAAGGCCACAAGCTGGTCTGGCGGATACCGCCGCCAGCCGGAAAATATCGTCTTCAATTAAAGATTGCTGCACCGTTTGTCGCAAGACGTTCAGTGCAAATCAACCAACAGAAACTCGGCGTATTCGAATTTGAATGCACCGGCGGCAATGGCGGCGCAAAAGATCAATGGGAGGTTGTTGATATTGAAAAGGATGGAAAAACTGTAGAGTTTTCTGCCAATGGCAAACCTATTGAAATTTCATTGACCAATATTGACAATGTCATGTTAAACGTAGCCGATCTGTATTTAGTGCCGGTTTCAAGGGAGAATTGAAAAATGAAAATGGTATTGACATTGCTTTCACTCGTTACGTTCATTCAACTTAATGCAGCTCCGCGGGATGCCAGAGAGTGTGTGGTGCGAAATGGATTGCCGAATTTTTATTTCAAGTGTAACAATAAAAAAACAGTGAAAGTCGCGTACTTTGGAGGAAGCATTACCGCGCAGCCCGGATGGCGTGTTCAAAGTCTGGATTTATTCCGCAAGCAGTTTCCGCAGACGGTGTTTGAGGAAATCTACGCACCGATAGGAGGAACGGATTCACTGCTTGGAGCCTTTCGTCTAAAACGGGATGTAACAGCACATAAGCCCGATCTGGTTTTTGTTGAATTTGCGGCCAACGACGGCGGACGCGGAAGCCAGACTAACTCCATTGAAGGCATCGTCAGAAATCTCTGGAACGCTCTTCCTGAATGCGATATCTGCTTTGTGTATACCGTTTTCGGGGAAGAGCCGCAAAAAGCGCTGGAAAACGGAAAAACAACCGAAGTTGTCGCAGCTTATGAAAAAGTCGCGGATCACTATGGAATTCCATCCATTCATATGGGGGTGGAAGCAGCAAGACTGGCCAAGGAGGGGAAATTGATCTGGAAGTCTGCAGCTGGCTCAATGCAATTTGTTGCAGGAAAAGAGTTGAACGAATTGGCGGGAATGCGTGTTGACGCCAAAGGGCGAATCCCCTTTGCCCCAGATGGTGTACATCCATATTTGGATACGGGACATAAGCTTTATACTCAAGCAATTGCTCGTTCTTTGCCAAAAATTGAAGCAGTCGGAGATAAGCAATCCTCGCATACCGTACTTCCTGTACCATTGGGGAAATTTGTCGGAGATGTCGATTTCTTTGACGTGGGGATGGTTGTAAAGCCCGGTCAATGGGAAAAATTGGAAGATTTGGAAAAACATTTCCCTGGCAGAGAAGATCTGCGTTTATTTGTTCCGTCTGTTTGGCGAGGTACTCCGGGGGCAAGTATGAGTTTCAGGTTTTCTGGATGCTCTTTGATGATTTATGTTGCGGCAGGACCGGGAACCGGTATGATGGAGGTGCGTATAGATGGAAACTCAAAGAAATATCGTGTTTTCGATTCGTGGTCCGGTGTGTGGCGGCTTCGACCATTCCTTTTGCTCAAAAATCATGATCCGGAGATTCCAGTGTCAGTCACGATAACCGCTCTCGGTGATATGCTTGATAAACGGGATTATATGGCCAGAATCAATAGGGAACGACAGTTTGATGCTAATCCCGCAGCTTTTGCTCCTAATGATCTATATCTCTGCGGAATTTTAATTGAAGAAGGAAGATTGCTTCCATAAAATTCAAGTGGGCTGGAGGCTCTTCAAAAAAGCAATGATATAGTTTCGGCAATTTAGGTTGCTTGTCTACAGGTTAAGTCAACCCAGAGAATAGCAAGCAATCTTAATTGCCGGAGCAATAATAAAGCGTTCAAGGCAAAAGGATTGCAAAATGACAAATCAATGGCATGGTAAGAAGGTTGCTTTTCTCGGTGACTCCATCACGGACAGGTGCCACGTTGGCACGACCAAGAATTACTGGCAGTTTCTGGAAGAGCTTCTCGGAATAAAAGCATTTGTTTATGGGCTTAACGGTTGGAAATGGGATGGTGTAAAAGAGCAGGCTGAAACTATGTATCATGAACTCGGTAATGACATCGACGCGATATTTATTTTTATGGGAACCAATGATTTTAATAGCGGTGTTCCCCTCGGCGAATGGTGGAATATTCAAGAAGAGGAAATATTCTCTCGGGGGCGCATGTTGAAACTTCAGCATCGGCTTCTTAATACTGATGTCAAAACTTTTTGCGGATGCATCAATAACAGCATGAGTTATCTGAAAGATAATTATCCAATGCAGCAGATCGTCTTGCTCACCCCGATTCATCGCGGATTTGCTGATTTCGGCGGTGATAATGTTCAACCGGAGGAAGTTTTCCCCAACAATTTGGGACTGTTCCCGGAAGCCTATGTCGAACAACTCCGAAAAGCCAGCGATATTTGGTCAGTACCGCTCATTGATCTTTATCGTCTTTCTGGATTACTGCCGATACGAAACTCTCACGCGCGATTTTTTCACGATGAGAAAACGGATCGACTTCACCCCAATGCCCTTGGCCACGAACGCATAGCCCAAACACTGGTGTATCAGATGTTAGCCCTGCCTGCCAGCTTCAAACAATAATTTTCAGAAATAAAATTGGGGACAAAAACAAAAATGAAGGAAGTTCGGCGGCAGCGGCATTCATGCTCAATTTCCGGCGGATTTCAGTGCGCCGCCGCAACAGCTGCATACAAATGTGTGTTACAAGATTTGAGATATTATCAAAATAAGGGAATTTGAATCATGCCAGAAAAAAAACATATTATTTTGGATACTGATATCGGTGGCGATATTGATGATCACTGGGCTTTGGGAATGTTGCTGAATATTCCGGAGGCGGAAATTGAACTTGTGTTGACAAGTTCGGGCGATACCCGATATCGTACGAAAGTTGCTGCGAAGTTTCTTCAGGATGTGGGACGTGCAGACGTGAGACTTGGAATCGGTATTGCAAGGCTGGATCAACATCTTCAGGAAACATTCTCTGCAGATGTAAAACAATATTTATTAGATGATTATCCAGGTGTTGTAGTTGAAGATGGTATTGCGGAAATGATCCGAATAATTGAGTCAAAACCTGAAATCATGCTAATAGGCATTGGCCCGATGACAAATTTGGCGGCGCTTTGCCTCCGTCGACCTGATTTGATGAAAAAATGTCGGCTGACGATAATGGCGGGATCTATTGCCAAAAATTACAAAGATCGTCCAGGTATTGTTTCGGAATACAATATTGCTGCAGATATACCCGCCTCCAAAGTTGTATTTTCAGCGGATTGGAAGGAGTTTACAATTACGCCGCTTGACCATTGCGGAAATATGACCATTGATGGAGAGCTTTATCAACAGCTTTTTCATTCACATCAAGCGATTCCTAAGGTAATTCTTGATTGTTATAAAAAATGGCTAATCTTTCACCAGTCCTCTGAACATTACGAAACGGAGAGTAGTATTCTCTATGATACCGTTGCGATTCATCTGGCATTTACAGATAAATATGTGATCTTTGATGATATGAATCTCGTTGTGGATGATGTCGGTTTTCTGCGGAAGGAATCTTGGGGAAAATCTATTCGGGTTGCTTTAACTTGGAGCAATATAGGGCAATACAAAGCGGAACTTGTGGAGATTCTCACAAAAACACGCAATATATTTTGAGAGTTGAGGCACTGAAAAATGAAACTTTTTCGTTGGATGGCGGCCGCGACAGTCGCCAGTGTCGGAGTGGCTCAGGCGGAAGTGCCGGAACTGTTAGAACTGGTTCCCGAAGCCCAAGGGTATGAATTGATCGCGAAATTCAATCCCAGGGAGTACAACTCCAAAGGATATCAGATCAATCGTTCCGGAGGAATTTCCGGGAAATTCAAACGACTCGGCTATCTGGTCAAGCTGACCGACAGAGCCGGTAAGATGACTTGGATTTTCACTGCGATGGATCCCTTTACTGCCAATGTCGGCGAAACAGTCGTTCCCGATCCCGGCAGCTTTTCGTTTCAGACTTATGTGGACAATCTTGAGGTTGCGAGCAATGTCGAAGGAGTGAAAAACGGCAAGTTTGAGAAGGGCAACGTCGAAATCTGGGGCAACAGCTACGGAGGTTTCAACGCCGGGAACATTCCCGGAGCCGGCAACGCCTGTGATTTCGGCGATTCGATGAGCCGCGACGGCAGCTACGGTTCTTTCCAGGTACACAATTATCTGGAGAAACAGACCTGCTTTGCCTTCAATAAATTCAACGCCGGCGGCAGTTGCGACCTCGGGATCGGTAATGCTCCGGGGCAGCATCCGGACTGGACCTTCACCGGTTCCGGCAATCAGTACAAAGACGCCGTAATTTATGTTGTCGGAAAATTCGATGACTTCCAAGTGCGTGGGTTCGTCGAACTTGACGGCAACAGGGCGGCTCTGGTCGGCAGAACCGACAAGCCCCCCCTGACCTATGCGCCGGGGGAGACGATGACTTTCACGCTTCAGGCCGATTATCAGGGGCAGAAACCGGACGGTGAGTATTTTATTCGCTGGCGGCGTACCGGCGACGACCGCCAAACTGCTTCGGGGCAGGAGAAGGTTTCCGATCAACCGCTTGTTATCAGAACCAGTCTGGACAAACCCGGTTTTGTGCGCATCTATGCGACACTCGTTGATAAATTCGGAAAAAGCGTGAACCGCCGGACCCCGGCTGGCGGCCGGGAAGCGCTTTTCTTTGACGGCGGCGCCGCTGTTCAGCCCGAAAAACTCACCGGTACTCCCGAACCCGCTGATTTTGATGCATTCTGGACGAAACAGAAGGCCCGTCTGGCTGCCGTTCCTGTGAAATATGAAATGAGGAAACTTCCGCAAAGCAATGCCAAGGTCGATGTTTACGCGGTTAAAATTGATTGCGCCGGACCGCAGTCGGTTACCGGTTATCTGACTGTTCCGGTCGGAGCGAAAGATAAATCGCTTCCAATCACAGTCCATTACGCTGGTTACGGCTATAATCCACAGAGAGACAAAGCTCCGAACGGAGGACCGGTGGATCGAATCAGTCTGTGTATCAATGCTCACGGTTACAAACTGAATGGAGACAGGGCATATTATCAGAAGTTCGGCGAAACGATCAGATCCAATGGCAAAGATTATGCGTTTGATCCAATACAGAATTCCGATCCGGAAAAGGCTTATTTCAATGGTATGGCGCTGCGCGTAATGCGTTCCCTCGAATTTGTCAAGGTGCTTCCACAATGGAATAACAAGGAATTGGTTGTACAAGGAGGAAGTCAAGGTGGACTTCAGGCAATCTGGGCGGCAGGCCTTGACCCGGATGTCACGGCTGCTCGTTTCGGTTTTCCGTGGTGCTGCGACTTGGGGGGAGAAAAGAATTTCAGACGCATTTCCGGGAACTGGCGCATTGAGTACGTTAAAGCGCTTGATTACTATGATCCGATCAATTTTGCCAAACGGATCAAATGTCCGGTGGATATCACGCGAGTTGGTCTTGGCGATTATGTCTGCCCACCTTCCGGGGTAACGGTATTTTATAACAATCTCAAGGTACCCACGACGATTCGCTATTATCAGGGATCAACGCATGGATATGTGCCTGATACCCCGGAAATTTTTGTCAGACAAAAGTAGCCGCCTAGTCATTCCCATAATGTAAGAAGGTAAAGTGAATGTAAGCTATGACGTTTGGAAAAATTAGAGATTGTTTTTCCTGTTCGAAGAACTTGTGATTACTGGCAGAATCCAAAGGGATTCAAATTCCAGAAAGTTTTCCCAAGTACATTATTAGAGTGGAGCTACTGATGAATACACAAGATGAACTGAAAGAGTTTTTTATTAACTCTTTTATCCCCATCGACAATATCCCGGAAAATACAACCCGGCGTGATTCGATCTGTATGGAGGCTCGCGCTTCGTTGTTAATTGAAGCAAATTGTACCAGCGAGTATTTTCCGGCGTTCATGAAATCCGGAGTGCCCGGTTCGAACTGCTGGATCTACAAGTTTCCCCAACCATGGAGTTGTAAATGTTCGTATCAATTTAACAACAACTATAAATTAAATTGGTCTTTTGAGGAGTTCGAAATCGGCACGCCTTCGATAAATTCTACAAATATCTGGCGTTTGAAGGTTGAATCGAAGAGTAATGCCAATATTAATGAATCACCTTTTAATTATGTGAAGCAAATTGATTGGGAGAAACATGATGGGCCTCGTTTCTCCAATGAGAACTTGAAAAAAGATTTTGAGCAGGTCAATTCATATTTTCAGCAAGTTTATCGTTCTCGTTTTCGGCTTTGCTCCCTGATTTCTCCTTATAAGACACCTGAACAGGTGTGTCGCTTTTTCGGAAATCGCGGAGAGGTTTTTGCAAAGCTGAAAAGCGACAGTATGCGTTCTGATTGCTTTCCGAAAAATCTCAATCAGCCAGTACCGAAACGAAATGACCAGGTAGATTGCTCAGAAACTCGTATAGAACAGGAAATGTTTTTAGAGATATTGCCTTGTTCGCCGCAAGGCCCCTATCAGTTGCCGTTACATAAAAAATATGTTGGTTGGTTCTGTCAGGTTTTTCCGTTCCGGAATGAATACGGAGAAATCCGGATGCAGTTAATCAAGTTGTACGAGCCAAAAACACAAACAAAATGCCTGATTCCGGTGACAACTTGGATACGTGAAAACTATCCTTATAATCAATATTTCTGCGTCCCGTTGCCGGAGGACAAGCAGCCGCTCTACAATCTTGATCTGCTGCTTAAACCGAAAACAGAAACAGTCATTTTGACAGATAGTGTGGAGTTGGCCGATTCCAATCAGCGTAATGCCTTTGATGGTATTGTATTCACAAGCTTTATTTGTTCTCCGGAACACTATGAGCAGGTGGATTGGGCTCCGTTGAGGAATAAAACGATCTATTATTTGATCACAAATTATTCAGGGATTTCTTTAGAATCGGCCGCATTGGAAGCACGGAAGTTGAAGGAATATCTGGTCAAAGAGGAACCTGAAATAAAGCTCTTTTTCGTTACACTTCCTGTGGATTACAATCCTGAAGGACATTGGGGGCGTTCTCGAACTTTCAAAAGTGTTGATGATATTCTGCAGAATTATGAGGAATGGCCTCCGGTTGTGAAAATGACTGAAATCAAGTTTTGGGAATCAGACGAAGAATTTCTGGAATTTTGTGCAGAGGCAGAGGAAATCATCAAAAGTCATAATATTATAAAACCACCAACCTTAGCAGAGATTACAAAGTACAGTCAACAAGAGGAAATATTCTTTTCAGAATGGATGCCGCGTCCTTCTGAATAATATTTAAACTTACACCTTCCTCTGCTGTCGCGTGACAGCAGAGGAAGGAATGTTATAAATTTCCATATTACAGGAGCTAAAATCTTGAACACGTAAAATATATCATCCATGGAGATATTTGCAAATCAAGGTTTGACTTTTACTGACGGAGCCATTATAGTAAAATATCATCGTTGGGAACCATGAAAGTTCTTGAAATGGTAATAAATGGTAATTTTACCATATTGACGAGGTATAGGTACAGGAAGACGGAGTCAGAAAAGAGGGTGCCATCAGGTGTCATTTTCAAGGTGCAAACGCCAGAAATTACCGTTTGAGCCTTCTTTTTTCTCTTATGTGAAAGCGGCCAAATTCGCCACTTTTGAGCTCAAATCTTCCTGTTTAGAGATGTTTTGAGGTGAAGAAAAACTCTTCGGATGTTCCAGCTGCCGGAGCCATTTTTTTGCCTCAAAATCGAGGATTTACAAATTTCCGGACAGTTCGGCGCACGATTTTGTGCCCGGTTTGTGCCCGCTTGCGGAGAAGTATTTCGACATAGCCTCCTGTGTCAATTCATCAGAAATCATGATGGTTCAGGAGGAGTCTTGAAATGTCCGTCCAACTGCGTGGAAAGAAGTATCACTACCGTTTCCGTCTCAAAGAACACCGTTTCTCCGGTGTCTGTGAAAACTGTACAACCGAAAAGGACGCCTTGAAATTCGAGGAGCAGGTTTATGCCGAAAAGCTGAAAGAAAATGAGGCGCTCCAAAGGGAAAAGAAGAGAATCCGGCAGAACAAAACCATTGTTGCCCTGGTTGAGAATTACAAGCTCGAATTGAGCGGCGGCAGGCAGATTCTTCTGGAAGAAGCATATGCGCTTTCACAGGAGAAACCGTCAAAGCGGATGCCGTCAGAACATATCATCAGGCAGAAACAGCGCTTCTGGAATGATTTTCTGGCATTTATGAAAGCGACTTATCCGGAGATCACCGCCATGACGGCGGTTCGGAAATGTCATTGCGAAAACTATGTCGCTTATCTGATCAAAAACGGCAGGTTTGTCAAAGATGTCACATTTCAGGCCCGGCGCAATGATGGAATCATCCGCGCCGGTTACAGGCGGGAATACAAACTGGCTGGTAAGACCATTCATGAGATCGCCCGTGTCTGTAAGGAGGTTTTCACAAAACTCTCTGAAGACGCCGGAATCGTCATGAATCCGTGGGCAAATGTGATTACTCCAGAGTGGAAGCAGACCGACCGGGAGATTTTCTCCGAATCGGAACTTGTGCTCATCAAGCGGGCCATCTTCCGGGATGACGGACTTTCGGAGTTCTGCCGTCCGCTGTTTCTGGTTGCCGCTGTGACCGGTTTAACTGAAGGTGACATCTGTACTTTGAAATGGGATGAGATTTCATGGGCAACCCGGATGATCTTCCGCAAGCGCCGCAAAACCGGCGTCGATATGGCGATTCCGATTCTGTCGGCTTTGGAGAATTATCTGAAAACTCTTCCGCGACGGGGAGGATATGTATTTCCGGTACATGCCGAAATGTATCTGCACGATGCTTCGCTGGTTTCTTACCGGATCAAACGCTTTCTGGAAGGGCTCGGAATCAAAACGACGAAAAAGCCGGAAGGCCGCCGGGCGATCAGCGTCAAGGACCTGCATTCGATGCGGCATGTATTCTGCTATTACGCCGGACAGGCCGGAATTCCGCTTTCGACGGTTCTGTCCATCGTCGGACACATGACGCCGGAAATGACCAGACACTACATGGCGCATGTCTCCATCAAGGCCAAACAGGAGGCCATTGAGAAACTCCCGGAGTTTCTGATTTTCAACAGTACGGCAGACCAGCCGGAAAATCTTTCCATTCGGCAGCGTATTGCCGAACTGGTGTATTCGCTCCCGGAGGATGAGCTCTGCAGCATTTTACAGAAACATGAGAAAAAATTTCTGACGATTCGGGGGTAATCACTGCTTTATAATCTATTGGTATATTGTACAGGATTGCTCGCGATGATTACCATTAGAAAAGCTTATTTTTTTGATTTTACTTGCTTTTACTTTTCCAAATTTAAAAAATTTTATTTTTGTTTCCGTGAAACTCCAGGCTTTGTTTTTAAATATTCAGATTCGGCACGTATCTTCCCTACCGCCCACGATTACAGGACGGAATGGCGTCCGCCGACGCTGCCGCGTTCGATGAGGCGGTACGGAATGACGGTCCGCAACGGGAACGGGTTGTTGCGGAGCCGCGAGTCGAGGGTGTCGGCGACGGCGGCGGCCTGAGCGGCGTAGTCCTGCGTGATCGTGGTCTGCGGCGGAATCGCATAGCGGGAATACATCGTGCGTTCCGAGGCGATGGGCGAAATGTCGTCCGGAATGCGCCGGTTGTAGGTCCTGAATATGGAACCGGAAAACGGAACCGTTTTCGGACTGAACTTCATCGCCAACGATCACGACGGCCACGGCCGCAACTACTGGATGGGGCTACCACGGGATCGCGATGCAGGTCTCCACTGTATCAGTCGCATAAAGTCAAAGTATAAAATGCTCCGTGACTTCAATTCGACCAGAAAACAAAAAGTTTATTTGGTTCCTTCTGTGGATAAGTCAAGTTGTAATTCGACAACGAGCGGACAATGATCGGAAGGAAATTTTCCGTCTGGTTTTCTATTTACAGTTCGATGAGTAAGAACTTTCCATTCCTGAGAAACAAATATATAATCAATAGGTCCAAGTCGGGGAATTTTTGTCTCCGTGCGATACCCGGTATAGGAATAATCTTGCGGGCCTTCCGGCGGAGACTGCGATTGTTGTCTGGTATCGTATAATAGATGCCGTATTTTTACAATTACGGAAGAGTTTGGTCGAGCATTGAAGTCACCAGTCAGGATCATTGGCAGGGCTCTTCCACTTTTTGCATAATGACGAAGAATCAATGAAGTGCCTTCCAGTCGTGCCGTTTCTCCCTTATTGTCCAAATGTACATTGTAAAGGATGAAAGATTGACCGGAGCGCCGGTCTTTGAAGATTCCCCAGGTAACAATTCGTAAATAGGCCGCATCCCACCCTTTTTGATAAACTTCAGGAGTTTCATTAAGAGAGAACGTTCCATTTTGCTCAAGTTCAAACCGCTCTGGATTGTATAGCACGGCACAGCTTTCATCTCCTTCCAGATAGCCGTTCCGTCCTATTCCGAAAGAGCGAAATCCACTCATTTTCTCTAAATCGCGTACTTGATAACGGTAAAGCTCTTGGGTTCCGACTAAATCCGGGGACAATTCTTTCCACAGCGTGCGGATGCGAGGCAGACGTTCCTGCCAACTGTTTCCTGTCTCACGATCAATTTGGCCAGATATGCCGCCTGTACGTAAGTTCCAAGTCATTACTCGAATACTTTCCTGTGCAGAAAGAACGGAGACTATCAAAAAACAAAAACACAAAATTGAAATTTTTTTAATCATCACGTTTTCCTCTATCGTTCCAGATTTTTATGAAATATATTCACAACGTTCAATATCGTCAATAATGTTCCGATATTATCTTACCTGCTATTGATATTTATATATGTTTATTTTGGTGATTATAGTTTGGTGATATGCTATCACTCTGCTTCTTTAGTCTGTAATATCAGGGAAAACATTATTGAACCGTCGGGAATGTGAGTAAGAAATAATTCATCCCTTTTTGTAAATTTTGAAAAGGGCCGGGAACTATTTTATCTGCAATACGTGGAATCCCAAAAAAATCTTTATCAGAAGCCGTTAGCTGGTATTGTTGAGCCGGTATGATTGCATCATTCCGGATTTGCAATGATAGTTCAAATGGTTTAAAATGAATATCTGCTTTTTTCCAATCAAGGAAAGTACTGTTTTTTTCCCAACCGGTGATTTTTACCCAGAGATTTTCTCGGAGTTGATTACGGGATAATGCGTTTTGTTCTTCCCGTTTGCTAAGTTTTCCAGGATGGAGTTTCAAAATATCTTTCATGAAGAAATCATTCGTTCCCGTTTCTGCAAAGCGGAAATAAACTGGATTGAATCTGTGAAAGATGTTTCCATCACTGATGCAATTCTGAGAACGGGGGTTGGGATATGGCAATGTAACTCCACCTCCATTTCCATTATTGCCATTTCCGGAAAAAATATTATTGCGTATTTCATGGTCTCCGTTTTTTACGAGACGCCCGTGAAAATCTCGTTTGGTATTCAAGGAACAAAAATAAATTCCCGTTGTAGCGTTATCCAAGAACAGATTATGGTAAATCTTCACTCCAGAGGCATCCAAAGTATAGATCCCAAATCCTCCCTGGTGTTGTTCAAATCGTGTCGTATTGGCGATAATGTTATTGTCAATTATAATCGGTCCGAACGTAAACTCGATAAAAATTCCACATCCTGCGTTATTGTATATGACATTCCGCGATACACGTGCATTTTGATTATTGTTATCTAGCCAGATGCCGGAAGCTCCATTGAAACGAACAATATTACATTCCACCGTAGCACTGGTCGCTTCCAGTAGTTTGATACCTGCATATTCCTCCCAACGGCATTCCCGCCTTGTTAAACCCAGGTTATTGTTACGTTCAACCAGATTGCCGTATACCTGCGCTTTTTCACTTTGCCAACAAGTAATGCCGCAAAGGCCATTATCTGAAACAATATTATTGCGTATAATGTTATTAGTTGGACGAAATCTTCCATGACGATCGTTAGGAATAGTATTTCGTAAGGCGGATTCTTTCCAAAACTCGCGTCCGAAGTCAAGTCCCACGGTTTTGGCATAACGTATAATATTATTTTCAATAATCCAATTAGAACCGCTCCGTGTGGAAACCATACCTGATTGTGGCCAAGGTCCCTGATTGGCACAATGTTCAAAAATGAAACCGGAAATCCGAATATGTGAAAGCCCCCGACGTGCTGGTACCAAAATACGATCGCGGACACTAATTTCCAATAATGAGTTTTCTGGGGTCTTATTGCGAGGATAATGAATTAGAATTTCTGTACCATCAGGAGTGACAAACCAACTTCCACTTCCTTGTAATACGGCTGTTTCAGTTCTTGCTTCGGTTAAACTTTCTCCATCACAAAAAATTTGTCCTAAAGTATATGGTAGTAATACCTCTTGGGAAGGACGTGCAGGAGTTGTATTTTCAATCGGAGCAACATTCAGCCTTCTTAAAAATGGATTTGGATTATTCCCCCAGAAATCATCGGAAGGCATGGGTAATCGATAAATATTCGGATTTGATTTATCCTGACTCAATGGATTACTCCAGACATTGCTGCCTCTGACAATTGCTTTTCCAAGATTGACCGCTTTGATTGTGATTGGTTTTTCCTGTGTCCCGCTACATTGTAATTCAATGATCTCGCGGTAAATTCCATCATGTACCAGAATGGTATCACCGGGTTTGACTGCAGCAACGGCTTCAGAAATAGTTTTATATTGACTCGAACCATCCTGGGAGACAATTAATTCGGCTCCAGCCAAAATCTGTGTAACTGCCAACGTAAATAAACAAAACTCTCTAAGATTTAACATATTTATGCCTTTAGTAAGGTTAGATTGCAATATATCCACTGTTAGGATTCAGATAATATATCGGCTTGTTGTCAGTACCTGCCGCTGACCAAACACTTTGCATAATTTCTTTATATGAACGTGGATTTACTGCTTTGCCATGACCATCAGCAAAAACGAGATTTCCAAATCCGTTATGAATATTACAGAAACCACTTTTTCCTGAGTCTATAATGCTAATTATGTAATTAGAAACCAGCCCCCCTGTATTTTGCTTGGCACAGCAGCCAAATACTGGTGTAGCTGTTTTATTCTTAATCATATTCCAGTTAGTTGCATTGATATCGCCTTTGCTCCATAAATACTTAGCAGGCAAGGCATTCCAAGCCACAAACGCACCATAGGTACTCAATGCTTCGTCGGTAGCTTTTTTTAAGGAAGGACAATAGTAAATTTTATCATTTGCCGTTGCATTTTTATAATTATTGCCTCTTCACCAGAATTTGTGGGCGAAATCCGGTTCCGGGAGTTCGCCAAGCTGG
>ERZ779895.2535-NODE-2535-length-16242-cov-3.142089_pt1 | contig 16242 bp, 6 predicted proteins | sample MGYA00511093_ERZ779895 | MGnify/ENA primary metagenome ERZ779895 (study PRJEB29588, sample SAMEA2142970) | human gut metagenome | biome: human gut; feature: human-associated habitat; material: faeces | place: Denmark | collected 2008/2010 ... | reverse complement strand
GAAAATCCGGTGCCGCGCCGCTTCTCTTAATGGCGCATCAGGACGTTGTCCCGGAAGGTGACCCTGAAAAGTGGACATATCCGCCGTATTCCGGAACTATTGCAGATGGAAAGATCTGGGGACGCGGTTCCAGCGACTGTAAGAGCAATCTGATCGGGCAGCTGGAGGCTGTTGAGGCACTTCTGGAAAAAGGCTATGAGCCGGATTATGAGCTGTATCTTTCTTACGGATATATGGAAGAGGTCGCAGGCGGAAAGATCCCTGCGGAGACCCTCAGAGGGACCGGGATCCGCTTCGGTTCTGTTCTCGATGAAGGCGGCGGAGTCCGCCCGGGAAGCGACTACGGGATCGATGACAAGGCACTCTGCACGATCGGACTCTGCGAAAAAGGTTACGTCGATTTTGAACTTTCCTACACAGCAAAGGGCGGTCATTCCAGCCGTCCGGGTGAGAATTTCGCAACGACCATGATCGCGAAGGCACTGATCGCGATCCAGGAACATCCGATGCCGTACCGTGTGACCGATACGATCCGACGTCGGTTCGAAGTTCTTGCCCCGTACATGGCGAAGGAGAATCCGGAACTTGCGGAGCTGTTAAAGAACCCGGATGAGAATCTGGAAAAGCTGGTTCCGTATCTGAAAAAGGATCCGGCGCTGGATGCCATGTTCCACACGACGGTTGTTCCGACGATGCTTTCCGGATCTGCCCAGGCGAATATTCTTCCTGCAAAGGTGACAGCTGTTGTGAACAGCCGTGTCCTTGAAGGAGATACGGTTGAGAGCGTAAAGAAACATCTGGAAGAGATCGTGCCGGATGAGGTGGAGGTTCGTGTACTGAAGGGCAGCGATGCGTCACCGACATCTCTGTATGACGGCGCAATGAAGGATCTGCTTGTCGAGATCGGCGGTAAGATCTATGGGGATGTGATCCCGTGCCCGGAGATGATGCTCGGAGGAACGGATGCGCGCTTCGTCTATGATATGAGTGACCGCGTTTATCGTTTTTCCACAATCTATGCGAGAGAAGACCACCATGTCCATGCAGCCAATGAGTTTACGGGAGTAGAAGAGTTGGCGGACAGCATCGATTTTTACATGGAACTTCTGACAAGATACGGGGAGACTGCGAAATAAAGGCGAAGATTGCAAAAAACGCTTCTGAGGGAGACTCTCATGTTGGAATCTTCTCAGAAGCGTGTTTTCACTTATTCAGTTACCAGGAAATTTCTAAGAAACTTCCTGGTAAGCAAAAAGATGATACCAACTGAATTTCAACACAGATAATTTCTCATAGACTTCAGCGCATTCTTCTCAAGTCTCGACACCTGCGCCTGGCTGATCCCGATCTTGCAGGCAACTTCGGTCTGGGTTTTCCCCTCAAAAAAGCGCATATCGATAATGTGGCGTTCTCTGGTCGGAAGATGTTTCATCGCCTCGCTCAGCGAGAGCTGTTCGACCCAGTTTTCCTCCCTGTTTTTTTTATCACTGATCTGGTCCATGACGCAGAGCGGGTCGCCGCCGTCGGTGTAGACAGGTTCATAGAGGCTCACAGGGCTCTGGATCGCGTCCATTGCGTAAGTGATCTCTTCTTTGCTGATCCCGACCTCATCGGCGATCTCCATGATCGTCGGTTCCCGTAAATTTTTCTTTGTGAGAAGTTCTCTTGCTGACAACGCTTTGTAGGCGGTATCCCGGAGCGAGCGGCTGACCCGGATGGAATTGTTGTCCCTGAGGTATCGTCTTACCTCGCCGAGTATCATTGGAACCGCATACGTGGAAAATTTTACATTCTGCGACAGATCGAAATTGTCGATCGCTTTGATCAGACCGATGCACCCGATCTGGAACAGGTCATCCACGTTCTCACTGCTGCCCGAAAACCGCTGGATCACACTCAGGACAAGTCTCAGATTTCCTTTAATATATGTTTCTCTTGCGTCCGTATCTCCATTCTGGATCCGTCTGAAAAGGTCGGTTTTTTCCTCATTCGTCAGAAGCGGGAGTTTAGAAGTATTTACCCCGCAGATTTCAACCTTATATCCTGCCATGATAAGAACCTCCGCAATTTGTTTTCATAGAAAAATGATTCACGAAAACAGGACAGTTTATACATGAAAAAAACGGGAGTTGTTTCCTGAGAATCATTCCTGATTTCGACATCTTATGCGAAAATTTGACATCTTGTGCAGAAAGAATTGCGGGTGGAACAGAAAAAACATATAATAGAATTATCTATGAATCGTGGAATAGTCTGATATTTTGCAAGTATAATCCGAAAGAACCTGTCATAAAGGGGGAAATGAATGTGAGAAAGAGAAAATGGTATGAACGTATGTCCGCAGCAGCCCTGATTGCGGTCCTTCTGGTCAATCATGGCGATATGGGGATTATGGCGAAAGCGGAGACGATAACTGCGCTGGAAGAAAATCTGGAAGAAGAGAATAAAAAAATCGAGGCCGAGACAGCCAGCGCGTCCAATGCGGACGAGAAACGGGATACAACTGTGGATTCAAACGAGACGACCGAGTCTGACCTTGAGAAGGAGACCGCGACAGCATCGAATGGGAAAGAGACCCCGGAGATAAAGAGAAAAATGGCTAAGAGTGCGATGAATGCGGAGACAGTTACGGAAGAGACGTATTCGATCAGCCAGACAGATGGGAAGTTTAAGGTTGTTGGCGGAAGCTTGACAGAAGATGGAGAAAACTTAAATAGTCTGACAGATGCGTTCAACAAGATTTTGAGTTTCGGTACAGATACGAATATAAATATTAATTTTGATAATGTCAATATTAGTAGCGGAGCGCCGAAACTTACGAAAGGCTGCAAATTGACTTTGAAAGGCACATATACGAGTGAAGTTGAAGCATTTATTATTGGCTCAGATGACACATTTATTATACACAATGAGGCTAATATAACAACAAGTTCGTATGTTATTCGTAGGTCTAATGCTAAGAATTCTACAGTTATTTTTGAACAAAATGGCGGTACTGTTGAGTCTGTAGATGGCTTTTATATGTATGAAAATGACGTAATTTCTTTAAAAGAAGGAACAATTAATGGAAATGTTTTTGGAAACGGAGGAAAGGGTCGTGTTGAAATAATAGGCGGTACATGGAATGGACAACTGGCATATATAAAAGATATAGATATATGTGGGGGACAACTCAACAATATAAAAGATGATACGAGTATGATTGCTGCAATTAAAGAATGTGGAGAGGTCTCTATCAGAGGAGGAAGAGTTTTCGCAAGAAATACAGAAGGAAAAGCTTTTGCAATTTATATGATAAAAAATACGCAGTTGACTTTATCTGGAGATATTGATGTATCTGCATCAGGAACAACAAGTGGTTCTATTTATTACGGAGGGGCTTCGACATATCCAGTTATCAATGCGGAAAAGGTACAAAGTATTGGAGAAAATTTTTTAGTAGTTCCAAGTGATACAACTATGAAAGTGAATCCTGTGTCTAACTGGATTAAGGGATCGAAAACCAATATTGAATATTTGTGTAATAAAATAAAATTAAAGGTTGTTAATGCGTCTGATACAGGTAGTGCAGGTGAGTATATAAATTATACTCTGAAAGCAGTAGGTAATTATATTCGCTTTGTTGATAAAAATGCATCTGCAAGTCCGCTTAAATCTGGGGCGATTAAACTCGCGAAAATTACATTGTCTTCGGATAGAACAAGCTATGAAGTCTATTATGAGGTAACAACAGACGAAGAAGAGTATAACGGAACAGTTACATATTCTGCTCAAAATCAGAAGGTATCCGATATTTTAAACGATATTGTTTCAGTAAATACAGGTACAACAGGTCCAGAGATTACAATCGGAAGTATAGCAACACCAATTGAAGAAGACATAACGATTGATACTGGAAGTGTGGATGAAAATAAGACAACAACTTTAAAAGGTGCAATTACTGGAAAAGTTAATGTAACAGGAAGCGGAACCTTGCAGTCAGAGATTAACTGCAGTGGATTTTATGGACGAACTAACAGTGAGATCCATATTATGGCTGGACAGATCACTGGAAAGGAAAATGCAGAAGATGCTGTAATTGTATTGGAGGCTGCGAACCTTACAGTAGAGGGTGAAAACACAAAAATTTGGGATAAATCAGCGTCTGGAGGTGATCGCTATGCAATCCAGGCAATAGGTGGAGTATCGGTAACAATTAAGGGCGGTGAAATCAAATCAGATAATCATACGGCTGTGTATATATATAGAAGTAGCGGGCAAAAGAAAGACCATGCAACGTTCACGATGGAAGGTGGAACGATTACAGGCGGAGTGTATGGCTTAAGACACGCGCACCTTAATGAAATCAACTTGTCAGGCGGAACGATTACAGGTGGGGATAATCGGCCGGATGTTTATATGGCACGAGAAATAAATGTCAGCGAAGCTGCAAACTTCACGGTCAAGGGAAATTTCCCGTTCACATCTATGCAGATCGAAAGTGGATATTCGAAAAATGAAATCGATTTTACAAAGGCAACGGTAACAGGAGATAAAAAGATTTTGATCAGTTCTCCGCTGGATGCCAATACCAAAGAGTCGTATGTGAAGCTTTTTAAGGCATCGACCTCAAATTATCAGAATCTCATCAAACATATTGAGCTGACTGGCGGATCTAATCCAATTTGCGTAGTTTATAACGCAAATCCGGTCTCTGAAGATCCGAAAACCGCTGAGATTTATGCATTCAGCGCACCGAATCTTTATACAGTTCATGTGAAGTATTATACTGGAAAAGATGAAAATAATCCATTTTATGATGAATATCTTCTGAATCTCAATGATGGCAATCGGAGCTACTTAGGCAATATCAGTTTACCGGATGGCGAAGATTGTAAGGTATGGAGGTATAAAGAAAAATCAAACAGGAATGGCACTGCGACAGATGTTACAAAAACAGTTATTGAACTTGTTAATGGAGAAATGTATCCAATGGGTACGGTCCCTGAAATTGAACTTTACGCAGGTTATAGTGTTTCTATCGATGCGTCAGTATCCGAAGAAGATATTACTAAGGACTCAGCTATCATAAAAGGAAATACAGCCGGAACAACTGTATATTACACAAATAAATCTGACTACCAGATATATACAGGTGAAGAACTCAGAAACGCAGCCAAAAGTACAGAAAAACGGAGTGATTTCACGCAGGTTAAAGTAGGGGAAGATGGTACATTTTCAATTCCACTCACAGGCCTCGATCCGCTGAAGAAATATACCTATTATTTAGTCGCAGAAAATTCCAATATGGATGTTTCTGATAGCCGTGCAGTAACATTCACCACAAAAGCCCGTGTTCTGACGGCAGCTGATTTTCAGATTGTAGGTGCTAAAAAATTTACATATGACGGCACTGTACATAGTGTGAAAGTAATACCGACATCGGAGAATACAGGATTATTTGGAATTGATGGTGGTGTTGCTCAATACAAAAAGAAAAAAGGCGAGGTGTACACTGATGAGTTCGTTCAGCCGCATTGGGCGGGAACGTATGGGGTATATGTGTCTACCAATTCAGAAAATTCAGGTATTGAGCGTGCTGAAAAATTATGGATTGATGATATTACAATCGAAAAAGCAGATTTTAATCCGAATTGGTTTATCACAAAGTCAAGTATTAAGTATGGTGAGGACGATAATGAAACATTAAGTCCGATTATAAAAACCGAGTACAGTACCGCAGGCAGTAATACAATCATTACCGGTTACGGAAAAATAGAATTTAAGTTTTATAAAGACGAAAAGTTGACAGAAGTTGTTTCACGAAATAGCTTTGGCCATTATGATGTGCCGGAAGCAGCCGAGAATGGTCAGAGTATCTATTATATTGGAATCACCTGCACGGAAGGCGAAAATATTAAGGCACAGACAGAACCAGTACTTCTGTCTGAGATAAATGTCTCTCGCGCACAGTATACCAGTGTGGATGTTACCTGTGATAATATTCGATATGGTGAGACTCCGAGTCCGAACGCATCACTGAAAAACATTGATGGTTCAAATGAATACACAGCAGATGACAACCCGGTCAAATTTGTTTACAGCCAGGATCCTAATGGTACATTTGAAGAGTGGAAAAATACGAACAAACCTGGAAAATGGTATGTAAAGGCAATCGTAAACCAGAGCCAAAACTACAATGAAGCGGAAAGCATTCCGTTTGAATTTGAGGTATCCAAAGCAAAGCTTGTTCCTTCCGTAAGTGCGGTTAAATCAAAGATCTATGACGGCAATACAGATGCTGAAGGAACGCTCACCCTCAGCTCCGCTGACGGAAACCCGATCCTCTCAGAGGATGTGGCGGCATTAGAGGCAAAGGGAACCTTCACATGGACATCCGAGAACGCTGGAACAAACACTGTGAATGTTACAGGCATTGCGTTGGATTCCAAATTTGAGGATCGCTATGAACTTACAACGAGTGAGCTTTCCAATGTCTCCTGCAGCGGTGCAAAGATCGAAAATGCCAAAATTCAGAATGTTTCTGTACGGCAGATGATGGAATTGACCTACAATGGAAGGGAACAGTTGCCGGAAGTCACGGCAACAGGAAGTACGACCGGTGGCACGGCTATCACCTTCCGCTACGGTCTCACAGCAGTACAGGCCGCAGACGAAACGCAGGCATTAAAAACTGTTCCTGCCTTCACCGACGCCGGCATCTATACGGTATATTACACTGCATCCGCAGCAAACCATGATTCCGTATCCGGCAGCTTTGAAATCGAGATCAAAAATGCCTCGATCACAGGCGTTGACGCAGCCGGATATACAGGAATCTACGACGGACAGTCCCACGGAATCAAGATCACCCTTTCCGGAAACGCTGGAGACGGTGAGATCCTTTACGGTGAGTCCGAAGATAACTGCACGCTCACAGAAAGCCCTGTATACAAGAACACAGGCAGCTATACCGTATACTACACGGTGACAAAGAAAAACTTTGACACCATAAGCGGCTCCGCAACCGTTGCGATCACCCCGGCACAGCTCACTGTGACGGCAGAATCAAGAAACGTGACCTATAAGGACGAACCGCCGGTATACAGCAGCACGTTCGAAGGTTTCGTAAACGGAGAAAACACAGAAGTCCTCGGCGGAACACTCTCCTACGAGTGCGCTTATGCGGCTGGCAGCGATGTGGACGAGTACGAGATCATCCCGTCCGGCCTCATAGCGGAAAATGGAAACTATGTGATCACATATCAGCCAGGAAAACTGACCGTATCCCAGGCGAAGCCGGAGTTCGAACTTCGAAATCTGGATCAGTTAAACCGCGCCTATGACGCGAAGAACACCGCGCCGGAGACATGGACGGACAGCGATGGAAACGTGACCGTGACGCTCAAAAAGGGCAGCGAGATCTTAACGGAAGCGCCGATGAATGCCGGAATCTACACGGTGGAAGTTCATACGGAAGCCGGAAAGAACTACGAGGCTGGAAGCCAGACATTCTCCTTTGAGATTAAAAAAGCTCCGCTCAGCGTAAAAGCAGTGGATCAGAATGTCACAGTCGGAGATGCGATTCCGGAGTACACAGTCCTCTACGAAGGATTTGCGGGAACAGATACCGCGGATGTACTGAACGGGAGCCTGCAGTTCACCTGTGAATATGCGCCAGACAGCGCGGCGGGCGATTACTCGATCCTGCTGTCCGGTCTGACATCTGGAAATTACGAGATCCACTTTGAGAACGGAACACTTCATGCAGTCCGCAGGGCAAGCAGTGGATCCGATGATTCCGACAATTCCGGCGGTTCCGGCAGCACAAAGAACCCGGCGGCAACGAACTTTGGAAAGAATGTTTCTAACAGCAGCTCTTCCGAAAACGATGCACAGGGAACCTGGAAACGCGATAATAAGGGCTGGTGGTTCGAATTCAAGGACGGCACCTATCCGGCAGGAGAAAAGACCAGTGATCAGAACGGTGAAAAGCTGGGCTGGATCCAGAAAGACGGAAAATGGTGGGCTTTCGGTTCTGACGGCTATCTGAAGAGCGGATGGGCACAGGATAACGCCAGCGGAAAGTGGTATCTGATCGACGAGAACACCGGAATGCAGACAAGCTGGCATTACGATGAGTCAGACCAGCATTGGTATTATCTCGATCCGGCGAGCGGAGCGATGCTCACAGGTTGGCAGTTCATCAATGGAAAATGGTACTACTTGTCAAAGACATCCGGAGCTGTGCCGCTTGGCTCCATGTACAGAGAGATCAGGACACCAGATGGATATTATGTCGACAAAGACGGTGCATGGGATGGACTTGAAATAAAAGAAAAATAAGACATGAACAAAAAAGATCCGCAGGATCCCAAAATGGGAACCTGCGGATCTTCATGTTTATACGGATAATACGTAAAACGGAACGCGGAAGCTTTAACCAAAGATCCGGAACACTCCGATAAAGGAAAGAACAACGCTCATCACGATAAAGCTGACAGCCGCAAGCAGCAGCTGGTTGTAAAGCTTGTCCTTATCAACAGACTCCGGCGCGCAGCCGACACAGATGCCGCCGACCGTGGACAGCGGACTGATCACGACTCCGTTGGTTCCGACGATGACACCGATCACGATGCTCATGGAGGAGATGCCTAAGGTCTGGCTCAGCTCCGCAGAGAGCGGGATCAGGGTCGGCATAACGACTCCGGTACCGCTGGAGACAGCGCCCATAAGTCCACCGAGTACCATCATGATCGGCTGGGCAGTTCTCTCGCCTATGATGTTCTCAAGACCGTCAGATAAGAATGCGATGCCGCCGCAGGTATTGACGACGCTGATCAGGACGGACATACCGCAGATCAGGATGATCGTGCTCCACGGAACAGCTGCGATGGCTTTTTTCTGATCGACAGCGCCGAGCATTAAGAGAACACCCGCGCACGCGAAAGAGATCAGTCCGATATTCTGTCCAAAAAAGATTACACCGATGAGGACCACGAGGATCGCGGCGAGTGTCAGAGTCTGATTCTTATCAAATCCTGTAAAGTGCGGTGCCGCAGCGTTTTCCATCTTTTTCGGGTGAAGACCTCCGAGCAGGAAGTAGGCACCGATGGAGAAGAGCGTCATGGCTGTGGCGTATGCGCCCCAGAGCGGAAGGTAACCGGACAGGCTTTCAACGATGATATCGTTTTCCGCGGAGAGCTGTTGTGCCACGATTCCGTTGATGGCGAGGGGGGACAGGCCTCCGACCATAATACCGCCCATGGTGACAAGACTCATCATCAAAACCGAGATTCCGTTTTCAACTGCGACGAACAGGGCAATCGGCATGATGACTGCGACGATTAGTCCGCCTGCGCCTGCCGCGGAGATGATCGCGCCGAAGAGAAAGAAGATCACCGGCAGGATCTTCGCGTTTCCTCTTGCGAGACATACGATGTTCTTGGAAAGTGCCTGCGTGGTGCCGTTTAAGGTTGCAATACCAAAGAGGAATGTGGTGGCGAGGACGATAAAGAATACGCTCGTCGGCCAGTTTCCGGTCACGACTTTTGAGACATTGATTTCGGTGCCGCATTTTGCCGCTGCGATGGAGAAGATGTATGCCGCGACAAGACCGACAACACCGGCATTCTTTTTTGTGACAGCACTGAAGGCGATAACCGCGATCAGCACGATTAAAGATGCAACTGCGATCATGATTTAGATCCTCCTAAGTATAGTAAATGTGTGATGTTCAGTGCCACCGCATGGAAACACTGAGACTTTTTACTGATCGAAATCCGTGAGAAATGGAGCAATACGCTTCACTTCCGGCATTTATGCGATATTTAAGCGAAAAAAAAATCTCCCCATGCATTGCTGCATGAAGAGACGATGATTTTCACCGCGTTACCACTCTGATTCGTCCATAGAAGACGCTGCTTTACAGGGTACCGGCCGGATACCCTTTCCCTGTAACGGGAGAACCCGTTTCCGCCTACCGTTCAAGTTCAGCGGAACCGCTCAGAAGCGAGTTCGGACTGTTTCATCCCGCCGTGCTCCCAGCAACCACGGCTCTCTGTGGGGAATCCTGCAGCCTACTATTCTTCGTCTACGCGTATTTCGATTTTTTACGATATCATTTTACTGCTTTAATGTAAGATAGTCAAGAAAAAGTTTGAAAAATTACAGTGAACGATCGAAATTGCCCGGAAACATTTTGCTATTTCTATCATGACTCCGCAGACGGAATTAAGATCACCGATGCGTAGAACATCCCGTTCTTCCATTCAAACCGTGCATCTCCATGGTGCCGTTCAGCGATGAGACGGATAGACTGGGTACCTATGCCGAGGCCACTGTGCTTTGTGGAGAGAAAACGCTTTCCTTCGAGAACTGGAGGCTTTCTGCAGGGATTGTCCACCGTGATGGCTATGAGGGAGGTGCCGGTCTGGCGGATATGGACCTTGATCGCGCCGCTTTCATTGTTTTCCCGACATGCGTCCACCGCGTTTTCCAGTAAATTTCCCAAAAGCACGCAGAATTCCGGTTCCGGGACCGGTATTTCCTTTTCCATCTGTGCCTGGATCTCCAGAGCAGTTCCGGCTTTTTCCGCAATCTGCGCGTAGTAGCTAAGGATCGCGTTGACAGCCTGATTTTCACAGTAAGCAGGCAGCCATTCCGGCATCATATGTTTCCGGAAGGACGCGAGATAGTCTGAGATCGCGTCAAGATCTTTGTTCGCCGCGTATCCCGAGAGCACCGTGAGATGCTGACGGAGATCATGGCGGGCGATCCGCGTCTCGTCGATGGAGCGCTGGAGATTGCGGTACTGGGCGCTCTGGAGCTGCAAAAGCTCATTTTCCCTCAAAAGTCTCGTGTTCTGGTTCATCTCCGATGCCATCAGGTAGAACATAAAATAGAAGAGCAGGAGGAATGTCAGAAGCGCCAGAATTAAAATCGGATAAAACTTCATGACCCGGTTCGTGTAGAGCGTCTCGTAGTAGCGCGGACGGATCAGACGGTTCAGCAAGAAGAATGCCGCCGGGAATACCCAGAATATATACCAGGTCTTCGCCATTTCGATATCGTCCACCAGCCATTTCGCGGCATGGGTTGCCGGATACCATACGATGGCCATGATGAGAACGGAGAGCAGCAGGTGGATCCCCGCGCCCGGAAGCGTGAACAGACCGGAGGTGTTCGTCCGGTCAATGAGGGCATCTGCGACGAGTGTCAGGTTTGTGATACAGGAGAAGACCGCGCAGACGGCGATCAGGATACTGAACGGCTTCCAGGGGGCGAGATCACAGACCCGAAGGAAGAATACAGCAAACAGGATAAAGGACGGCAGGATCCAGAAGTCTCTCGCAATCCCGAAGTCTGCGCAGACGAGGCCTCCGGCGAAAGCCCAGAGGATCGAGAGCGGGATACCGGTGAGAAAAATATTCAGCGGTTTTATGCGGAGCCGGTCCTGAACCGGAAGAAAGCAGAGGACCGCACAGGGCACCATTGAAAAAAATTCCAGAAAATACCGCATGACAAGGGACCAGAATGGGCTGTTCATACTCAACAATCTCCTCTCGTTTCTATATGTTCCATTATAACAAAGTTTTACTGTCCTGAAAGTACAAACTCATGCAGGATTTTGACATCTTGTGCAGGGATGAGAAGTTTTAGGATACACAGAAAAAACGTCTGTGATGGAGCAGGTAGATCCTTGTCAATGAGGCAGGAGTCTTATATGGTTGAGATAAAATCTGCGGCAGAAATCCGGTGAGTGGAATATCATCGGATTCTGCCGCAGATTTTTTCAATATGGAACTTTTTATTTTTTAGTGGAACGCCTCTTTTGCATACTGCTCCAGCTCATCCCTGAAATCTGGGTGCGCAATCGCGATCATGGCCTCGGCGCGCTCTCTTAAGGTCTTTCCGGAGAGATTTGCGATACCATACTCGGTCGCAACGCTCTGGATCATGGTACGCGGTGCGGAGACAGTGGAGCCGCCCGGGATGAACGGAACGATGTTGGACTTTAAGGTGCCGTCCTTTGCCTTTCTCGCGGAGTTGATGCAGATATATCCTTTTCCTCCGATGGAGCGGTAGGCACCCTCAAGGAAGTCCATCTGACCGCCGATGCCGGAGAGCTGTCGGGTTCCCGCGGATTCTGCATTCTCCTGACCCATAAGGTCAAGCTGTACACCGCCGTTGATGCTGATGACGTTCTTCATGGTTCCGATGCGCTGCGGATCATGGACATAGTCGAGATCAGCCGGGTGAAAAAGCTTCGGATTTTCTGCGATCCAGTCATAGAACTCCTGGGAGCCCATTGCGAGGTTCCATGTGGAGAGACCGGTGTCAAATTCTTTCTTTGCATTTGTGAGCTTTCCCGCCTTCCAGAGATTTAAGTAGGCATCGCTGATCGTACCGGTATGGCAGCCGAGATCCCTGAGATCGGATTCCGCCAACATGTTCGCGACAGTGAACGGAACGCCGCCGACGCCGAGAGATAGAACCGCGCCGTCCGGAATCTCGTTTACGACGAGCTTTGCGATCTGGATATCTGTCTCAGACGGAGCTTTGTAGGTTCTTACCGGAAGCGGTTCATGTTCGCCCTCTACGATATAATCCGCCTCGGAGAGATGGACACGGTGGGAACCGTCCACACCCTGAAGCTTCGGATAATGTTCATTGATCTCAAAGATCACAGTTCTTGCACTCTCAAACATGGTTCTCCATGCGAAGTTTGAGATGCCGAGACCGCAGTAGCCGTTCTCATCCGGGGCAGATACCGGGACGAAGGCAACATCTGTCCGGATATAGCGCTGGCGGTAGAGCGTCGGGAGAAGGCGGAGTACCACAGGCATGAATTTTACGAGACCACGGGTCTGGAGTTTCCGTTCATAGTCACCGATATGCCAGCTGTAGTAGGAGAAGCTCTCCTGTTCCGGATCAGCCTCAACGACCTCAATGCGCGGGCGGATCACAAGACCGCCGCGAACTTTCACATCTTTTAAATGACCTTTTCTTGCGGCGAGCGCCTTGTCAAGAAGCTCCGGATATCCGCCGCCGAATCCATAGTCGACCCAGTCACCGTCTTTTACAGCAGCCGCAACGGCAGCTTCTGCAGTCACAAATTTACTTTTAAAATTTTCCATATGTAATCCCTCACTATATAATATTTTCGGTAAAACATGAACGATACCATATATGTTCATTATAGGAGTTTTTTCGGTATGAAACAAGTAGATTATTGAGAGTTATGATATTGAATGGATATGGATCATATCAGAAAAAAATATATTTTATTCTGAATGCATGATCCGATCCTTCACATTTCGAATCGGAAACAACTTTATTTTTCGTCCAAGATGTAATATAATAAATTTATATTGCAGGCGGCAGAAATTACCGTTTCTGCCAAAAGAAAATAATGCATGAGGGGAGTCAAAACATGAAGGATTACATGAAGATCTACCAGGAATGGCTTGCCAATCCGTACTTTGACGAGAAGACGAAAGAAGAGCTTCGCGCAATCGCGAACGATGAAAACGAGATCAAAGAACGTTTCTATATGGACCTGGAGTTTGGTACCGCAGGACTTCGCGGAATCATCGGAGCAGGGATCAATCGTATGAATATCTATACGGTGCGCCGTGCGACCCAGGGACTTGCCAACTATATTATCAAACAGGGCGGAGCAGACAAGGGCGTTGCGATCGCGTTTGACTCCCGTCATATGTCCCCGGAATTTGCCATGGAGGCTGCAATGACACTCGCCGCAAACGGCATCAAGGCGTATAAATTCGAATCCCTGCGCCCGACACCGGAACTGTCCTTCGCAGTCCGTGAGTTAGGCTGCATTGCCGGCATCAACATCACCGCGAGCCATAACCCGCCGGAATACAATGGATATAAGGTATACTGGGAGGACGGCGCACAGTTCACACCGCCGCATGATAAAGGGGTAACGGCTGAAGTTCTTGCGATCGAGGATCTCTCCACCGTGAAAACGACGACCGAGGAAGAGGCGTTAAAGAGCGGAAAATTCCAGGTGATCGGAAAAGAGATCGATGACAAATATATCGCCCAGGTAAAAGCCCAGGTCGTTAATCAGGAAGCGATCAACCGCATGCAGAAGGACATCACGATCATTTACACTCCACTCCACGGAACCGGAAATATCCCGGCTCGCCGCGTGATGAAGGAGATCGGTTTTGAGAATGTCTATGTGGTTCCGGAGCAGGAACTCCCGAACGGCGATTTCCCGACCGTAAGCTACCCGAACCCGGAAGCTGCCGAGGCATTTGAACTCGGATTGAAGCTTGCAAAAGAGAAGAACGCGGACCTTGTTCTTGCAACGGACCCGGATGCAGACCGTCTCGGTGTCTATGTAAAAGATACAAAGTCCGGTGAATATATCCCGCTTACCGGAAATATGTCCGGCTCCCTGTTATGTGACTATGTGTTAAGCCAGAAACAGGCAGCAGGAAAGATCCCATCTGACGGCGAGGTCGTAAAGTCCATCGTTACCACAAATCTAGTTGACGCCGTTGCGAAACACTATGGCTGCAAGCTTGTCGAGGTTCTGACCGGCTTCAAGTATATCGGTCAGCAGATCTTAAAAGAAGAGACAACCGGCAAGGGAACCTATATGTTCGGTATGGAGGAGAGCTATGGCTGCCTGATCGGCACATATGCCCGTGATAAGGACGCGATCTCCGCAACTGCCGCTCTCTGTGAGGCTGCCGCTTACTACAAGGAAAAGGGCATGACCTTATGGGATGCGATGGTCGCAATGTACGAGAAGTATGGTTACTATAAGGATACCGTAAAATCCATCGGCTTAAAAGGAATTGAGGGACTTGCGAAGATCCAGGAAATTATGGAGAACTTCCGCAAGAACCCGCCGAAGGCACTTGGTGGTTACGAGGTAACTTCTGTCCGTGACTACAAGAAGAACACGATCACAGAGGTTGCGACGGGCGAAGTAAAGGAGACAGGTCTTCCGGAGTCCAATGTTCTTTACTATGATATGAACGACGGCGCATGGCTCTGCATCCGTCCGTCCGGAACCGAGCCGAAGATCAAATTCTACTATGGCGTTAAGGGAACCTCCCTTGATGATGCTGAGGCGAAGTCCAAAGCCGTCGGTGATGAGCTGATGGGCATGGTGGATAAGATGATGTAAGATCCCATAGTGTGGGGATAAGCGCAGGGAAGATGCTGCGAAACAATTAAGATCGAGTGCCTGAGGATCTGGCTGTGAAAAGCAGAGAGACTTGGGCAGAAAGGAAAAGCTCCCGGATGGGAACCGCATGTTATAGATATGATGTGGTTCTTTTCGGGAGCTTTTTTATCGCAAACGACTGCACCCGGTACGCGAAGGTGCCAGGCTTTGTTTCCTTTACAGGCGGGAGAGTTCAGCAAGGTACATCTGGGCTGCCGGGGAGAGGCGTACACGATTGCGGAAGATGCAGGAAGCAACAAGCTCACGATCGTGCCCGCTCTCGGGCCACAACCACTCCGGAACCGGAAGCGCGGTGATCTCAGGGGAATTTTCACGGTCATGAAGCGGAGCAATGCCGATCCCGATAGAATCCGTCTGCTCGACGATGCTGTAAAAAGAAGCACGGCTGTTCACATAGGTAATCCCGGAGAGCTGATCCTGACGGATAAGAGACTGGATTCCGTTCAGAATGCTGCTTTCTGCAGAAATCTGGGATGCCGCTTCGGCGGAATGCAGAACAAAACTGTATTGATCGAAAAGCTCCGGAGTCAGTGCATTTGGATCCTTCAGAACCGGATGGGCATTCCGGCAGAAAAGCTGAAGGGAAGAGTGAAACAGGATCTGTTCTTCCAGACTGTGAAGAGCCAGAAGCTCCTGTACCTTTTCGTTTTGGGATTCCGGATACACGATGAAACCGATATCTGCATGTCCGGCATCGAGTTCCCGGATGACTTCGCGTCCTGCCAACTCGCGGTAAAGAAGGCGGAATGTCCGATCGTGCTGATCAGAAAAGGCATGGATCGTCTTACTCAGGGCATCATTCTCGGGAAAACAGCAGTCTGCAGCAATCCGAAGACGGCAGGAGTCCGGGTGCTCCCGGAATGTCTGGCGGAACTGCTCTGCATGTTCAAGGAGATCCCGGCTCATATCGAGAAACAGACGTCCGGATTCCGTCGGGATGATCCCTGTTTTTCCGCGGGTAAAGATCGTGATCCCGTATTCTTTTTCTGTCTCACGGAGAACTTTACTCAGGTACGGCTGGGGCACAGAAA
>ERZ779895.2533-NODE-2533-length-16247-cov-5.119936_pt1 | contig 16247 bp, 13 predicted proteins | sample MGYA00511093_ERZ779895 | MGnify/ENA primary metagenome ERZ779895 (study PRJEB29588, sample SAMEA2142970) | human gut metagenome | biome: human gut; feature: human-associated habitat; material: faeces | place: Denmark | collected 2008/2010 ... | reverse complement strand
CAAGTAGATAATATAATATTTTTATATTATTTTATGCGAGAGTTCTTTACTATAGCAATTTTTAAAATTAAAGCGGATATCCGCATGAACAAAACCACCCTGAACAGTCAGAAAGAGAAACATTCCACGCTCTCCTTGCGGAGAGCGACGTTGTGCCCCGCGCAAACCCTGATGTGAATTACGAGATTTCTATCCACGCTCTCCTTGCGGAGAGCGACCGGTCTCTGTTGCTGCCTGTTCGGGGGGCTCGTATTTCTATCCACGCTCTCCTTGCGGAGAGCGACACACGGAGATTGACCTGAACGGCGTTGCCGACCTATTTCTATCCACGCTCTCCTTGCGGAGAGCGACGCGCGTACTCCTTGCCGTCCTCGACGATCAGCACGATTTCTATCCACGCTCTCCTTGCGGAGAGCGACCACAAATATCCGCGAGGGCGTTACGGTCCTGGGCGTATTTCTATCCACGCTCTCCTTGCGGAGAGCGACGCAAGCCTTGAAGCGTATATGCGGGCGCTATCACAAATTTCTATCCACGCTCTCCTTGCGGAGAGCGACTTGTGCAATTGTCTGTATCCGATGCGTGCGTTTATTTCTATCCACGCTCTCCTTGCGGAGAGCGACCAGTGCTATGGCGCTTAACAATGATTTTAGGCAAATTTCTATCCACGCTCTCCTTGCGGAGAGCGACACATGGGAGTTTTTGAGCCAGAGCATGACATGTGCATTTCTATCCACGCTCTCCTTGCGGAGAGCGACACTTTACGGGTTATGTCTGCCGCCTGTTGGAAAAACATTTCTATCCACGCTCTCCTTGCGGAGAGCGACGGAACAATCCTCAAGTTACAATGCGTACTTGGAGATTTCTATCCACGCTCTCCTTGCGGAGAGCGACCAGTAAAAATGCGGCGATCGGAAAACCGACGTTAATTTCTATCCACGCTCTCCTTGCGGAGAGCGACGTGGGCCGTGGTCCACACGCCCCACTGGTACGGCAATTTCTATCCACGCTCTCCTTGCGGAGAGCGACGCGCCGAAAAACTAAATAACAGACTGACCATCAAACTATTTCTATCCACGCTCTCCTTGCGGAGAGCGACAACGGCTACACACTGATTATAGGAGAGGAGTACTATTTCTATCCACGCTCTCCTTGCGGAGAGCGACCCCAGAAGGGGCGGGCAAGCGTCAGCCAGCGCAAATTTCTATCCACGCTCTCCTTGCGGAGAGCGACTGCTGATGTGGTACCAGTGCAATACCGTCGTCAGGATTTCTATCCACGCTCTCCTTGCGGAGAGCGACGACAGGGCCGTGTACTGATCTTCAGGGACTTTGATTTCTATCCACGCTCTCCTTGCGGAGAGCGACTCGCACCGCAGCCCGTCGGCCAGTATGATGGCCTTATTTCTATCCACGCTCTCCTTGCGGAGAGCGACGCGTCAAAAGTTTTATGCGCAACGGATTCTTTCTGATTTCTATCCACGCTCTCCTTGCGGAGAGCGACACCCCGCGCCTGTCCCGTGTCGTCCCTACGCCCATATTTCTATCCACGCTCTCCTTGCGGAGAGCGACGAAACATACGTTGTAATGGAGGCGACCAAAGTTATTTCTATCCACGCTCTCCTTGCGGAGAGCGACGGCACCCCCATTTCCGAAATTCCCGTCGGTTGGTGATTTCTATCCACGCTCTCCTTGCGGAGAGCGACCAAGCAGGGCCGTCACTACATCGGCTGCAAGATATTTCTATCCACGCTCTCCTTGTGGAGAGCGACCAATAATCTCGTCAACGCTCTTCTGCTTGCCAATCATTTCTATCCACGCTCTCCTTGCGGAGAGCGACCCCTCAAACTTTGCAAGTTTGAGATAGTCATCGTGATTTCTATCCACGCTCTCCTTGCGGAGAGCGACCATGTCAGGCGGCCGTCCGGGTGAATCTCAACGATATTTCTATCCACGCTCTCCTTGCGGAGAGCGACATTAACGGCAGGCGGAACAACAATATTGGATGTGTATTTCTATCCACGCTCTCCTTGCGGAGAGCGACGTAGGACAAAAACGGTTCTTGCAGAAGTTGGCGATTTCTATCCACGCTCTCCTTGCGGAGAGCGACCTGCTGAAATGGAATCCAAGAGGGATTGCCACTCTATTTCTATCCACGCTCTCCTTGCGGAGAGCGACTGGTGGCAATAACCAGTATCTTTGCAAGGCCGGTATTTCTATCCACGCTCTCCTTGCGGAGAGCGACCGATCGTGAGTTTATGACGATCGAAAGCTCCAAGATTTCTATCCACGCTCTCCTTGCGGAGAGCGACGAGCGCAGAGGGCAAAGACGCCCGTGTGGAATTTCAATTTCTATCCACGCTCTCCTTGCGGAGAGCGACACTATTTTTGCGGTCCGGCCCTATGATGCACCAATATTTCTATCCACGCTCTCCTTGCGGAGAGCGACTTGTGATAACACCTACACCCTGGGCATTACAGACATTTCTATCCACGCTCTCCTTGCGGAGAGCGACCTGACCGAGATCAACAAAATGGCGACCGGGCAGATTTCTATCCACGCTCTCCTTGCGGAGAGCGACGCTGATTGACTTGGTGGACAGCCCTGTGGCAAAAATTTCTATCCACGCTCTCCTTGCGGAGAGCGACCACGACCACCGACGACCAAACAACCACCAATGACGATTTCTATCCACGCTCTCCTTGCGGAGAGCGACCGATAACCTGCAAGTGCCGGCCAGCGTATCAAAAATTTCTATCCACGCTCTCCTTGCGGAGAGCGACCGACACTTACATTGTAATGGAGGCGACCGAAATTATTTCTATCCACGCTCTCCTTGCGGAGAGCGACACTATTTTTGCGGTCAGGCCCTATGATGCGCCGATATTTCTATCCACGCTCTCCTTGCGGAGAGCGACTTTTGATACGCTGGCCGGCACTTGCAGGTTATCATTTCTATCCACGCTCTCCTTGCGGAGAGCGACATTGGCCGCGTGTGATGGTCTCGCCGACGCTGTATTTCTATCCACGCTCTCCTTGCGGAGAGCGACAACCACCGCTGATTGTTTCAGCAAATCCACCTTATTTCTATCCACGCTCTCCTTGCGGAGAGCGACGGTTGCTCGTTGCGTTGTAAAACGCAACTGCTGCAATTTCTATCCACGCTCTCCTTGCGGAGAGCGACACCCTGATACATCAACTTGGCAGACAGGCAATCATTTATTTCTATCCACGCTCTCCTTGCGGAGAGCGACGGTGCCCCCCGTTTTGGATGCTTTAAGCAAAGATATTTCTATCCACGCTCTCCTTGCGGAGAGCGACACGTCGCTTGTAGTTATTGGCACAAACTGTGTCATTTCTATCCACGCTCTCCTTGCGGAGAGCGACGTAAATGCGCTGTGAGTTCGGCGATGTCAAATGATTTCTATCCACGCTCTCCTTGCGGAGAGCGACTACACCCCGCGCCTGTCCCGCGTCGTCCCCACGCCGAATTTCTATCCACGCTCTCCTTGCGGAGAGCGACGTCTGCTGGTATATTAAGGAGATGACAACAAAAAATATTTCTATCCACGCTCTCCTTGCGGAGAGCGACGGTCTTGAGGGCCGTCAGTAGCTCGTTGGTAATATTTCTATCCACGCTCTCCTTGCGGAGAGCGACCACAGTGCCGGACCTTGGCAAGCGGGATATAAGGATTTCTATCCACGCTCTCCTTGCGGAGAGCGACAAAGAGTACCACTAGCAGAATCAACGTCAGAATCAATTTCTATCCACGCTCTCCTTGCGGAGAGCGACAATAGTTGCAACTCACAATATATTGATACGGATTATTTCTATCCACGCTCTCCTTGCGGAGAGCGACTAGCCCCGTGTCAGTTATGGCACGGGGTATTTTTATTTCTATCCACGCTCTCCTTGCGGAGAGCGACCTCACGCTCGCAGATAGTCCCAATAGCACTTGCAGATTTCTATCCACGCTCTCCTTGCGGAGAGCGACCGTGCGCGACTACACAAGCCCCCTGACCAGTCTCGATTTCTATCCACGCTCTCCTTGCGGAGAGCGACTGATGTATTGGGTTTGTGCGAAGCCCTGACCATTATTTCTATCCACGCTCTCCTTGCGGAGAGCGACCAGGTGTAAATAAAAAAGAGGGCGCAAAAGAGTTGATTATTTCTATCCACGCTCTCCTTGCGGAGAGCGACTGTACGCAGCGTGTACACACAAGTGTCCACCGTGGATTTCTATCCACGCTCTCCTTGCGGAGAGCGACGCCTTTATCCAATGCGTGCTTTTGAGCCCATCGGCATTTCTATCCACGCTCTCCTTGCGGAGAGCGACGGGCGTTTGGGTCACTGCCAACGCACGCTATAGGCTTATTTCTATCCACGCTCTCCTTGCGGAGAGCGACGGGTATGATTGCAAAGCTTAATGCCAATGGTTATATTTCTATCCACGCTCTCCTTGCGGAGAGCGACATCCAGCCTGACGCGGAATTATATACAATGCTGCGTATTTCTATCCACGCTCTCCTTGCGGAGAGCGACTTTACAAGCGTGGTAAGCTCAACCGGCACAATGGATTTCTATCCACGCTCTCCTTGCGGAGAGCGACAGCCAACTATCCAAGTTCAACACCTCCCAAAGAGTATTTCTATCCACGCTCTCCTTGCGGAGAGCGACAGCTGAATCTCGTCAATCAGGAAAAGAACCCCAGCAATTTCTATCCACGCTCTCCTTGCGGAGAGCGACCGCGGCGGACATATCAGCAAGGCGAGAGGCGAGCATTTCTATCCACGCTCTCCTTGCGGAGAGCGACTGCCAATTTTTGCCGCAATCGTTTCTGCCCCATTTATTTCTATCCACGCTCTCCTTGCGGAGAGCGACAAGGCCCGGCCAAACTGCCAAAGCTGATAGGTAAGATTTCTATCCACGCTCTCCTTGCGGAGAGCGACCGGGTAAAATCTGGTCAACAGCATTCGCGGTGTAATTTCTATCCACGCTCTCCTTGCGGAGAGCGACGGAAAGGAGGTCAAATAAATATGCCCCTTGCCATATTTCTATCCACGCTCTCCTTGCGGAGAGCGACATCAGCAAAAATGCCGCGATCGGAAACCCAACATTGATTTCTATCCACGCTCTCCTTGCGGAGAGCGACAACCTCCCATCCAAGCCCATGGAGAGGAAACTGTATTTCTATCCACGCTCTCCTTGCGGAGAGCGACTCCGATGTATCAGCCAACGAATCACTAGCAGATATTTCTATCCACGCTCTCCTTGCGGAGAGCGACGTTATCTTATCAACACGTATCATCGTATTTTTGGAATTTCTATCCACGCTCTCCTTGCGGAGAGCGACAAAGGCTCTTCATCCCTTCCCACTGGATGACATCACATTTCTATCCACGCTCTCCTTGCGGAGAGCGACTCGACTGTAATTGTAATTTTACGCAAAAGAAACAATTTCTATCCACGCTCTCCTTGCGGAGAGCGACCCGGGAAAAGTCAGAGTAGTGGATCCGGGATTACTATTTCTATCCACGCTCTCCTTGCGGAGAGCGACTATGACACATATGCAAAAGTGTTGCGCGTCAATATTTCTATCCACGCTCTCCTTGCGGAGAGCGACGTTTCTTTTGCGTAAAATTACAATTACAGTCGATATTTCTATCCACGCTCTCCTTGCGGAGAGCGACCCAAAATTGTTGGCCATATCGGTCTTCATTAACACATTTCTATCCACGCTCTCCTTGCGGAGAGCGACACAATACGCCTGTAAAGGCGTATAATATAATCAAAATTTCTATCCACGCTCTCCTTGCGGAGAGCGACACACTGATTTGAGACGTCATCGCGGCAATGACAATTTCTATCCACGCTCTCCTTGCGGAGAGCGACGCCAAGCGTTTTTCTGCACTGCACAACATATTTATTTCTATCCACGCTCTCCTTGCGGAGAGCGACGACGCTTCCGCGCTTCCTGGTCAGCTGTATTAACAATTTCTATCCACGCTCTCCTTGCGGAGAGCGACGTTTCTGGTTATCTTGATAATATAGAAATAACTATTTCTATCCACGCTCTCCTTGCGGAGAGCGACGCGGCGCTCCGTTAAGTTGTTTCGGCAGAATTATATTTCTATCCACGCTCTCCTTGCGGAGAGCGACGCACCCAATCGGCGTTCTTGTCACTGTAATAGAAATTTCTATCCACGCTCTCCTTGCGGAGAGCGACCATAGTTTAAACCTCCCGTCAAGTCCCATGCTAAGATTTCTATCCACGCTCTCCTTGCGGAGAGCGACCATTAGCGCCGGAAGAGAATACGACACAGCAAAGAATTTCTATCCACGCTCTCCTTGCGGAGAGCGACCATTTTATGCCCAATATCGGCACCTTGCGAAGCAATTTCTATCCACGCTCTCCTTGCGGAGAGCGACCTGTTTGAATATATCCAAGCTGGTACCGGCATTTTATTTCTATCCACGCTCTCCTTGCGGAGAGCGACTGCTTCTTTTGCGCAAAATTACAATTACAGTTGATATTTCTATCCACGCTCTCCTTGCGGAGAGCGACGGCAAATCAAACAAACTTACCGGGAGGAAATTAGTATTTCTATCCACGCTCTCCTTGCGGAGAGCGACCATATCAGCAAGGCGAGTGGCAAGCGAATCAATCGATTTCTATCCACGCTCTCCTTGCGGAGAGCGACAGGCTGCCAACGGCCTTGCGGACACCCCACCAGAGATTTCTATCCACGCTCTCCTTGCGGAGAGCGACAGCCATCTATCCATGTGTAATACCTCCTTAAGAGTATTTCTATCCACGCTCTCCTTGCGGAGAGCGACATCTGTCATAACTTAAACCTCCCGTCCAAACCCATAATTTCTATCCACGCTCTCCTTGCGGAGAGCGACCTCTCTTTCCTTTCCCTTATTTGCTTTGGCAGTTTGGATTTCTATCCACGCTCTCCTTGCGGAGAGCGACGCAGGAGAAAAACAACGGACATGACACAGAGTCATTTCTATCCACGCTCTCCTTGCGGAGAGCGACGTCGAAGAGGTATCCGGCGATACTTGGGCGCGGGATTTCTATCCACGCTCTCCTTGCGGAGAGCGACACGTACTTGTCAATACTTTTTTAGCAATTTATGAATTTCTATCCACGCTCTCCTTGCGGAGAGCGACCTCTTCGACACAATGTAAGTTGTAATTATCGTAATATTTCTATCCACGCTCTCCTTGCGGAGAGCGACGTAATGAATACCCTCAAACTCACCAACTTTGTGCTATTTCTATCCACGCTCTCCTTGCGGAGAGCGACAGCAAAAGTGCACAAAACAGTGGGGCACTTTTGCGCATATGAAACAAATTTTATGGAGATTGCATCTTCATGCTGACAGGCAAGGCTGTATTTTACCCTTTCTGCCCCTGTTTTTTCCATATTTTCTGGTGCGAAGGAACCGGGAATTTTATGATTGCCTTCCCCTCGCACTAAGCAAACAAGATTCCATCCTGATCAAAATCCGGGTGCAGACCCACATGCTCGACTTTGCTTTTGTAATGGTTTCCCAGTTGATAAAAGCGCAAGCTGTCCGATTCCGAATCGATCAGTTCGGTCAATTTTGCTTTGAACATCGTGTATTGCGCGGCATCCAGCAGGCACTCAAATACGGAGTTTTGCACCCGCTGGCCGTAGTCTACACAGACTTTTGCTACTTTGCGCAGCCTGCGACGACCAGCGGCTGTTTCGGTGTTGACATCATAGGTTACAAGCACCAACATAACGGCACCTCACTTCCAGAAAAACGGTGGGTACACTTCCAGGTCGCCGCGCAGAGCACGGGCCAGCAAAAGCGCCTGAACATAGGGCACCAGCCCCCAGGGCAGTTTTTCTTTCAAAAACGGATGGGTGATCTCTTCCTTCTTTTTGTTCTGCCATGCGGTCAGGAAAGCTTTGCGGCCATCATCCGTCAGCAGTACGGCACCATTTTCCTGTTTTTGCAGGTGTTTTGCCGTGATGATCTTTTGATTGATGCAGCTGATGACCAGCCGGTCTGCATAAACCGCCCGCAGTTCTTCCATCAGGTCAAGTGCCAGACTTTTGCGGCCGGGGCGCGGGCGGTGCATAAAGCCAACATAAGGGTCCAGGCCCACAGCGGTCAAGGCGGATGCACACTCCCGCGCCAGCATGCTGTAGGCAAACGAAAGCAGCGCATTCACATTGTCCAGCGGTGGACGGCGGCTGCGGCCCTCAAACACAAAATCCTGCTTTTGCTGCAGAATCAGGTCATTCAGGCAGTCAAAGTAGCGCTGGGCTGCCTCGCCTTCCAGGCCGCGCAGCTGTTCCGGATCATCGCTGGTCTGTATCAGCGGCAGCGCGGCGGCCAGCTGGGTGGAGGTGCGTTTCAGTTTTTCGACCGGGACACGCTGGGGATGATCGCGGGTTGCGCGTTCCAGCACCCAGCGTGCGTTATACACTTTACCAAGGATAAAGCTCCGGGCATAGCGACAGCTCTGGGCCGGATCATCCGACACGCGGTACTGCGCCTGACGCAGCAGCACATTGCCGCGTTCTTCCCCCACGGTGCGGGCCTGAAATCTGCCATACGGGTCAAAAAAGCAAAGGTCAATGCCCCGCCGGGCACAAGCTCCCATCAAAGCGGGGCTGGCACCCGCGTAAGTAAAGCAGACGATGCCTTCCAGCGTATGCAGGGCATAGCGGTGGGTTTCCTGCTTATTGCGGGTAACAACAAGGTTTTCGCCATCCAATGTCAGGTAAGCGTCCTCATTGATGACAAACAGGGTGTTGAGCAGCTTTCTCATGGCGCGCCCTCCTCAATATGCTCCCGCAGATACGCCGCCGGGTCTGCCTGCTGATACAGCGCCGGCAGGCAAAGCTCTTTCAGTGAGCAGGCATTGCAATGCTTGCCGGGTTTGCTTTTTGGGGTATAGCCGCGCGCAAACAGGCGGTTCATCTCATCCGCCATGGTCTGCGCGGTGCTGCGCAGTTCCGGTGTCAGGGAAACATGTTCCCGCTGCCGGGTTTCTTCATAAAAGATTTCCCCTTCCGGCACCTCGCACACCAGCATTTCTTCCAGCGCCATGGCCTGTGCGCAGAGCTGCAAATGGTCGGCATCGTTTACCTTGCTGCGGCCATGCTTATATTCCACGGGCATGGGCTGCCACAGGCCGCGGCGGCCCTGCAATGACACGCCGTTTGGATCCTTGTGAAACTCTACCACATCGCAGTCGCCGGTCAATTTTAAGCGGTGGCTGACGACCCTCATACCGCGGGCGATCAGCAAATCGCCGCGTTTTTCCGTCAGGGTAACATCATGGCAGCGTGTATGCTGCAGGCGGCCTTCGGCGGTGCGTTGGTTTTCGGACCATTGTTGTTCCAGGTGTATGAGTGCCCACTGACGGCGGCAAAAGCTGAAATGCTGGATACCGGACATCAGCAGGTAATCATCTGGGGAAACCATTACGACAGCCTCTCACACGTTACCCCTGCCGGAAGATTTTCATCCACGGTCACCACATAGTCATGGTAGCTGCGTGGGAAAGTGATTTTCTCTGCGTGTGTGACATGAACTGCGTCAAAAAGTTTATAAGACGGCGCATTGCCCAGTTCCGAATCATGCTTGAACACGATCAGTTCCCGAACTGCCATTTTGCCGCGGGCTGCACTGTGGTCATTTTCAAACATATTCAGGATTGCCTGCCACAGCAGCTGCAGGTCATCCTCTGAGAATCCTGTAGTTTTGCGGGCAAGGTTGGCAGAAACATAACCCTCTGCACGGTACAAGCCATACGGGATCACATACTTGCGGCCCATCTCAGTGCCTTTTCGCTCTGCATCCGCTTCGGTCGTAATGGCAATACGGGTAATGGTCACTTCCTGCGGGAGGACAGGATCCACCGAGCGTGCAAAGCTCAACTGAACCGGGCCACGCACCTGCCCACAGTTCAGTGCGCCTTTTACAAAGGTTGTCATAACGGCGCCAAAGGTACGGATATCATAAAAGTTCTGGCACATAAAGTCCCGGATTTTACGGTCCAACTCCGGGTCATCTTTCTTGGCGACTTTCAGGGCGTCCTTGGCATCAGCATCAATGCCCAAGTATTCGAGTGCTTTTTTATCGCTGCGGTTCAGGGGAACCTGATCTTTAATGTAAATCTGGTATCCTGCTTCATCTTCTTTGGCCACTTCGACATAGTTGCGAATCTTACGCTTCAAGCAGACATCTGTAACAATGCCATATCCCGTTTCCGGGTCGACACGCGGCATGTTGCCTGCATCCGGGTCGCCGTTCGGATTTCCGTTTTCAACGTCAAACAGAATTACAAAATCATACCGGTTTTTGATTGCCTGTGCCATTGTTATTCCTCCACTTTCTTTGTATAGCGTTCCTGTGTCTGATGGTAATAGCCAAGGATAAAAGCGCCTTGTTCCGGCAAGGTCAGCCGTGCGGGAAAGCTTCCTTCCAGTTTTCCGCCCGCCAGCGCAGCGATCTGCTTATCGTAATAAATCTTTTGTGGCTTGCTCATTTTTTGCATATGCTTTTGCGCCAGCATCAGAATTGTTGGGAACACAGTGGCCGGCGTGGAAGCCGCTGCATTAAAATACCTGTCCTTGATGGTTGTATTGATATCCGGGTTTACCGCCATCTGGATTGCTTCCAGCACAGCAAAAAGCTGACCCATAACATACGGTTGATAATTTGTTTCCTTGTTATTTCCCACAGTTAATACCTCCTTTGGGCAACGGGGATCTTCATTACGCAGGTAGTATGCTTTTATAATAGCGGCACGGCCGCGTGTTACTTTTTGCTCTGCGCGGATACGCATCATAACGCCATCCAGCAGGGTTGCCGGGTACCTTGTATTATTCAGGATTGCACGCAGAACATCGCCCGCCAGCTGCGGTGCTGCCGATGGGCTGCGGGAATTGGTGTTGACGGTTTCCTGCAGCAGCCAATACACCCCCAGCCGCGGGAATTTATCATAAGCGGGGCGCACAATCTCTAAGCGGTCATAATGCTTCTGCACATTATCAAGCAGCGTTTGAAATGTATCCTGCCAGAAAAAGCGAACCGAGAGGCGCGCCGCATTAGGAGCCAAGCCAAGCACATAAAAGTGCCTTTGTGGGTCAAGTGTCACGTTCTGCCACTCTACACTCTGTCCATGGACCAGCTTGTCCACTGCATTTCGCACATCACTTTCGCTGACAGGCGCATCCATGGCAAACAATGCATCCATTGCTACCTGCTGGTAGGCGGTCTCTCCACCTGCTGCCCAGCAGACAATGGTGGTATCGCCCACGCGCTGAACATGTTCCCTGTCTGCCAGCAGATAGTTTAATGCCTGTGCATAGGCAAAGGCCGCATAACTGCCAACCGGCGCATTGCCCCCCTGTTCATGTCCGTATGAGCAAAAAGCGTCCGCATTAAAAGAAACAATCGATGCGCCGGAAGGCTGTGCCCCGGTCACGCCTTTAATCGCCGGGTGCAGGCGGGCAAGCGGTGCCTTTTGCCCTGTAACCAGGCATCGGATTTCCGGTGCATCCGTGTTCTTATCACACTGCCGCTGCCAGGCTTCCTGTATTTCCGGATCGTCCTGAACATAGTTTTCCCGAATCAGAAATACCAGATTGCCACCCTTGTAAAGTTCCTTGAGACTTTGTTCCAGCGCTGGATTCTGCTCCGCCGCCTTGGGGTCCCAGTTTATAAAAAAGTTCCGCACTGCCTGTGCCGCCTGACCAGGAACATTTTGTAAAATGGCAAGATGCAGCTCCTTTGCAGCGGCAAAGCACTGCATTGCACGCTCCGGTTTGCCTTTTCCGTCAATGCCAAGCATGTAAGCACTGTTATCACACAAAAAATTGGCTGCCACACCACTAGAGCGTTTAACCTGTTCCGGAACTTGCAGCTGACATGGAGCAAGCACTGTTTTTTTACCGCGCTTTTCCTCTTGCTGCAAGGGGTGCAATGCCATCAGTTGGCCGTTTTCATCCAGTTCCAAAGCCCAACTGACTTTTGCGCTTGTCCAACCGGGGCGCGTGATTTTGCCATTGGCCAGCAAATCTTCATAGTATTGTACCAAAGCCTGTAAAATCATCGGTACACCTCGCAGTCTGCCACATTCAACACACCATGTTCCAATTTTGCATGGAAATACATCGGGGTTATGTTCTGCGGGTCAGTGTAGTCAAAGTCATATATCATGAATCCCAAATCCCGTGTTTCCTCAATGGTCGGGATTGGCCCGCCGGGCCATGCGCGGAATGCGGCAGGAAATTCACGGCACCCAAAATAAGGGGTATGAAAACACTGGCCCCTGGACATGCGCCGGGTAACAATATCCTGGAACTTTCCCGGATTGTCGCTCGGTGCCGCACGGTCAGTCATCTCAAATTCTGCCTCAATCACATAATGAACGTCCTGCAACACCATGGCTGCACGCTGAACGATCTGCTGGGGCGTGGCAAGGTAAAGCTCTTTCCCTGTTCCCTGCATCGCGCTGCGTACATCGGAACAAAGAATTTTGCTTTTTACTTCGTTCCGACGGATGTTGGTAAAGCGGATTGGGTTCATAACATAGATTTTTCGGATTTTCCACCGTAAGCCGGGGTGGTAATAGATTGCTTCCACTATGCCGCGTGCCGCGGAAGGGGTGAGAACTTCATATGAAACCCTTTCGACTTTTAGCTCAGGCCTCGAGAGCAAAGCATAATTTCCCCATACTTCCAGCTGGATCATCTGCATCAACTCCTTTGCATTTCTATTTTCAGTTGTTTTTAATTTATATTTTGCTATAGTTTCAATATACGCTACTTGGCACCAAATGTCAATCCTTTTATCATGTATACTTTTTGTTTGCTTTTCATCCGGTTTTCTTTTATAATAAGTTGCGTCGGCAGCTTATGCCGTGGATAGAAATAGTTGATTTTACTTTAGCGCACAAAAACGGCAGGGCAGGCTCCCTGCCGCTTTTGCTTTATGCAAACCAGGCTGCTCCCGTTTCAGCTTCCATAGCAAGGCCCGTGTTGTTATCGTAAAGGCTTCCGTCCGTTAATTCCCATATGCCTTCACTGATTTGGCAAACCGCCCCGGCATTCTCCAGCGTTTTCAGATGATCCGGGTAAACCGGAACACCATATTGCCCCAGTTGACGGAACAAAGTTTTGCTTACCTCTCCTGCACGCAATCGTGCAAGCAAATGTTCCCCTTTCCCTTGGGGAATGTATACGGTCACGGCAGGTGTTTCAATTAAGCGGAACCTCTCTGCCGCTGTTGCAAAGGGGAAAATGCGCCCTTCCATATCCTGCTCGAACCCTTGCAGAATTTGCTGTTCATCCAGTCTTTTATCTCCTTTTAAGGTACGGTAAAACAGAAAGTATGTTTCGATTGCTTCCAGAGATGCCAGATCTGCATATTTTTTCAGGACGCTTTGCGTTGCGGATACATTCTGTTCCAGCATGCGCGGTACATGCTGCCCTTCCAATGTGAAAATCTGTACCAAGCTCTGCTCCGCCGGGCGTCTTCCCTCTCGATTGCAGCGCCCCGCCGCCTGCAAAATGGAATCCAAACCTGCTTCCTCGCGGTACACAGCCGGGAAATCCACATCAACACCCGCTTCGATCAAAGAAGTTGATATCACACGGCAGGGCAGCCCATCTTTTAAGCGTTCCCGGATTTCCTGCAATAACTGTTTGCGATGGGCTGGGTATAGCAATGTTGTCAGGCAGTAGCTGCCTTCTTTGGGCAGGTTATTGTATAATTCCTGTGCTGTTTTTCTCCGGTTTACAATACACAGCACTTGTTCCTGCGCTGCCAGTTCTGCGCCAAGCTGGCTTTGTTCCAACTCTCCGCGCATTTTTAGCGTTGTACGCCGGAATGCTTGATATTGCTCTTTGGGATGTGGGCAAAGTTCCGTCATCTGCAGCCCAGGCGCCAGTTCATCAAACAAGGGCTGCAAAGCTGGTTGTGTGGCCGTGCAAAGCACCGCTGCTGCGCGGTAATGCTGTACCAGCTGCGCGATTGCCGCAACGCAGGGGCGCAAATAAGGAACCGGCAGGTTTTGTGCTTCGTCAAAAATGACCACGCTATTTGCAATGTTATGTAATTTACGGCATTGTGACGCATGGTTGCCGTAAAGTGATTCAAAGAATTGCACGGATGTGGTAACCACCACCGGAGCATCCCAGTTTTCCGCCGCCAATGCTTTGCGGTAGGCTGCCGGCTCATCATCTTCCTTGGCAGAGTAGTCCACCCCTGAATGGTGTTCCAAAACATTTTCTGCTCCTAATATTTCCGAAAACACATCCGCGGTCTGGTCAATAATGGATGTATAAGGGATCACATAAATAACCCGGTCCATATGGTTCTTTACCGCTAGCGAAAGCGCAAATGCCAATGACGCTACCGTTTTTCCCCCGCCTGTAGGAACGGTCAGGGAATAAAGGCCGCGCCGCCCTGTTTGCCCTGCCGTTGTACAGGCACTCAAAATTGAACTGCGGCGCTGATTCAAGGTTCCCTGGGGATGGCTCCATTTTGCGGTATATTGGTTCAACCTTTTCAGCAGTTCATCCATTGTCTGGCCTTGTCCGCGCGGTTTAGGGCTGCTCATAAAGTTTTCCGTATCCAGATAGTCCGCATCGACCAGGCAGGAATACAACATCCGGGTATAAAATGCCTGTGTAAAACGATTTTCCTTCATCATTTCCGGCTGGGGCGGTATGGACGGCAGTTTAATCTCATTCGTCCATTGGGTATAGGGTTCAACGCTCTTTTTCAATCGCCCAAACATTGTCGCATCCTGCGCGGTATCGCTTCGGCCTCCTCCATCCGGCAGGCCGCTATGGTGTCCCGCAATAGCAAAAGCCAGTGGGATTTGACCATATCGGGCAGCCACCTGTGCACCAGCCGTTGAGTGATCCACTTTCTCTCCACCTTGCAGGCGCTTTTGAAACTTTGTACTATATTTACCAATATCATGCAGTAATCCAAGCCAAGTTCCCTGTTGCTGGGCATCAAAGGCTGCTGCAAATTGCCCACATAGGACTGCCGTTCCCTGCAAATGGTCCGCTACCGTTTGGACGCGGGTTCCGTCTTCACTGATATGAGCCAGCATCTTTTTCTCCTGGTGCATAATCAAACTCCCTTCTGTTTTGCTTTTCTCTATTATAGCAGATCACTCATCCCATAATTCGGACTTTCACTCCAGTTCTGCAATCTTTGTCATACTATCCAAATTTATCCATGTAGAATTGTTAGCTATTCCCATTAGCAGATATTTTTGATAAAATAAGATATTATAGGGTTTATGACTTCACTTTCTTATATTACTTCTTCATCTTACCGAAAAATCATTTACGCAAGGAGTGAAAAGCCATGAAAAGGAAGTTATTCTCATTTTCCGCCAGTGTTATCACCGCAATAATGCTTACCGCTTGTGCTGCAGCGCCAGAAAATAAACCTGCTTCCTCCGCTGCTCTTTCCCCGACCAGTGAAGCTGTTGCCACAGCTATACCATCATGAACGGAACGGTTGAATATCCTTACGCAGACTTATCTGGCATGGTAGTTGTGAAAAATCAATCCAGACAAAAGCTAGTTCTGGATGTTTACGGCAATGAGATAATTTCCGCTGGGCAATATGAAGATTTAGCCCCCGCGCGCGATGGCTGCGTATGGGCAAAACAGAATGGCCTTTGGGGCTTGCTGCAAGTACAGGATTATACCGAAAACAATGCCGACATTATTCTGCCGGATGGATGCATTGCACCAGATGTAACGCTTAGCCGAATTGATAGCCTTTGTACCTACACCACTGCTGATCATGGGCTGGTTATGCGTAAAGGTCCCGGTACAAATTATGAAAAAATGGATAATATCCCCTACGGTATCATCGTATGGGAATGCGGCTATAGCAGCAATGTGCCTGACTGGGTTGTTGTATATTACAATGGGATTTATGGTTGGGTCAGTGATGAATACTTGGCTACCACTATTTGTTTCACCAGTAAATAATAAATAAAAAAGCAGGTGTTCATGTAGAAACGATATCGTCCTCCACGTGAATACCTGCTTTTTATAGCTTCTTTTATTATATCTGTTCTGTGCCGCTATTTGTCTCTGTATGAAATAAATAGCCGCTATATGCATTTGAATGAAGTGTTCTGTTTGTTTGCTTTTTTACCTAAGGCAACACCGCACAATTCCCGCCTTACGGCTTAAGCACCGCTCCGGCGGCTG
>ERZ779895.2521-NODE-2521-length-16312-cov-2.867565_pt1 | contig 16312 bp, 11 predicted proteins | sample MGYA00511093_ERZ779895 | MGnify/ENA primary metagenome ERZ779895 (study PRJEB29588, sample SAMEA2142970) | human gut metagenome | biome: human gut; feature: human-associated habitat; material: faeces | place: Denmark | collected 2008/2010 ... | reverse complement strand
CGGTCAGGCAACCGCACTCATCGAGGTTGCGGCAGCGCGCGACGATTATTATAAGAGAACCGGCGTTTACATCCCCATCTGCTCGGACGGCGGCCTCGTTCACGACTACCACATGACTCTCGCCCTTGCAATGGGTGCAGACTTCCTGATGATGGGCCGATACTTTGCTCGTTTCGACGAAAGCCCCACGGCAAAGCTCATTGTTAACGGCAGCTACGTCAAAAAGGACTGGGGCGAAGGCGCGAACCGCGCGAGAAACTGGCAGCGCTATGACCTCGGCGGTCAGAGCAAGCTCAGCTTCGAGGAAGGCGTTGACTCCTACGTCACCTATGCAGGCCCCCTGCACGATAACCTTGAAAAGAGCGTTTACAAGATAAAGTCCACCATGTGCAACTGCGGCGTGACAAATCTTGCAGACCTCAAGCGCGACGCAAAGCTCACACTCGTCTCCTCTGTCAGCATAGTCGAGGGCGGCAGCCACGACGTTATTCTCAAAAACAACTGATATAAATAAACCTCTGCAATATCAGCGGATATTGCAGAGGTTTTTTCTTTTCTCAAACGGTTTTCTTTTTCGATGCGGCCTCAAAATGGTATCTGACTATGCCCAGATCGAGCTTTGTGTAAAATCCGGTGCCGCAGCTGGCCTTAACGCTTCCGTCGGGCAGCAGCTCGAATTTGAATTTCTGCTGATTCATCGCCGTCGGCGCAAGAAGCGCAGCGTCCATGCCGGCCTTGAACCACTCAGGCATCGGTTCGGGGCAAACGCACAGCTCGGTCATCGGCTTGCTTTTGTGCTCAACGCCCTGCACCGCGCCGTAGCCGAGCGCGATAAGGCACACAAGCTTTTCGCCGCTTTCGACCTTTGCCGCACTCTTGCCGTGGGTCATTGCGACCCAGCAGGTGTTAAGCCCCAACTCCTGCGCCTTGAGAACGAGCTGCTCGCCGCAATAGCCGAGAGCTTCGTCAAGGCTCGGTGACTTCTTGCCGACCAGTGCAATGTAGTTTTTAACTCCGCTGAACTTACCGTAATGCGCCATGAACGAGTCAAAGCACTTCGGCTCATCGTAAATGATCTGGATATGCACCCCTGCATCCGCATTTAATGCATCGGCAAGCTCGTTAAGCGCAGTACGCTTATCCTGTTCAATAGGCGTATCGTCATATTGCCTGACGCTGTGTCGCTGCCGCATGATCTCGAGTTCTGTCATATTATTACCTCCAGTTTTTGTTCTGCTACTGTTACATCGTGATTTACAAAAACGCCCTTGCAGGCAGGATCATTTTTGCATTTTATCAGCCAGTCCAGCGGCTTTTCCGCAAGAGCGTTATCCACCGTGAAGCCCGGCAACCTCCATTCGGTTCAATCGTTTAAACCGAGGATATTATAACACATATGATTAAAATCGGCTCATTGGTAAAGAAAATCGAGACGAAAAAATCCGCACCGAAGCTTTCGATGCGGATAATTTTCATTTCTCCATATTCTGAAGCCTTGTGTTCATCTCGCACAGGGCCTTGCGTATCGCGGCCAGCTCCTCGGCTACGGGGTCGGAGATGTTGACCTGATCGACCTCGGTTGCGTAATCGACCTTCACACCCTGGCGGCGAACAACGCGCGCCGGTATGCCGACCGCTGTGCTGTCGGGCGGAATTTCACTCAACACAACGGAGTTTGCCGCTATGCGGCTGTTGTCGCCGACCTTGAACGGGCCGAGTACCTTTGCGCCGGTTCCTATAAGGACGTTATTTCCGATGGTCGGGTGACGCTTGCCGCTGTCCTTGCCCGTACCGCCGAGGGTAACGCCATGATAAATAAGGCAGTCGTCGCCGATCTCGGCGGTTTCGCCGATGACTATGCCCATGCCGTGGTCGATGACGAGGCGGCGGCCGATCTTCGCGCCGGGGTGGATCTCGATGCCGGTTCTGTGGCGGCTGATCTGCGAGATCATACGCGCGAGAAACATCAGGTTATGCTCATAGCACCAATGCGCGCGGCGATGATAGAACACGGCCTTCACACCGGGATACAGAAACAGGACCTCAAACGGGCCTTTTGCCGCAGGGTCGCGCGAAAGATATGCATTTACGGTTTCAAGCAATTCATCGAACATAATCAGACATTCTCCTTAAACATGGGACTGGACAGATATCTCTCGCCCGTATCGGGCAGGAGTGCAACGATGCACTTTCCTGCATTCTCGGGGCGTTTTGCAAGCTCAAGCGCCGCGTGCAGCGCAGCTCCCGAGGATATTCCGGCAAGGATTCCCTCGCGCGAGGCAAGCTCTCTGCCGGCGGCATAGGCCTCCTCGTCGGAAACGGTGATGATCTCGTCATAAACGCTTTGGTCAAGCGCCTTGGGGATAAAGTTTGCGCCGATGCCCTGAAGCCCGTGGGGGCCGGCGTGACCTTCCGACAACAGCGGCGAGGTCTTGGGCTCAACGGCGACTATCTTAACGCTCTTCTTGCGGCTTTTCAGATACTGCCCAACGCCGCTTATCGTGCCGCCAGTACCCACTCCCGCGACGAAGATATCGACCTTGCCGTCGGTGTCCTCCCAAATTTCCGGGCCGGTCGTTACTCTGTGCGCGGCAGGGTTTGCCGGGTTTTCAAACTGGCCAAGGATAAGCGAGCCGGGGATCTCGGCTTTTAGCTCTTCGGCCTTTTCGACCGCGCCGGCCATACCCTTTTTGCCCTCGGTGAGAACAAGCTCGGCGCCGTACGCCGTCATAAGCAGTCGGCGCTCGACGCTCATGCTGTCGGGCATTACGATGATCACACGGTAGCCGCGCGATGCGCCTATCGCCGCAAGGCCTATGCCTGTGTTGCCGCTGGTAGGCTCGATTATCGTGCCGCCTGCGGAAAGGAGGCCCTTTGCCTCGGCATCGTCGAGCATTGCCTTTGCGACCCTGTCCTTGGTCGAGCCTGCCGGATTGAACAGCTCAAGCTTGGCAAGCACCCTTGCGCAAAGTCTGTGCTCATCCTCGATATTTTTCAGCTCCATAAGCGGAGTGCGCCCGGTAAGTTCCGATACTGATTTGTAGATCCTCATTTTTATCCCTCTCATGACATAAAAAAATCGACGATGCCTAAAAGCATCGCCGCTGCAAATATGGTTTTAACACCGTATCAAGGCATGCGACGACGCTGACATCGACAAGCGCAGATGCCACAACAACAGGTGTTCATAACTATAACGTTTGCTCTATGCATGATCGCCGCTCCTTTCAATTCCTATTGCCCAAATGGGGTTTTTGCTGTATGTATCATACGCCATATTACCCGGTTTGTCAACAGTCTTTGCAAAAACTCTGTCAAGCGAAAACGGCTTCGTATAAATTTCTTAACACAGTCTTTATGCTGCATATGCTATAATTAATCAAAAGGGTGATGCATAATGGAAAAAAAGCTAACTCAAAATAAAGTATTCCGGACGATACGAAACTGGCTGATCCTTGCCGCCGCACTGACAGCGGCATGGGTGCTGTGCTCATCGCTGAGCACAGTCGGAACGTCGGACACCTTTGTTCCGATGATATTCATCCTTGCCGTTCTTATCGTTTCACTCACCACCGACGGATACTTTTACGGAATCGTTACCTCGCTTGCAAGCGTCATCGGCGTTAATTACGCATTCACTTTCCCGTATATGAAGCTCAATTTCTCCATATACGGCTACCCTGTGACATTTGTCACGATGCTCGCGGTCTCGCTTGTTATATCAACGCTTACGACCCGTGCGCGCGAGCAGGAAAAGCTCAGGCACGAGGCTGCGCAGGCGAAGCTGCGCGCCGACCTGCTTCGCGCGATATCACACGATCTGCGGACACCGCTGACCTCAATAATCGGCTCAATCGACACTGTGCTCAACGAGGGCGATCACCTTTCGTCGGACGAGCGCAACGTTCTGCTCAGCGACGCCAAGCAGGATGCCGAATGGCTTGTGCGAATGGTTGAAAACCTGCTGTCGATAACTCGAATAAGCGGAACGGAGCAGACTCACATCGAAAAAAGTCCCGAGCTTGTCGAGGAAATTCTCGGCGAATGCCTTGCTAATTTCAAAAAGCGTAACCCGGAGATAAACCTCAAGGTTACAATTCCCGATGAGCCGGTGCTCGTCAATGTTGACGCAATGCTGATTGCGCAGGTCATCATGAACCTTTTGGATAACGCCGCAAAGCATGCATCGGGCATGACGGAGCTTCGACTCGATGTAACGCTCGACGGAAAGTGGGTGCACTTCACCGTTTCGGACAACGGCTCGGGCATTGACCCCAAAATACTACCCGTTCTTTTCCGCGGACAGATTGATCCGGAAAAGGGCAAACCCTACGACAGCAACCGTTTCCGCGGCATAGGCCTTGCCGCGTGTCAGGCCATCGTATCCGCTCACGGCGGCAAAATAAGCGCGTCAAACCGTCCCGAGGGCGGCGCTGTATTTGATTTTTCATTACCTGCTGAGGAGAAAGAAGAATGAACATTCGAGACAAAATTCTCATTGTTGAAGACGAGCGCAGTATAACAAACTTTCTGCGCACAATACTTACGTCCAACGACTACGACGTTATCATCGCCCGCTCCGGCGCGGAGGCGTACTCCATGATAACCTCGCACTGTCCGGATCTGATCGTTCTCGACCTCGGTCTTCCCGATATTGATGGGCTTCAGATAATAAAATCCGTGCGCGAATGGACCCTTCTGCCCATCGTCGTTGTCTCGGCGCGCGCGCACGAGCGCGACAAGGTCGAGGCTCTTGACCTCGGCGCGGACGACTATATAACCAAGCCTTTCGGCGCAGGCGAGCTTTTGGCGCGCATACGCACCGCCATACGCCACACGCGCACAGGCCTTGCCAACGAAACTATCGCGACCACCGGAAAGTTCAAGTCCGGCGACCTTGAGATAGATTACGACAAGCACCAGGTGCTCGTTGAAGGCAAAAACGTCGGCCTTACGCAGAACGAATACAAGATCGTTGCGCTGCTGGGCAAATGCGCAGGCAAAGTGCTGACCTATGACTACATAATCAAAGAGCTGTGGGGGCCCGGCACGCGCGGCAACAATCAGTCCCTGCGCGTTCACATGGCAAACATCCGCCGCAAGATCGAAAAAAGTCCGGCAGAGCCTCAGTATATATTCACCGAGATCGGTGTGGGCTACAGAATGGTCGAGGGCGACTGACAATTTACCCTGAGTTTACCAAAATTCATCCTGACTGCGGTATAATATCTATATACCGCAGTTTTTTAATTGAAAAGGATGGTGAAAGAATGACGCACTTTTTCAAAGAGCACCTCTTCCCCGTTATCATGATAATCGTCGGCGCTGCGTGCGCCGCGTTCTCGATCGAATGCTTTCTGATCCCAAACACGATACTCGACGGCGGCGTCACGGGCGTGAGCATGATGATAAATTATCTTACCGGAATAAGGCTGAGTATACTCGTTATAGTCATAAACATTCCGTTTTTCTTCGTCGGCTGCAAGGCACTGGGCAAGCGTTTTCTGCTGCGCGCGGTTATTGCAATGGCTGCGTTCTCCGGCTTTCTTGAGGTCTGCAAGCTCATCCCGACCGTGACAAGCTCTGAGCTTCTTGCCGTCGTGTTCGGCGGAGTTCTGCTCGGTGTCGGCGTCGGCACCGTTCTACGCCACGGCGGCTGCCTAGACGGCACCGAGATCGCCGCGATGCTGCTTTCCAAAAACGTTAGCGCATCGACCGGTCAGATCATATTCATGATAAACATTTTCATCTACATAACCGCCGGCATCCTCTTCGGCTGGGACAGAGCCATGCTGTCGCTGCTGACGTATTTCATAACCTTCAAGCTCATCGACATCGTTCAGGAGGGTATGGAACAGGCCAAGGCCGCAATGATAATCACCGACCACGCGGCCGACATCGCCGACACGATCTATCAGCAGCTCGGGCGCACCTGCACGTTTATCTCGGCCGAGGGTCTTGTTTCCGGCAGCACAAAAACGGTTTTGTACTGCGTTATCACCCGCGTTGAGGTAAACCAGCTCAAACGCATTATAAGCGAAGCGGACGTGAGCGCTTTTGTGACGATATCCGAGGTGTCCGAAATAATCGGAAACCATGTCAAAAGCAGCAGTGCCGCTATTGACGAAAAGGCGCTGAACCAGTAAAATAGAGCATATCTCTTTTGGAGGATGATCTCATGGATAAGCGCACAAGCAAGGAAAACTATTATCTCGACATAGCCGACGCTGTTTTGCAGCGCTCTACCTGCCTGAGGCGAATGTACGGCGCGATAATCGTGCGCAACGACGAGATCATATCGACCGGCTATAACGGCGCGCCGCGCGGCAGAATAAACTGCACCGACGCCGGCCGCTGCGCGAGAGTCGAGATGAAGATCCCCTCCGGCGAGCGATACGAGCTGTGCCGCAGCGTTCACGCCGAGGCAAACGCCATAATATCCGCCTCTCGGCGCGATATGATCGGCTCAACGCTTTACCTTGTCGGGCGCGACGCGCAGACGCATGAGCTTTTGACAAACGCAACAAGCTGTTCGATGTGCCGCCGCCAGGTCATAAACGCCGGCATTGAGCGCGTCATCATCCGCACCGGCGACGATACGTTCAACATTGTCGATGTTGACGAGTGGGTAAAAAACGACGACTCCGCTTTCTGGATCGAATAACAAAAAAAGCCCGCCACGGCGGTCTTTTTTGTTTTTTCATGCTCAGCCGATGGATTCGGATTTATACACGAACACAACGGTTGAGGTCATTTTTTCGGTGCGCTGGGTGAAGATATCATAGCTGCTGCCGAAATCGAGCCATGCCTGCATGCGCTCGGTCAATGCCTGCTGCTGCGCCTTGGTGAGCGTTTCCATGCTCACGCTGTTTTCAAGCTTCTGAGTGAAGGCTATGATCTTATTGATGCTCTCGCCGCCGAGCATGCTCGTCATGCGGTCAAGCATCTGTTCGCTTGCGTGCATGACGTTCACGAGGTTTTGAAGCTGGCTTATTATATTCGGCAGATTGTCCAGCGACTGCTGCACCTCGGGCGAGGACAGATCACGGTTTAAGCTCTCAAAGGTCGGCGCCATATCGAGATAATCGCGCGTAAACTGCGCGAGCGCACCGATATTGGTATCAAATTTGCCCAGCAGCTCCAAAAGCTCGGACAGGTGCGTGAACTGCGCAAGCGACTGAAGCCTGCTTGTGTCGATGCGCTGCATATCGTAAAGAAGCTGCTCGAGCTTTGCGAGGTTGCCCTCGGTGACGTATTTATTTAGCACGTCAATAAGTGCTTTATTTTCCTTATAAAGCTTGGCCGCCTGCCCCACGGAGTTGACAAGCTGCTCTATCTGCTGCGCATCGCCGTAGAGCATCTGCACCATGTCGTTTAGGTTCAGCGAGTTGAACGCGCCCATCAGCCCCTCGATATCGCTGAGCATGCCCTTTACGCTTTCCGTTCCGAGCTTGATATCATCCGGGCCGAGCGAGGATATCGAGGAAAACGGAACCGCAACGAACATCATGTTGCCGAGCTTGAAGTCCTTTGCCTTGGCGCTTATCGTGTATTCGCTGCCGCCGAGAGTGGTTCCGATGTTGATGCCGAGCTTATCTATTCCCAGGCTGTCGTTCATTCCGGGAACGCCGGCAAAAAACACGAGCTGGCGAGAGCCGTCGCTCAAAAGCACTCCGTTCGGGGTCGAAACCTCACTGAAATTCTCGTCCGGCAGGATCATGCCGCACACGAACAGCATCGGGCATGATATATCATAGCTTCCGCCGCCGGCGCTGACGGATTTTTTAAGCGTGTTCTGCGCGCTTATCTTTATCGTAACATCGCCGCTTTTTCCGGCAAGAGCTGCGCCCTTTATCTCCTTTCCGTCAAGCGTGTAGCTGACGGATATTTTCATTGGCGGCGCGTTATCCGTGCTGCCGGAATAATAAAGATCGGTCGAATCCATGTCCCAGTAGAGCTTATCGTTATCCTTAACAGGCTCGGAGAAGGTCTTTACATCCTGAATGCCCGAAAGGTTGCTCTTATCCTCTATGCGCACCTGGGGCATGTCGGTATGCAGCCTGTCGGTCACGCTGACCTTTTTCACCTCGCCGTCGGGAGATACGTTTATATACACCGTTTCTTCTTTGTTAACGGCGGCGTCGGTAAGCTCATACTGCGGTCTCTGTGTCGGCTCGGGAGTGTTCTCGGGCTTTCCATCGTTCTTTTTTCCGCAGCCGGCAAGCAGCGTGAGCAGCATGCTCATTGCCAGCAGCATGGCGATAAGTCGTTTTGTTTTCATGTTTTCAGCCTCCAGCTCGGGGTTGTTTTTGCAATGAAGCTCTCGCACACGCACAGCACGGGCGACAGCAGGACTATTATAACGATCTCGCTTATTATCGCGCCTCGCGCAAGCAGGGCGCACATTCCGCGAACAATGTAGATATCGCAAACAAGATACACTCCGAAGGTCGCGGCAAAGAACACGCCGGCGCTCTGGAATATCGACTGCTGAGCGGCGCTGACCGCCTTGAGCATTGCCTCGTCGCGCGGCAGGTGCCGCAGCTCCTCGCGAAAGCGCGTGGTGAGCAGTATCGCGTAATCGACCGTCGCACCGAGCTGCACGCAGTTTACGACCGTGGGATCGACAAACGAGGCCTCCGTTCCCATAACGACCGTTATGGAAAGGTTTATCCATATCGCAAGCTCTATCGACAGCACCAATATCACCGGCAGCGACGGCGACTTGAAGCATATTGCTATGAGCACAAATATCGCCGCTATCGACAGCACCGCCGTCACGGCAAAGTCAACGTCCGTCGTGTCTATAAGTCCCTGCGTGATCGCGCCCTCGCCGGTTATATAGGCGTTTTGGTCATAGGACTTGACGACCGCATCCATCTTGACTAACTGCGCCGTCAGCTCATCGGTAGCCGCGCCGTACTCGGAATTTATCATCATAAGCTGCTTTCCGTCCTGCTTGCACAGCGACATGATATCGTCGGGAATTATCGTGTCCGGTATCGCGGCGCCGACTATTGAGTTATATGCCAGAAGCGAGGTCACGCCGTCAAGCGCTTCGAGCTTATTCTCCATCTCAATGAGCTTATCGGCCGGCAGGCTGTCATCGATTATAACAAACTGCGTGCACGCCATGCCGAAATCGTCTTTAAGCTTTGTAAGTCCCTCCATTGAGGTGAGATACGACGGCAGCGCCTTATCCATGCTGTAGTACATGTCTATATTTTTCTGAATAAAATACGCCGGAGCAAGCAGCAGCAAAAACAGCAGTGCGAAGGCTTTCTTATGCTTTATCGTAAACTTGTTAAGGCGCGTGAAATCCGGCACAAAGCTGCGGTGGCGGTATTTTATTATCTGCTTTTCAAACAGCAGCACGACCGCCGGCAGAACAAATATGACCGTGAGTATACCCAGCACAACACCCTTTGCCATGACAAAGCCGATATCAAAGCCAAGCCCGAGCTTCATAAAGCACAGGGCAAGGAAGCCGAACACCGTTGTCAAAGAGCTTCCCATAAGCGCCGTTAGCGACACCGTAACAGCCTCCGCCATGGCGTCCTCGCGCGAAGAAAAGCGCTGCTTTTCCTCGGCATAGCGGTCAATGAGGAAGATTGAATAATCCATCGTAACGCCAAGCTGCAAAACCGCGGCGACACACTGGGTTATGAACGATATCTGCCCAAGGAAAATATTCGTTCCCATATTGTATATGACCGCAAGTCCGAGCGAAAACAGTATGATAAGCGGCTGGAACCACGACTCCATGAGCACGCTCATGACAATGAGCGCAAGAATGACAGCAACGGCAATATACAGCGGTGCCTGAGTCTCGGCGATCTCGCGCGTATCGTCAACGACGACCGTAAGTCCGCTCAGAAACTGATTTTTGCCCAGAAGCGTTTTTATCTGCGCTATCGCCCTGAGCTGGCTGTCATCAGAGCCTGTGTTGTCATATCGCACGAGCATCATCGTCTGGCTGCCGTCGGCACTGTAGAATATATTTTTGAGCACATCTGGCAGGATATCGGCCGGGATGCCGATATCGGCGATCGTATCGACCCAGATGACCGACGAAACGCCATCGACAGCGAGTATTTCGTTTTTCAGCGCCAAGGTCTGCTTTGGCTGCATATTTTCGGTTATAACTATGGATATTCCGGCCGTGTTGAAGGTCTTATCGAGCACCTGCTCGCCCTGTACCGACTCAAGCTCATCGGGCAGATACGAAAGGATATCGTAGTTCACCTTCGTTCCGATAAAGCCCAAAAACGCCGGAATAAGAAGCAGCAGCGCCGCAATTATAACCGTTTTGGGATGCTTAGCCTCCCACAGAGCGATCTTCCTCAAGCTTTCACCTCGTCACTACCATCGGTTAACAAGGGCAAACACGCCTGACAGCGTGCCTTTTCGGCGCTTTTTGCCCTTTTCGCCTTGACGGGCGCCAGCCCGCCTGCACCTCAAAAAACAAAAATCACTCGAAAATTCATCGCTGACAGGTGCAAGGCAGTTTTGCCGGTGCAGAAATGCGGACAGACGAGGAAAGGCCCGAAGAGAATACTTGCCGTATTGTCAAGGGGCTTGACGTTGTATGGGCGTATTTCTGCCCGTCAAAACCGTGTCTGACCTTGTCAGCCGATGGTATTATACCACGCACATGAAAAAATCACAAGGCAGACAAGCTGCCTTGTGATAGGTTTTGGATTTGCGATCAGATCTGGTAAGATGCCCAGTCGATGTCGGGAACCTTCTCGGTCCACTTCTCGTAAACGCTGTCGCCCACGCGGTCGCACTTATGATAGTTCGTTGCTTCCTGTACATCCTTGTAGTACCATGCGTTTTCGTTCAGGTTATCGCTCCACATGTTCATCTCGGACGTCGGCAGGAGGTCGGACACGCTCTCGGTCTGGCGATCGAGGACGCGGTTTATCATCGCGAAGGTCTCTGCACGGGTGATGTTGTTGTTCGGACGGAAGGTGCCGTCTTCATAGCCGTTGATCCAGCCGTTGCCCGCGGCAAGCTCGATGTTCTTCTGTGCCCAGTGGCCGGTGATGTCGCTGAAGGTCTTGGTGTTGACGTCGAGCTTTGCAAAGCGCGCGATGATCGTCGCAAGCTCTGCACGGGTGATGCTCTTGTTCGGCTGGAAGCTGCCGTCGGTGTAGCCCTTGATGATGCCCATGTTCGTAAGCGTTGCTATCGCGCGGTTGCACCACATGCCGGCCTTAACGTCGGTGAAGTTGCCTGCGGTCGTCGTGTACTGCTCGCGTGCCTCGTCGGTCAGCAGGCGGAAGAAGATAGTTGCGACCTCTGCGCGGCTGATGTCGTTATTCGGGCGGATGGTGCCGTCGGTGTAGCCGATGACGTAGTTGAAGTGGATCTCCTTATTGAGGACTTCAATTGCCTTGAGAACGCCGTTTACATAGGTGATCTTATAGTTTGCGGTGACGTCCTCGCCCTTTGCGTTCTTGATGACTGCGTCGGATGCTACGTTCGGGGACTCGCCCGGCTCGCTCTGGATGCCGGTGAGCTTGACGGAATCGACCTTGTCGCCGGTTGCGAGGCCTTCGACGGTGTACTTATCGCAGGTTACGGGGGCAATGCCCTCGGCGCTGCCGGCCGTGATGGTCAGAGGACGCTGCGTGATTGTCAGAACGCCGTCTGCCTTGATGATGAACTCAACGTTCTTGAAGCGTGCGTTGGTGTTCTTGAACTGGTCGGCCTTGAGGCCCATCTCGTAGGTTCCGGCATTGACGCCGCTTGCGAGTGCCTTGCCGCTGAAGGTGAAGTCCTTCTCGGTGTAGCGGGAATCGCTGATCTTCACGGTGTAGTCCTTGACGCTGTGCTCGGTGCCGTCATATACGACGCTGTCGCTGTTGCCGGTGATCTCGACCGTGATCTTGTCGGTTATCGAGGGATTCGGACGATAGGGGCGCTCTTTGATGGTGAGCATACCGGCCTTGTAAGTGACGGTGTAGTTGCCCTGTGCCTCTGCACCGGCCGGGGTGATCGTATAAGTGCCGACAGTCTCGCCAGCCTCGCGGCTTATGGTGTAGCTTACCGTATCGTTATTGATAGTTCCGGTGACAGTTGCTTCAAGCACAGGATCCTTTTCGCCAACGTACTTGCTGTAATCCTTTGCTGTTACGGTTACGGCAAGCGGAGTGATGCTGAGTTTACCTTCGCTCTTTTCAATCTTATAGTTTCCGGCTTTGAATGCATCACCATGCACAAATGTTATTGCGTTAGTAACTTCACCTTCGCTAACGTTTGTTACGCTGCCGGTTGCCTTGATATCCGTAACTTCGCCGTCAACAAATCCGTCGCCGGTTACGGTAACTTCAGGTTTTGTAAGCGGAGTGCCGTCGTAGGGCTTGCTTGCAGTTTCGGATGTGATGGTAACGGAGCGCGGAGTGACTTTCAGGGTGTACTCTGCCGTCGCGTCACTGTAGTTTGCCATCGACGCCTTAACTATGACTTTAATTTCGCCGACGTTCTTTATAGTGGGTTCAGTTGCTGTCCACGTTTCACCGTTATCGGTGCTGTAGCTGAGTGTTGCACCTTCCGTTGCAGTTACATTGCCGTTATGCGTCTGTCCGTCATATATGCTATCATAGTCGGTCGCACTTACAGTCAGTTTGTCGGAATCGGTAACTTCTAACTTACCATAATTAGTTGTAATGTTGTAATTTTCTTTTGCAGTGCCGTTTTTAAGGTTGAAGGTGAAAGTGTTATCGCTGCTGCCAACTATTGTCTGGCTGCCGGTGTAAGTAATATCAACACCTTCGCCATCAACAAAGTTATCTTTACCATACGTTACCTCATGCTTTGTAAGCGGAATACCATCATACATCTTGCTTGCGTTGCCGGAGGTGATAATAACGGAGCGCGGATTTACGGTGAGGGTGTAAGTGGTTTCTGCGGGGACATATCCGGTTTTTGTTGCCCTGACCTGAACCTCTGTGCTGTCGGAAACGTTTGTGACTGTGGGGAAGGTGGTTGTCCATGTATTTCCGCCGTCGGTGCTATATTCTATGGTAGCGCCATCAACATTTGCCGTTGCGGCTTCACCGTGGGAAGCGCCGTCATATTTGCCGGTGTAATTGTTGCCGGATACGATGAGTCCTGTGTTTGCGGCAATGCTGAGCGTCATGGTGCCGGACGCCTCTACAGAAGCCGCACCGTTCTCCTTGTTTACGTCGCTGACAACGCACGTTACTTTGTAGTTATAAGTGCCTACGTCAGGAGAAGTGATAGCAGCTGCTGATCCTGCCGTCCAAGTGCCGGTTGTTTTATTTGCCTCGATAACATATGTACCGACAATACCGCCTTTTTCATCAATGACAGTGTAAGTGATATTTACATAGTCGTTCTTTTCGCCGTCTGCAATGTTATCTTTCTTGAGCATTGCTTCGAACTCATCTTTGATGGTAAAGCCGTTGCCGTCGTAGGTTTTGCTGTTTGTGTAAGAAGCGCTGAAGCCATTTACTATACTTACAGGAACCTGGGGGTTCCCGACAGATGCAATCGTTTCTCCATCAAGAGTTATGTTTGCACCTGCGTTTGCAGGCTGAGTGCCGCCATAGGTCTTAGTGCGATCTACGGTGATCTTGAACTCTACAATGAGTTTCTTTCCGAAGTCATTATCTGTGCCGGGATGTTGGGTTTCGGATACGTAGTTTGCGCTGTAGTTAAAGCCGGTTACGGTGACTGCATTGCCAGAAATCTTGACATCGCCGGGGAAGTCTTCCCAGTCGCCAAATGTCTTGCTATTGCCGTCATAGTCTGCGGTGTAGACTTTAACGTCTGCGACATTTGCAGGAGCAATGAAGTTAGACGCGATATTATCCGTCAGGACAGCGGTGCTGCCAAGATCAATGCTGGGCTTGCCGATGGCTTCGCCAAGCTGAGTAAATACGCTGCCGAGAGAGTTTGCATCGCTTGCGACTTTGTAGAAGCCTTTTGTTACGTCTCCGGTGCCGGTGTCCTTCATGCTGCTTGCTTCAGGATAGTTGGACGAGACAAGGTGCATGTAGCGATTGGTTCGTCCGTTGTCGTTATTGGCAGGAAGCGACTCACCTACGCTTGCCCCATCGAAAATACCAATGGTATATACAGATGCGCCGTAGGACTCATTCTTGAGAGTTTTTGCCTTATCTATTGCAGCCTTTGCTACTCTTCCATCAAAGCCGTTGTCGTGATTCGGTTCACCATCGGTAAACATAATCACAACACGATTGCGGTCTTTCGGCACCTGGCCAGCAGCACCAAATACATCGATTGCTTTTTCAAGGCCGTAGTCAGCCGCTGTTGCGCCGCTGGCTGTGAGAGCGTTTACCGCAGCCTTCAACGATGCTGCACCATCTGTATTAGCCTCTGTCAGATTCTGCACTATCTGAGTGTAGTTATAGGTATACCTGCCCTCTTTATATGTATCATTGCCGACCGTGTCTTTTTTATCGCCGGCAAACTTTACGATAGCAATTTTACTTGTGGGGTTATCCTCGGCAATAACATCAATAAACGAATTGACGGCCGATTTAAGAGCGGTAATTTTTGTATTGCTGCTAAAGAACTGCACATGGTCAGAAGCTGTATCTTCGGCAGAGGTCATGGGAGTGTACTTTTTTCCCGCAACATGACCAAAGAACCACGTACAGCCGTCGGTAAATTCTTTGCATTTGGAGCACCAGCTTACTCCAGTGTAGCTTCCATTTGCATCCTTGATGTAATAAGTATAATTTGAATTTTTTCAGGATTGTATTCTTCGACATAAGCAGCGTCTCCCTCGCCAAACCCCTCATCCATAGAGCCGGATACGTCGAGGACGAGGACGGCATCGATCGGAGTCGTCGTGCCCGGGGTAACGCTGCCGCTGACGTACTGCTCAAGCGTCACCTTATACGTGTCGTCGGAGACATGCGTAACGGTCTTGTCCATGACAACGCCGTTTGTCTCGCTGTGCTCAGTGTATGACTCTTCCGCATCCGCAAATGCCGAGAACGGCAGGAGCGTGAAGATCATGCAGATGCACATGAGAAGCGCAAGTCCGCGTTTTCTTACATTCATTATTTTTCCTCCTTTTAATTAAAAAAATCCACCGCCTGCGGCAGAGCACCACATATTGTATCGCCTGCCGCGAACGCATACTATTGCGTGGCTTTATTCTACTAAGAGTTAGCAAAAAAATCAATAGTAAATATGATTTTTAAGCGAAATTTTACATCCAGTGTCATTATATTGTGGTGACAGGTGTCGGTTTTTGGCGATTTTTTGCGGCGTTGTGCAATTTTGGTTGTGGATTTTTTAATTCAACCCCTCGTCGGCAAAGCCGACTGCTCCCCTTAACATGGGAGCCAATGCGGTGAGCGGTGATAAGGTGTGGTTCTTTTCGCCTCCCCTGCCAAGGGGAGGTGGGGCAAGACGCGCAGCGGATGCCTCGGTGGGGTCTTAGTGGCGGATTCACATTGTGCCGATACGGTAGGTGCGGTGGCTCGACCGGTGGGTGCCGACGAAACCGATACATATTGTAACAAAGTAGCACCTACGGCGCGGATTTATTTACACCTCATCTGCCGCAAGCGGCATCTTCCCCTCAAGCTCCGCAAGGGGAAGACAATTGGGTGCGGCGCAAAACACAGCATCGCATTCATGTAGCGCAAAACGTCGCGGTTTCAACCATTGTTTCAATACCTTGCTACCATAAAACGTAGCTTTCACTAACGCAGCGCGTGGCAACCACGGTTTCCTCCGCACCCTCGATACCGGGCAACCAGAGATAAGCGTATCCGTGACTGCGTCAATTCGCCTCTAAAAAATCGCAACTAAAAAGAATTTACGGGGATTTTACATTGGGATGGTATTTTACATTACGCTTTACAATTAAAATTAAGGCAAAGCGAGGTAATGACAATGATATTTTGTGTTGAAGACGACGCAGGCATCCGCGATCTGATGATATATACGCTCAACGCCTCGGGATTCCGGGCAGTGGGCTTTGAAAATGCAAAGGAGTTTTACACGGCCCTGGCCGACACTGTGCCTGAGCTAATAATGCTCGACATCATGCTGCCGGGCGAGGACGGCATATCCATCCTCAAGCGCCTGAAAGCCGACGCGCGCACGGCCGACATCCCGGTGATCATGGCGACGGCCAAGGGCAACGAGTACGACAAGGTCATCGGCCTTGACCTCGGCGCGGACGATTATCTTGCAAAGCCGTTCGGCATGATGGAGATGGCCTCGCGCGTTCGTGCGGTGCTGCGCCGCAGCGGCCGCGCGGCGGAAAAGCAGCTTATCCGCGTCGGCGGCCTTGAGA
>ERZ779895.2516-NODE-2516-length-16338-cov-6.299208_pt1 | contig 16338 bp, 20 predicted proteins | sample MGYA00511093_ERZ779895 | MGnify/ENA primary metagenome ERZ779895 (study PRJEB29588, sample SAMEA2142970) | human gut metagenome | biome: human gut; feature: human-associated habitat; material: faeces | place: Denmark | collected 2008/2010 ... | reverse complement strand
TAATGCCATAGCCATTGCGAGTACTAAGGATTTTTTCATTTTGTTTTCCTCCTCTTCAATGAGAGATTTTTATTTATTACAAAATCTCCTTGCGCAGGCTCATGTACTGCAGTCCGCTAAAGTTGCCTTGTTTCCTCCAGCTTGCAGTCATTACCCGTGCCTCAGAAATTTTATAATACGTGGGGTGGAAGCAGCCTGCGATATACTTGCCTAGGGTATATCATTTGCTAAGCTACTGTGATTATTATATGCTATTTTGACCGCGCAGTCAACATCTTTTTTCTGAAAATTTCTGTTAAACTTATCTTCTGTTACAGTTTTTCTTATGTAAGGATTAAGAAGCGAGAGGAAAGTAATAGGATTCGCGTAATCCTTTAACTCTTCTAAAAGTATCTCCAATGTTTTTATCATTTTTTACCTCATAGTACTATTTTATAGTACTGCGAGGTGAAAATAAAGCGTTTTCTTCCGTTTCCGTATTTATATTACAAAAGTAAAAGCCGTAGCACCCCAAAATTTTTGAAGCAGCGCTGCGGCTCTAAAGTTATTCAGTCAAACAAATTCTACTTGCGATTATTTTTTGCTTCCTGCGGCACAAAGGCTTGCGCTTCCGGGTCAAATTCCAAACCGTCGTAAACGGTGTTAATTTTTACCTTGCCCTGCAATACCTGCGTGCGTAGCTTTTCCAGCTTGCGAACGACGCGCGGCGGCACCTGTTCGGATACTGCCAAACGCACTACGTCCGCGTTTTCCAAACCGATAACGCTGATAGTATTAGCGGAAAACTTACCGTCCGTAAAATCCTTGGCCGCGTTAAAAATAGCAACGCTGGAATCTGCTACTGCCGAACCGATGAATATGGGTGAAACCTCCGTCCAATCGATAACATTGCCGATTTCCTTAACCTTGCCGTTAGCGGCGATAACGTCGTTCACGCCGAAGCGTCCTCCGTTGAGCATCGTATAAATCACATCGCAGCCAGCCTTGATTTCACCCTCTGCAGCCTTGGCGTTAACAGCGTTATCATCCAAATTACCGGTAAAATGGGTATAAAATTCCGCTTTGGCATTAACGCGATGCAGCCCGTCGTAAAAAGCGGCGCGCGCCTGCAAGCCGGGCTTCGGCCAGGCGCCGGAAATATGCCCCACCTTATCCGTCTTAGTCATATACCCTGCCAAGGCGCCCGCCAAAAAAGCGGACTGCTCCTGATCTACTTTATAGCTGCTGACATTTTCACTTTTGACGTTGCCTTGAATAACCACGAATTTAATCTGCGAAAATTCCTTGCTGATTGCTTCCACCGGCGCGTTGCACTGCCCGCCATGAGCAATAATCAGCTGCGGCCCTTCCTGCGCCAAACGGCGCAGCTCAGCGGTCAAAACATCTTTGTTGGATGTAGCCGAAACGTCGTAAACGCATTTTACATTTTTAGTTAATTCCTGAGCAATGCGCTGATACCCGCGATAACCGGCCTCCATAAAGCCGTTGTCCTTAGCGTTGCCGGGCAGCAGCACGGAAATTTCCGCTTTTGCAGCCGCGTCAGTCACAGGAGTTTCTACAACCGCAGCCTGCGCCAAGCTGCTGAACATCATGGAAGTGAAAACAACCGCCAAAAATTTTTTACTCATCTTCATACAACATCCCTCCTGATTATTTTATTTAGGGCATCATTAAATATTTTTCTAATTCTTTCCGCAAAGCTGGCAAATCATACTTAATAGTATCCCAAACAATACTCATCTCTACCCCATCGTAGCCATGCACTATTCTATTCCTCATACCATACATTTGCTTCCACGGTATTGTTTTAATTTCAGTTTTGGCGGTTTCACTTAAATCTGTTTTTGCCAATTCTCCAATTTGCATTAAGTTAAAAACACAAGCTTCTACTCGCATACTATCTTCTTCAAAATCATGTAACGATTGACACTTATCGCAATACTTCAAAACAGCTTTTATATGTTTATGAATTTTCTCCAAAACTTTCTTATCATGATTATCCATATATTACTATCCCCGTGCTTTCTATCTCTTTTTGAATATCAGAAGAATTGATGATTTGGCTTTTATCTAATAAATCGACTGTTCTTCCCATTACATTCACCGTATCTTCAAGTAATCCATAAAAAGCCAAGCCTCTTAAATTACTATCAACCATAATATCTATATCACTGCTGTCTTTGGCAATTCCTTTAGCATACGAACCAAAAAGCACAGCTTTTTTTATTTTATATTTTTTAAAAACTGGCTGGAGTTTTTCCTTAATATCTGCGATAGAATATATTTTCTGATACATCATCTTTCACTCCTTCCTAATTTATATTTTAGCACATCAACAGCTATCATGTCATTATTATTCAAGCAGCTTATAATAATTCAAAATGACAACAAACAAAAAATAAGAGCACTACCCTGCGGTAATGCTCTTAGCTTCAGCAATAATTATTTAATATATTCATCTTCCAGCTTGTCCAGAGTGCCGTCCATATCCTTTTCTTCCATGAAGAAATTTACATAGTTCAGCCATTCCTGATCGCCTTTAGCCATCAAAATACCGAATTGATTTTTAGTGAAGGGGTCGTCGATCAGCGGCGCAGCCAGGCGCGCGTCGTCGCGCACATAACGTCTGGCCTCCATGGTTTCCGTAATCATCACGTCCGCCTTACCCTCGGCAATCAGCGAAGGAATTTCCGCATTCTGCGGATGTACCAGCAAGGTGCAGTCCGGCAAATTGGACAAAGCAAATTTTTCGTTAGTGCCGCCGGGATTTACCATCACGCGCACACTCTTCTTATTCAAATCCGCTTCGGAGGTGAATTTTTTAGCGTCCTCCTTGCGGCACAAAATAGTTTTGCCAAACAGCAAATAGCCGTGGGACATATCCATATCCTTGGCGCGGGCAAAGGTACGGGTGATGCCGCTGATAGCGATATCAAATTTACCGGCCATCGTGTCGGCGGACAGCGTTTTCCAAGTTGTAGGCACATACTGCACCTTTACGCCCAAGGACTGCGCCAAAAGCTCCGCTACCTCGCAGTCAAAGCCTTCATACTTACCGGTTTCCTTATTCAGATAGGACATGGGCTTATAATCGCCGGTGCTGCCTACCAAAAGAGTTCCGCGCTCCTGAATATCCTGCAATCTGCCCGCTTCGGCCGACGGCAAAAGACCGCCCACACCCAGCATCGCTGTTGCCAGCAAAGCGCCTGCGCATAATTTTTTGAAATTTACCATACTACAATCCTTCCTTTCGAAAATTTATATGCGATTTATATAGAATTATAGTACAGATTTCTAGATTATGCCAGATTTTTTATTTATTGGTCGCTCTTGATGCAGCCAACTGTAAGTAATTTTACATAAAGAAAGCGGACGCCGCAGCGCCCGCTCGCACAACAATTTAATTTTTCTTTCCGCTTACATGGTAGCGATAAAGTAAGCGATGCTGCTTACTAAAACCGTCAGCGTAATCATCATAGGATCGGCGACGGAGGTACGGTAATTTTCCGGATTATAATGGCTACGCTTACGGAAGGGCTTAGCGTCCAAAAATTCCATCGGATTAGCCGTCAAATCCATAAATTTTTCATACAGCACGCCCCAGGCTCCGCCCAACGCGCCGCACAGCGCGCAAAACAAAGAGCTGACTCTGAAAATCAAAAAGGCGAAGGGCTTGCGGTAGAACCAATCCGTATCCAGGCTGATAGCCGTATGCGGCTCCATGCGCGGCAGGAACATCATAAAGGGAACCAGCGCCATGCCCAGCATCTGCACATATTGCAGCACATGAGCCGCCGCAAAGGGATGATAGGGCTCCATTTCAAAGGGCAGATAACGGTACAGCAAATCAGGATATACGCCGTAGAGGAAGCACAGAAAAGCGCTGATGCTCATAGCCAGCTTCATATTAAACGGCAGCGGCGTTTTAATTGCCGCGCCCTTATCGTCCTTGCGCAGGAAAATGAAGTAGCCCATTTTCAAAGGAATGGACAAAAATGTACCGATGGCAGCCAGCTCCAGCAGCGTATATACCGCGCCGTGACCGGCAGCATAAGCGGCGTTGACAGTAATGGCCTTACTGATAAAGCCGTTGAACAGCGGAATACCGGCGATGGAAAAGGCTGCGGAAAAGAAGCAAACGCAGACCAGCGGCAGCTTTTTCGCCATGCCGCCCAGCTTATTGATTTCTTTAATGCCGGTGGCATAAATGATAGCGCCAGCGCACATAAAGAGCAGGGATTTAAACAGAATATCGCAAAAGGCGTGGGCCGTCGCGCCGTTAAGCGCCATACCCGTACCGATGCCCGCGCCGGCCACCATAAAGCCGGTCTGGGAAATGATGTGATGAGCCAGCAGCCTGCGCATATCGTTTTCCATAATCGCGTAGCAGGCCCCGTACAAGGCCATCAGCACGCCGCCCCACATGAGCAGCTCGGTTCCGGCAAATTCTCTGATTAAAGCGTAAACCGCAACCTTGGTCGTCAGGCAGCTCATAAAAACGCCGCCGGTAAGCGTGGAATTAGCGTAAGCATCCACCAGCCAGGCGTTGACCGGAGGCATAGCCACGTTGACGAACATGCCGACCAGCACAAACCAATACGCTAAAGTATTGGTCTTGCCCGTCAGGCTTTCCATAATAATGGAATCGTTGGTGTAAGCCGTAAGGAAAATGCCTGCCAGCAAAACGCCGCCGCCCAGCATATGCACCAGCATATAGCGGAAGCCCGCCTTGCGGGATTCCGCGCCGGGATTGCACCATACCAGGAACAGGGATGATACCGCCAGGGATTCCCAGAAGAAAATGAAGGACAGCCAATCCTTCGCCAGCGTAACGGAAATAGCGCCGCCGGCATAGAGCATGCAGCACAAAGCCTCCATGCGGTTTTCGTTATGCGCCGCATAAATGCCGCTGACCAAGGCCAGCACGGAAAAGATAAAAGTAAATATCCAGCTTAATTTGTCAACGTACATCAAATGCAGCTGCAAATCATTGACAAAGGGAACGACGACCTCCGTTCCTATTTCCAGCTGCAGCGCCGCGCCGACAGCGGCCAACGGCCCCAGCGCCAGCACAAATTTACGGATGCATTTGGGCGCCAGCATAGCAACCACGCCGACGACCATTAAAATCAGACCGGGATGAAGCATTAAATTATTCATCATCATCACCTCTGCCTTCGTAATCATCATTATAATAGTCCTCGTCGCGCTGAAGCAGCGGGGCCATAATCAATTTGGCAACGATTATCAAAACCCAACAGCCTGCAAAGCCAAAGAAAATATTATAGCCAAAGGGCAGCGGCCACCAGGCGGGCGCATGCAGATGCACGCCGCACAGCTCGGCCACAGCCGAAACGATTAACACTGCCAGACAAAGCAGGTATACTGATTTTTTATTCATTACAGCCACCCCCCATGCCAGCCTGCGCAAACCGTGTTGGATACCATTACCGTCAGCCGGTAGAAGTGCGGATAAATATTAGGCACTATACCTAAAACGATGGCGATGAGCGTCGTAATGCAAATGGGTATCAGCATGGAATAGCTGATTTCGCCGTATTCGCGGAATTTTTCCTGCGGGTCCTTACGGAAGAAGGCCATCTGTGAAACCGGTATCAGATAAGCCGCCGCCAATAAACCGCTGGCCACCCACAGCAAAACGTACAGCGGCTTGCCCGCCTGCAAAGCGCCCAGGCACAAATTCCATTTACTGATGAAGCCTACCAAAAACGGAACGCCGGCAATGCCCAGCGAAGCGATGGTAAAGCAGGTCATAGTCACCGGCAGCTTTTTGCCGATGCCATACAGTTCGCTGATATTGTTGCGGTGAGTGCGGGCGATAATCAGGCCCGCGCACATAAAGAGGGTAATCTTCATCACGGCATGCGCTACCAGATGCAGGTACGCGCCCTTAATGCTGATGGGCGAAATCAGCGCCGCGCCTAAAACTATATAGGACAGCTGGCCGATGGTGGAAAAAGCCAAACGGCGCTTCAAGTGGTCCTGCCGCAAAGCGATGAGCGAGGATACCAGAATACTGATAGCCGCCGCCCAGGCCAGCACGTCGGTAACGCCGATTTCCGCCAGCAGCTTGGGCCCAAAAACGAAACCGATAATGCGCAGCACGGCGAAAACGCCGGTTTTAACAACTGCAACCGCATGCAGCAGCGCCGATACGGGCGTAGGCGCGATCATCGCCGCAGGCAGCCAGCCGTGCAAGGGCATTACGGCAGCCTTTACGGAACCGGCCAGAATCATCAGCACGAAAACGGCCTGCAGCACCCATCTGGGAGCCATATCGGCAGTCAGGAAACCGCCCGGCGTAAATTCCATCGTACCGCTGATGCAGTAAACGGCAATCACGCCAGCTAGGAACAGCTGGCCGGAAATCAAGGTATAAATCAAATATTTGCGGCTGGCCATCAAAGCTTCTTCGTTGCGCTTATGCAGCACCAACGGATAGCTTGCAAGTGTCAGCAGCTCATAAAAGATGAAGAACGTCAATAAATTTTCGGCCATGGCAATGCCCATAACCGCGCTCATGCAAATGGCGAAAGCCGCAAAGTAACCGGTCTGCTCGCTTTCGTTATTGCAGCGCATATAGCCGATGGAATAGAAATTCATAGGCACCCACAGCATGGAAGCCAGCACGGCAAAAATCATACCTGCCGGGTCCGTGCGCAGCGTCAGTCCCACAGTGTCGGTAATCTGGCACAGCGTCCATTGGTATTGGTTGCCATCCAAAACTGCCGGCAGCATAGAAAGGATAATGCCGAATTTCAGCACGGAAGCGATAACGCTCCACGTCTCGCGCAAGTTAGGCCAACGGCGGCTGAAGGCAATCAGCACCGCGGCCAGGAAGGAAACGCCTACTGCCAGAAATGGTCTGCAATCTATAATCGTCATCTCAGAAACACCTCCGGCAAGCCTAATTTAATAATATCCGTAACAATGTCCACGCTGTAGAAGCCCAGCACCAAAATGCCGATGCCGGTAATAAAGATGGGCAGCGCCATCGCAAAGGGCAGCCCCAGCTTGCCCTGGTGCGGATGCACCTCAGTCAAAGAGGCTTCGCGCTGAATAAACATCTGCTCAATGATACGGAAGAAGTAAATGGCGTTCAGCAGCGAGCTGATAACCAACACGGCAATGTAAAAATATTGCTGTCCGGTATAAGCGCCCAGCATCAAATACCATTTGCTGAAGAAACCGGCGGTAGGCGGCAGGCCGATCATGGACAAGGCCGCCAGCGTCACTGTAATGGTACTGATGGTCATTTTTTTATTCATGCCGCCCAAGCGGTACAGATTAACCTCGCCGAAGCGGTATTCAATACCGCCGATAACCAGGAACAGGCTGCATTTCATCAGCGCATGGTTAATCATGTGCAGTACCGCGCCGATAAAGCCGTACAAATTGCCCATAGCCAGGCCGATGGCAATATAGCCGATCTGCGCCACGCTGGAATAAGCCAGCATACGGCGAAAATCGTACTGCGCCATGGCCATGATGGAACCTATCAGAATACCGGCCACGCCCAAAATGCCCAGCACATTCAGCGCGCTGTGCAGCACCGGGTTATCAACCTTAAAGATATAATACATGAAGCGGATTAACGCATAAGCCGGAGCCTTACTCATGCAGCCTGCGATAAAGGCCGCAGCGCCGGGATGAGCAAAGGTGTAGGCGTCGGGCTGCCAGCCGTGCAGCGGGAACAGTGCCATCTTAATGCCGAAGCCGATGATGAAGCAGGCCACCGCAATAGCGAACAGCGGCGAATTCATATGGGGCACTACCCGCGCCGCCAGGTCCGCCATATTCAGCGTACCGGTCAAAGCGTACAAATAGCCTACGCCCAGCAGGTATAAGGACGCGCCGATAGTACCTATAAGCAGATAGCGGAAGGCTGCCAGCATGGATTTTTTGCCGCCCAGGGCAATCAGCCCATAGCCGGACAGGGACATAATTTCCAAATAAACATACAGATTGAAAACGTCGCCCGTAATAATCATGCCGCACAGGCCCACGGTAAGCAAACCGAACAAGGTGTAGTAGCCGCCGACATGCAGCCAGTCCTCATCCTTAACGAAGGGCTTGCTGTACAGCGCCACCAGCATGGAAATAGCCGTAACCAAAACGGCCAGCACACTGTTCAACGGGTCCATGGCAAATTCAATGCCCACCGGCGGAGCCCAGCCGCCCATCCAGTAATGCACGGTCTGACCACCGCTGACCAGCACCTGCTCCAGCACCGCCAGCGAACTGATAAACGCGCCAGCGATGGACGCCATCACGATCCAGGAGCCCAGGTTTTTACTGATGCGGCTGAACAGCATACATAAAAGCGACGCCGTTAAAGGTAAAAGTACAATAAAAACAGGAGCGTGCTGCGTCATTTGCTGGCCCTCCTCAATACCTCTACCTCTTCTACGGAGCCATAAATTTCCTTAATGCGCATCAAAAGCGCAATGGCCACGCCCGTAGTACCAAGGCTTACGACGATAGCCGTCAGCATCAGGCCGTGGGGCAGGGGGTTGATATAAAAATTAGGGTCCGTCGTAACGCCGTTTTGAATGGGAATCATCGCCCCATCCTTTTGCGCGAAGCACAGATAAAAGAAAATGACGGCAACCTGCATCACGTTCATCGCCATAAGCTTTTTCATATAGTTTTTGCTCAAAACCATACCGTAAACGCCCAGGAAGAACAAAATCATGACCAGGGAGTAGATGCCTTTAGTTTTTAAAAATTCATTTAACACTTCCATCATCTTCACCCCTTTTCACAATCGCATCCAGCAGGTTGATAATCGTCATCATAACGCAAATCGCTACGCCGATTTCAATAAGAAAAATGCCCAGCGCATGCATTTCATGCTTCGGCTCCAAATGTAGCGGCATATAATCATAATTCAGGAAAAAGTCCGCGCCGCCGAATAACGTCAGCCAACCGGTAAAGGCGTATAAAAACGTGCCCACGCCGGCCAGCACAACCGATGTTTTGCCCAGCACATTAAAATCGGCGTCCATGCCCAAAATCAAACGGGAAAGCAGCACGCCAACCGCCAGCAAAGCGCCGGCCTGGAAGCCGCCGCCCGGAGAAAATTCGCCCAGGCACAAAACGTAAATGCCGTAAACAATAGTAAAGGGCACCAGCATACGAAAGGCCACATTCAGGATGAGGCCGCCAAACGGTTCTTTCATTTGATAACCTCTCCTTCCTCAGGATCTTCCGGCTCTTCTTCCGGACGCCTGCCCACAGGATTACTGGTCAGCACCAGCACCGTCGTCAAACCGGCCAAAAACATTACCGAAGTTTCCCACATCGTATCGAAGCCTCTGTAATCGATGATGACGCCGGTAACAATGTTAGGCGAACCCGTATCCTCCGCACTGCGGGAAATATAGGTCGGAGTAACATGCTGGTTAGGCGCAGTATTGGCGTCGCCAATTTCCGGCAGATAGGTTACGACGGAACAGAACATACCCGTCATAACGGCAAGAATTACAGCTACTAAACCGCGCATTATTTACACCACCTGTCAATTTTTTTCAACGAAGCGACGAAGAAAATCGTCGAAATCGTACCAATAACCGCCTCCGTAAAGGCCACGTCCGGCGACCCCATCATCAAATACAGCAGTACGGCGCAGAAGCTGAAACCGCTGTAAATAATTGCCGCGCTTAAAATATCCTTGCAAAAGATAACGGCGCAGGTAATCAAAATCAGGAAGATCAATAAAATTGCCTCAATAATATAAATCTGCATTTATTTTTCCTCCTTCTTTTTCAAATTGCCCACCGGCTCGTCAGCGCCATGGTCAGGCTTTTCCAGCCCCACCAGCTTTTTGGCGCCCTTGCTTTCCAGCGTCCATACAGGATGCCCAGATTTATAGGCCGCTTTACTAAGAATGTGAGAACCGATAGGGTTAGCCAGAAAAACGATTAAGAAGACAAAGGCCATTTTAACCGTCGTCAGCGTCGCGCCCTCGTAAATCATCAGACCGATAAAGGACAGTGCGCAGCCCAGGGTTTCACTGTTGCCGGAGGCGTGGATTCTGCTATAAAAATCAGGCAGGCGCAGCATACCGATGGCCGAGCCTACGAAAAACACTAAGCCGCACAGCATAAATAACGCGGCTATTACCTCTCTGAGAGAATTAAAACCGAACGCTTCTATCATATATTTTTACCTCCCAGATATTTTGCCACGATCACGGAGCCGATAAAGCCCAGGAAGGCATAGGATATGGCAATATCCACATACATATCGGGGCGGCCGTCGATATAACCGAACAGCACCAGCAGCAAAATCGTATCCGCGCCGATAACGCCCAAGCCGTTCATACGGTCATAAATCGTGGGGCCATAGAACAGCCGCTGCAGCATCGCGCCCATAACAAAGATTATGGAAATCATCAAGATAAAGAAAATAACCTGCATAATCATTCCTCGCTCTCTGCCACAGCAAAATTAAATTCTTCGCCATACAGCTCGGCAATCTTGCGCTGCATAGAACCGTCCAGCACGCCGGCCGCCGCTCCCGCAGTCAGCGCGTGAATTTCGTACAAACCGTCGTCGGTAACGTTAATAGTTACTGTACCGGGCGTCAGCGTAATGGAATTAGCCAGCACCACAGAAGCCATGGGATTGTCCGCCTTGAAATAGAAGCGCACTACCTTGGGATCGATGTTCAGCTCCTGACTGGTCGTGGCCAGCAAAACGTCGATATTCGCCAGCACCAGCTGCCACATCAGCCAAAAGAAATACATGATAAATTTAGGAAGCGAAACGCCAAACACAAAATATTTTTTGCTGCCGTCCTTATTGGGAACCAATAAAAGCGGATATGTCAGCCACGTTGTTACCACGGCTGTTAAAACTCCATAAACAACAAATTTGGTTTCGCTTCTGCCCGACAGCACCATCCAAAACACAAAAAGCGCTAAGCACAGGCAAAGCTTATGTACTGAAGGTGAGCCTGCAATATTATTTTTATTCACTGCTACCTGTTTTCCCACAGCTACCACCTTTCTTTTGTAAATCTATTTCTTGAAAATCACACTCATCCACGTTCAGCATTCTGCAAGCCAATCGTCGCACGCGCTCAATATCAGCTGTCGCGCAAATTTTTAATTTACCCTGTCCTTTAGAACGCAAACGCTCTAAGCTTTGCAGCTCTGCTGCTGCCAGCTCGCTTGTCGCTACCGCTGGGTCGATAACGGTAACGCCTGCGCCAAACTCTTTGGCAATCTGCTCTTTAATGAACGGGTAATGCGTGCAAGATAAAATCAAAGCGTCAATCCCCGCTTTTTTCAGCGGCGCAGCATATTCGGCAACAGCCGCCGCCAGCTCCGGGCTGTCAAATTTTTCGCCTTCGATTAACGGCACAAATTTAGGGCACGCCGTCGGATAAACCTCCGCAGACACATCCAGCTCCAAAATCGCTTTTTTATGCGCCTCGGTACCAATAGTAAAGGGCGTAGCCAGCACGCCAATCTTTTTCTTTTTGCTGGCCGCTAAAAGCAGTTTTTCGCCCTTGGACATACCTACGATTGAAAATTTATGCTCGCCCTTTAAGCTATCTACCCCCAGCATAGTCAGCGTATTGCAGGCGATAACCACCTGCTTGACGCCTTGGCCTGCCAGCCAATCGATCATTTCGGCCACAAAGCCGCGAATTTCTTTTTCTGTGCGCGTACCGTAGGGGGTGCGCGCAGTATCGCCAACATATATAAAATCCTCGTGCGGCAAAAGCTGGTGCAAGCATTTCAAAACTGATAAGCCGCCAACCCCGCTGTCCAGCACGCCAATAGGTGCGTTAATTTCCATAAAGAAGCCCCCTTTTATATCATTATTATTATAACACTAATGCGCTGTCAAACCAACCGCAAAGGATTCTTTTTTTCACAGATCAGTCATAAACTTTCTGCCAGCTGCGTACAAAATAAAGTCCCACCAGGCTGCATAAAATGGCAAGCGCCACCAGCGATACTATGCCGTTCCAACCCGCCGCCTGAAAGAACAAACCGCCGGCGCTGCCCAAAACACTCGCGCCGCAGTAATAACAAAACATATAAAGCGCAACGCTCGCCGCCTTCTGCTGCGGACACAAGCTGCCGCACCAGCCGATAGCGCAGGCGTGCGCGCCAAAAAATCCATAATCGACAGCGCACAGCCCCGCAAGCTTTACCGCAACAGCCGCGTGCAGCGTCAGCAAAATTCCTAAAAGCATAATAAATAAATCTATCACGATAACCTTAACAGTTCCGAATCTGTAAATCAATTTACCGCTCATAGCCGAACTCAGCGAACCGAAAATCTGCACCAAAAATATCAATCCGATAAGGCTCTGACTAAAATTATACGGCGCGGCGCGCAGCACAAACGGAATAAAATTATAAATAGCGACAAAGCTTCCCATAATGGAAAAGGCGATGAAGCAAATCCCGTATAAAGATTTATTGCTCAGCGAAAAAAATTCCCAGTCAAATTTTTTCTTTACGCCCGGCTCATGCCTTTCCTGCGGCAGCAGTATGCACGCAGCAAGCGAAATACAAAATAAAATTGCGCCGCAAAACGTAATTGCCAGGCGCCAGTCAAAAACGTCAGTTAAGAACGCCAGGCTCAATCTGCCCGACAGTCCGCCAAGCGTTGTGCCGCTGATGTACAGCCCAGCAATATAAGCAGTTTTATCGGCAGACATTTCCTCCTGAATATACGCCATCACCAAAGTCGGCACCAGCGCAATGCTAACACCCACCAAAACGCGCACGGCAAGCATCGCGCCGAAGCCCGGCATATTTCCTAACGCTGCCGTCAGCAAGCTGCAAACCAGCAGGCCGAAGCAAATCCCGCGTTTGCGCGGCAGCCTCTCCGCAAAAAAAGTTAAAATAAACAGCGCGCAGGCAATTCCCAGCATTCCCGCGCCGACAATCGTACTGGCGGCGGCAGGCCTTAGCCCAAACGCGCTGCCTATCGCCGGAATAATCGGCTGCAAACAATTTAGAGCGGCAAAAGCAGCAACGCCAGCTAAAATTACGGCTGCAATAATTTTTCTTTCCGTGCCAGCCGAAATATTTTTTGTTTCGTCCATAAGAAAAACTCCTCATTATAAAATAAAGCCCCAGCTTCATATTTATGCTTGTGAAGCCGGGGCTGTCCCCATTTATTTAATATTTTCTTTTTCAGTTAATGACTGCCCTGTGTTTACTTGCCAAAATAAGCAAGAGCCAAAAGAATCACAACTATAGCAGACGTAATCGCTTGTTTAGAAGACATACCGCTTCACTCCTTTTTGAATTTCTTATTCAAAAGATACATGCTATCCCTTGCTTGACTATAATATACCGCAAGTCTATAATAAAGTAAAACGAATTAAATCGTCATTAAATAGCGAAAGAAATGGTATTTAAAGATGGATGTAGAATTTTACAGGAACTTTCTTGTCGTAGCAGAATCGTCCAATCTCAGCGCGGCGGCGCACAAGCTCAATATCGCGCAAACCTCGCTCAGCGCGCAAATTCATAAGCTGGAAAGCTGCTATGGCGTCAGGCTTTTAAAACGGCAAAAAGGCATCAAGGCCATAGAATTGACAAACGCTGGCATAGATTTTTTACGCCAAGCAGAGCAAATCTGCAAAAGCGAGGACGAGCTGGCCTTCGATATGCAAAAATACAGCGGCGCAGTCAGCGGTACGCTGCGCTTTGGAGTTTCGCACCTGCGCAGCAGCTATATAATTGAACAATTTTTAGCGCCCTTCTCGCAACTGCATCCGGAAATTATGTACGAATACGATATTATCCTTACCATAGAACAGGTAGAAAAAATACGTGCGGGCAGCCTTGACTTTGCTTTCGCCAATACCGCCATTCCCGCCTATCCAGAATTTTCCATCGTCAATTTAGGCACAGAACAGTTTTACGCAATTTATCGCAGCGACACGCCAACCGCATGGGAAAATAAAAATTATATTACAGTCGAAGATTTGCAAAACCTGCCGCTTTGCAGCAACAAGATGCAGTTTCTCATTTTGCGCCAGGTCTGCGACGAGCGTTTCATTACGCTGCGCGTCAATTTTATGACCAACACGCTGGGCAGCTGCCTTGATCTTGTCAGGAACAGCAATAATATCGCCATAGCCGCTATGCTGCCGAACGATAAACTTCCCTCCGGACTCACGCGCACGCTGATTAAAAACGATAAACTATTTTTCAATCAGACATTTTTTTGGAATAAAAGCAGGCCGTTAAGTATTGCAGCGCAAAAATTTTTAGATTTCTTCCTCGAACAGAATAAAAATATTTGATGCCGACCGCACGTCCCAACGTGCGGTTATATTTTTGCAAAACTTTTTATGCCAGCCAGCTCCTTTTCATAATCAGCAGCAAATTCCCCTATGCAGTTGTTACAGATTTCTGTAAAACAGCGCAACAAAAAACTGCGGCGATTGCACATAAGCACATCTCAATCAGCCGCAGCTTTTTACTTTTTATAAAAAGAAGCGTTCTTCTTAGTTTTTCTTATTTAGATACGTGCGCAGGCCAAACAGCGTCACAACCATCATCCCCAGCGTAAGCGGCAGCGATATCAGTGCCATAGAACTTTCGCTGAAATAAGCTATGCCGCCTGCAATAAGATACCCGACTACGGAAACACCAGCAGCAGTTAAAGCGTAAGGCAGCTGAGTGGATACGTGATTAACGTGGTCCGAATGCGCGCCCGCCGAAGCCATAATCGTCGTATCGCTGATAGGCGAGCAATGGTCGCCGCAAACTGCGCCGGAAAGACAGGCTGCAATAGAAATAACCAGCATTTCATGGGTATCGCCGCTGCCGAAAACATTGCAGACCACGGGAATTAAAATTGCGAAGGTGCCCCAGCTGGTGCCGGTGGAAAACGCTAAAAACATAGCCACGATAAAAATTATAGCAGGCAAAAACATTTTAAGTACGCCCGCAGACCCGGCAACTAAATCATGCACATAATATTTTGCACCTAAAAGGCCGGTCATACCGGATAAAGTCCAGGCCATGGTCAAAATCATAATCGGCGCAACCATAGCTTTAAAGCCCATGGGAATGCATTCGGTAAAATCCTTGAAAGTCATTACGTCGCGCACCATATAGAAGCAGAAAACGAAGAAAAAGGTTACCATGCTGCCCAAGACCAAACCTTTGGAAGCGTCAGCGTTGGCAAAAGCGTCTACAAAGCTTTCGCCGGAGAAAAATCCGCCCGTATAAACCATGCCCACGATGCAGCAAACAATCAGCACGGCTACAGGCAGCACCAAATCAATAACAGAGCCTTTAGGCAAGTACTCGCTTTTTTCATCCACATCGCCATATGGGCGAGCGTCAGTAGAAAATAAATCGCCCTTACGCGCATTATCCTCATGCAGCTTCATACTGCCGAAATCAAATTTCATTACGGTCAGCAAAATCATCATCAGCAAAGTAGCCAGCGCATAAAAATTATAAGGAATAGTATTGAGGAACATGCCGAAGCCGTTGATATCCGAGCCCTTAGGAACGGAGGAAGTTACTGCCGCCGCCCAGCTGGATACGGGCGCAATAATGCACACGGGCGCAGCCGTAGCGTCTATCAGATACGCCAGCTTGGCGCGGCTCACCTGGTGCCTGTCAGTCACTGGGCGCATTACCGAGCCCACGGTCAAGCAGTTAAAATAATCGTCCACAAAAATCAGCACGCCTAAAGCGATAGTTGCCAGCTGTGCGCCTACGCGGGTTTTAATATTCTGCGACGCCCATTGGCCGAAGGCCGCCGAACCGCCCACCTTGTTCATTAAAGCCACCATAATGCCCAGAATAACTAAAAATACCAAAATGCCCACGTTCCAGCTGTCCGCCAGCTTAGTAATCATACCGCCGTTCTCATTAAAGAGCATAGTGTTCAGCATCAGCTCCAAATTACCGTTGGCATACAGCAATGCGCCAATGGCAATACCCACAAACAAAGAAGAATATACTTCTTTAGTAATCAGAGCCAAAGCAATAGCAATAACAGGCGGCAGCAAAGCGCCGATAGTCGAATAAACTGCCGGCTGATAGGTTTTAGGGTCGACAGTAGCAGGCGCTTGCCAGCTTATAAAGCTTAAAACCGCCGCCAAAGCTAGAACGGCACATAAAAAAGTATAATTAGTCTTGCGCATTGAATAAATCACTCCATATTTTCTAAAAAATCTGTAATATTATATCACAAAGAAAATTTGAAAGCAAGGAAAAGACGGCAGTTATCAGCATATAGAAAAAGACTCAAGCGAATGCTTGAGTCTTTTTCTAACCGGCAGCTTTCTATCCTCCCAGGCCGCTTCCAGCCA
>ERZ779895.2497-NODE-2497-length-16466-cov-3.333618_pt1 | contig 16466 bp, 10 predicted proteins | sample MGYA00511093_ERZ779895 | MGnify/ENA primary metagenome ERZ779895 (study PRJEB29588, sample SAMEA2142970) | human gut metagenome | biome: human gut; feature: human-associated habitat; material: faeces | place: Denmark | collected 2008/2010 ... | reverse complement strand
AGAATGTAAAGAGATAATTTTAGTGCAGTTCGTAACCAAAAAACTACCAGTTGTGACCGATTGCCGCAGAAAGCTGGAATTGGGAGCTGTGACATGATAATATTTATATAAAAAATAAATAAAAATTATAAAAATAAATTTAAGATAAGACTTGACAAGGTGCAAAGGAGAAATACATAATGGCAGAGCAGAGCAGTAATATTTTCATTTATAATAATACAGTTAAAAACAAGGCAAGTGAAGCTATAACTTTATGTTGATAACTTCCCTTGCCTTGTTTTGTTTTCTATGTATAGGAAAATGCTCATAATGTAGTGTGATGCCAATGAGAATTGCAAAGCAATTTTATAAGGGCAAAATGTCAGCAGTGTAATGTTGCGAAAGCAGGATACTGGTGTTGCTTTTTATTTTACATTAGTTACAAAAATATTGCTAAAAATTACAAAATTAAAAAAAATATTTTATATACGACATAATAACAAAAAAGAGGTGACAGGATTATGGCTGAAAAAAAATATGAAATAACTTATGCAGCAATAACAGACAAAGGTGAACGCACAAACAATGAAGATTATCTTGGAGTAGGGAAAGATAATACAGGAGTATTGTGTGTACTGTGCGATGGACTCGGAGGACACGGAAAAGGTGAGGTGGCTTCAAGATTTGTCGTTGAAGAAATGATAGAGTCGGTGTGTAACAAAGGTGTTAATGTTGAGCACGCCATTGTGAGTACACAGGAAAATCTATTGAAAAAACAGGAAAGGGAAAATGCTCAATCATCAATGAAGACTACGCTAACCTGCCTTTATATAGAGCAGGAGGATGCATCATATTATCATGTCGGGGATTCAAGGGTATATCACTTTGAGAGCGGAAAAGTTAAGGACAGAACCCTTGACCACAGTATTCCTCAGTTATTAGCAGCAAGGGGAGATATAAAGGAAAGTGAGATAAGACACCATCCTGACAGGAGCAGGCTTTTGAGAGTTGTGGGAACACCGTGGGACAGCCCTAAATACAGCGTCAGCAAAAAGATAAAGATAGGAAAAAAGACAACTTTTCTTATGTGCAGTGACGGTTTTTGGGAGCTGATAGATGAAAAGACAATGTGCAAACTGTTGAAAAAATCAGCAACACCAGCAGAATGGCTTGAAGAAATGAGAAAGATAGTACTAGAAAACGGCAGAGGAACGAATATGGATAATTATTCGGCGATAGCTGTTTTTATCAGATAAACAAAGATAAGTAGGAGTAGATGTATGGCAGTAAAGTGTAGTAACGGACATTGGTATGATCCAAAGATGTATAAGAGCTGTCCTCATTGCAAGAGGGCAGGAGAGCAGCTGAGTATATCTTTAGACGATGTGGAAGAAGATGACAAGACCGTATCTATTGCGGAAGTAGATATATCTCTTGGTGAACAGCTCGGTGAGATAATAGGCGGAAACTTTGAAAGTGCAGGAAATCTCATGCAGCCGGATATGGGCGAAATGCAGGAGAGTTCGTCAGAGGATGGTGATAAAACAGTATCTTTTGGATTTTTTGGAGTTACCAAAAAGCCGCCGGTAACGGGATGGCTCGTATGTATAAACGGCGATGAAAAGGGCAATGACTACAGGCTTCATGCAGGCAAGAATTTTGTAGGCAGAAGTCAGGCGATGGATGTTGTGCTTACTGATGACAAGAGTATTTCGAGGGAGAAACATTGCTCGGTCTTATATGACCCTAAGGGAAATGAGTTTTATGTGACGGCGGAAAAATCCAATATCGTTTATCTGAACGGGGATTTAGTGACAGAGCCGCACTCTTTGAAATTGGGTGATGTGATAAAAGTGGGAGAGACAGAGCTTAAATTTATACCATATTGTCAGGAGGATATAACATGGGAAAAAGAATAAGAAAGATAACATATGCGTTTCTAATCGTAGCACTGTTTACGGCATTAAATACAAAGGTGTCATATGCGGAGAGAAAGCAGTTAAATATTGAGCAGGCAGTAGGAAATCCTCCGGAGATAACAGCTTATGTAAATGGCGAAAAAGTTTCAAAAGATGCAGAGTACACAGCTTCTTTTAAGGGAAAAGACATTGAGTTTGAAACAAAAAGCGTGACTAAATTTGCAAAGGCAGATAAGCCTGTAAGATATGTTATATTTTTGGATAACTCAAAATCAGTTGACGAAAAACAGTTTAACGAAGTTAAGAAAAGTCTTGTAAACCTGAGAAAGAAAATAAGAAAGATTGACAAGATGGAGCTTTACACGGTCGGTGCTGACAGTAAACACGGAAATAAGGTTGAAGTCTTTAAGGCTGACGGAAAGTCGGACAAAAAAAGCCGTGACAAAGATATTAAAAAGATAAATAAGCTCAAGAGAAATAAAAATTATACGGTGCTGTACCGTTCGATAACAAAAAAACTTACGACAGTTGATAACTCATCAGAGCGAACAGTTATGTTTCTTATTACGGACGGAGAGGATGACAGTGCCGGAAAAGATAAGGAAGATTATAATGTAAATCCGGCAGTAAAGAAGTCTAAAGTACCGGTCTATGCGGTATTGCTGAAAAATGTAAGTTCAAAACCTAATCTTAGCAAGATAAAAAATACAAAGAAAAATATTCTTAATGAGAACTATAGCAGAGGTTATTATAAGGACTGCAGCAGCACAAAGGATGTAAAAAAAGGATTTAAAGAAATCAACAGGATATTGTTTGATGAGACATATGTATTAAAATTTAGAGCCGTTGACGGAAGTAACAAAACATTATCGTTGTCAGAGTCAAAGTTAAACATTGTTATGAAATCCGGCGGAAAGACAAAAGAAGCAGCTTTAGACAAAGAGGGACAGTTTGAATATACAAACAGCCAGAAAGATACTGACCGACCGAAAGTAAAGAGCATAGAACAGTCAGGGGACAATTCAATAAAAGTAAATATTGAAGATGGAACTACAAAAAACCTTACCGGTGCACAGGATAAGAGTAATTACCTTGTAAGGTTCAAAGGAAAAGACGCAAAAGTATGGGAAATATCAAACATAACCGTAAATGAACAGGAACATATATACACATTGTTCTTTAAAGACAAATTTTACACAGGCTCATATACATTGGAATGTAAGAATATTAAAGATGATTCCGTGGAGAAAAATACGATAAAGACCAACAAGGTGAAATTTGAAGTTAAGGACGGGCTTAATCCGACAACCGAGGGAATCAAGCAGGCGGTAAGGACTTACTGGTGGATACTGGTTGTTCTCATAGTTATTGTCATAGGTGTGATAACTATCATAGTGATAAAGAAAAAGCCTGCAAATGTAGTGGAGGTGCCTGCCGATGACCTTATGAAAGCAGATTCAAAGCTGATAAGACTCATAATTACTGACAGGGCAGGAAAGATAAGAGAGGTAGAGTGGAATGTCGAGGGAAGTATCTTTGTAGGCAGGTCGAACATATGCAACATATATTTTGACGATGACAGGCTTTCAAGACAGCATTTTGCCATAGAAGTTACTAAAATGGCTTGCTATATAGAAGATCTGGAAACTACAAATTCAACTTTTGTAAACGGTGTGAAGATAACCGGAAAAAGGATGCTATTAGACGGGGATGTTATCACGGCGGGCAGAGAGAAATTTGAGTTTCACAGTGTAGAGAACGGAGGTGAAGATCAGGTTGGATAATTCAGATAGTTCGCTTAGGAAAGGTCATATCCTTGATCAGAAATACAGTATTAAAAAAATTCTTGGCATAGGTGGATTTGGAAGAACATATCTGGCGGAGAGTATCTGGACACAGGAAAATTTCGCAATAAAGGAATACTTTCCGAATGACTGGGCAGTAAGAAGTGAGGACGGGATTTCACTTAGGGCTTTCGATGAAACAAAAAGAAGTTTTTATGAACATGGATTATCTGTTTTCGTAAATGAAGCAAAGATACTGAAAAATCTGAGAGAAGATGATGTCGTTGTAGATGTAAAGGACTTTTTCTATGAAAACAACACAGGATATATAGTCATGGAATATATACAGGGCTGCACACTTGCTCAGTATATGCAAAAACAAAACAGCATCATTCCGCTTGATATGGCAGAAGTGATAATCATAAGTGTTGCAAAGTCAATGTCAAAAATTCACCGGCTCGGACTGCTGCACAGAGATATAAGTCCGGACAACATAATGCTTTTAGAGGACGGCAGCATAAAATTGATAGATTTTGGAGCAACAAGGCAATATGCATTAAACGAAACAACGGATATGTCCGTTATGATAAAACCGGGATTTGCACCGATGGAGCAGTATTCCAGAACAGGAAAGCAGGGACCGTGGACGGATGTATATGCACTTGCTGCAACTTATTATTTTATCGTATCCGGTAAAAGACCACTTACTGCAGTGGACAGATGTGCCGGAGAGCAGCAGTTGTCCCTTAGCAGCGTAAATGGTAATGTGCCGGAAGAATTGAGCGAGGTTATAGATTGTGCACTGGAACTTGACTACTCCGTAAGAATACAGAACATGGAGGAATTTGTAAGGGAATTTGAAACTGCATACAGAGGCAGTGCAGATATTCCTGTTGATGTTTATCCGCATATCACTATGAAAATGCATGGAAAAACAAGAAAATGGAAGTTTATGCCTGATAAATGCGTCACCATAGGAAGGAGCATAAATGATTGTGATATATGTGTTGAGGAAGGTGATGTGAGCAGGATTCACTGTAAAGTGATGTATGATGCAATATCAAATCAGTTTAAGATATTGGATCTGTCTAAAAACGGAACATATACCCAAAATGGTCTTATCGGAAGAGACAGGAGTGCCATTTTAAATACCGGAGATGTGTTTTGGCTTGTGGACGAGCAGATTAAGTTTTATTTGGAGGTGAGATAGTTTTGTTTGGAAAAAGGAAAAAAGAACCACAACCTGAAATTAATATTCAGAGAAATGTTTCCCATACTGTAGTGAGGACAGTGCCGGAGATAATTACCTGCAAATACTCAGCAACCGGAAACAGAAAATACCAGCAGGATGCGGTATATGTTTCGGGGAGTAAAAAAATAGCAGCCAACCGGAAAACAAGAGTGATGGCGGCTGTGTGTGACGGAATGGGTGGAATGGCAGACGGGGAGAAAGGGAGGCGCACAGCCATAACAATGTTAAAAGACGGATTTGAAAAGATAGAAAAAGACCCTAATGTCAATATACCGTTATTTTTTCAGAGCGGGATAAAAGCGATAGACAAAGTTATACATGATTTCCATGAAGAAGGAGAAAAAGGTTCAGGAACGACGATGGTTGCAGTAATAACTGAGGAAAACAGGCTTTACTGGGCATCAGTCGGTGACAGCAGGATATATCTTTTAAGAGGAGATGAGATAAAGCTTGTCACAAGAGATCACAACTATTATCTCCGTCTTATGCAGATGGTTGAAAATGGGAGCATGACAAAAGAAGAAGCAATGAGACACCGTCAGAAAGAGGCACTTATAAGTTTCCTCGGAATAGGCAATGTAAAACTTATGGATGTTATCGACAAGCCTTTTGAGATGCAGACGGGGGACATGGTTCTTTTGTGCAGTGATGGTGTCACAAAGACACTTTCAAAAGACAGGATAAAAATGATATTAAAGAATGATGCCGTATCAATGCAGAAAAAAGCAGAGATACTGGTTGAGGCAGCAGTGAGGGAAAATACACATTCCCAGGACAACACATCAGTTGCACTGCTTCAATATATAGAAACTAAAATAACAAAGGAGAGATAAATTATGAACTTAAGCAGATGTAGTAACGGACATTTTTATGATAAGGAGAAATTCCCAACCTGCCCATATTGTGCACAGGGAGCAGGAAATGATGACGGACTTACCTCAGTGTTTGATGAAAGTCAGGGAAATGATATAGGGGCAACACAGCCATTGACTTACAACAATCCTCCTCAGCAGCCGCAAGCAGGAGGTTATGTTCAAAATAACATACAGACAGAACAAAATATGATGAATAATTTTGGCAGAGGCGGACATGAAGAGGTGGCTGACGCGACAGAGACTTTAGGCGGCAATCCGGATAGTTTTATTGGAAGAACTGAGCCAAGAAAGCCATCTGTTCAGGAGGTACAAAAAATAACACCGGGCGGTGTCACGGAAGAGGATGATGACCATACGGTAGCATTTTATGATGATATTTTTTCATCACCGACCACGAGCAAGGCTGATACGGCTCCTGTTAAGGAAACCGTGGCAAAAGAGCCGGTAAAAAGGTCAGTATCGACACCTTGCACAGGCTGGGTCATTGCACTTGACGGAAATCATCTGGGCGAGGATTTCAGACTTAAGGTTGGAAAGAACTTTGTCGGCAGGGATGCATCAATGGATATAGCACTTGTGGGTGATAAGAGTGTCTCAAGAAATAAGCACGCAATACTTGTCTATGAACCAAAACAGCATTTATATCTTGTTCAGCCGGGAGAGTCAAGCGAACTTGTCTATCTGAACGATGAAGTAGTATTAAGTCCTATGAAGCTTCAGGCATACGATGTTATCACGGTCGGTGAAGTAAAACTTTTATTTATGCCGTTGTGTGGTGCGAAGTTTAACTGGACGGACTATTTAACACAAAACAGACAGTAAGTCAGATATGTGAGGTTGTATATGAACAAATTGGCTAAGTTTTTCAGGATAGCAGTTGTTTTTCTGTTATTGGCAGACATAGGATTTTTATTTATGCCTGTGATAAAAACTGTTCAGGAGAATTATCCGACTGATATTTACAGTCAGGCAGATTTTATAAAGGACACCTTTTCAAAATTTATAATGGGAAAGTCGGGATTAAAGATTTCGGGCAGTCAGGCACTTGAGATAATGGTATTTATCGTTCTTCCTGCACTTCTTTCGGCTATTTTTATGATAGTAAGCATTGTTGCAGGAAGCAGGCAGATAATATCAGGATTTGCGGCGATAGTTACGGCGGTATTAAATATAGTCTTTACAACAAAAGCAACCGGTATAGGTCAGATTTATAAAAAACAGTATCAGGATATAGTAAGATTGCGTGGACTAAATATGATAATGGTATTAGCAGTGATACTGATAATCTGCGGAATACTTATAATCATAACAAAACCTGCAAAGGCGAAAAAGAACAAGGATAAAGACAATATGATACCTGATGTTGAGCAGATACATCAGGAGCAGATAAAACCAAAATATGAATTTATCGACGAAGCAAGACCTGAGCAGGCTGGTACTTCGGCAGCAGAACAGGTTCAAAATGCACAGCAGGTACAAAGCGGTGAAGTCACACACGATGCGGGTACGGTACAAAATATTGAAAATTTACAGAAAGCACAGCCGGATAATTCAGGTCAGGGAAGACCGAGAGGAGTTATGGTCGGCATTACGGGAATGTATGCCGGAGCTGAGATACCTTTTAAACCGGGCGAAGAATTAAAGTTTGGCAGAGACAATGTAAATGATGTTGTATTCCCGGAGGCACGCAAGATAAGCCGTACTCACTGTACCATAACATGGGATGCACAAAAAGAGGAATTTTATATTGTTGACAATTCTTCAAACGGATGCTTCATAAATGAGATGGATGAATGTATTCCGCAAAATCTGCCTATCAGACTGAAAGTCGGAACTATCCTTGACATAGGCGATGATACTAATCGTTTCAGATTAGAGTAAAAAAGAAATGAGGACAGGTTATGGCAAATGAATTATGTATGAACTGCTTTAGTGTCAAAGGACCGTATGAGGTGTGCCGTTATTGCGGTTATGTGGAGGGAACACCTCCGGAGCAGCCGCACTATCTCAGACCGGGAACAGTTTTAAAAGGACATTTTATTGTTGGAACGGCAATAGGTGTCGGTGGTTTCGGAATAACTTACAAATGTTATGATGCGACACTTGGTGTCATCGTTGCGATAAAAGAGTTTTTCCCGGTAGGTCTTGTAAACAGGTCACCGGGAGAGATGAAAGTAGGTCTTTTGTCCGGTGAGAAGGAGAAGCAGTATAAAAATCAGATAAAGCGTTTCCTTATGGAGGCTCAGAGTATCGCACAGTTTGGAAAAGCAAATGACATAGTAAACGTGTTTGATTATTTTGAGGAGAACAATACGGCATACATAGTCATGGAATATATAGATGGTGTACTTCTCAAAGATTATCTTGAAAAACAGGGTGCACTGTCGCCGGATATAGCGATGACTATCATAGAACCGGTAGTTGAAGCCTTAAAAAAGATACACGCAAGTGGGATTATACACAGGGATATAAGCCCGGACAATATATTTATTGCAGGTGAGGACTCGGTAAAAGTATTTGATTTTGGTGCGGCGATATTAAATGACGAAAGCGGAGCAAAAGAGGGCGAAAAAGTCATAAAGGTAGGATATTCCGCACCGGAACAGTACAGAGACAGTGCCGGGCAGGGATATTTCACTGACATATATTCGATAGGTGCGATACTGTACCAGATGATAACGGGACAAAAGCCTATTGAGTCTACCGAGAGGGAATACAAGGACGAACTCAAATCACCGTTAGAACTTGGTTTTGACATAGAGCCAAATCTTGACAGGGCAATAATGGAGGCATTGGCGGTGCAGCCGGCACTCAGATTTCAGGGAATACAGCAGTTTGATGATGCGATAAACGGCAAGAGAAAAGCGGAATATCCAAAAGTAAAACTGTGTATAAGGAAAAGAAAGAGGATAATGGTTGCCTGTATGTCGCTGCTGGCACTTGCGGCAATAGGGGTTGGCGGCTTATTTTTCAATAATAAAATAAAGCATAGTGACAAACTGTATAACGAGAATGCAAAGATAGAAAAGGCAACTGACATAGTTGTATGGGTAGATAACGATAAAATGAAAGATACGGTTGAAAAGACTGTATCCCGTGCAAATATGAAAGTTAAATCTGCCGTAAAAAGTACAAAAACTTCAGACGGAGGTCAGTTTACAAAAGAGCAGAAAGCTGAAAATCCTAAGATTACCGTGGAAGTAAAGAACATAAGTGATAAAAACAGCGGTTACAAAGATATGGATGCTGCACTTAAGGCTGCAAAAGATGGCAAAGAAAAATATCCTGACATGATACAGACGGATGATATTACGGATATAACATCAGGTGAAAAGAAAATGGTGTCACTTAAGGATAATGTCTATGCGATGCTCAACCTCAGAGATTACAGCTATATGTCAGCTTATTCAAAATATTATCCTGATATGAAGCAGATGCCGACATCGTTTGATATTGTCCTAATGTATGCATTAAAGGATATTCAGACCAGCCGGGACAAAAAGTCTCTTATGGAGAGCAGATGGTATGGCAAAGATGGAGATTATGACAACTGTAAGACTGTGGAGCTTGATGAGATACTGAAAAATGCAGGAAGTGGCAGTGAGTCGGTATATATTGACAGGAAATACCGCACATTACTCTCACTTTATCAAAACAGCACTGATGTAAATAGTGACGGAACATGGGATTCATCGGATGAGGATATAAAAAGCAGCATAAAGCAGTTTGATGATGTATCAGCGGATACAGTTTCATGGCTCAAAGATAAAAATAATTACGGAAAAAAGCAGTTTGAAAGTAATAGTGAGAATTATCTGAAAGGAATAAATATCATTTCAGGAATAGAGTACCGCAAGGAACTTTATAAGACACAGGCGGCAGAAAGTGATGGCTACAGACTGCTTATACCTGTTATTGACGGAAAGATGCTTGTAAGATATACGGGAACTTTCTCAATCTTTGACAATGATGACAAAGACAAAAAGCTTGCATCTGAAAGATTATTGTACTACATGGTAGCACAGGATGATTTTGAAGATGGTGAGATACAGAACTATCCGCTAGTTTTAAGTTCAAACGGACTTGAAGCGGCAACAGCCATCTCAGGACAGAGAAGTCTTGAGAAAATGATAAAAGAAATTCAGACACCTTGCATTATGTTAAATACAAATGATGGGAAGATAAATGAAAAGTAATATTTGAAAAGGACAAAAGGCTTATGCAGAACAGTGACAGATTACAATCAACGGTTTATGTGGATAACACAAAGTATTACGGTTCTTCTAATAAACTTATCGTTTTGAGTAACGGACAGATAACAGAGTATGACCTTGCCGGGATGAAAAAAGACAGACTGTTTTTTGGAAGTTCGATGCAGTGTGACATAGTTATAAATGACCCGGTGATTTCAGAAATACAGGGAAAAATAAAACTTGTAAATGATATGGTCTATGTCGGGGATCTGGATGACAGTGGAAAAATGTATCTGTATCGTGACAGAAGTTACCATCCGATGTTTGCAAAAAAATATTATGTAAAACAGCCGGGTGATATGTTTATCAGGATAGCAGGGAGCAGCAGTTACAGCAGTAAAAATGTAATACTCGTATTTTCAAGTATTTCAAGAAATTCAGTCTGGAGCACAAAAAAACTTACAAAACCTCAGACAACGATAGGGCGTGACAGCCGCAATGACATAGTGCTTGAAAATCCGGGTGTGTCAAGGAAACACGCACTTCTTGTAAATAGTGCAAACGGCTATGTGATATATGACAACAACAGCGTGAACAGTATTTATGTAAACGGCGAAATCGTGCAAAGGGCAGGCAGCATGGAAGTACATGACGGCGACATAATACAGATTGCCGGCATAACTATGTTCCTCTCGGAAAACAGTGTCATATACCAGCAGGCGGCAGGCGGAGCATCATTGGAGCTGCACAATGTAAACAAGATTGTCGGCAAGGCTGATGACAGAAGAAAAATATTAAATCATGTTTTCTGTGACATAGGAAACAACGAGTTCGTAGCCATTATAGGTGGTTCGGGAGCAGGCAAGACCACGGTTATGAATGCGATGAGTGGATTTGACTATGACATTTCCGGAAAAGTTTATTGCAATGGAATAGACCTCAGAAAGAATTTTCAGTCACTTAAAAATATTATAGGTTTTGTGCCGCAGCAGGACATAATATATGAAAATCTCAAATTGAGAAGAATGTTAGAATATACGGCACAGTTAAAGATGCCGCCAGATACGACAAAGGGAGAGAGAGACGAGAGAATACAAAAAGTCTTACAGATGGTGGGACTTGAGGAAAGAGCAAATGAATATATAAGAAAACTCAGTGGAGGCCAGAAAAAGAGAGCGAGTATAGCAGTTGAGCTTCTCGCAGACCCCGGACTGTTCTTCCTTGATGAACCTACATCAGGTCTTGACCCTGATACAGAGAAAAGTCTTATTAACACGCTTGCAAAACTGTCAAAAACAGAGAATAAGACAATAATCATGGTAACACATACAGTGCAGAACATAAACCTTTGTGACAAAGTTATCTTTATGGGACCGGGAGGAAAAATCTGTTACTGTGGCAAACCGGACAAAATGTATGAATATTTTGGAAAAGACAGTCTTGTGGATGTGTATAGCGAGCTTGCTTCGAATGTTGATATGTGGAATATGAAATATCTTATGCTTTATAAAGAGCAGCATCTTGACAAGAACACGGAGATACCTGAAGTAAATGAGAATGAAAAAATATCAGACATGATAAAAGACTCAGGAAAGAAAACATCACCGTTAAAGCAGCTTGGAGTTCTCACAAAGAGATATTTTGAACTTGTTTTTAATGACAGACAAAGACTTTTATTGCTTTTATTGCAGCCGTTCATAATCGCTCTTTTGTTAAAAGTAGTGGCAAAAAAAGATGTTTTTAAGATATATGACTCGACACAGTCGATAATGTTTGCACTTGCCTGCTCCGGAATATGGATAGGCTTGTTCAACACGATACAGGAAGTATGTAAGGAAAGACCTATACTGAAGCGTGAATACATGGGAAATCTGAGACTATGGACATATATATTGTCAAAATATATAGTGCAGGCGGTTGTATGTTTTATGCAGACTACCATATTGACGGGACTGTTTCTGGTGCTTATGAAACACGCACCTAAAAAGGAACAGGTACTTCCAACTCCGCAGCTTGAGATATGGCTCACGATATTCCTTACGATATATGCGTCTGCAGCATTGGGACTTATAGTGTCATCATGTGTAAGAAACAGTGACAGGGCTATGGCACTTGCACCGTTTGTACTTATAATACAGCTTTTATTCTCAGGCGTATTATTTGAGCTAAAAGGTGCAGCAGACAAAATATCTTACATTACTGTCAGCAGATGGTCTATGGAGTGTCTTGGAAATATCACAAACTTAAATAAACTGAATATGAAAGTGACAGGAATGCCACATGAACATAATGATTTATACAATAGAGGAGCATCACATCTGACTAATACATGGCTGATATTATTTTTAATGATGGCAGTATGCGGAGTGATAAGTGTAATTGTACTTAGAAATCTTAAGAAAGATACACGATAGGAGGTAAAAGACATGAATAAAAAAAATATGGCAATGCTGGTTGCAATAGCAATGATTTTTTCTTTATTTACCGGGATAAACTTTGGGACAGGAAAAGCACAGGCAGAAGATACAAATCTAGAAGGAATTGTAGCAGCATCACAATGTGCGATAAATGTCAGTGGAGAAATCGGTAGTGTAGCCGGTGAAGCTGCAAAGCCTTGGAGCGGAGAATATAAAGAATATAGTGATACGGCAGAAAATGAAACAGATGCAGTATCTAAAGCTGCATTTACTATTACAGGTAGTGATGATAGTAGTACGACAAACGAGTTCCATTACTACATAGATGAAATGAATGATGATGCTTATAAAGTAAAAGATTTAAATGAGTTGAAAAGTTTAGATGGTAGTACTGCTGCACATTGGATTGAATATAACAATCAAAAAATATCATTATCAGATTATGCAGGAAAAAATATAGTTATTTATGCGAAGTTTGTATTTCAAAATAGTGACACGAATGAAACTGGAACGGTTGCTTATCTGCACACAAATATTATCGAGATAGCAAAAGAAACAGATGTTACCCCAACGGAGACACCGACAACAGAGCCAAGTCAGAGTCCGACAGCAGAGCCAAGCCAGAGTCCGACAGGGGAACCAACAGCAGAACCAAGTCAGAGTCCGACAGGAACACCAACAGCAGAGCCAAGTCAGAGTCCAACGGAGACACCGACAACAGAGCCAAGCCAGAGTCCGACGGCAACGCCAACAGCAACCCCGACAGTGATGCCAACTGCAGAGCCAAGTCAGAATCCAACGGAGAATCCGACGACAGAGCCAAGCCAGAATCCAATGGTGACACCTACAGTAGAGCCATCAAAAACTCCTGATAAGAAACTTTCAGTAAATTATGACAACTCTGACAAATATGTAAAAAGCGGTACGGCATTAAATTTAAAAGTAACTGTAAAGACAGATACTCAGTGTACTTATAAATGGTACAAAAAAGGCAGTGACAAATCATTGTCTGAAAAGAGCAGCTACAAGACACCTAAAAATGCAAAAATAGGAAAATACACCTACTATTGTGAAATATCAGCGGATGGATATGAGACTGTTAAATGTGAATTTACGGTGATAGTTTATAAGTCTGTAATTACGGTTGCATGGGGAAGTTCTGCTACTTCAAAGGGAATATTTGGAACAAGCCCTAATGTTAAAAAAATCACAGTGCCGTCAAAATACAAGAAAAATCTTTCTGTAAATGCAAAGAACGGAAAGATAAGTGTGAAGAAATATTTTTCAGGCAAGGCTGTTGTCACATATGTCATTGGAAAAAATAAGATTAAGATTACGGTGAAATCTAAGATTCCACAGATTAAATATACGGCGACATATTCAAAGAAAAAACAGCAGTTGGAAGTAAAAATTAACCGCTTTGTTATGAGTAATCTAAGCCATGTATATATTATGGCAAAAGGTAACAATCATTGGAATTCAAGATGTTATAAACTGGTTAAACTGCCTATTAAGAAAAAGAAAAACAGTGTGATTATAAAAGGATATACGGTTAAAATAACCAACTTTGAAATGAAATTTTTATTAAACACAAATGCTGATACTTATAAGGCATGGAAACACAATAAAAAATCTAAAACCAATGTAGTTAAGCAGAAATAATGTAAAGGTCAAAAGCAGAAAGTAATGTATGTTTATATGCAGAGTGATATCTGCCTGTATGACCTGTTAAACACCGACAAGTTTATGTAAATATATACGGAAATGAGGGAACGCTATGAAAATTTGTATGGGTTGTATGAACCAGGTTTCTGACAACGACAAAATATGTCCGGCTTGCGGATATGACCAGTCGAATGTCAGGGAAAAATCATATTATCTGGATCCGGGTACTATTATCGGAGGAAAATTCATCGTAGGTAAAGCGTTGGAGTACGGCGGATATACGGTAAAATACCTCGGCTTTGATGCCGAGGCACAGCATAAAGTCATAATAAGCGAGTATCTTCCGAGTGACTTTTCAACCCGTTCTGACGGAGAGAGTGAAGTCACCATATATTCAGGAGATGCGTACGAACAGTTTTCACATGGTCTTGAAACATTTTTAAATGAGGGAAACAAGATACAGCAGCTTGCCGATACACAGGGAGTTGCAAAAGTTTATGACTGTATAGCTGAAAATGATACAGGGTATGTTATATCTGAGTACCTTGTGGGAACAACATTAAAAGAAGTGCTTGATACGGGAAAGGTATATAAACCTGAGGAGGCAAAACAGTTTATATCACAGATACTTATCGGACTTATAAAAGTGCATCCGCTTGACATTATCCATTGTGATATAGCACCGGAAACTATCTTTATAACAGAGCAGGGTGAAGTAAAACTGTTGGACTTTGGTGCAACAAGATATGTAACGACGGCAAATTCAAAAAGTCTTGCCATCATATTAAAACAGGGCTATGCACCGGAAGAACAGTACAGAAGTCAGGGAAAAAGAGGTCCGTGGACGGATATCTATGCTCTTGCGGCAGTCATGTATAGGATGATAACGGGAAAAGTGCCGCCTGAGTCTGTAGACAGAGCATTATCTGATGAGATAACAGAGCCGTCAAAATTAAACACAGGTATAAGCCAGTCGATGGAAAACGCACTTATGAATGCCTTAAATGTGTATCAGGATGACAGGACAAAGACTGCACAGGAGTTTTACAAAGAGCTTAATTCCTCTGATACAAAAAGACGCAAAGTAAAGCGTGCAAAGCGTGATACGGGAAAAATGCCTATATGGGTGAAAGGTCTTGTCGCAGTTGTAGGTGTAGCTGTTATAGCCGGAGGCGCAGTTGTGATAAAAGGACTGCATGACGGAGGAAGCAGCAACCAGGGTGCGACACAGGAAAAATTTAAGATTGTCAGCGAAGTAAAAAGCGGTGACATGACGCTTGCTGATTTTGATAAAGAGTGGACTGATTTTGGTCTGAAAAAAGGAAACAGGACTGTTGAGTACAGATATGACCCAAACAATGCCGAGGGTACGGTACTTGAATACAATGATATGACAAATGATGTGCTTAAGGACGGAAGAACTTTGGATGAAGTGAACTCAGACATAAAGAAAAACAGGACGGTATATGCAAATGTCATAGTCGCAAGTACGAAGAATGTAACATTTTCAGAAAAATGGCTTAAAAACTGCACCAACACAAGATGGGCTCAAAGTGCGTCTGTCAAAAAGCGTATAAAAGCATCTAAAGATGTATATATGCAGAGTTATATACCTGACGGAGTCAGCCTGAAAAAGGGTGATGATACACAGGCTTACGGAACTTTGTCAAAGATAATATATGACAAAAATACGATAGACCTTGATGCGATAAGAAAGAAATATGCTTCTGATACGGCGAAAGCTGACAGCGAGATAAAGAGACAGACTGCAAAGATAAACGGAATGGATACTTCCAAGAAGAAGATTCAGTTTATATACCATACCGGTGCATATTACACAATGTCGAAAGCAAATTGCAAGAGATACGGTACATTTGAAGGAAAGAGTATATCGTCAGTTAAGTTTGTCTACAGCAAAAATCCTAAAGACCATAAAACAGGCAACAGGGCAAGACTTCGTACACTGTCGTCGGACAAATATTCAAGTGCGTATGTAAGTTTCAGATATGGCATGGGAACTATTGTAAAAGTTCTCTCTAAAAGTCTTAAAAATAAAAAGGGCTATGACGGAAGAAATGATGATTCTGAAAACGGTGACGGAAAGCTTTTTGCCACGGTCAGAAACCATGTATCAATAAACAGTTCACTTACCGTTGCAAGACTGAAAAGATATGCTTCAAATGCCGGTGCATCACTTGGAACAAAATATCCTGACAATTATATCGTCAAAAAAGTATGGGTAAACGGAAAGTCAAATGTTACTGAGTTTAAGCAGGGTGACAGGCTTAAGATTTCTGCCGAGCCGAAACCTACGCCAAAACCGGTAGTGACAAGGAAACCTCAAACAGCTACAAAACCAAGTGGTAATAGTGGCAGTGACAG
>ERZ779895.2495-NODE-2495-length-16470-cov-5.787633_pt1 | contig 16470 bp, 16 predicted proteins | sample MGYA00511093_ERZ779895 | MGnify/ENA primary metagenome ERZ779895 (study PRJEB29588, sample SAMEA2142970) | human gut metagenome | biome: human gut; feature: human-associated habitat; material: faeces | place: Denmark | collected 2008/2010 ... | reverse complement strand
CGGCGGCGTGGCCGTCGCGGGCATTTTCGCTGCCCTGTGCGGATCGATATCGCCGCTCAACGGCTTCAATCTGCCCGAGGCGGAGGAGCTTGTCCTGCGCGCATCCGACCGGGGACTGAAGATCAGCGGCCTGTTCGTCAGCGGCATTCTCATCGCCTCGCTCGGCGCAGTCATGGACGTGGCCATGTCCATTTCCTCCGCCTGCTGGGAACTGCGCGAGCTGAACCCCGACCTGCCGCGTAAGGCGCTGTTCCGCTCCGGCATGAACATCGGACAGGACGCCATGGGCACCATGGCGAACACGCTCATCCTCGCCTTCGCCGGTTCGAGCCTCAATACACTCCTGCTGTTCCAGATCTTTGATTATCCCATGATCCAGATCTTCAACGCTGACTCCATCGCCATCGAGATCATCCGCGGCGTGGCCGGCACCATCGGCATCATCCTGACTGTCCCCCTTGTCGCCCTCCTGAGTGCCGAAATCATGGGACCGAAAAAGAACGCATAATCCAGTTCTTGAACCGAAAAACCGGCCGTATGGCCGGTTTTTGGTTTACTTTCTCTGCAAAGTTCGCTATACTGTTCAGGAATGAGAAAGACAGGAGACGTATTGAATATGACCACTTGCATCAAATGCGGCGCGCCGATCGAAGACGGGGAATTGTTCTGCGCAAACTGCGCGCAGAACGGTGCGGCAGTGCAGCCAAGACCTGCTCCGCTCCCTGCCGGGAGAATGCAGACCCCGCCGCGGCTGAAAAAGCAGCCGGCGGAACCGGTGTCTGCTGCGAAAAAACGTGCCGGTTCGCCTTCGACGGGCATTCTTGCAATCTGCTGCATCCTGCTTCTGGCTGCTGGCGCATTTTTGTATCTGACCGGCAGCGCAAAGCTGCGCAGTCAGCAGGCGGAACTCGACCGGCTGCGGGCGGAAACATCGTTTTTTGACCAATATGCCGTCTGCGTGAACGTCGGAAGCGAGGTCTATCACCGGTATGGCTGCACGCTGTTTAAACCGGAGAATTTTGAAATCCTCAACGAGAAGCTGGCCGAGGCTGAGGGATATCTGTCCTGCCCGGTCTGCATCGGGCAGTAAGGAGCGGGCAGGATGGATATTCTCTCCCTGTGCCAGAGGATGGTCATGCTGTTTTTCTGCATGGCCTGCGGCTTCTGCGCCGCGAAGTGCGGCGCGATGGACGTGCAGAGTAACAAAAAGCTTTCGTCGCTTATCGTGACCGTTGCAAACCCCATGCAGATTCTCGCCTCCGCACTGACGGGCGAACGGCTGCTCTCAATCGGGCAAACGCTGCGGTTGATGGGCCTGATCGCGTTGCTCTATGCCGCGCTGATCGGCCTGAGTTTCCCAATCGCACGGCTGCTGCGCGTCAAAGAACGCGAGGCCGGGCTGTACCGGTTCATGTTCATCTTCGGCAACATCGGGTTTCTCGGCTATCCGGTCGTGGAGTCGCTGCTGGGTTATCAGGCGACCTTCTATGTGACGCTGGCCGTGCTGGCCTTCCAGCTGCTCTGCTGGAGTTACGGCGTGAGTCTGATCGAAGGACAGGCGCGTTTTCACTTTCAGTGGAAAATCCTGCGGCAGCCGTGCGTTGCAGCGTCGCTGGCGGCGTTCGTGATTTATCTGTCCGGCTGGCAGCCACCGGTGCTGCTGCACCAGACTGTCAAATATGTCGGAGACATCACAAGTCCTATCGCCATGCTGATTGTCGGCTGTTCGCTTGCGCAGATGCGATTCGGGCAAATCTTCGGAAACTGGCGGGTGTATGTGCTGGTGCTGTTCAAGATGATTGCCGTGCCGTTGCTGGCGCATTTTGCGCTGCGGCAGGTACTGGACAATGAACGGATTCTGTGTGTGCTGACGGTCCTTTTGTGCATGCCCATTGCCACCAACACAACCATCCTGAGTTACCAGTACGGCGCTGACGAGACGACTGCCTCCTCCGGCGTGTTTGTCAGTACGCTTCTTTGCATGCTGACGATCCCTCTGATGATGAAGCTGCTGTTCGGAACGTAAGGGGCGACAGCGCCCAAGAGGCTCGTTTTTACGTCCCCGCTGTCTGCGCGCGCAGGGCAGCGTAGACGCCGACCAGCTGCGTTGCGAGTTTCAGCGGGTCGTCGGTTTTTTTGAGTTTGACGGACAGCATCGGCACTTTGCCTGCAGAGAAGAAGATGCGCCCCTTGAACTGCGCTTCGGCGCAGCAGCCGGAGATGGCGGCGAAGTCCATCGTGGCCAATGAGAGGAGGATCGCGCCGTCCTTCTGCGTGATTTCCGTGATGCCGGCCGCTGCGGCTCTTGCGCGCAACAGTGCGATGGCAATCAGATTCATAACGCCCTTTGGAGGATCTCCGAAGCGATCGACGATCTCGTCGAGCAGTTCGTCGGCATCCTCCTGTGTGCGGATGGCTGCCATGCGGCGGTAGAGATCCATGCGCTGTTCGCCGGAGGTAACATAGTCCTTGTTGATGTTTGCGGTGACGGTGAGGTCGGCGGTGCATTCGGGCTCCTTCTGCGCTTCCTCGCCGCGCTCTTCGAGCACGGCGTCTTCGAGCAGCTTCAGATACATATCATAGCCGACGGTCATCATATGACCGGACTGCTCCGCACCCAGAAGATCGCCCGCACCACGAATTTCAAGGTCGCGCATGGCGATTTTAAAGCCGGAGCCGAATTCCGCGTATTCGCGGATGGTGTCGAGCCGTTTTTCCGCGATCTCGGACAACACTTTCCCCTTGCGGAACGTCAGATACGCATAGGCGTGGCGGCTCGAACGGCCCACGCGGCCGCGAATCTGGTGCAGCTGCGCAAGGCCCAGCCGGTCAGCGTCCTCAATGATGAGCGTGTTGACATTCGGGATGTCAATGCCCGTTTCAATGATGGTCGTGCAGACAAGGATCTGAACTTCGCCGTTTGACATTGCCTGCATGACGTCGCCGAGTTGTTCCTCGTTCATTTTGCCGTGCGCGACAGCGATCTCCGCCTCGGGGATGCGCTGTTTGATTTTGGCCGCGCACTGGTCGATGGATTCCACACGGTTGTGGAGATAATAGACCTGCCCGCCGCGGGCAAGTTCACGCCGGATCGCCTCGTCGAGAATGCCGTCCTGGTGCTCAAGCACAAACGTCTGCACAGGATAGCGGTCCTGCGGCGGCTGTTCGATGGTGGACATGTCACGAAGCCCCGACAGCGCCATATTGAGCGTGCGCGGGATGGGCGTTGCGGACAGTGTTAAGACGTCCACGCCTCGTGAAAGTTCTTTTAACCGTTCCTTGTGCGTCACGCCGAAGCGCTGTTCCTCATCGACAATGAGCAAGCCGAGGTCGTGAAAATGAATGTCCTTCTGCAGCAGCTTGTGCGTGCCGACGATCAGATCGATTTTGCCGGATTGCAGATCGAAGAGCGTTTTTTTGATCTGCGCAGGGGTGCGGAAACGGGAGAGCACGTCGATGGTGACTGGAAAGGTTGCAAAGCGGCGCATGGCCGTGAGATAGTGCTGCTGGGCCAGAACGGTCGTCGGGACTAAGATTGCGACCTGCTTGCCGTCCAGCATGCACTTCATGGCCGCGCGCAGCGCGACCTCCGTCTTGCCGAAGCCGACATCGCCGCAGAGAAGCCGGTCCATCGGCGCGGGGGATTCCATATCGCGCTTGATCTCGTCGATGCAGCGCAGTTGATCGTCTGTCTCGGCGTATTCAAAGCTTTCTTCAAATTCCTGCTGCCACGGCGAATCCGCCGCGAACGCAAAGCCCGGCAGCCGCTTGCGTTCGGCGTAGAGTTTAATCAGGCCCGCAGCCAGGTCCTTTGCCGCGGCCTTTGCCTTGGCCTTTGTCTTCTGCCACTGGTCGCCGCCGAGTTTATTGAGCCGGACAGGCGTATCTTCGCCGGCACCGATATACTTGCTGACCAGATCCAGCTGTGTTGCGGGCACATACAGACAGTCCGTACCCTGATAGGCGATCTTGACGTAATCCTTTGTGACGCCGCCGACCTTCAGCTGTTCCATGCCGACATAACGGCCGATGCCATGGTGCTCGTGTACGACGAGGTCACCGGGGGTCAGATCGGTAAACGAGTCAAGTTTTTTGCGGTTTGTGGCTTTTTTGGGCGCTCTAGTCCTTTTGCGCTCCTGCCGAACAGCGATCTGCCCCTCTGTTAAAATGGCAAATTTGAGCGTCGGGTATTCAAGCCCGGCGGGAAGCGAGCCGCCCGCAATGAGAATCTGTCCCGGCTGCGGAAGCTTTGTCAGCGGGAACGCCAGAAGTGCGTTCAGACCGCTTTTGGCAAGCAGATCCTTCAAAATTTCCCCGCGCCGCTGTCCGCCGCACAGGACGATGGAGCCATACTGGTTCGATGCGTAATTTTTAAGGTCTGCTGCCGCTGTTTCAAGACTTCCGCCGTAGCCCGGCAGCTGCCGGGCCGTAAAGGAAAGCAGCTGTTTGGGCGGCAGGGACTCGGGATAGCGTGCGGCCAGGAAGCCGTCGCAGTAAATGACGGCTCTGCCCTGCAGTGACGCGGCCAGATCGTCCATTGTCGCGTAATAATCGCACAGTTCTCCGAAAAGCGTCCCGGCGGTCAAAAACGAATCGAGCAGAAGACCGAACTCCTCCGCACGATCCTTTTCCCCGCGCTGAAGATTGCCGTGGTCGCAGAAGGCGACGACGGCCTCCTGCGGCAGATACGACGCGGCAGTCGTAAATTCCGGGTAAATCAGCGCCATGTATCGGTCAGCGCTGGCGAAAAGCGTCTCGTTTTCAAGCGCCTCGCAGTCCTTCTGCAGTGTTTCAATCAGCGCCTGATTGGGCGTTTTCCGGCGCTGCTGGCGCGTGATGATGGCACGCAGATCTCCGCACAGACCGGCTACTCCCTGCGGATGCAGATGCGGCTCCGTTTCGGCCACAGGCAGGAGGATTGCCTCGTCAGCGTTTTCCGTGCGCCGCTGTGTGATGGGGTCGAAATAGCCCATGGTGTCCAGTTCGTCGCCGAAAAACTCCGCGCGCAGCGGCTTTTCCTGCGCGGGGGAATACACGTCCAAAATGCCGCCGCGCAGCGCGAACTGTCCCACGCCCTCAACCAGACTTGCACGGGAATAGCCCGCCCGGGTCAGGCGGCTGATGAGATCCGGCATGCTGTATTCTGCGCCGACCCGGAGCGTCACTGACGCGGAAAAGAGCGTCTGGCGCGGGATTGTGCGCAGCAGCAGCGCATCGAGACTCGCCACCAGCACCGGGACACGGCCCTGCGCCAGCGCGTATAAAAGCCGCAGCCGCTGCTGCTCCCACTGACGGGACACGCCGATGGCTCCGGCCAGTGTCAATTCCCGGGACGGCAGAACCGGTGGCTCCTCGCCTAAAAACGCACCAAGTTCAGAAGCCAGCCGCTTTGCGGCCATATCATCCTGGCACACGGCGATAAGCGGTCTGCCGGACTGCTCGTGCACGGCAGCAAGCACATGGCTGCGCGGGGCCTGGCTCAGTCCGGACACGGCGACGGCCTGCTTCGCCTCCACGGCCTTCAGCAGCTGGTTATAATCGGTGCTCTTTTGCAGAAGCGAAAGCAGAACGTTCATGGGATTCTCCTAAAAATAAAAACAATTTTTCGCCCAACAGACAACGCGCATAGGAGAGCGTCTCCTATGCGTAGGGGGTGGGGTATTGAAAGTGAGATGGGGGAAATTTGCACAGCACCCTGTAGGGGCCGATGCCCGCATCGGCCCGTTGGGAAGTTCCGAATTTGCTGCAGATTTCCGTAAAAAACGGTGCGTCTTGCCGGGGCGATGTGGGCAAGGTGCGTGCGTATTTGGGTGCACTCAAAACATCTTCCCGTTATACTCCGCCGCGGCCTTTTCACAGCCGTTTTTGACGATGCAGAGGGCAGCGTCGGCGGCGTGGGACATGGCTTCCTGATAGTCGGGCCATTCGGTTTTGGAGACGGTGGACAGCACCCAGTCGGCCAGATCGTAATCCGGGTGCGGCTTGGCGCCGACGCCGATCTTGACGCGCGGAAACTGGTCAGAGCCGAGGCAGGAGATGATGGACTTCAGACCGTTGTGGCCGCCGGCAGATCCGTTTTTGCGGATACGAAGTTTGCCGACGGGGAGCGAAATATCGTCAAAGAGGACGAGCACCCGCTCTGGCGGGATTTTATAAAAGTGCGCGGCGGCCTCGATGGCGATGCCGGAGGCGTTCATAAAGGTTAGCGGCTTCATGAGCAGAAGACGCTGGCCGTCAAAGTCCGCCTGCACGGTGAGCGCCTTGAAGCGCTCCTTGGAAACCTTGACCTGCAGGCGCGCAGCCAGCAGGTCAAGGGACATGAAACCGGTATTGTGACGGGTCTTCTCGTATTCAGAGCCCGGATTGCCGAGCCCCGCGATCAGCCAGTCATACGTTGGCTTTTGAAACAGCATAAAAATCAGAACAGAACGGACATGGAGTTTTCTTCGTAAATTCTCTGGATGGCATCGGCAAAGATCGGGGAAACGTCCAGATACTTGATCTTGCTGCATGCGCCCTCGAGCGGCGGAATGGTGTTGAGGAAGGTCAGTTCCTTAATGCAGCTGTTGGCGATGCGCTCGTTGGCCGGGCCGGAGAGCACGCCGTGGGTCGCGCAGGCATAAACCTCAGTTGCGCCGCCGATCTCGACGATCGCCTTGGCTGCGTTGCACAGAGAACCGGCGGTATCGACCATATCGTCAAACAGAATGCACTTCTTGCCCTTGACGTCGCCGATGACGTTCATAACCTCGCACTGATTGGCCTTTTCACGGCGCTTATCTACGATGGCGAGATTCATGCCCATCTTGTTGGCAAACGTGCGGCTGCGGGCGACGGAGCCAACGTCCGGGGAAACGACGACCATCTCTTCCGGATGCTCGAACTTGGACATGTAATATTTCACGAAAACGGGATTGGAGAGCAGGTTATCGACGGGAATGTCGAAGAAGCCCTGAATCTGGGACGCATGCAGATCCATGGTCAGCACGCGGTCTGCGCCCGCAGCTTCGATCATGTTGGCGACCAGCTTTGCGGAGATGGGGTCACGGCCCTTGGCCTTGCGGTCCTGGCGGGCATAGCCGAAGTACGGAATGACGGCGGTGAGGCGGCCGGCGGAGGCACGGCGGCAGGCATCGATCATGATGAGCAGCTCCATCAGATTGTTGTTGACCGGCTTGCAGGTTGACTGAACCAGAAATACGTCGCTGCCGCGGACAGATTCATTGATCGTCAGGGAAACCTCGCCGTCGGCAAAGGTCGTTACCGTGCAGTCGCCCAGCGGCAGCCACAGCTTGCGGCAGACACCCTCAGCAAACGGACGGTTGGCGTTGGCGCAGAATACCTTGACGTTCTTACCATGAGAAATCATATGAAATTACCCTCTCTCTTGTGTTGTTCGGTCTGTTCTTGTTCTGTGTTGATTTTATATTTGAATGGCGGCCCCTGCCGCCGGGGATACAAAAGTTATTTCTTTTCCTTCAGCTTGTGCCGGTTGGCCCAGTCGCGCTTGTTCTGCTGGCGGGCGCGGGCAATGGCAAGCGCTGCGGGGGGCACGTCGTCGGTCACGGTGGACCCGGCGGCAATATACGCGCCTTCTCCGATGTGAACGGGTGCGATGAGATTCGCGTTGCAGCCGATGAAGGCGTTGTCGTCGATAACCGTGCGGGATTTTTTCACGCGGTCATAGTTGACCGTGACCGTGCCGCAGCCAAAGTTGATATCCCGGCCCACGTCGCTGTCGCCGATGTAAGTCAGATGGGAGATTTTCGTGCCGTCGCCGATGGTGGAGTTCTTGACCTCCACGAAATCGCCGCAGCGCACATGCGACCCGATACGCGAACCCGGACGGACATAGGCGAAGGGGCCGACGGTCGTGTCGGAGCCGATCTCGGAATCGTAGACCTGCGAGGCGTTGACTCTTGTGTTTTCTCCGACCTTTACGTTTTCCAGATAGCTGTTCGGGCCGATGGTGCAGCCGTCGGCGATGGATGTCGTGCCACGCAGCACAGTTCCGGGCAGCAGTTCCGTCCCGGCCCCGACAAAAACGGTCGGCTCGACATAGGTATTGTCATAGTCCCAGACCGACACACCTGCGGCGGCCAGATCGTACAAAACGCCCCGGCTGAGAACCGGCTTCCATTCGGCCAGCTGCTGCATGGACGAAACGGCATAAACACCGTCGCGGTCGGTATACGGAACACCGTGTTCTTTCATGAAGTCGGTGAAGATAAACGTATCATCCAGCGCATCCATCAGCGCCTGACGGCTCACGGAACTTACGCCGCTTTCGGCCGGTGCGCCGGAAAATGCCGCTTCATCAACGGCAAAGGGATCGATCACAGCAGGGCCGGTGACGACGATGACGTCCTCCTCCTGCTCGTCGGCCGTAGACAAAAAGACATGAAGCTGGTCGGCAGTCTCCTCAAGCTTTGCGCAGCTCAACTCGCAGCCGTCCGGGAAGCAGCGCTTCGCCTCGGACAAAAACCGCTCGTGGCAGACCAAAAAGAAGCGTCCAACCCCGCCTGCGGCCAGAGAACGCGTCAGCCACGACAGCAGCGGCGTCCCCATGATCGCTTGCAGCATCATTGGACGGGAAGATCCTGTTTTTGCGGTGTCGTCAGGCACAAAGACGACGGCAGATAAATCAGACAACAGACCCACGCTCCTTTACCGATAGACATTCTGCTTATATTGTTTATATTATAGCAGACATTGCGTCGTTTGTACAGGAAGGCACACGGAATTTTCCCGGAAAAACAGAGAAAGTTTTCTGGAAAAAAAGGCTATTCATTGCACAAATGAACAAACTATGATAGAATACTCTCAGTTTATTTAGAATAAAAGAGGAACACACATGCTCACACTCAAGAATCTTAGCCTGACTGCGGCTGACGCGCAGGGACGCGCGGACATCGTCAAAAACGTCTCTCTGGACGTAGAAGACGGAAAATTCCTTGTCATTACCGGCCCGAACGGCGGCGGCAAGACGACGCTTGCCAAGCTGATCATGGGCCTCGCCGCGCCGACCGGCGGCCAGATCCTTCTGGACGGCGAGGACATCACCGGCCTTTCCATCACCGATCGCGCAAGGCGCGGTATTTCGTATTCCTTCCAACAGCCGCCCAGATTTAAGGGCATGAAAGTCTCCGACCTTCTGACCATTGCGGCGGGCAAGCCGCTCTCGCATGACGAGGCATGTTCCTATCTGACGCAGGTGGGCCTGTGTGCACGCGACTATCTGAGCCGTGACGTGGACACAAGCCTGTCCGGCGGCGAGGTCAAGCGCATCGAGATTGCGACGCTGCTGGCCAAAAACTCCCGGATTATGATTTTCGACGAACCGGAGGCGGGCATCGATCTGTGGTCGTTTGCCAGGCTGACGGAGACGTTCCGCGAACTTCATGAAAAGGGCGGCCGCACGATTCTCATCATCTCTCATCAGGAGCGCATCATCCGGCTGGCCGACGAGATCGTCCTGATCGCAAACGGCGAAATTGCCGGGCGTGGTACAGCGGATGAACTCTATCCGAAGCTGCTGTCGCAGACCGTCGCGGGCTGCAATCTGCTGGAGGTGAACGGAACATGCTGAACGACATTCAGAAAAGCATTCTCAAGACCGTCTCGGATATGACGGGCATTCCGGACGGTGCGGTCAACATCCGTCTTGACGGTCAGAAGGCATTCCGCCAGAACTCTGAGCATATCCAGATTGTCTCCAAGACCGACAAGGACGGCATTGACATCAAAATCGCACCTTTTACCAAAAGTGAAAACGTGCATATCCCCGTCGTTCTGAGCAAAGCCGGGTTCCACGACATGGTCTATAACGACTTCTTTGTCGGCGAGGGCGCGGACGTGACGATCGTGGCCGGCTGCGGCATCCATAACTGCGGCGACTGCGACTCCGAGCACGACGGCATCCACACCTTCTACATCGGCAAAAACGCGAAGGTGCACTATATTGAGAAGCACTACGGCGAGGGCGAAGGCACCGGCAAGCGCATTCTGAACCCGCAGACCATCGTATATCTCGAAGAAGGTGCGTCCATCGTTATGGACACCAGCCAGATCGGCGGCGTTGACGACACGAAGCGCTATACGAAGTGCGAGGCCAACGGCGCAAATTCCGAGGTGCAGATCAACGAAAAACTCCTGACAGCAGGCGATCAGCATGCCGTGAGCGAGATGGACGTGATTTTGAACGGCGCGGGCGCGCGCACACGCGTCGTCTCCCGCTCCGTTGCAAAGGAGCAGTCCACGCAGGTCTTTTATCCGCGTGTGCAGGGTAACGCCCCCTGCTTCGGCCATGTGTCGTGCGATTCGATCATCATGGGCGCGGCAAAGGTGCGCTCCATTCCGGAGATCACCTGCAATCATGTGGATGCAACGCTCATGCACGAGGCCGCCATCGGCAAGATCGCGGGCGAACAGCTGCTGAAGCTGGAGACGCTTGGCCTGACGCCGGAGGAGGCGGAGGAGAAGATTCTCGAGGGCTTCCTGCGCTGATTGGTAAAATCAACAATAAATCTTCATTAAATTTGTGCAAACTGCCTTGCTTTTCCGGATCTTATCCCATATACTGAGTTTGTAAGCAAATGAAAAAAGATACCCCGCCGCAGGAGCGGGAAGAGAGGAGTCAAAGAGATGAATCTGGAAGAATTACGCGCCCGGAAGGGCTTTATCTGCGACATGGACGGCGTGATCTATCTCGGCAACCAGCTGCTGCCGGGCGTGCGGGAGTTTGTAAATTGGCTGAATGAAAACGGCAAGCAGTTTCTGTTCCTGACGAACTCGTCTGAGCGCTCACCCAAGGAGCTGCGGCAGAAGCTGCAGCGCATGGGCCTGGACATCGACGAGGAGCATTTCTACACCAGTGCGTTAGCAACTGCCGCGTTTCTCAAAAAGCAGGCGCCGGGCTGCACCGCGTTCGTGATCGGCGCGCCGGGACTTCTGAACGCGCTGTATGATGTGGGCGTCACGATGAACGACGTTGACCCGGATTATGTGATCGTCGGCGAGACGGCAAGCTATAATTACGAGGTCATCACCAAGGCCGTCCGGCTGGTGCTGAACGGTGCGCGGCTGATCGCCACGAATTCCGACCTCACGGGACCGACGGAGTTCGGTATTGCGCCCGCCTGCCGGTCGCTCGTCGCGCCCATTGAGCTGGCGACGGGCAAAAAGGCATATTTCATGGGCAAGCCGAACCCGCTTATGATGCGCACGGGCCTGCATCTGCTGGGCGTTCACTCTGAGGAAGCCGCCATGGTCGGCGACCGGATGGACACCGACGTCATTGCGGGCATGGAATCCGGCCTTGCCACCGTCCTCGTCCTCTCCGGCTGCACGAGCCGTGCCGACATAAATGACTATCCCTACCGCCCGACATATATTCTGAACGGCGTGGGGGAGATCGTGGCGGAATAAAATTTGCATGCCACAAGACTCCCACGAAAGGAGAGTTGGCGCGAAGCGTCTGAGAGGTTGCAAAGTCACAAATTTGAAAGCACGCTTTCCTATCTTCTCTCTTGTGAGAGAAAAGATAGGGCCGCCGGAGGCAGGCCCTCAATCATGAAATAAAACACAGGCCCGCCGGGAAACCGGCGGGCCTGCTTTATGAAAAACCGTTCTGCCGGCATGGGGACAGAACGGTTTTTCGCAATAGGGGAAAAGTGGAATTACTTCTTGAAAAGGGAGAACTTCTTTTTTTCGTATGGCACGCTGGACGCGTCTGTGACCTCGTAGCCGGTCGCGTGGACAGCGGCCTTGACGGCCTCGATGTCCAGCGGCTCGTCGGTCAGAACGACGGCCTCACCCTTTGTATGTGACGACGTGACCTTTTTGACGGGCGCAGCCTTGCGGATGGTGTCGTTGATGTGCGATTCGCACATGCCGCACATCATGCCGTCGATTTTAAGCGTTGTTTGATACATGATGCAGACCCTCTGTTATTGCTGATGGTGGCAGCAGCCCGCATTTGCGCAGTGCGCGCAGCCCGCGCCGCAGGAGCTTTTTCCCTGTTTCTTCTGCCGGATCAGATAGCGCACGATTGCGATGACAATGACAAGCAGAACGGCTGAAATAAGGATCGTTCCAAGATTTTGTGCGATCCATGCAAGCATGAGAATCACTCCTTTACTCGCTGTTTGCCGGAAGCAAGACCGCATATCCCATGCGGTCTTGCTCCGTGAAAAAATGATTACTTGATCTTCGTGGTCAGCTTGGTAGCTTCCTTATAGGGCTTGACAAGCATATAAACGATGACTGCGAGCAGGGCTACGCCGACGATCACGCCGAGGACATTGCCGCTGCCGGTGAGCAGAGCGCCGAACTGGTTGACCATGAGGGCAATTGCATACGCGAAGCCGCACTGATAGCCGATTGCGAACCAGGTCCACTTCTGGCTGTTCATCTCGCGCTTGATGGCGCCGATGGCCGCGAAGCACGGAGCGCACAGGAGGTTGAACACCAGGAAGCTGTAACCGCTGATGCCGTTGAAGGCAGCCGCGATATTCTGGTACACGGTGCCGTCGCCGCCGCCGTAGAGGATGCCGAGCGTGCCGACAATGTTCTCCTTGGCAACGAGGCCGGTGATGGAGGCGACTGCCGCCTGCCAGTTGCCCCAGCCGAGGGGCTTGAAGATCCAGGCGAGGACGCCGCCGATGGCAGCGAGGATGGAGTAGTCGATCTCGTCCTCGGACAGCATACGGAACGTGCCGTCGACCGTGCCGAAGTACGTGGTGAACCAGACGAGGATCGTGGACAGCAGGATGATCGTGCCAGCCTTCTTGATGAAGGACCAGCCGCGCTCCCACATGGAGCGGAGGACGTTGCCCAGCGTCGGCCAGTGGTAGGCCGGCAGCTCCATGACGAACGGAGCCGGATCGCCGGCGAACATCTTCGTCTTCTTGAGCATGATGCCGGAGACGATGATCGCGGCCATGCCGATGAAGTACGCGGAGGTGGAGACCCAGGCGCTGCCGCCGAACAGAGCGCCGGCGATCATGCCGATGAAGGGCACTTTCGCGCCGCAGGGGATAAAGGTGGTGGTCATGATCGTCATGCGGCGATCACGCTCGTTTTCAATGGTACGGGAAGCCATAACGCCCGGCACGCCGCAGCCGACGCCGATGAGCATCGGGATGAAGGACTTGCCGCTCAGGCCGAACTTACGGAAGATACGGTCGAGCACGAAGGCGATACGGGACATGTAGCCACAGGCCTCGAGGAAGGCCAGCATCAAAAACAGGACGAGCATCTGCGGCACGAAGCCGAGCACCGCGCCGACACCGGCGACAATGCCGTCGAGGATCAGGCCCTGCAGCCAGTCGGCGCAGCCCGCCTTCTCCAGACCGTTGCCGATCAGGACCGGGATGCCCGGGACCCAGACGCCGTAGTCGGCCGGATCGGGCGCGTCAAAGCCGTTGGCTTCGAGGTAGGCGACCGCATCGACATACGTCATGCCCACGGTGCTGTCCTCGTCGGCGTCATCGGGGATGTTGTCGTAGTAGGCGGTCATTTCATTCTCAGCCAGGGTCTCCTCATCCTCGACCATGGTGGTCGCGGTGTCGGAGGTGGGCTGGAAGTCTTTCATTTCCGCGAGGGTGGCGTCGGCGTCGAAGTCTTCGGCTTCGGTGTCGAGACCCAGGAACGCATCGACCGCTTCGGTCGCGGCGGTGTATTCGTCGTTGGTCTCGTTATACTCCTTGGAGCCGATGCCCAGCAGGTGCCAGCCGTCGCCGAACACGCCGTCGTTGGCCCAGTCGGTCGCGGGCGCGCCGACGGCGACCATGGCGACCCAGTAGACCAGGAACATGACCACGGCGAAGATCGGCAGGCCCAGCCAGCGGTTGGTGACGATGCGGTCGATCTTATCGGACGTGGACTGCGTGGCCTTGGATTTCTTGCGGTAGCAGGCGCGGATGACTTCCGCGATGTAGACGTAGCGCTCGTTGGTGATGATGGACTCGGCATCGTCGTCGAGCTCTTCCTCGGCGGCCTTGATGTCCGCCTCGATGTGCTGATGCACATCCTCGGGGATGTGGAGCTTGGCGAGCACCTTGTCGTCGCGCTCAAAGATCTTGATGGCGTACCAGCGCTGCTGCTCTTCCGGCATCTTGTGCACGGCCGCCTCTTCGATGTGGGCGATCGCGTGCTCGACCGGGCCGGAGAACGTGTGCATCGGCACGGTCTTGGTGGACTTGGCGGCCTCGATGGCGGCCTCTGCCGCGGCCATGACGCCGTCACCCTTCAGGGCCGAGATCTCCACGACCTTGCAGCCGAGCTGCTGCGACAGCTGGCTGATGTTGATCTGGTCGCCGCTCTTGCGCACGATGTCCATCATGTTCACGGCCATGACCACCGGGATGCCCAGTTCGGTCAGCTGCGTGGTCAGGTACAGGTTGCGCTCGAGGTTCGTGCCGTCCACGATGTTGAGGATGGCGTCCGGACGCTCGTCGATCAGATAGTTGCGGGCGACGACCTCTTCGAGCGTGTACGGGCTGAGCGAGTAGATGCCGGGAAGGTCCATGATGACAACGTCGTCATGCTTTTTCAGGCGGCCTTCCTTTTTCTCGACCGTGACGCCCGGCCAGTTGCCCACAAACTGATTGGAGCCGGTCAGCGCATTGAACAGCGTCGTTTTGCCGCAGTTCGGGTTGCCGGCTAAGGCAATCTTGATTTGCTTTTCCATTCGGATGCTCCTTTGCGATATTCTCCTCTGCTGATGGGGGATCCTACCTTATGTAATAAATTTTGCTTACGGATGATTATGCCTGGATCTCGATCATCTCGGCATCGGCCTTGCGCAGGCTCAGCTCATAGCCGCGGACCGTGACTTCCACCGGATCGCCGAGCGGTGCGACCTTGCGCACATACACTTCGGTGCCCTTCGTGATGCCCATGTCCATGATGCGGCGCTTGATGGCGCCTTCACCATGCAGCTTCACCACCTTGACCGTTTCGCCGATCTTGGCTTCTCGCAGCGTTTTCATCGTGCTTCCTCCCTTAAATCATGATTTTGCGTGCCATTTCATCGCTGATGGCAACGCGGGATTCTTTGACCTTCACGATCAGATTCCCGCCGATCGCCGATACGACCGTGGCCGTCCCACCGGGGACGAAACCCAGATCTTCCAAGTGCTTTCTGGTCTCCGGGTTTCCGCCGACTTTCAGAATCAGTGTCTCCTCGCCGACATTGGCGAGATTCAGCGGCATCATAGATATCCCTCCACTGGTAACGGTTAGAGCGTGCTAACCTTGGATGAAAAAAGAACGGTTATATTTGTTTAACACAAGTTAAACTTACTTAACCTTGCTAAAGTTTAATCTATCTAACATCGCGTGTCAAGAGGTATTTGTAAAAATTTTTGCATTGCTTGCATTTTTGGTTAAGGTGTGCTAACCTAAAAGCAATTTGACGAAAAGGTTGGTGGAATCCGCTATGCAGATCTTGAGAGCTGCGGAAGACTATCTGGAAGCAATGCTGATGATGCAGCAGAAACACGGTTACATCCGCTCGATCGACATCGCGGAGCAGCTCGGCGTGACGAAGCCGAGCGTGACCTACACGACCAAGCGCCTGCGCGAAAACGGCTACATCACGATGGACCGCGACGGGCTCATCACGCTCACGCCGAGCGGCATGGACATTGCCGCGCGCATGCTCGACCGGCACCATACGCTCACGAAGTTTCTCATGGAGCTCGGCGTCGACGCCAAGACCGCCGAGGAGGACGCCTGCAAGATGGAGCATGACATCAGCGAGCAGACGTACACGGCGCTCTGCCGCCACGCCATCGGCAAGCTCGGCATCCTCGGAGAGAACGATGCGGGCCTCGGCGAGACGGCCGGGACCGACGAGAACTGAACACGCCTCCGGACAGTTCCGCCCGTGGCAGCTCTGGCTGCCGCGGGCGGTTTTGCTTGTCGGGAAAGCCCGGAGGGCTTTCCCGACAAAAGGCCTGCAGGCTGCTGCGCGCAGACTTTGTACGCCGGGGGCGCACAAAGTCCACACTTGCAGCCAGAGAAGTATTTTCTCTCACGCACATGTCGCGAGAGAAAATGATTGCAATGCTTTGCCGCCTGCGGGCGGCAAACTCTGCGAGGCTTTTTTGACACGCTGGGCCGCCCGCGGGCATTGACGCGGCGGCGCGGATTTGCTATGCTGAAAAAGAGAAAATACCCCCTTGACTCTGACACGGTGAGAGGGCTTATGCTGTGCGTGAGCTCAAAAAAATACGACCGGCACGGAGGTACCGCCATGCTGAAAATCGGTGAATTTTCAAAACTGTCCAGAGTCAGCGTTCGTATGCTGCGCCACTATGATGAGGTGGGGCTGCTCGCCCCGTCGGAGGTCGATTCCATGACCGGCTACCGCTACTACAGCGAGCGGCAGCTCATCACCGCCGGACGCATCGCCGCGCTGCGCGCGCTCGGCTTCGGCCTGAGCGAGACGCGCGAGCTGCTGCG
>ERZ779895.2479-NODE-2479-length-16546-cov-4.640289_pt1 | contig 16546 bp, 7 predicted proteins | sample MGYA00511093_ERZ779895 | MGnify/ENA primary metagenome ERZ779895 (study PRJEB29588, sample SAMEA2142970) | human gut metagenome | biome: human gut; feature: human-associated habitat; material: faeces | place: Denmark | collected 2008/2010 ... | reverse complement strand
GCGCCGGAAGCCAACGCGTCCCGTGCACAGATCGCGGCGATTCTGCTGCGGTATGCAGATAAATTTATGACGATGGAGGAAGCGGCATGAAAAGAAGAATGCTTGCGCTTTTGCTTGCGGTGCTGATGCTCGCCATGCTCACCGCCGCCGCATTCGCAGAAGACACAGTCCTGGGCGTTTACAATGTGACGGGGCCCCTGACGGTGCTGAACGGCACAAAGAATGGCAGCTTCTACGCAGACGCGAACGAGTTTGAGTTGAACTGCAGCGGCCTGACCGGCGAGTATTCACTTGTGCTGCTTCTCGAAGGCGACAGCCCCGTCCCCACAGACGGGAACATCCAGTACATCGACCAGATGAGCATCGCAAACGGCGCAGTGAAATTCACACTGAAGCCTAAAGCGCTGAAGGTAGGTACATACAACATCTACATCAGCACGACCGACGAGGCGCTCAAGAAGGTCGCATCGTTCAAGTACGGCGAGAAGCCGCTGATTGAACTGGGCGATGCAAATAACGATGGCAAAGTAGATACAAACGATGCAACCGCGATTTTGCTTTATGTTGTTAACAAATACACAATGACAGATGAGCAGTTGATGGCTGCAGATGTGAATGGCGATCATACGGTCAATACAAATGACGCGGTTGCAATTCTACTTCAGATTGTCGGAAAATAATGACTTTAAATGAGAGGTAAGAAACTATGAAAAGAATTCTTGCGCTGGTGCTGGCAGTTACGTTGCTGCTGTCCCTTTTTGTGGCACCGGTTGCCGCTGAAGGCGGCGAGATCAGCTTCGAACCCGCACCGTCGGTTAATTTGACGGCTGTTTCGTATGCAGTAAAGAGCCACACCTATATTTCGGATACAGGCGCAATTACAAGTGCCAAGCCGAATGAGTTGCTTGCGGTGAAGCTTACGCTTACGAATAACGCTGAGAAAACTTTGAACTGGGCAGGCGGCCAGTTTTTCATCAAGTATGATGAAACCGCATTTGAGCCCTACAGCTTTATCTATAAAGATGAAGATGCTGGTGAAGAAATTACTGTAGGTCCGATTGCGAAAGCACTGCCAAAGGAAAACAATGGTTTCAATTATAACAGTAAGTGGATTGGCTCTGAAAACGTCGATGTTCCGGGACTGATTCAGTTTACAAAAGCATCTGCTGAAGGACAGAAAGCAATTAATAAGAACGAGTCGATTACGATTGCTTACATCCTTTTCAAAGTGAAAGCTGGAGCCGAAAATGGCGTGCAGAAGTTTGAGTTTGATACTACGCGCCCCAACGCGGTGTCAGCTGCCGAGGAAATCAATACGGCATCGAGCAACATTGCAGGCATTGATTTTTCGGAAATTCATACAGACAATGTCAGCGTGGTAGAGGGCGCTGCCCCCACGCTTGCTGCTACCTCTGTCAGCAAGAATGAAGTTGTATACGGCAGCGACGAAGTGCTCACTCTGGGCGCAACATCTACCTCCAACAAGGACATCACCAGCTTCGTCACCTTCAAGGTGAAGGATGCAGAAGGCAACGACGCTGCTGGCTTCGTTGTCAACAACGGCAATGAACTGAATGTTGCTGCAGCAGATGCCGGTACCTATACTGTCACTGCCGAGCCGAATGGAGACAACTGCAGAATCGATGAGAGCGTGACTGTTCAGAACGCAACCTTCACGATCACCAAGCAGGAGATCACCGCGCCCGTGGTAGCCATCAGCAACTTTGCCAAGGGACAGCTGGTCTCTGGCCTGACAGTAGAGACGGCGACATCTGGTCTGTCTGTGAGTGCCACCTGCTTTGATGAAGATGGCAATCAGCTTGAGGAAGAGAGATTCAAGGCTGGCACAACTTACAGTATCTCGATTGTTCTGAAGGCAGACAAGAACCATGTGCTTAATGCACAGACGCTGGCGGTTACGGTCAACGGCGGCGAAGAGCAGACGGTTGATATCGTTGGAAACGTAGCTGTTGTAACGGCTACGACTGCGGATAAGGATGCCCCGACGATCACGCCGAATCCGATCAACGCCACCTACGGCGATCTGCTCTCCACGCTCATTCCGACCGGCACTGCAACCTTTAACGGCAAGCCTGTTGAGGGCACGTTCGCATGGTCGAATAAGTACAATGCAGAAACCACGGTCGACAATGCTGGCGTGAATGAATTTGATGTAGTCTTCACGCCCACCAACACGGACCTCTACGCCACTGTTACCGGCAAGGTCACCGTGACTGTCGCGCAGAAGGAAATCGACATTACCGATAAGCTTAACACATGGAGTGCCAACGAGTTCACCTATGACGGGAAAAGCCATTCTGTCGAGCTGAAAATTGATGAGGATCTTGTTGGTATCGTCAAAGTTAAGGAGTATACTGGTGACACTGAGGCGCAGGCCGTCGGTGAATATACGGCCTCTGCATCGCTTGAACTGGTAGACCCGGCCAATTACAAATTCAACGAGGACAATGTTCTCACGCGCGAGCACACTTGGAAGATCAACAAGGGTGACCTCGCGCCGACGGACGCAGAAAAATCCGTGCTCTTCGGTACAAAGGAAGTCACGGTTACTCCGGCTGATTTCGGTCTGACGCAGGACGGCATTAAAATTGAGGTTACTCACGCGGGAAATAGCCTGATTACAGGTTACTTACCAAGCGATGACATGCGTTCTGTCACGTTTATGCTGAGAGATACGGATAAGACAGATGCTGCTAATAACGCGTCTGACACGGCTACATTGAAATTCTCTTCGGCGAATTATAACGAGGCGTCCGGTACGCTCACCATCAAGATCATTGACAAGAACACCGACGCGAATACGCTCCAGATCGACGTTCCTGCTACCGTCACCTACGGCGATACTGTTTCCCCCAGCGTCGGCGAGTCCAAGCCGGCAGGTGCAGGCGACGTTACGTTCAAGTTCTTCGACGAGGACAACCATGAGGTGCTCACCACCGCGCAGCCGTTCGACGCAGGCACCTACAAAGTCACCGCATCCTGCGAGAGCGAGAGCACGATCTACACCGCAGAAGCGACCTTCACGGTCGAACCGCGCGAGATCGAAGCCAAGGACGTTGCCTTTGATAAGGAACTGACCTACACCGGCAATGAACTGACCCAGACTGTGACCGTCACAGTTAACGGCAAGACCCTGACCGTCGGCACGGACTATACCGTTTCCGACCTGACCGGCACTGAGCCGGGCAGCTATCCCGTTACCGTCGCCGGCACGGGCAACTACACTGGTGAGGTCACAAAGTCCTTCACCATCAGCAAGGCGCAGATCTCCAGCGCTGCGATCACCTATGATGCCGGCCCCTATGGCTACACTGGCAAGGAATGGAAGCCTGAAGTTACCGTTTCCTTCAACAGCGCTACGCTGACAGCTGGCAACGACTACACGGTTTCCTATGAGAACAACATCAACGCCGGTACTGCGAAGATCATCATCACCGGTATAGGCGATCACTTCACGGGCTTGACGGAAAAGACCTTCACTATCAATTCTGCGGAAATTTCCGGCTGCACGTTCGCGCCTATCGCTGACGTGACCTATAACACCAAGGCACATACTCCGGAAGTGACCGTTGCGATCAGCGGCAGAACGCTTGAGGCAGATAAGGATTACACCGTTTCTTACGACTCCAACGTCAACGCTGGTACTGCCACCGTCACCGTCACCGGTAAGGGCAACTTCACCGGCTCGGCGAACACGACTTTCACGATTGCAAAGGCTGACCTGAACCTGAGCGTCTACACCATCTCGAGCCTCTGCACCGAGACTGAGGTGAAGACCAGCACGCTCCCGTCCAACTTCTTCCTCGCCGCCGAGACGGAGACTGGCTTCTCCATCGCACTCACCGCCGCTGGCGGCGACGCGATCTTCACGCAGGCGCCCGCTGTGGTCGATGGCGAAAACGTGATCACCTACCAGCTGAACGGCGGAACCGGCGAAGCAACTTTCAACGTGACTGTCACGCCGGTCTCCAGCAACTACAAAGCCGGCACCTATGATCTGAAGATCCAGGCCTATGACAAGACCAACGTCTCCAACCGCATCGTCTTTGAATCCGGCTCCGCTGTCTACACCGGCTCCGGCATCAAGTACGAAAAGGCAACCATTGCAGGTCACTCCAGCGGCATGCGCTATACCTACGCCCCCGATGTAGCGACCGGTGCAACGCTCGACGCAGCTGGCCTCCCGCTGACTGTCGGCACCTACACCGTCACTGCGACCTACTCCGATGCAAGCAGCTACGGTTACAAGACTGCGACCTTCACCATCACCAAGGCCACCCCGGCCGGTACGCCGTCCTTCACCAAGATCGAGACGAGCGGCAAGACCCTTGCTGACACCAAGCTGACTGTCGGCACGATTCGCCCGGCCGGTACCATCGCATGGGATCTGCCCCTCACGACTGTGCTTAAGGATGGCAAGGAATACGCATGGACTTTCACCCCGACTGACACGCACAACTATACGACGCTCACCGGCAAGCTGATTCCCTATGTTGACGACGGCACGGATTATATCCCCGGCGTGATCGACGGCAACTCCGGCAGCTTCAACTTCCATGATGTGAGCCGCTTCGACTACTTCTACGACGCAGTCAAGTGGGCCGCAGAAAACGGCATTGCCTCCGGCACGGGCCGCTACACCTTCTCTCCCGACGCCGTCTGCACCCGTGCACAGACTGTCACATTCCTCTGGCGTGCAGCCGGTTCCCCGATGCCCAGATATCGCACATGCGCGTTCACGGATGTGGACTCCCGCGATTACTATTACAACGCAGTTCTCTGGGCAGTTGAGCAGGGCATCACCACCGGCCTCACGGCTACCACCTTCGGCCCCGACGTCACAGTAAGCCGCGGACAGGTTGCAACGTTCCTCTACCGCGCAGCCTCCGCATCCAAGCCCAATACGTTTAACCCCTTCACGGATGTTAAGACTACGGCTTATAACTACGACGCCATCCTCTGGGCTTATGACAACCGCATCACCACCGGCACCAGCGACACGACCTTCAGCCCGGACGCTTCCTGCACCCGCGCACAGATCGTGACTTTCCTCTACAGATATTATCAGGGGCGCTGAAGCTAGATAAAAAAGGGTCGCTGCCCCGCGCAGCGGCCCTTTTTCTCATCCATGCGCAAAAGAGAGAGGAGTATTGACATGAAAACACAACTCAAGCGCCTGCTGGCGCTGAATCTGGCGCTTATTCTGCTGCTCTGCGCCGTCTTCCCGGCCTCCGCCGCAGGAACTGCGGCCCAGCCCGCCGCCGACGCCCAGCCCCAGCAAACTGCCCAGCCCACCGAAGATTCCACCCAACCGCAGACCACCGCACCCAACCCTGGTACGCACACCCTCACCATCAATGGCGAAACCCGCACCATCGGCACGGAACGGCAATCTGGAGTAGGCTGGACTTCTGTTGCCACTATGAACGGTGATGGAGAGCCGGTATACGCACTGACGCTGAACGACTACAAAGGCGACCCAATCACGATAACGTCCAATCACGATTATACGGGCTCGACCCGCCCAATCGTCATGCTGCGCTTCATTGGCCAATGCAATATCAGAGGCAGACAGGACAGCGCGGCGCTGTCCCTCAGCGGCTATCGCGGGCTGGTCATCATGATGGACGAGAGCACCGTGGCTGGCAGCTCAGCGCTCTCCATCGGCGGCAATCCCACCATTTCCATCCCGGACGGCTGGGTTCGTCTCGACAGCAATGAGATCACGCTCACCAGCTGGAACGGCGACCCGGCAGTGAACGCCCAAAGCGTGAACTGCGATCTGCCGACCTACAAAACCAAAGACAACGGCAATGGCGGGATCTGGTTCATCAGCACAGCCGAGCCGCGCACCGTCACCGTCAAGGGCAACGGCGGCACGAACTGGAACGGTACGACAGACGATGTGACCCTGACCTGCGAGGAAAACAGCCAGCTTGATCTGGCGAACGCCTTCACGCAGAGCAAAAAATACGTGGCATATTATCAGGGCGACGATGGGCAAACGTATTCGCCGTTCCTGATCTACCCCGACCTGAAGCCGGGCAATACAGTCCTGACCGCCGTCTGGGATAAATGCGATTATGAGATCCCTGCGATCTTCTACGGAAATCTCGGAGACGACAGAAACGTTACCGTGGTCGACGGCAGCAGAGAATGGACAGCGCCCATGTTCGAGCCATACGATATCTCGCAGTATCATAACACGCCGCTCTGCTGGGAAAATCAGATCGGCGACCGGGTCACGCAGCTGCTCTCCGGGCAGAAAATGCCCGCGCTGACGCGCCCGACCGCGTACCACGCCGTATATACCGTCTCGGAGACCGGCCTGATCTTCTGTGCCAACGGCGAGACGTTCGATTACGGCTGGGTCGTGTTGCAGCCGGTCTATACGTATACTGCAAATGAAAACTGGAGCCGGTGCGAAAGCGGGAAGAAGTTCCTGAGCTGGAACACAAAGCCCGACGGCACTGGCAAGACCTACGCCAACGGCGAGGACGTTCCGGAGTCGCATAACCAGCTCGTCTGGCTCTACGCGCAGTGGGAGCAGAACGGCCCTCAGCCCGGCAAGCACACCCTCACCATCGACGGCGAAACTCACACCATCGGCACAGGAACCGTGACCGGAGACGGCTGGGAAGCCTATGCGTTCCTGAACGGCGACAACGAGCCGCTGCTCGTGCTGGCCCTGAACGATTATAAAGGCGGGCCGATCAGAATTTCCGATCCAACCGGTGTCGGAACAGCCAAGCAGGTCTACGCGCTGGTCAGCATAAGCGGAACCAATACTGTCACGGCGCAGTCCGGCGCAGGTATCACCGCGGAAGGCTATACCGCTCTGACCATTGAACGCTACAGCCGGACGGCATCCCTCACCGTCAGCGGCCAGCCCGCCGTTCAGACGGATGGCTGTCTGCAGATTTTCAGCGGCGGCATCACCCTCGACGGCGGAACCGCCGCGGCATATGCGGCTGCGAACGGCTTCGTCTATAACGACGGACGCTGCGAGGCAAACGAAACGAAAACAGGCGACCTCGTGACGAAGCTCGTCATGCGGGATGTCTCCCATTATCTGGTCGTCAACGGGCAGCGCTATTATCTCAGCGAACAGTACCCGCATGTCTCCGGCAGCGGATGGGGCGCGGTGCTCACCAAAAACGGCGACGGCCTGCCGACCCTCTGCGTTGACCTGAACGGCTATACGGGGGGCGCGATCTCGTTTACCGCCCCGTATAACGCGGGCGAGACAGCGGACGTGATTGCGATCCTCAACTACACTGGGCAGAACCAGATCACGAACGAGTCTGGGGCTGCGATCGCGGCCTACGGCTATTCATGGCTGACGCTTCAGGAACAGGCAAACGGCAGTTCGCTCACCTTCAGCGGCAAGCCCGCTGTTCGGACAGACAAGGGACTGACCCTGAGCGGACGGAACATCACGCTCGATGGCCTGAACGGCCCCGCATATACGGCAGGTTCGTTCAGATACGACGGAAGCGTATGCAGCGTGAACGAGGAACGGCAGGATGGTGTCGTTGTGCGCGTCACGACAGGCGAGCCGATGCGTGTCACGATCACGGTCTACAGCGACGAGGCAAAAACGCAGACAGTCACACGGACGGTGAATCAATACGGCCTTGTCGACCTTACCAACCTTTTCACGCAGGCAAAAAAGTATGTCAGATTCTATAAGGACGAAAACGGCAACTGGTATGGGGCGCTGTTCAACGCAGACCGCGATCTGGAGCTGACAGCGTTCTGGGAGGACTGCAACGCGGAGGTTCCTGCCGTGTTCTATGTAAACGCAACGAACTTCACAGAGGTAAAGGCCGTTGACGCGGCGGCGGACGGATGGAAAGCGCCGGAGCAGGCCGGATATACCAACGAGTACGGGCAGACGTCGGTGACCTATGAGTTCCTCTGCTGGGAGCGGAAAACCGAAAACGGGTACACCTATCTTCTGCCCGGACAGGAGCAGACTGCGCTGACAGCAGGCGTGGGCTATTATGGCCGGTATACAAGCAGCACAACGGGCATCGTCTTCTACGCAAACGGTGAGACATTCCCGAACGGCATGGCCGTTGTGGAGGACAGCAATGCCCGCCGGACGATGAGGAGAGGCTCCCAGAACGGGAAAGTCCTGACCGGCTGGAACACTGAGCCCGACGGCTCCGGCACAAGCTATGCGGCGGACGGCGAAGAAGTCCCGGCGGCGCACACCAGCCTTGTCCGCCTCTACGCACAGTGGGCAGATCCGGAAAACAGTGTGCACGTCAGATTCTACGCCGGTGCAACCGGCTATGAGGAGGAAAAATGGCTTCCGCGCGGCAGCCAGATCCAACTACCGGAGTTGGGGGCGTTGTACGGACAGGAACAGCCGTATTGGGATGTGGATTTCATCTATGCGGATGGAAGAAGAATCCGTGAGAGCAAGCATCTGTCCGGCCAGACCATCACGATCCCGGCAGATGCAGCTGAATGCAGACTCAACGCCTATTGGCTTCCGGCGGAGCCGCTTGTGATCGGAGGTAGAAGCTTCTCGCTTTCCAATAGAACCAGCAGCTTTTTCGGAGAAAACTGGAGCGTACGGTATTATCCATATGAGGGGCTATTTATCGTGCAGCTGTACGGATATCAGGGATCGGCGATCAGCCTGCCTGCGTATACACAGCTGAGAGTCGGATTTGGTGAAAACACGATCACAGCGGCAGCGGGAAAACCCGCAATCGCATGTATCGATGGACTGGAACTTGTAACCGCGTGCAGCGACGACAGCCATGCGTCACTTCGGGCTTTCGCCGGTGAGGGTGCGCCCGCAGTCATGGCAGTCCGCGTGATAAACAGCCGCGCGCCGCATATGGAGTTCCACGCAGGCGCAGGTAAAAATGTATTTGCGGATGGAACAGCCCTTGAATTGGGCACAGCTGCTTGCAGCTATTCCGGCGTTCTGAACGGAGAAACAGCTGAAATTACGCTCGATCCTTCGGACATGCCCGCCGCGATCAGCGACCTGTATATCCACCCGCATATGAGCACACTGACCGTAAAGGGCGGAGGTGCGACGACAACGGACGGTGGAACGCAGGTCAGCAAACAGGTCGAAGCCGGACAAATGACAAGCTACCACACGTTTGGATTTACCTATCCGGGCTATTGGTGCTCCGGCTATCATAATGTTGTTGGCAGTGTGGCTGGCAGCACCTATGAAGTGTCTGTCCCAGAAAGGGACTGCACGATTGAACTGGAATGGGTGCCGACTGGCTATGTGTCCTTCCTTGCCTTCCGTGTCAGCGGTGAACTGAAGAATGAGACGAAATTGGATCCTGCGCATTTCTTCAAAACAAGGAGGGAACGTGTTGTATTTGTAGATTACCAGAATGGCACAGCAGCGGTTCCGGAACTGCAGTTTGAGAATTATGCCAGCTACGGTGATCTGCTGTACTGGTATACCGAGGACGGCAAGGCATCTGAAACGAAGGATAGCCAACAGTTCTTGCCGGGGGAGAGCATCACAGAGAAGGAAAACGGCATTCAGAGCGGCACAACGCTCTGCGCTGTGGCAGATGGAGAGTATCGCCTTGTCTTTTATGCCAACGGTAAGCTGTTTGATAACGGCGGTAAATACGGCAAAAAGGTCATAGGGTCTTACGGAAACTACAGTGAACGCTGGGATGCAACGGATGGTTCGCAGCTGTTCAGCTGGAACACACAGCCGGACGGCACGGGAACCAGCTACGCGTTCAACAGAGGGATTCCCGGTAATGTCAAAAAGCTTTACGCGCAGTGGCTGGAAACAGGGAGTGTCCCGGTTAAACTGTATAATTATGTGGATTACAGTCAGGAGATCAGTTCTGCGAAAATCGGCTCTTCCTATGTCCTTCCAGAACCCTCCGAGACTCCGGATGGCCTTCGGTTTACGCAGTGGCGCTGCTATTACCGCGACCAGAACGGAAGGTATCAACAGATCGGCATGATCGCAGCAGGCGAGTCCCTAACCGTTACGGAGGATATGAAGGAAATCAATGCGGTTGCCCGCTGGCTGCCAGACGGAAAGCTGACTGTCGATGGTATAGATTATGCGGTTGAGGCTGGACACACTTCTTTCGAGTTTGATGGATGGTCGGCATACTTCTATGTTGAATCCGGCAGGCTTGAAATGGAACTGCGCGGCTATCAGGGCAGCGACATTTCTCTCCCGTGTGCGGCGAATGTACGCGTAATAGGCGGTGAGAACTGGATTGACGGAACACTCAGCTGTGTGGGGGAACTCTATCTCGATGAGAGTTGCGCATGGGGGGAGCATCCCAGCCTGACGATTACGGCAAAAGAGGCGGACAAGCCCGCAATCCTGACGAACAAATTGACCCTTGAACGCGTCCCGCACATGACGCTGACCGCTGGTGCAAACAGCAAGGCGATCGCCAGTCTGAGCGGGAAAGAAGAGTTCAATATCGATACGGATACTACTCACTATTACGGCAGAACCAGCAGGGAAGCATCGGAGAACTCCGTAGGCGAGGGTGAGATCGGCGACATGTGGCAGCTGCGCACCGAACCGGTCATGTGTACGACGACAGTGGATGGTAACGGCGGCACGACAGCCGACGGCGCTGCATCCATTACGCTTCAGCTTGAGTATGGCGAAGGCTACAACCTGCGCAGCGCTGGGTTTAAAAAACAGTACGCCGATCTGATCGGTGCAGAGGGCAGCACGGGCAATTCTTATGGCACGACGATCTGGAGCTATCCGCAGCTTGCGTTCACGCTTACATGGAAGGACCTCGGTTATCCGTACATCGCGTTCCGGGGAAGCGGCATCCTGAAAGGAGAAGACGTTCCAGCTGACAGCTATGTTGCCTATTACCGCAACAGCGACACGCTGACTGCGCCGAAGCTGGTCTATCAGAATGCCGCCAGTTATGGCGATCTGGTCTATTGGTACACATCCGAAAATGGAACAGAAACGGCAGACAGTCGCTGCTATCTGCCGGGCGAAACAGTTCAGGAGCCGGATGACACGACGCTTTTTGCTGCGTCGGTCAGTCCGGGCGAGGTCGCGCTTGTGGCGACCGGTACGACCTTCAAGAACTGGAGCCGGATCAAACGCGCCGAAAGCTGCCAGCAGCTGGTTTCCGAGGACGGCAGAGTGGTCGAAAGCTGGAACACCAAGCCGGACGGAAGCGGAACACGTTATGAGATCGGAACATACGCCATCCTGATCAAAGATTCGCCGCGCGTGCTCTATGCGCAATGGAAATCTGCGTTCACCGCATCTGCCAGTACCGACAGCGCGACAGGCGAGACGACACTTACCATACGGCCATCCAGCGACTTAATCGATCCGCCGAGGAATACGGACGATAAGCCGTTTGAGCAGAGCGTCCGCGTCATTCTTGCGGCCTACCAGGACGGACGCTTTGTCAGGATGGTCTACGCGGAGGCACGGGATGGCGTAATTCGCTGCAAACTCCCGCACGGGCTGGATTACCGGAACTGCGAACTGAGGCTGTTCTTCCTGGAGGGCGGCAAGCCGTCCAGGGCGCCGGAGAACATTCAGATCGAAGCTTGAGACTGTCCGCAGCTGACAGTGCATACGCGCTGTCAGCTGCGGCACAATGGAAAGGGAGGACGACATGAGAAAATATCTGACCCTGATTCTGAGCCTGTTGGCCCTCATGTGCGCGCTGTGCGTCACCGCGCAGGCAGAAGCGTTGGAGACGGAACAGGCGGCAGGGAAACTTTACATCGAAACCGTCGATGAGATCGATATTTCAGAAGCGCGGAGGCTGGCGGAAGCACAGAGTACACAGTCGCCGGTCAACACTGAAAACTGGGAAGCAGCTAAGCGAACGCTGAAACAGGGCATACAGGAAATGCAGGACGATATTAATGTTTCGCGCTATGCAATCCCGATAGAAAGCATAAAGGAACTCTATCTTGAGGTTGCATATGAAACCCCGGACTTGTTTTACGCAAAAACCGGCTATATATGTAGCTATAGCGATTCTTCAGGCGAAAAGATTGCATGGGCGATTTCTCCATGTTATACGACAGATGGAAGCGATGAGAGGGACCAGCTGACGGACGAAGACAAGCAGGAGATCAGACGGCAGCAGGCAATACTGGAGCAGAAGCTTCTGGAGATCATGCAGGAGGTCAGAAGCGACTGGTCAGACCTGACGAAAGCGATGTATCTGCATGATTATATTGCCATACACTGTACCTATGATTACGATTATAAGTATTATGACGCATACCGTATGCTGATCAACGGAACAGGCGTTTGCCAGGGCTATACGATGGCGTACCGTCTGCTTCTGAATCGGGCTGGCGTTACCTCCAGCTGGGTGCAGAGCGACAGCTTGAGACATGTCTGGTCGCTGGTACAGCTTGACGGGGCCTGGTATCATATAGATGTCACATGGGACGATTCGACGTGGTTCGCAAAGTCCGGGCGCAAGTATTTCTGCATCAGCGAAGAAAAAATGAAGTCTGCAGAACTTAGACATCTGGAAAAAGACGACTGGGTATATGGCACAGATGTGCAGGCAGACAGTAAAAAATACGATAACTATTATTGGCGCGATCTCGATAGTCCGATTGTGGCAGTTGGAGAAAAGCTGTATTACCTGAGCGGAAACCAAATCATGGAGACGAATAACCCGGAATATCAGGGAACCGCGAAAAAAACGATTTATGGGCAGTGGCGTGGATGGGGCTGCTATTCAGGATTGTCGAGTTACAACGGCAGGCTGGTCTATAACACGATGGACAAGATTTACAGCTATGATCCGGAAACGGAGCAGGAACAGGTGCTTTATACGCTTACGGACGAAGAGAAACAAATAGGCGATATTTATGGCTCCGTAGTAAATGGAAACCTGCTGCAGTATGTACTGCTGCAAAGACCGTCGCGGCCGGAAACGATATACAGCATCCAGATCAGCCCCTACATCACCGTCACGGAGGGCGGCTATGCCTATTATCTGAAGGATGGAACGCTCCATCTGAAGCGCAGCGGCACGGAAACCGGCAGCGTTATCGCAGCGTGGTACGACGGGAGCGGAAAGCTGCTTGGTATGCGGATCCTGAATCAGCAGGAACTGGATATCCCCGTGCCTGGCGCGGTAAAAACCGTGAAGATTTTCGCCGCCGCAAAGGGAAGCTATGCGCCGCTCTGTAAGGCGATAGAACTTCGTGCAGCAGGATAAAAAACCTCCCTCTGCCGTATGGGCAGAGGGAGATTTTTCATAACAAGACTTAGTTCGGTTGATTGACCAGACCGACGAACAGCGGCAGGCCGTCAATGCCGGTGATAGCGAAGACGAACGGGTTATCGAGTGTAAAATCGATCTCATCCTCCGGCCCCATCATCGCAGTCGCCTCGACACCAAGGATGGTATAGGCCGCTGCCTCGCAGCCGTCCTCGTCGATCTTCACGCGCGCAGCGTGCTTGGCCTGCGTCAGCGCCAGCGAGTCGTTTGCGGCTGTGAGCGGCGTGAAATCAGATTTTATGCCGTCCAGCACATCTGTCATGCCAAGCTGGGCCAGCGTGTCCAGAATGTCCAGATCGGAAGAAACGTCAAATTTCGGCAGACTCAGATTGACGATTGCGCGCTGCGTCTGCGACCATTCGCCGTTCGCCAGCAAAAAGCCCAGCGTGTCCTCGTTTTGCAGCAGTTCAGCCGCGTCTACACCCTCATCCGGCTTCAGCAGCCACATCCGGCCGCTGTTCTCCAGCGAAAGCCCGATGGCCGAGAAGCCATCGCCGTAATATACCGTGTTGGAATCGCTGCTGTGCAGGAAGTCTGTGCTCACATCGCCATTCGGCGCGTGAAAGACGTCCTGCGTGGTGGCGGCGCTGGAAAATTTGTCGTGCCACGACGCGCTGTAGTAGAGCGTCGATACCAGAGCCAGAACCGTATCGGCATTCAACTCCAATTTGCCTGCCTGCTCGGTCAACAGGTTCCCGGTATGCTCATTGATCCAGTCGCGCAGTATATTGTTGTACGCGTCAGACCCCATTTCCCCGGAAAACGCGGAAGCATAAAAATCTTCCCCCAGCTTTTGGAGCGTTTCACTGTTATAGTTGTACCCATCCCTCAGCCAGATAGAGTTTGCAAGCGTGCTGGTGACGAGGCCATCGTCCCAGCTGTTTTCCGCCCAAAGCTGTGCGGCCTGCTTTTGAAGCGCGTCCAGAGACTCTGCGCCCAGTGCGTCGAGAATCTGCTGCCGTGTTTCACCGCCCGTCACAGCGGCCAGCATGGAAAGCGCCATGTAGATATTCAGCGGCGAGCACACGCGGTTTTCCTTGCCTGCGTTCTGCATCAGGGCTGGAATGCTGGTCGTGAACCAATGCGTCAGAGCGGCGGGGTCGGTCATATCTGCGGTTTTTTCCTGATAGCTTTCCCACCATGCGTCCCAGTCCTCGTCGTATTTCTCGGAGTCAAAGTTACCATTGCTGGCTGTGTACTTTGCTTCGTTCGGATACTGCGGCATGGAAACAGCAACAGGTGCAGCCAGCTGCTGCGTCGTCGGGTCGCCGATGCAGTCCAGCTGCTCCTCTGTTGCTGGGGGAGCGGAGGCGTTCGGGGTATCTGGAGTGGCCGCGCAGGCTGCCAGCGAGAACGCACACGCGGCTGCAAGTATAATCGCAAGAAGCTTTTTCATAAATGATCTCTCCTTTATCATAAAATGTGATCTGCTTTTACAGACGCAGAAAAACGATAGAAGTTGCATCCTTTGATTTTATGAATTTTGCCGACTTGCCTTTTTCCATGATTTGTGTACAATACGAATAGAGATTCTATTCCAAGGAGGCTGTTTTTATGGCTGTTGATACAGAAAAAACCATTCGCAATCAGGTTTTATACTCCATCTATGTCCGCAATTATTCCGAAGCGGGCACCTTCACCGCTGTTCAGGCGGATCTCGACCGTATCAAGGCCCTTGGCACGGACATCATCTGGCTGCTGCCCATCCACCCGACCGGTGAAAAGCATCGCAAGGGCACGCTTGGCAGCCCCTACGCCATCCGCGATTACCGCGCTGTGAACCCAGAGTTCGGCACGCTGGATGATTTCCGGCATCTGGTTGACGCCATCCACGACCGGGGCATGAAGTGCATCATCGACGTGGTCTATAACCACACGTCGCCCGATTCCTGGCTGGCAGAGCACCACCCGGAGTGGTTCTTTCACAAGCCGGACGGAACGCTCGGCAATCGCTTCGGCGACTGGTGGGACGTGGCAGATTTGGATTACAGCCACAAGGAACTGTGGGATTACCAGATCGAAACGCTCAAATACTGGGCGCGCCTTGTTGACGGCTTCCGCTGTGACGTTGCGCCGCTTGTCCCGCTGGAATTCTGGAAGCGGGCGAGGGAAGAGGTTGCGGCCGTTCGTCCCGGATGCTTCTGGCTGTGTGAATCGGTCGAGCGCGGCTTCCATGTCGCAGCCCGCGCACAGGGTTTTGCAAGCCTGTCCGATGCTGAACTCTATCAGGCGTTCGACGCAGGCTATGATTACGATGTCTACCCTTATTTCCGCGACTATCTGGAGGGTAAGATTAGCCTGACGCAGTATGCCGACCGGCTTGACGCGCAGGAATGGATCTATCCCGATAACTACGTCAAGCTGCGCTTCCTTGAAAACCACGACCGCGCCCGCGCGGCCCATATCCTGCCGGACGAGAAAATACGCCGGAACTGGACGGCATTCCTGTTCTTCCAGCGCGGGCTGACGATGATCTACAACGGGCAGGAGGCCGACAACCCGCACGTCCCATCGCTGTTCGATAAGGACTCCATCAACTGGAATACCGGCCGTGACCAGTCCGCGTTCCTCGCGCATCTGGCAGAACTCAAGCGCGACGCGATCTTTGCGGAAGGCAGCTATACGCTCACGGCGCTGCCGCATGACGTGCTGCTTGCTGTATACGAAAAGGACGGCCGCCGCATGGCTGGCCTGTTCAGCCTGCGCGGCGAAAGCGCGCTCGTCCGCTTCCCTGCGCCGAACGGCGTGTATCAGAACTGCATCGATGGCAGCCCTGTTGAGATTTACGAGGAGCAGCTTGCCATCCATGGCGAACCCATTGTGCTTGCGTTCTGAAATTTTTTCCGGTTCCGGGAACAATCGGTGTGCAGCGCCGTCTAACCTATATCAATGAAACGGAGGAACTTCTGATGAAGAAACTGTATAAAAGCAACAACCGAATGATCTGCGGTGTCTGCGCAGGTCTTGCCGAGTACCTCGGCATCGATCCCACCGTCGTTCGCCTGATCTGGGCGGCCCTCGGCCTGACTGGCACAGGCATTCTGCTCTACATTATCGCGGCCCTTGTCATGCCTGAGAACATGGACATTCTGTAAGCTGCGGAATAGATGAACTGCGCGAGATAGCCGCCCGCATAGAAAAGCGCGGCCAACGCGACAGGCAGGAAGCAGACCCGGCAGCGTGATCTCCACCAGCCCCGGATGCGCAGTGATCGTGATGCCGAGGACATTGGCGGCAGAGGTCAGATCTTC
>ERZ779895.2473-NODE-2473-length-16572-cov-14.453957_pt1 | contig 16572 bp, 9 predicted proteins | sample MGYA00511093_ERZ779895 | MGnify/ENA primary metagenome ERZ779895 (study PRJEB29588, sample SAMEA2142970) | human gut metagenome | biome: human gut; feature: human-associated habitat; material: faeces | place: Denmark | collected 2008/2010 ... | reverse complement strand
TTGATATATCAACATCACATACTCCATCTCCATAAGTCATAAGGAATGGTTCATCACCTACATACTTCTGGACTCTCTTGATTCTTCCACCTGTCATAGTGTTTAGTCCTGTATCAACTACAGTAACCTTCCATGGCTCACAGTGCTGCTCATGAACAATCATGTCATCTTTACCATTTGTAAAGTCAAATGTAATATCACTGTTATGAAGGAAATAATCAGCAAACCATTCTTTTATCACATACTGCTTATAACCTGCACATATGATAAATTCATCAAAACCATAGTACGAATATTCTTTCATAATATGCCAAAGTATTGGTTTACCACCTATCTCAATCATAGGCTTTGGCTTAAACTGGCTTTCCTCACTTATTCTTGTTCCAAATCCACCGGCTAATAATACTACTTTCATTTATTCCTCCGCATTATGTATAAAACTCTCATATATGATGTGAAGTCGTTTAAATGTTACTATCCCCTTCGCCTCGAAATAATATGTTTTGCTTATGATAATAACTAGCAACATGCTCATGTATGATGTTTAACAAATTAAATTTTCATTAATATTCTATCATATATTAATGGTCTAATCTAGAAAATTATATGCACACAAAATATAATTGTCAAGTTGCTATACTAGTTATTAAAAAAAATACAATAAGCATGTTACTGTTTACATGTCAACAAATCCATATAACAATGATGGTGGGGTGGACAGATGAAATTAATTCTCTATCTGTCCACCATTATTACTTTATTATATTTACCTGAACCTATCTCCTCTTCTATAGCCAAACATTCTCATAACACTGCTGAATCTGAATTTCCTTCCTGAACAAAAGTCAGAATTGCCTGAATCACCATAGACTTTCCAATTGAATTTCTACCTGCAAACAATGTCAGATTGTTTAGTGTAAATTCTGAATCACAGGATACTTGAAAAGCAACTACTATCACTTTCAAAAGATACTAAGTCATCTCCCATTCTCCGCTCTCTCCCTCTGCCACCTTGCCTCATCACAATACACATCATACAATCTGTAATATATATCTGCTGCCTTAGTGTATCTTGTGCTTAAGTAATCTGCATTCTCTTTATATCTTTCTGCGATATTCTTTTCTTCTCTCCCCTGCGTAGGCGTATATATTCCACGACCATAATATATCGCATTTACATATTGATGTATCATCTCTTCATCTGCATATTCTTCCAACACATCTCTTACAGCTTCACACGGATAGTATCCATCTTCACCAGCTGGTGAGTTTGCCAGCAGTCTTCCCATATGATAACTAAAGCTGTCTATCTGCCCGTTCTTTTTAAGCAGTTCTCTAAAATGCTCTATCCATTCTTTGATTTCTGTAGTATTCACTTTTCCACACTTTTCTGCCGGACAGAATTTTGCCTTTTCATATATATGATATACCGCTTCTATGTATCTGTTTTTCTCCTCATTCTCCTCTTTATTTTTCTCTTTTGGTAACATTTCAGCATTATCTGTTGTAGCAGCCTCTGATATTTTTTCATATTCTTCAATTTCTTTACTTTCCTTATTACCTACATTCCCATTCACTCTATCTTTTTTAAACAGCAAAGATACAAGTTCTGCATAAGCCTCTGGTGATGCTTTCATACTCTTCTGAAATGCTTTCATATCATTCCACTTAAGTACACCTGAGTATCTTATTTCTATAGAAGCAAGTACATTACATTTTTCATCATCATCCATATACTCATCCTGTAGGATTGAAATTAGTTTCTTAAGGTAGTATGGCAGCTCTGATACGTTCTTTATATTTTCCATATCTTTTATTTCTATGAAATAGTCATATATCTGTATTTTCGTAAAATTCTTTTCTCTCACTACACCATACAACATCATAAGATACACTTCAACAGTTCCATATTTCCTACATTCTTTAAGCGCCCATATATATTTATCTGTCATATAGCCTTCTGCATTTTCCCAGAACATATGCTTGATGTGTTCTGGGGCATCATTAATCTTTGGTATATTTTCGCCCGAAAAGCATGATTCCAGTCTATATATCTGTACTATAAATTCATCATCAAGCTTTATTTTATCCTGCAATTTACTGATATGTGAATATATATCAACACCCCTAACGGCAAGTTCACGGCAGTAGTCTATTGCCATCAGTTTTCTATGCTCCTGTGCTTTATATAAGATTAACAGTATATTTTCATCATAGTCATCGCTAAAATAGATGCCAAGCCAGCTTCCAAGTGTTGTCCACTTTTCTTTTGCACATATGGATGCAAGCCTGGCTATGCTAAAGTTTTTCTGTCTGAATTCTTCAATCTTAGTCTTTATTAGCTGCTCTGATGCTTTTTTATTTTCATTTCTTCTGTTATCCTCACCATAAGGTACTGGATTAAGCAAAATACCGTTATTTTCCTGTATAAACAGATATTCGTATTCATATTCTGGTTCTTCTGTATGTATTTCATCAAGAAGCTTCTCATACTGTTTTATGACATTTTCCGGAAGTGCCCATTCTGCAGTATTAAAGTATCTGTTATTATATATTTTATTTCTCAGATGATTTTTAATATATATTCTTTCTTCATCCGACATCTGTGTCACTTCATATAACATATTATCAATTAATCTGTCCTTGTTTATATCTGGTATATCTTCTGCTATATCAAGTAATGCCTCCCAGCGCTCCGGCTTAAAGTTTGCTTCTTTTATAAGAAGCTTCATATACTGGCTTATCGTATCTTTTAAATCTGACAGTATAACGCTTTCCGTTGTCACGTACTCTCTATAATGCGGCTTTATTATACTTCCTATTATACTGCTGTTGCCTGACGGCAATGCTTTATATATGTGTTTCCATCCGTTTTTATCATATGTAAGTGCCATCTTTGCTGCACCAGCCTTTTCATCAACTGTTCTGAATGCTGACAGATTAATCCAGCTGCATATCACCTTCTTTATTGAATCCTTAGGCGAATTAGACTGATACTTGTAACACATATCATCTACACGCAACAGCCATTCAAACGCTTTTTTAGCATATTTTCTCTGGACAAGCAACGTATCAACTCCCCATAATATATCTATATATGAATTTCTTTCAAACATTATATTATCACTCTGATTTGCAAAAAGACTTAACAAACCTGTAGGATTACTCCACTCATTTTCAAGTCTTTTAAGAATAACTGATGGTGACAGTTCGCATAATTCTGTAAAGAATTTTGATATGTATTTCCACTGCTTCTCATCATTTACATGTGCTATTATTTCTGTAACGACAGTATCCATTATTTTCTGTGAACGCCAATTATCCTTAATGCAGCCTTTTATAAGAAGTGCGTTAAGCATGCCTTTTCTTATATTTCCTGACCAGAACAGCTTTTCCCCTTTGTATTGAGCCTCGAATTTTTCTATATATGAATATGTAAAAAGTGATTCTGTCTCAACCATTACATCTACACATACTTTTGTAAAAGTTTTCCACATTTTACTATCTGTTGATATATCAAGATATTCCCATGTATTCTGCACGCTTGCCAGATAATATTCTCTTTCGCTTCCAGTTTTCACTATGTGTACAAAAGGTTCTTCATCATATGAATATTTTCTTACCTGTTTGATGAACTCATTATATTCAAGTTTACTAAGCTCTTCTATAACTGCCTTATCACCCTCCGCATCAGTCCATTGTCCTACTAACATACAAGTAATTTTAACATTGTCTGGCAATCCGTTAATCCATTCCGGCTTTTTTAAGAATGCGCCATTAAATATTTTTCTTTTCATTGGTATATATAATCCATGTGTTTCACTCACCAATGCATCTGCTTCACTTACATCCATTCCAGCACGTACAAGCGCAAGTCTTAATGTTGAATATGTTCTTGGGCGCAGTACTATTTCCTTATCTGAAAATGACGGCAGCCCATCTGTAAATATAAATATATTGGTATTATTTTCTATTACAACTATCTCTTCCGCATAAAACCAAGGTATATATATATTTCCCGTCTCACCTATTGCCGTTAGCTTATCCCAGTCTTCCTTACTTTTTACAACGAATATTGGACGTTTTTCTTCTGTTTTCCACAGTTCATTAACGACACAATATATCGCCTCTTCCATGCATCTGGCTCTTATATATATTTTTTCATTATTTTTTTGTTCATTAAATTTATTTATAAAATCATCATCATCTATATCAAAAAAATCTATTCCAATCTTAGGATTAACTGTCTTTCTTTTTAACTGGATATCAAGCTCATCCGTTGAATATACAGACATGTTGTTTTCTGAATATATCCTCATCTGATTACTTATATTTTCAAGCTTCTGGATAATCTGCCCACTTACTTTCTTTTGTTCTTCTCTCCAGTCACTTTGAAAGTATCTATCATATTTTTCTGGTGCAGCTTCAACAAGCTCATACAACACAGCATTTAATATTCTGTCAGCATACAGATATGCTTCCTCATGAGGTATCTCGTATGCACTCATAAGATTGGTAAGTCCGTTACTAAGTCTTGATTTAAGTGTATATCCTGAATCTTTTGCAAGCTCTGCTGCCAATGCTTCTAGATTTTTTTCACATAAAATATCAGCTATATCATCTATTATCTTATCTGCATCTGATTCATGTTCGATAAAAAATCTACTGTTATCAACAAGCAGTTTTTTAAGTGTCTTTTTATCTTTTATTTTTCCTAAGAATTTATTTCCAGCATCCACCAGATAATTTACAGCATTATTTTTAACTATTTCTTCAAGTAATTCGTCTACAACCATATGCTCCCTCCAACTATCTCGTTATCAGTTTATTTTTTTCTTTATATTCCTATCTTTCTATTTTATTATAAGTCCATCAAGGTTTATATATTTATCCTATATATTTTTTGTGTTTTTTATTTATTATGTATTGACATTTTAAATCACACATTATATAGTATAACTATACTTAATTAAGTCTTGAATGTGTATTATACACTTATATTAAAGTTCTATATTACGCATTTCTTATGTATCACACTGGATTCAGTACAGCATTTTATTATCAGATTATACCCATATATACACAACAAGGCATGATTCTATATTATGATCATTTTATCATATGATGTACCTGATGTAACAACTCACTTGTTATATATTTGACCACATGTTAAAATATATATGATTTCATAGCAGAATTGCCTGTTGTTAATTTTACTTATTGAATAAATGAAGTTTTAAGGAGATTTTGCTTATGAAAATTAACGATAAAGATAATAATCATTACAACAAAAACACTGATAACAATATAATTATTAAAAATAATGATAGTTCCTCTACTACAACCAAACGATATAGTGATAACGTATTTTGTCTATTATATTCAGATAAGAAGAATTTACTTGATTTATACAATGCCCTGAATAACTCATCTCATACAGACACTGATAATCTTAGCATAACAACGCTAAAAGGTGGCGTGTATATGAAGTATAAGAATGATGCCTCATTTGTATTCAGCTATGAGTTATATATGTTTGAACAGCAGTCATCACTTAATTTTAATATGCCATTAAGGTTCTTACACTATGGCTCAGAAGTATACAGGAATATATTTCCTAATAATATGCTTCATAAAAGAAGTATGCTTAAGATTCCAACTCCACATTTTATTACATTCTATAATGGAAGAGAACGTATGAAAGAGCGTATTAAAATTCTTAAGCTGTCAGATATGTTTGAACATCCTACAAAGCATCCAGAGCTTGAGTTAATCGTTACGGTTATTAATCTTAATCCTGCTGAAGATGCAACTGATATTATACATAGCACTACTGATGACAACTTTTTTGATAATAATATCAGATCAGCCATAAACGGATTATTCACGGATAACATATTAAACCGCTGCAAGTCACTCAGAGATTATATGACTTTTGTCACTAAAGTACGTAATAAAATGGATTTATCCGGTCTGGATGTCAGGACATCAGTTATCGAAGCTGTAGATGAATGTATAAAAGAGGATATTCTATCAGATTTCTTTATAAAGCATAGAGAAGAGGTGATTGATGTGAGTATATTTGAATACGATGAAGAAGGCGTTATGGAGATTCTCCGTGAAGAAGCCCGCACTGCTGGACTTGAAGAAGGACGTGCTGCTGGACTTGAGGAAGGACGTGCTGCTGGACTTAAGGAAGGACGTTCCGCTGGACTTGAGGAAGGACATATCGCCGCCATTAAAAATATCATGACAAAGCTTGGCAAATCTGCTGATGAAGCTATGGACATACTTGATATTGATATTGATAAAAGAGAGGCTATTAAAAAAAAGCTGTAGTAGTTTTTTGCCCGATTAAATATTAAACAATAAGTGGGGTGTAAGCATTAAAAACATGTCTTTTAATGCTTCGCCCCACTTATGTACTTTATCTGACAAACTCACAACTGTTATATTTTATATCTTCCTAGAATTGGTTATCTTTAAAGAATTCCCGTTTTCTTTCAATCATCTCATCAATCCTGCCAATATAATTCCTTACATCCTTGACGTTCTCTATACGCTCAATTCTTACTGAATGGTTGTCATCGCTTTCATTATGGAATACAACCTTGCTGCTTGCTCCGGCTCCACATGCTATTATGGTCTGTTTTTCCTCCATAATAAGTATGTTATATATACACTCCTTACCTTCCTTCGAATATCCTACATTTTCAAAGTTTCCAGCCATATTCTTCTGCCTGTACATATAATATGGTTCCATATCAAGCTTTTTTGCTGTTTCCTCTGTCATTCTTATGATCTCATCCGTATTTTTTGTTGACAGCTGTTTGTACTTATCTCTCCATATATTAAGCGCGGCTGCTCTCTTTATGGCAAGTGAATGTACTGTAAGACTTTCCGGATCCATAGCCTGTATCTCGCTAAGTGTATGCTTTACTTCGTCAACATCCTCACCGACAAGACCAAGTATTATATCCATATTTATATTATCGAAGCCTTCTTCTCTTGCCATATTGTATACATTCTTTATCTGTTCTACAGTATGCTTCCTGCCTATCAGATCAAGCGTTTTCTGATTCATCGTCTGTGGATTGATAGAGATTCTTCCAACATTATGTTTCTTAAGCACCTTAAGCTTATCAAGTGTTATACTATCTGGACGACCTGCTTCTACTGTGAATTCGTGGCATCCATCTATATCAAACAGTCTTTTAAGTTCTGTTATCAGTCTGTCAAGCTGCGCTGCACTAAGCGTTGTTGGTGTACCACCACCAAAATATACTGTATCAAGTCTTCTCCCCTTCATGGCTCCTGATACGAATTCCATTTCCTTAATAAGTGCATCAAGATAACTATCAACGTAATCTTTATAGGCTCCAAGTGCATATGATGAAAATGAACAATACAAGCATATACTTGGACAGAATGGAATTCCTATATACAGACTATAACCATTTTTATAATCTATACGATTCAATATATCCATTTCTTTTCTGGCCACATTAAGTGCAAGTTCTGCTTTCTGCCCACTTGCCTTATGCTTATCCATAAAATGTCTTTTTATCGTTTCTTCGCTTTCACCATCTTCAAGCATCATATATGCTATCTTACTTGGGCGCACTCCCGTAAGATATCCCCATGGAAGTGTCTTTCCGGTCTTTTTACTAAGATAGTCGTATAGATATGACTTGAACTTATCATGCATCTGGCTTTTGTTAAGTCCTGTAACATCTGGTACCTTTATGTCTATAACCATATCATCCGACATATCTTTTGAATCGTTTTTTGAATTATCTTTCAAATTATTTTTTAATTTGTCTTTCTGATTATCACTTGAACTATCGCTTTCTTTATATGCTGTAACTTCTGTTCTGGGATAGAATGAACGCACCAGCACTATGGCATCATCATAAAATGTATTATCGTCTATTTTAATATATATCATCATTATTCCTCTCTGTATACAGCTTCCCAAAAAAACACCGCCTGCACACAATATTAAATATTCTGTCTAGTCTATATATACATAAAATATAAAATTTATAAATCAATTCTAAATTGAAAATCTTAATTCACCAGAAACGGATTATTCTCTCTTTCATAACCAACACTTGTGCCCTCTCCGTGTCCCGGATATACCTTCGTATCATCAGGAAGTACCATTACTTTTTCTTTTATTGAACGCACTATTTCGCTCATGCTACCTCCAGGAAAATCCGTTCTTCCAACTGAGCCACAGAATAATGTATCTCCTGAAAAAAGCACTCCTATTTCTCTTATATAATAACAGCTTCCACCTTCTGTATGTCCCGGAGTATGAAGTGCTTCTATATCAAAGCCTGCAAGTTTAAGTATTTCGCCATCTTTATGCCATACATCTGCTTTTACTGAAAGCTTAAGCCCATATGCTTCACCAAGATTAATATGTGGCTGTTCAAGTGTATTCTTCTCATCACATGATGCATATACTTTAACACCATATTTATCTCTTACGGCATCTGCTGCCATAATATGGTCAAAATGTCCATGTGTTAACAATATTCCCTTAAGGCTGCATCCTGATTCATCTATCATTCTGCTTATCTCATCCTGGCTGTCTGCTGGATCTATAAGAACACACTCTTTAATATCCATATTACATAACAGATAGCAGTTAGTGCCTACCATTCCTAATATTCTTGAATCTATTTTATACATATCTTCCCCTTTTAATCACTTTATTTTATATTTAAATTTAATGATGTAAGTGAATTGCATAGCAATGTAGCAATCCTGATGCATCAGTGAGTAACAGAATTTACTTTTAACACTCACATCACAATAATTATATGCTATCAAAAAACCGTTATCAACTCCTACTTGATAACGGCTTTTTCAATAACGGCATACGGCATTTTTAATATTATTTTTAATATTTTATCATTATTTGCTTTTTATGATAGCTTATATTTACAAATCTACATCTTATCGCTATTTAGTTCTGCCGGTACTTGTCTTTATCAGCCCGTAGCTCTCTCAATATCTGTGACACCATCTATTTTTCTTAGCTTGTCGATAAGTCTGTTAAGCTCTTCCTTACCTGATACCACAAATCCTAAGTTAATAGTTGCAATATTCTTCTTGTTTACACGGCTGTTCATGAATCTTACGTCTATGTTAGCTTCTGTAAACAATCTTGATATATCAACAATAAGACCTTTTCTGTTACCTGCAAATATGTTAATCTCGGCACTGTATTTTTCATCTTTGTTCTCTGTCTGTTCCCACTCTGCTTCTATGAGTCTTGCACGCTCACTTGCCGGGAAGTTTAGTATGTTGATACAGTCTGTTCTGTGGATTGAGATACCTCTTCCTCTTGTAACAAAGCCTACTATTTCATCACCTGGAACAGGATTACAGCATCTGGAGAATCTGACCGCAACATCGTGGATTCCTTTAACAACGATTCCACCCTTGCCCTTTTTATTATCATTCTCCTTTTCCTTGCTTTCACTTGCTGCTATCTGTTCAAGTGCCTGCTTGTCTGTAATCTCAGCCTTCTTTGTCTTTAAGTATTCTTCATTAAGCTTATTGACTATCTGCCCTTCTTTTAAAGCTCCATGTCCGACGGCAGCCATGATAGAATCCCAGTCCTTATAGCCATATTTTCTTAAGGCCTTTTCTACGAATTCAGGCTTATTTATCTCTGAAAGAACTATGCCCTTTCCTTTACAATAGTTGGATATAAGCTCCTTACCCTTTATTATATTGTCTTCCTTAAGCTCCTGCTTAAACCACTGGTTGATCTTGTTACGTGCCTGTGTGGACTTAACCATAGATAACCAGTCACGACTTGGTCCCTTTGAGTTCTGTGAAGTTATAATCTCGATTCTGTCACCATTTTTTATCTCATAATCAATATTAACAAGCTTTCCGTTAACTCTTGCACCTACCATCTTATTGCCTACAGCACTATGAATACTGTAAGCAAAGTCTATAGGGTTAGAACCTGCCGGAAGTGTCTTTACATCTCCTGTAGGTGTGAAACAGTATACCGAATCAGAAAACAGATTAAGGTCATTCTTAATAGATGATAAGAATTCTTTATTATCTGACATATCTCTCTGCCATTCAAGTATCTGTCTTAACCAGCTAAGCTTGGCCTCTTCACTCTTGTTTGTCTCACCTGTTTTGCCTTCTTTATACTTCCAGTGAGCTGCAATACCATATTCTGCTATTCTATGCATTTCATATGTTCTTATCTGTACTTCAAAAGGCTGGCCATTGGATGCTATAAGTGTTGTATGAAGTGACTGATACATGTTAGGCTTAGGCATAGCTATATAATCCTTGAATCTTCCTGGAATAGGCTTGTACATCTCATGTATTACGCCTAAAGCCGCATAACAGTCTTTAACTGTATCAACCTTAATACGTACTGCAAATATATCATATATCTGATCAAGTGTCTTATTCTGGTTAACCATCTTTCGATAGATTGAGAAAAAATGCTTAACTCTTCCATCTATCTCTGCTTCTATACCGGCATTGCTTATATGCATACCGACTTCCTTGATTATGCTCTTTATAAAAGCTTCTCTACCCGGTCTGTTGATATCCACCTGCTTTACAAGGTCATTGTAAGTATCCGGCATAAGATATTTCATGGAAAGATCATCTAATTCTACCTTAATCTTAGATATACCAAGCCTATGTGCTATAGGAGCATATATATCCATAGTCTCTCTGGACTTTTCCACCTGCTTTGCTGGTGACTGGTACTGCATTGTACGCATATTGTGAAGTCTGTCGGCAAGCTTTATAAGAATAACTCTTATATCCTTAGCCATAGCAAGAAACATTTTTCTTAAGTTTTCTGCCTGCACTTCTATCTTGTCATGCTGATAGTTAAGCTGTGTAAGCTTTGTAACACCATCTACTAAAAGTGCAACCTCATCGCCGAATTCTTTTGCCACATCTTCACTTGTCATAACAGTATCTTCAACAACATCATGTAAAAGACCAGCTATAATAGACTCTTTATCAAGCTCAAGCTCTGCTAATATAATAGCAACACAAAGTGGATGTATAATATATGGCTCACCTGACTTTCTAAACTGGCCTTCATGAGCCTTTTTTGCAACCTTATATGCACGTTCTATATCTGAAAGGTCAGATGATGGATGATACATTTTAACTTTTTCTATAAGGTCATTATAAAGCTCCTCCGGGCTTGTAAAATCTGCCGGCGTATCCACTGATTTTTCTACTTCGCTTGTCTTAATATTCTTATTTCCTGCTAATTCTATATTGCTCTCTGGCATATAATCTCTCCCCCTCGTGTATCTATAATCCGGGTGCACAGCCTGTATATGACTGTTTTATTATATTATAATTTACTCTTTATCTGCTCCTATACTCACGAACCCGCGCTATCGCGCTCTTTCGTCCTGCTTCGCATGACTGTTCGTTCGTTAATGGCGCAAGAAAAGTAAATGTCTGCTTCGCAGCCGCTTCCTTTTCTTTTGCGCTCATTATATTATAATTTACTCGTTCGATAATGGTTATAATTATACCTCAGCGTATAACTTTTCCATAAATTCTCTTGTTGCCACTGCATTTTCTGGAACAGTATTCTCAAGTGTACAATGAACATATGGCTTATATTCTTTGATCTTCTTAAGCAATAGTGGATAATTAAGTCCACCTGTTCCTGCTGCTATTGACTTAAGCTCATCATTCTCAACTACATAATCCTTGCAGTGGACTACTGCGATATCTTTTAATAACAGGTCAAATGCCTTTTCTATAATCTCATCCTGTTTATCAATGTTTCCTGTATAAAGAAGGTTAACAGGGTCAAATATAATCTGAAGGTTTGGAGAATCTATAGCATCAAGCACCTTTCTTGCCCTCTCAACTGTGTTGACTATATGCTTCCATACAGGCTCTATAGCTACTATAACGCCAAACTGTTCTGCATATTTAACTATAGGTCTTAGGTTATCTATAAAACACTGAAGTGCCTCATCTGAATGATTCGCTGGTTCATACTTGTACTCTTCATTGACAGCACCTGTCTCTGTTCCAACAACGCCACATCCAAGTATACTTGCAAATCTTATATGTGCTTTATACTTCTCGACTATCTCCTTATGCTTTTCAGGATTAGGATTGCAAAGATTAAGATAGCATCCAAGAACTGCCACATCAACCTTATTCTCTGCACATAACTCCTTAATATACATAGCAAGTCCAGGTGTCATAGTCTCAACTCCCGGCTTAAACTCCTTTATAGACTTTGAAAGTGCTATATGCATACAATGAAATCCCTGCTTATGTATGTTAGGGATAAGCTCATCAAGTGGTGCATATGCAACATCATGTGCTCTGATACCTATTCTCATAATAATCCTCCATTCTTGCGTGTGAAAAATCTTATTTTTCACACTAATCCTCTTTTCTACGCTCATTTATCACTAAACTTCTTTTCTGTGCGTGTTTAATCTTGAACGTTTTATATGTCTTACTATATTCATACATCATGCTATTTAAAATCTACAGATTTATTTCAGTTTAACATATCAATGCCCAAATGTCACTTATAAGTTCAATTTAAGCTTGAATTATAAGTTCTATTTAAGCTTCTACCTGATACAAAAGCCCCTGTAATGATAATAATTACTGTATAATTAATACATACTACCATTACAGAGGCTCTCTTATTTTATATAATCTATTAACGTACTAGATTGTACGATTAATTATAACAGGAACAATTAGAAGCTCATATCATTCTTACTTATAGCATTATAAAATGTAGTCAGTGGTATAAAGCTCTGTGCGAAGCCTTTTCCTGAATCACCCTTACATATGACAGCATCGTCTGTTATTGTCTTTACGCCTACTGATCCACCAGATGTTTCATTTATGACTTTTCTGAATGTTTTAAGTCCATACTTCAAATATGAGGCATCTCCTGTAAGCTCATAAGCTATCGCAAGTGACTCAAGCAGAAGTGTGTTGTTACCATTTCTTGCAAGACTAGGAAGTTCCTTATAGTAGAACAGTCCGTTATCCATATAGCAGTTCTCTACAAGATCATCCACCGCATGTATTAACATCTGTTTTACATCCTCTCTTGGGAATACTCTGTAGTATCTCATAACACTTCCGACTGCAACTGATATCATGAAACCTACTCTTATTGCTGTATTATCTGTGTATGGTGATAACCAGTCTCCATATTCTTCTTCCCATTTCTTGAAGCTGTCTATGATCCAGTCGCATTTAGCAAGCCATTTCTTATCATTAGTTTCTACATAAAGTGCTATAAGTGTACGAAGTGCCCAGCCTGTTTCCCTTGCATTGGCTTCACCTGGCACCTGATACATCGGAGTTTCAAGAAGTCTTAAGACATTTTCACCGATTCCAACAGCTGCCTCATATCCTCTCTCATCTCCTGTAAAATGATAATAATCAAGAAGACCTTCAACCCATTCATGTGAGCATACCATAACACCATTCTTACAATGCCCTGCTGTATGTTCCCATTGTCCCCCGATTCTTAAAGGATTGCTGCTATAGTGGCATATATCAACATCCATCCAGTGTTTTGCTGCTACTATCAAATAATCAAGGAATCTTCTTACTCCTGTTCTAGCATACATAAGTGCACAGGCATGCGGATAGTCATATTCATTGTTGCTCCAGACTGGTTTTCCGCCACCTCTTCCCTGGACTGTGTATCCCATATCTACTGTATCACCCCAGTTAAGCATACCATAGCATCTTGAATGTCCATCTGCTTTTGCCATAAGTGCTATTTCCACATCTTCATCATATTTATCAGGAAATACATCAAGCATTGCACCAGACTCTTTAAATATCTGAGGTGCTATATATGGTCTGTCTGGCATCTGATATATAAGACTTCTGTTATCTATCTCCCATATATGAGTTTCTGGACTATGCCAGTGTATAAGGAAGTTCTGTTCTTTTGCCATACCTGACTGCATATTTATCTCACCTACGCCCTCTGGCACAAGCATGACCGCTACACCCTCTGCACATGACTTGATTGCCTTAGGATAATTCTGCTGTGCCTGATGCACTGTTACGCAGAATCCATCATCAGCATCTGTATAGTCAGCCATAAATGTTCCATATAACACTTCTGCATAATGTTCATTAGCCTCTTTTATAAGATAGCTGTCATCTATTGTCTCATTTACTTCTTCACCATTCTTACCTATGATAAAGCTTGTCTTATAGTTTGAAGTGGCAACTATAGTCCTGATATCTGAAACAGGAGCCCTGTGTTCTATCATATCAAGTTCTCCTATTCCTCTTGTCATAAATATAGGTCCATTGTTATTAGAATTGTCTGTAAGAATATCTCCACATCCAGTTGAATCGTTGCCAGCTGCCATATCTATATGTACAAGCTTATCTGTTATCCTGCTGTCCTTTGATTTCTTAATATAAAATACTAATGATTTTATATTAAGTTCTTCGTCTGATGTATTGATTATTCTATATGATATGTTTACCCATGGTTTTCCTGCATAGGCTGTGATTCGTATCTCAGACTCTATTTTCTTATATTTTATATCTTCTTTATCTATAGAAGCTGTATTTCCGCCTTTATCAGTTTTATTTCCATCTTTATCAGCCTCAACAACATTATAAGCCTTAGCTGAAAGTGTTACCTCTACAGGACCTGGCTTTACTACACGCCACTCTCCTATAGACATCTTATAATCATTTCCTTCTCGGTCCTTTAGAACCGGTCCTTCAAAGTTCTCTTCGGTATATATCTTTCTTCCATCAACTAACCTTGTAAATATACTTTCAGAGTTATCAGATACATCAAACTCTAATTCACCACTGTTTACTGTATAACCTGCTTCTGTCTTCTTTACACACACTGCAGCTTTGTGTACATTTACATCCTTTTCTATAGGATTATCATAAGACAGCTTAGAAGCTTCTACAGCTTTATCATACTCTTCACTGCTTACAGAAAGAATCACTTTTGTGCGCTTGTTAGCTGGGAGATCTGCCATAAAGCTTATAAACAGAAACTTAACACTTCCATCATCATAGCTTGATGTCACTTCAGGCTGTATAATACATTCCTTTCCATTCTGTAATACTGCTATCTCTGATATGCTTTTAAGTTCACCTTTCTTAAATGGAACTGCTACACTGACGCATTCCTGAATTCTTGGATACCTATATAACTTATCCAGATAAATATCTAACATGCTTTATTCCTCCTTGTTATTCCACTGTGCAAACCATTTTTAACACAACAAAACTGTATTAATATGGGTTTTTACCGGTTTTTTTTCATATTTAACTTATATCTTATTATACTCACATTAATATCTGCTAACTACTGTTAAGATTGTCCTTTTTATGATATTATACATATTAATTGACCTTTACCTGCTTTAAGTTAGCAATCAGTACTAAGCATGAAGGTAAATTTATTCACAGAAAGGACTGTACACTTTGAATTATGCTGAAATAAAATATAATGATATTGCCAATGGTCCCGGCGTAAGAACAAGTATATTTGTAAGCGGCTGCACTCATCACTGTAAGGGTTGCTTTAACGAGGTTGCATGGGATTTTAATTATGGCATGCCATTTACTGATGAAACTATTGATGAAATAATAGAATCAATGAAGCCTTCTTATATAGCAGGATTAACTCTTCTTGGTGGTGAGCCCTTCGAACCAGCTAACCAGAAAGGACTTCTTCCTTTATTAGAAAGAGTAAAACAGATATATCCTGATAAGAATATATGGTGTTTTACAGGCTATCTGTTTGATAAAGATATTATGGAGCGTATGTATAACACATACCCAGAGACTGCAAGAATGCTGTCCTTCATCGACATATGTGTTGATGGGAAGTTTGTTGAACAACTAAAGGATATGATGTTAAAATTCAAAGGATCATCTAACCAGAGAACTATTGATGTACAAACCTCGCTTAAGGAGGGGCATGTAGTCATAGCTGATGGTTACTAAAGCTATTTATGCTAATCACAATATATAGAAATGAGGATTTATTTTTATGAAACAAAATGTAAATATTAAAAAACTTACACCTGATGCTATTATACCAACTTACGGAACTGAATACTCAGCTGGTGCAGACCTTTATTCGGGTATGACAGAAGCAGTCACTATAAAACCTGGCACAACTGAATTCATCAAAACAGGTATTGCCATAGAGATACCCGCTGGTCTTGTTGGTCTTATTTATGCAAGAAGCGGTATGGCATGCAAAAAGGGTGTTGCTCCTGCCAACAAAGTAGGTGTTATTGATTCTGACTACAGGGGAGAGATAATAGTTGCCCTATACAACCACTCTGATGCCGCTGTTACTATAGAACCAGGTGACAGAGTTGCACAGATTGTACTTGCTCCTTATATAACAGCTGCTTTTAATGAAGTGCAGGAATTAAGTGATACAGTTCGTGGAGATGGCGGATTCGGTTCTACAGGAACTAAGTAGGAATATTGTTGTTTAACACACATTCTTAACGTACGGACGACAGCATATATGAGAAA
>ERZ779895.2471-NODE-2471-length-16598-cov-3.989119_pt1 | contig 16598 bp, 27 predicted proteins | sample MGYA00511093_ERZ779895 | MGnify/ENA primary metagenome ERZ779895 (study PRJEB29588, sample SAMEA2142970) | human gut metagenome | biome: human gut; feature: human-associated habitat; material: faeces | place: Denmark | collected 2008/2010 ... | reverse complement strand
TTATATTTATAAAAGTTAAAATAGTTATTGACAAATAAAATGCTGTTATGTTAAAATGTAATCAAGTAAAAGGGATGTGACGATTTTCATTGCTGTTTTGTCGGAACAAAACTATGTATAACAGAAAATTGTAGTGAATGTAAATTGAAAAATTGTAGGGGATGTGAACACTTAGAAGAATGTTTTGACGAAATGATGGAGGTATAAAAAATGAGAAGTAAGAAAACGGCATATGAAGAACAAGAACGGTTAGAAAGGGATTGGATTTTATTCAATAAACGTAAAGCAGTTCTTGAACATCGGAAAATGTGGAAATGGATTGCACACGCAATAGCAGTAGATAAAGAAAACATGCATGAAGATATATTGGAGTATAAACATGAATATCTTGAAACAATGATTGCATTAAACCTTAATTTACAAGGTATTTGTGAAACAGAAGAAGAAAGAAAATATTATGATGAACTTATAACATATTACAGACAGACAATGGTAGATATGAGTTGTTTTTGTTGTATGTTCCGTAATAAATATATAAATCATGCACCACAATTTGAAATTGTAAGTGATAGAAGTCATAAAGAGTGTAAATACATTTGTCCTGTTGTATGGGAATATAAAACATTAAGTGGAACAACAAAAACAAATGTAATGTGTACTACGTCAGATTATGGTATAATAACAAATAAAGCGTATTATAAACAATGGAGAAAATGTTGCAAGTTAGCATACAAGATAGCAATGTTACCAGAAAGGAGCATTGAAGATTATGTATAAGTTGCCTGTATATTGGTCTGACAAATTAAAATGTAGTTTTTTACAACGTGTTATATTAATTCATTCTTATCTATACTATGAAGCAAATAACAGTGTTATAACTGACAGAGAATATGATGAAATAGCAAAACAACTTGTAACAATACAACAAAAACATACAGTACAATGGATTGAGAACTGTACTCAATATGGTTATGCATTTTACGATTATGATGGTACAACAGGTTTTGATTTGTGGTATAGACTTGTAACAGAAGACAGACGAAAAATATTATCAATCATACAACAGAAAGGAGAATAACATGGATATAGTATCTTATACAAGAGAAATAGTAGAAGCTGAAACACGTTATAAAGATTTGTTTGGTACTGAGGAATTTAAAGAAATGCGTTCCCGTGCCTGTGGTTCTTGTAAGCCGTATTTATTATTTATCGAAGATGATATAAGGCGTAAATTAACTGAGGAATAAAAATGGGAAATAGGGCATAAATAGAGGCTTACAAAGCATATCTATATTGCCCTTTTCTTATGCAAAAGTATAGGAGATAGAAAAATGACAAAACGCTCAACAAAGTTTTATCGTAAAAATGAAGCAGAAGTAATGCACAGGCTAGGTTTTAAACCTACACGCAATTCAGGTGCTACTTGGATAGAAAAGTGTGACGGTCAATCAGACCATTGTATATGTGAGTTAAAATCAACAGACAATAGTTCTTTTACAGTAAAACAAGAATATTTACATACATTAGAAGCCCATGCAATAGAAGCCCACAAATTACCTGTATTTGCTTTTCAATTCCTTAATACAGATGAAGTATGGCTTTCTGTAAAAGAATCCGATATAGAAGCATTTAAATGGCTTATAAAGCAATCTGTGTTAGAAGAGATAAAAGAAGAACGAGAAAAAGAAGAAAGCAAGCTGTCACCATTGTTGGAAAAAAAATATAAAAAAAATGTTGACAAAGCACTTGACAAGGTGTATGATAAGGGGGAGAAAAGAAAAGGGGGTTTGAAGTCTTCGACTTCATGCCACATATTACAGAACTCTTTGAGTTCAAGTAATAAAGATGTTATAACAAACAATACAAACAATGTTTTACTTGAGGTAAATAAACACAAAGCAAAACAAAGTATTGAAGCAAGAAAACTTTTCTTGAAAGAAAAACAAAAAGAACAAGAATATTATGAAACAATGCAGAAGGAAAGAAACAAGAACAGAAGAAGAACTATAACACAGAACAGAAAGGAATATTGATTTGGAAAAGAAATTCAAACAAAAAGGTATTGCAACATTTGAAGGTATGAACATTGGAAAAAATAAAACAGTGCAAGTTACTTTCAAGTTGCGTTATGATGAAATTCTTACAAGTGTCGAATTGTTACAAGGTTTAAACAGTGATATTACAGTACAGGCAAAATGTGGAACTGGTAAAGCTATGAACCTTGGAATTTTTACAATTGGTGCTGTAAACTTCGACAAAGACGGAAATGCAAAGATTCCATTCAAGTCTATGGTTGATAATGTGAATCTTGATAACATTTGTAGCCTTGTAGACGAGGATTATATACAGTTACGTTTTGTGGCTGTAATCGAATTACCAGATAATGGTGAGGAAGAACAGGAAGGAAGTGAAACAAGCGAATGGGAAGATTAAATTACACAGAACTTGCAAAAGCAAGAATTAAAGAAAAAAGAAATGTGGTAATTTCAGAAGCACAAAATCTGGAAGGAGAAACACTTGGTTATTCTGTTGCAGAACAGTTGGTAACAGAAGAAGAAGGAAAAGAAAGAAAAGTTTTCCTCCGAGGTGGTCTTGGGATTATGTCCGAGGATGGTTTAAAAAGTCTGAAATTTGCAGTCGATGAAGCACTGAAAAAAGTTTCAGAAAAATAAAAATAGTTGTTGACAAAATGTTAGACCTGTGTTAGAATAAAATCAACAACAGAAGTTGAAGCAAAAAAAATAAAAGAACAAAGCAAAACAGAAAAGGAGAAACAAAAATGGCAAAAAATTGGAGCGCATATGAAGCGGCAAAAGAACTGTATGGAACAAACAAGGAGAACATTGAAGAAATCGGTAGCAGATACCCATTATTCGCAAGAACAGTAGCAATGGATAACAGTCCATTCCTGTTAGACCTGCTGTCAGCAATTCCGAAAGTAACAGCTAGAGTTGTTGAAACTGGACTGAAAACAAATCAGGATGATATTGTGGATGCAGAAGCAGAAGATGTTACAGAAGCACAGGAAGAAAAATCCGAAACAAAGAAAGCAAGTGCAAAGAAAGCAAAAGAAGAGCCGGATGAATCCAGCGAAGATTATGAAAGCATGAGTGCTAAAGACCTGTATGCGCTGTGTTGTAAACGTGGTATTTCTTCTATGTGTAAATCCAGAAAGAAAGATGCACTGATTGAGTTACTGGAAAAACTGGACAATGGAGAAATCGAACCTGCAAAGAAGAAAGCAACAGCAAAGGCAGAGCCAAAGAAAGACACCAAACCTGCAAAGAAAGAAGAACCGGAAGAAGCCGAGGATGAAGATTGGGACGATGAGGACGAAGAAGAATCTGACCCATATGCAGGAAAGCCTGCAAAAGAACTGTATAAGATGTGTGTAGATAGAGGTATCAAAACACAGCCGAAACAGAAACCGGAGAAATATGCAGAACTTCTGAAAAAAGCAGATGCAGAAGCAAAAGAAGCAGATGGTGAAGACTGGGAAGACGAAGAAGCAGAAGACGATGATGAATGGGAGATTTGATTAAGCAAATATGGAAAATTTGCATTAGCAGTATATAAACAAATGTAACTTGTAAACGAAACAAATAAAATATATTCGATATAGACTCTTTACTTGATATCAAAAACAAAATCACTATAAAAGGATGGATGGTAGGCAAAATAAAATTGCTATTGTCCATCCTTTTTTAATACGGGTGGATGCGATGAAAACGGAAACAAAACCTAAAACAAAAATAACAACAGAACACTTAGTATCATTGGATTGTACGAAGGAAGAAAACAAGATAAAATTAAATAAATTCTTGTGGAAGGTTAAACCAGTAGCAAAGTTAGCAGAACGTGAAGGAATAAAAACAAATGGGAAGTTACCTATAGAATTATTAGAAAATGCTCTGATGGGAATATGTGAGCATTATGGCTATAATTTACAAGGTATTGAAGCATATAGAGAAACAAACAGAAAAAACAAAAAAGTGTTTCAATTCTGGCATATGGGATTATTAAACAGTGAGCGTAAATGGATTGGAACAGTAAATGGTATAACATTGTGGGAAGTAGTTGCAAAGTCAATAATTAAAATCTATGCTGATATTGTGAAAGGCAGGAACGAAAAATGAAACATGCGGCATATTATACAGATGGAAGTTGCGGAGGAAATCCCGGTGTAGGTGGCTGGGCTTATGTAGAAGCTATTCCTTGTGACAGAGGAATTAAAACAAACATTGTTACAGGAAACAAACAATTAACAACAAACAATGAAATGGAATTGACAGCAGTTTACATGGCGTTAGTAAAATCCTTAAAAACAAACAGGTATGAGGTGACTATTTATAGCGATTCGTCCTATGTAGTGAACGCCATAACAAAAGGTTGGCTTTCAAGATGGCGCGTTAATGGTTGGAAAACAAAAGACGGTAAGGAAGTTAAGAACAAACATATTTGGGAAAAGATGTATAAACTTGTATACGAAAAGAATTTACAAATTACTTTTATTCAAGTAAAAGGTCACAGAGGTGACTTACTAAACGAATTAGCTGATAAATCAGCCGTAGAAGCAAGAGTGAAGTTAGAAGAGGAATTGAAAGCAAAATAATAACAAAGGGGAATGAGCCATGTTGATAGCAGTAGAAGTATACCAAAAAGAATTCACGGACAGAACGATGAAAAATGCTTATTTACAGGCTTGTAAATGGGTGAGTGGAGAATTTATAGCAGTAAACAATAGCAAGGATTTAACGTATAAATTCGAGAAGCAGAGCGGTAAAGGATTGCCAACAATATTATTAAAAGTATACGCAATGTTGGACGAAGAAGAAATACACAATAGACATTGTAACATATGTAAACAGGCAACAGAACTTGCTTATCTGAAACAAAACAAATACCAGTGTGAAGTATGCAAAGTAAATCCGTATAGGGAAAGAGTTAAGAATGAGGTAAAGAACAAAATAAATGGAATGGAGGATATATATAAATGGGGATTAAAGAAAAAGTAATACAATTGTTGCGTATGTTATTATTGCCTGCATGGCAGGTAGTAGCGTATTGTTTAAGATTGTTGATGAAAAATCTTAGTAATGTTGCTATGATTATTCAGATTGTTTTTCCTGTATGGCTTGTATGTCAGAATATAGAACCATTGAAAGCGTTTATATATAGTGTTGCTATTGTATTCATTCTGGCATATATAAGACAGCTGTATACGAACGTACAGAAGCATGGTGGAAAGACAATACCGATACCAAGACAGAGATTTACTGTATTAGACGAGGATGGTTATATAATCCTTAAAAATGACAATGCAGGAGAAGCAATACAGTACCTGTATGAGTTGGAAGAATATTTAAGTAACCGTGGGAAATTAAAATGAATGAGAATATAAAAGCGCCGTGCTATTTGTGCGAAGAAAGAACAATATATTGCCACACGAATTGTGAAAAATATATAGAGTTTCAAAAAATCAATCAGATGTTAAGGGACAGCAGGAATAGAGAAACGCAAAAGAATTTTGACAAATTTTATTATTTATATAGAAAAAAGTGTTGACAAATAAATCTGTTTGTGGTAATATAATATATATAAATAACGGAGTGGCAAGTAGGATAAAGCCAAGAGTGATAGCCAGAAAAATATCTGCCTTAATATAGAAATATCAATATTGGTTATGAGAAAGGAGAATCACATATTTACTTCAAAGTCCTCCAAAGTATTTTGAGTAAATAAAATTTGTAACTATTAATAATTCTGAAAGCAGAAGTCGTGAGTATAACAGCCATATTTACACTTTCTTTCGTATTTATGTTTGAACTATGTATATGTGTTTTTTCTTTGTGTTTATTTCCAACATATTGTAAAAACATAACTGATATTGATAATATGCCGGGACTATGTTCCCGGCTATTTAAACATATAGGAATATTTATTGAAGTGAAAATATAAAAAACAAAATTAAAAGGAGTTGAACAAAACAAAGTGGCAGAAACAAAGAAAACAAAAAACAAAGAAGAATTGACAGGAAAAGAAAGAAGAATGGCGAATCTAATTCCATTATCACAGCGTAGTCCAGAGGAACGTAGAGCAATTGCAAGAAAAGGAATTGAAGCAAGAAAAGCTAACGTGGAAAAAAGGAAACAGGAAAAGCGTGAAAGGATGCAGATTCAAAAAGTTATGTCTGTAATTCTTGGTTCTGAGGTAAGCAACGAAAAGCAAAAGAAGCTATTAAACAGTCTCGGTTTTGAAGGAGAACATTTAACAAATGAAATGTTGCTAATGGTAGCATTATTCAAGAAAGGTCTTTCTGGTGATGTGAACGCTATTCGTGATGTAATAGAAATGATGGAAAAGCTTGACATGTATCAGAACAGCGGTGGAGAAAAGCAACAGCAAATTGTTATTAATCTTATGCCAAAAGGAACAGGCTACAAACCAACAGAAGAAATAGAGGAACAAATCCAAAGAGCAGAAAATGGGTTGCCATTAGAAAGTAGTATGGAAGATGATAGCGAATGGATTACAGAAGAAGATGATGAGGACTGGGGAAATGAGGTATACGACCCTGATTAAGTAGTAACCCTATAAATGCTATCAATAAAATATAAAATGGCAAATAGGGGCAAAATAGAAGCACACAGAGGATGTTATAATATGGCATATGTAAAGAAGAACAGCTATATCACAATGCACAGGGAAACAGTACAAAGGCGTAGAAAGAAATACAAGTTATGTAAGACTTGTAAATACAGAACAACAAGAGCAAATGAACTCAATAATGGTATGCTATGTAATTATATAGGAATTACAGGAAAGATGCGAGGATGTAAAGCTGAGTATTGTATTAGATATGAAAAAGGAAAACATGAAAAACAAAAAGCATCATTGTATTAATTATTAAAACAAATCAACAAAGAAACAAAACAAAGAAGTATAAATATAATATATAAATAAAAGGGTAAATATAACAAAGTAATGAAAGAACAAAACAAAGAACATAAAGGAAGGATAACATATGCAGGAATTAAATATAGTTTATAAAAACATAAAAGAATTAAAACCATACAAAAAGAACGCAAAGAAACATAGTAAAGAACAGGTAGAACAAATAGCAAACAGTATAAAAGAATTTGGTTTTACACAGCCTGTTATTATTGATAAAAACAACTGTGTTGTAGCAGGACATGGTAGAATCTTAGGAGCAAAGAAAGCAGGGTTAAAACAAGTACCTACTGTAACATTAGAAGAACTCACAGAAGAACAAATAAAAGCATACAGATTGGTAGATAACAAACTGAATGAAAGTGAATGGGATTCTGTTTTATTAGCACAAGAACTGGAAGAAATAAAAGATTTAAACATGGATTTATTTGGTTTTGATTTGGCAGAAGAAATAGAACAAGAAGAAAGCAAATACTCAATGGAAATAAATATTCCACACTATGAGGTAAAGGGAGAAATGCCAGATTTATCAGAACTGGTAGATAAAACAAAAACAAATGAATTATTAAACAATATAAAGGCAAGTAATGTTCCAGAAGAAATAAAGAAGTTTTTAAGATTAGGTGCATATAGACATTTGAAATTTAATTATTCTAAGATAGCAGAATTTTACGCACAGGCTGATAAAGAAACACAGGAACTTATGGAACAATCAGCATTAGTGATAATTGATTTTGATGATGCATTAAAAAATGGTTATGTTCAGTTAAGTAACAAACTGTTTGACCTTATAAATGAAGGTGATGAAGATGAATAAAACATACTGTATTTTTATTTTGTCACATGGAAGAGCAAAAGACATTAAAACAGTAAAGACTCTGAAAAAGTTCGGATATACAGGAGAATGGTTTGTTGTTATAGATGATTTAGACAAACAGAAGTATATGTATGAAACAAAGTTTGACAAAAACAAATTAATTATATTTGATAAAAAGAAGGTTGCAGAACAAACAGATACGGGAGATTGCTCAGACGAATTAAATGTAGGAGTATTTGCAAGAAACTTTATTATAGATGAAGCATATAGAAGAGGTTATGAGTATCATATACAATTAGATGATGATTTTACAGGATTTACATTTAGATATGTGAAGAGTAAAAAGATAGCAAGTAAAAGATGTAACAATTTAGATGTGTTGTTCGATTCTGTTATTGAGTATTTAAAGAATACACAGATGCAAGTTCTAAGCTTTGCTTTAAGTAGTGATTATCTTGGCGGTGTAAACAATAAGAAATATTTCAAAGGTTTATTTCCTAAAACAATGGGAACATTCTTTATTAAAACAGAAGGCTGTCCTAAGTTCTGTATGAGAATGAATGACGATGTTACAACAGGTGCGTTATATAATCATAAAGGTGTGTTGTATAGAACCATTTCTATGATACAGACTGAGACACCTCAAACGCAATCTATGGCAGGTGGAATGACAGAGGTATATAGAAATAGTGGTACATATAGAAAGGCGTTCTATAGCGTTATGTGTTTGCCTAGTAGTGCTAAAATAATGGCAATGGGTATTACAGACTTTAGAATACATCACAGAATAGAATGGGAAACTTGTGTTCCTAAAATAATATCAGAAAGGTATAAAAAATAATGTTTGATTATTTAGTTGTGGGAGCAGGATTAGCAGGTTGTGTTTTTGCACATGAAGCATCTGAAAGAGGTTTAAAAGTCTTAGTGATTGATAAACGAAATCATATTGGTGGGAATTGTTATATAGAAGAACAGAATGGAATACATGTTCATAAATATGGAGCACATATATTCAGAACAAATATGAAAGGTTTATTTGATTATGTTTCACAGTTTGCTGAATTTAATAATTTTGTCAACACACCGATAGCGAGATATAAAGATGAAGTATATAACTTACCATTTAATATGAATACGTTTACAAAGTTGTTTGGAGTTGTTACACCAGAAGAAGTAAAACAAAAGATTGATGAAACAAGAGTTATTTATAATAATCCTAAGAACTTAGAGGAACATTGCTTAAATACAGTTGGTTCTGTTGTTTATGAAAAATTAATAAAAGGTTATACGGAAAAACAATGGGGAAAGAGTTGTTCAGAGTTACCTGTTGAAATAATGAAGCGTATTCCAATTAGAATGACATATAACAATAATTATTATGATGCAAGATATCAAGGTGTTTCCGATTATACATATATGTGTTGTGAAATGTTAAAGCGTTGTACGGTTGCACTTGGTGTTGATTATTTAGAACATAAACAGTTATTAAACCACATAAGCAAAAGAATTGTTTATACCGGTTCTATAGATGAATTGTATGATTACAAATATGGTGTTTTAGAATATAGAAGTTTGAGATTTGAACATAAAACATATGATTGTGAAAACAAACAAGGTGTCGCTGTTATGAATTACACAGATAGAGAAATTCCATATACAAGAATAATTGAGCATAAACATTTTATGAATGATTCATCTGATATAACAATTGTTACAGAAGAATATCCAGAACAATGGGAGTTGGGGAAAGAAAGATACTATCCTGTTAATGATGAAAAGAACAATAATATATATGAATTGTATAAGAAAGAAGCAGAAAAGGAAAACATATTATTATGTGGAAGATTGGCAGAATATAAATATTATGATATGGAAGATACAATTCTAAGTGCATTGTGTTTAGCAAGAAAAGAAAGATTAACATCAACAATAGATAATATTTAGCAGGTTGAAATATACCTGCTATTTTTATTATATAAATAAATATAAAATATTTTACAAAAAAATATTGACAAATAACAAGACATATGTTATTATATAATCAGTTCAAGGGAAACAACAAAATAAAGAAAAACAAATCAGAAGGAGGAAAGATTATGGTACAGGTTGCATCATTGTTAAGAAGAGGACAGTATAAGAGAGCAGAAAGAGAAGCGTTTAGACGTGGAATAAATTATTTTGATTTTACAGAGTTGGTAAAAAGATTCTATAAAGGCACTATTGATGATATAGAACCATAAACAATTAGGAGGATGTGAAAACATGGTAAACATGGTAAACATGGTAATGTTACTGTTGTTGATTCAAGTGATAGCACTGAGCATAAGGTGGAAGAAATGACAGTTAAGGAACTGAAAAGTTATGATATAAACAAAATAGATGAAATAACAGCGTATGAAGATAAAATATACATTTATTTTTAAAACAAAATGACAGGTGGTTAAAGTCATTAAAACACAAAATATTGCCCTATAGCCAAGTGGTAAGGCAGAGGAATTTGACTCCTATATACGCAGGTTCGAATCCTGCTAGGGTAGTTTGTAACAAGTTGTTACACATTATATTAAGGAGGGTGAATAACATGGATGATAACAAGAAAGAAATCACAGTAGTAGAAGTATTTAATAAATTAGAAGAGGTGGAGAAACAGAACAAAGAGATTCTTGAGAAACTGGAAAATATGCAGGAAAGCAACGCATTATTCCATAATGGTTTTGCAACAATATTTGAAGTGTTAAGAGATTTAAACGAAGTAAAACAAGATGAAGATTGTGAAGAAATGTTAAAAACTGGCTCACTTGTTAATGTTCTTTGTGCAGAATCGTGGGGAAAGAAACATATGAAAACAACAAGTAAGAGCAAAGTAGAAAAAGAAGGAACAGTTGTGGTAAAACGAGTGAGAGAAGAAAAAGCAAAAGATGTTATCGAACTTCTCAAAATGTTGGAAAATATTTAATGAGATAATATGGACGAAGAAACAAGAAAAGAGATAGATGCACTGATGAAAATTGAAGGTGTACGGCATAATATGGAATGAGCAAAAGAAGAACAGTACCACAAAGGCTATTGTAAAGCAGTTGAAGACGTATGAAACAGTTTGAAAGCACTTGATAGTCTGAAAGCAGTGTGTAAGAAAAATAAATAAAAGCATTGACAAACAAAATATAATATAGTATAATATAATAAAGTGGAAAGGTAATCGTTAATACTCAGGCAAAGACGGTTGCCTTTTTGCTGTATATTGAGAGAAAGGAAAACAGAACACAATGGACATGAATATAGAAGTTGCTGAGCGGTTTTCTTCTTATCTCACTGATTGGGATTATAAATATTATTTGCTGTTAGGTGGTTATGGTTCTGGAAAGAGTTATAACACGGCATTGAAGATTATACTAAAACTATTAGAGGAAAAGCGTACAGCGTTAGTTGTGCGTGAAGTGCGGGAAACAATTAAAGAATCATGTTACTCATTGTTGAAGGAAGTATTAGAAAAGTTAGATATGTTATCAGATGAACAAAGCAACAGAAGAACACCAACTGACAAAGTTATTGCTATAACATCACCGATGGAAATAAGATTTCCAAATGGTTCAAGAATTATCTTTCGTGGAATGGACAAGATACAAAAGATTAAGTCAATCAACGGTGTTTCTATTGTTTGGATAGAAGAGTGTTCTGAGATTAAATATCAGGCATATACAGAGTTATTAGGGCGTATCAGACAGCCGGGTGTTACACTACATTTTATTCTTACTTGCAATCCTGTTGGTCGTGAAAACTGGGTATACAATACATTTTTCACTCATACGGATGAAAGTGGAAAAGAAACAGTAATATGTGATGAAAAGGAACTATACAGAAGAAGGACGATAATTAAGAAAATAAACAAGAAAGAAGTTATGTATTATCATCATAGCATATGCGAAGACAATCCGTTTATTCCACAGTCTTATATAGATACATTGGATGGATTAAAAGAAACAGACCCGAGACTGTGGGTGGTAGCAAGGTATGGAAGATTCGGAGCAAATGGTATTATTGTTTTGCCACAGTTCACGGTTGCAACAGATGCAAAACAATTTGTCGATACTGTAAATAGTATTCCAGCACAATTCCATTTCTTCGGTTTAGACTTCGGATTTGAGGAAAGTTACAATGCACTTATTTCATGTTGTGTTGATGATGTTAAAAAGATATTATATATATATGACGAAATCTATGTGAACCATTTAACTGATAAACAATTTGCTGACAGAATAGACGTACATAAAGTAGCGGCAAGGGCAAGAAGGTGTAACAAGCCTATATGTGCGGATTCAGCAGAGCCAAAGGCAATACAGTTTTACAGGCAATCTGGTTTTAATATGTATGGATGTAAGAAATATATCGGTAGTAGGTTGCAGAACACAAAGAAGATAAAACGCTTTAATAAAATCGTTTGTTCTCCAAAATGTAAGAACGCAATTAGGGAATTAAAGTATTTAACTTATGCGAAGGATTCAAAGGGTAATGCTATATATGATGAATTCAATATCGATAGTCATTGCATGAGTAGCCTGTGGTATGCGTTAGATACATATACTGTAGCAGATGTAAAAGAGGTAGTGACAAATAGTAAGGCAGGATAAAGAAAATATGAAATAGGGGCAAATATGAAACGTACAGGAGGTGTGTAGAATGTTGCACAAATTCAGCGTAAGAAGACAAAGACAGGAGTTAGTAAGGTTACACGATATGCAAAAACAAAACATCACAGACGAGTATAGTTGTGGAATCTATAACGGTTTAGAATTAGCGTTGGCTATTCTGGAAGAAAGAGAACCGGAATTTGTTTTTGCTGAAAAGAAAGAAGAACCGAAACAAATGGAAGAAACAAAACAAAAAGGAAGAACAGTAGCAAGTGGAATGAGAAAGTTAGGAGGTTAAAAAAAAATGGGAACAATATCAAGTGCATATATTAGAGACTTAGTTGAGAAAACAAGTCCAGAATCAGGAGATTGTTTTGTTCTTGGAAATGAAACAGCAGGAAGGATTAACCTTTCGAATCTTGTAAAAGCTATTGCAAATATTATGCTTCCAGTCGGTCATATTCTTATGACAACTAGGAATGTAAACCCGGGAACATATCTTGGAGGAACATGGGTAGCATGGGGAAGTGGAAGAGTACCAACAGGAGTAAGTGCAGATGATACTGACTATAGTGCATCAGAAAGAACAGGTGGTGCTAAAACATTAAATTTAGCACATTCACACACAGTAAATGGTCACACACATGGATTGACAGGTGCGAGAGCCGCTATCGGTCGTTCGTCTACAGATGTCAATGCAATTAGTTATACGAATGGAGGAAATCCACATGGTATAATTTTTGACAGACTTTTGAACACAGCACCGGGAATTTCTGGTGGTTCGTGGGGAGCGTTGGACACTGTTCCAATATATGGAAGTACAGACAGTTCTTCACCCGGAACTAATTCACAGTTAGGATATAAAGATATCAGACAGCCTTATATTACTTGTTATATGTGGAAAAGGACGGCATAGAGTATGAGGGACATAATATTAAATTTATCAGAACAAACACTCAGTAAAATAGGTAGTTGTGATTATAGTAATATTGTAAGAGGTTCTAATAATTATCTTAGAATCGTTTTAAAGACTGATATCCAATGGAATAACATGGCAAAGGTAGTAACTGTAAGGACGCTTGGTGGAATTGAATATAACGACATTTACGAGCCTACAGGAGTATTGTTACCAGAAGAAGTTACAAAGAACAGTTATTTTGAAATTATGGTAACAGGTAAAAATGGAAATCAGATAGTAAAAACAAATAGTGTTATTATTAATCAAACTTAGAAAGGAGGGTAAAACAAATGCCTAGTGTGGAAGAACTATTATCTGTTGCAGAAGTTGATGCAAATACAAGAAGTGCAATGGATAGCAGGATTGAAATTGATGCAGATACAAGAATTATTCGGATGATGCCACAGGACGAATTATTCGGTGTAGAAAGCGATGAAAAGTCAGAAAGAAAATATTTCAAAGTGCCTAAAATTGTAGGTAATGGAGTAGACCTGTCAAAGTTACAATTACGCATTAATTATCAAAATGCAAGTAAAATACCAAGTGGAAAAGACATGTATATTGTTCAGGATGCAACAGTATATAATGATGAATGGGTATATTTTTCATGGGAATTAAGCAGGAAAGAACACAGACAACTATGAAGGTGCAGGATTCACAGTCACAAAAGCAAATGGATATATTTCAGCAATGGGATATTCCACTAAGTATGATTGGTTATTCATGGCATCTGAATGTCTTGGAAACAGTTCACTTCCTGTTGGTGATTACACTTACATCACTGAAAACCTGAATGGATATAGGATTGCTCAGTTGGGCGGTCATTGGTTTACTGGTTCTAATGCGGGTGGTTTCTGTTGGGCTTTGTATTCCGGTGTTGGGTATCGTAATCGTGGTATCGGCGGTCGCTTGGTATATATCCCAACAAAAGACAGTTCTGTTTACAATGCTGTTATTGCTTCATGGAAGGAACAAATGGCAGTTTAAAACGTGAGAGATAATGAATAGGAGGTCTTATAATGTGACAACAGTAGAAATGATTGGTATAGTTGTTCTAGGGTTAAGTTCTTTGATTGGTATATTTACAGCAGTATATAGACCATTGAATGAAAATACAAAAGCGATGACTGAATTAACGCTAAAGATGGAACAGCTTGCAACGGAAATAAAAGAACAAAATAATAAACTAGAGAAACAAAACAAAGAAATAGAAGAATACAAAGAACACGTTAGAAAAGGTCAGAAAGAACAGTGGATTGCAATAGAAAGAAATGAAAAAGAAATAGGAAAAACGAAACACACATTAGATTTATGTCAATTAGAAAATGGAGGAAAAAAGCATGTTTAAAAATTGCGTATTCAAACCAAATGTTGATACTATCAAATGGATTAAAGCCGCAGGAGTTAGAGCAATTAAAACAGTTGCTCAAACATCTGTTGCTATTATTGGTACAAGTGTTACTATGGGCGCTGTTGACTGGAAGATGGTAGCAAGTGCTTCTGTATTAGCTGGAATTGTGTCTATTTTAACTTCTGTTGCAGGAATCAAAGAAGTACAGGCTGAGTAATTAAAATGCAATATAATGGCAAATTTGAGCCATAGGAGGGCATATATAAAATGAGCATTAATGTGCATGAAAATATTATAAAGGCTGTAAGATACTATATTTCTAAAGGATTAACTTTGGAAGGTGCTTGCGGTCTGGCGGCAAACCAGTTTAGGGAATCGTTTTACAAAGGAATTGGTTTTGTTTCGACAAGACTCGAGAGGTTATGTGTTCAAAGATATAGGGAGAACAGAGGAATTACCTATACTGATAAAACATATACAGAACAAGTAGATAATGGGAAGATTTCAAGAAGTGAATTTTTAAGTCCAATGGGAAAACATTATGGTTATGGTATTTCACAATGGACTACAAGTGCAAGAAAAGCAGGATTGTATGATTTGTGCAAAAAAACAAAAGTATCTATTGGAGACATGGACATACAGATTATTTACACAATTGAAGAATTAAAAGAAAAATTCCCAACAATATACAAATATCTATGTACTGTAAAAGATGTAACACAGGCTTCAAATTATGTTTTACAACATTATGAACAGCCGAATAACTGGCAGACAATGAAAGAAGCAAGGGCAGATACAGCAAAACAAATCTATAACAAAATGAAGGAGGTAGGAACAAGTATGGGAAGTATTAATAATATTATTGCTAGAGAAAGAAATTATGCAAAAATCCCTTACAAGGAAACAAGTGTAAATAATCAGAAGTTTTCCACAATGGTAAACAATGCAGGGTTAAAAGGATGTCAAGGACAGCCGTGGTGTGCCACATATCAATTTGCATTGGAATTGGAAGAGTTTGGAAAAGCAGTTGCGTTGTCGCATTGGAACATGACAACAGGTAATTATTGTGGTTATAGTGTTTTTGAAACGGAAGCAAAATTTGCTAAAGCAGGAAAAACAGGAAAAATCCCGAAGGTTGGTGCGTTGGTAATTTTTAAGCAATCACATATGGGACGAGTGCTTTCTGTGAATGAAAAAAATAAAACATTCGAGTGTGGCGAAGGAAACACAAGTAATAGAGAGTTCAATCGTAATGGTGATTGTTGTGCGGTAAAAACTTATTCATGGACAGATGCAAAAATTAAATCATTCTGCTATATTAATTATGGACAGAGTAGCACAAGTACAGCAACAAAAACAGAAACTGATACTTCTACATGGTCTGGAAAAGGTACGGCACACTGTAGTGCGAATGGCATTAATATCAGAAAGACACCAGATAGCAGTATTAAAACAAATATTATTGGTCAGTTGAAAGCAGGAAATCAGTTCGAGTATAATGGCGAAACACAAAGTAACTTTGTTAAGATTCGTGTTATGTTCGGAGGAAAACAACAGATTTGTTGGATTCACAAAAATTATGTTGTGTATGAAACTGGAACAAAAGCAACAACAAATAGCACAACAAAGAAGAAAACATACACAGTAACAACAGATGCACATGCAAGAAAATATGCAGGAAAAGAGTATGCTACATTGGTGTCATATCCAACACTTAAAAAGGGAACAGTTGTTACTTATCTTGCAACGGTAAAAGCTAAAGACGGTGTGGACTGGTACAGAGTAGAAATTGACGGAAAGAAAGGTAAGAAGATTGGCTATGTTTCGTCAAAATGTTTAAAATAACAATTTGACAATAAAATATTGTTATGATATAATATGGGTAGTAGAAAT
>ERZ779895.2463-NODE-2463-length-16644-cov-2.368557_pt1 | contig 16644 bp, 13 predicted proteins | sample MGYA00511093_ERZ779895 | MGnify/ENA primary metagenome ERZ779895 (study PRJEB29588, sample SAMEA2142970) | human gut metagenome | biome: human gut; feature: human-associated habitat; material: faeces | place: Denmark | collected 2008/2010 ... | reverse complement strand
AAGCACTGCTTGAAGAATATTATGCCAAAAAAGATGAAAAGTTTCAGAAATTCGTGGAATGCTTTGCAACAGGAAAGTCAGATGAAAATCTGGGAAACCTGATACAGAAATTATATGAAATGGCTATGAGCAATCCTTTTCCGCAGGAATGGCTGTCCGGGTGTATGGATGATTACAGGATTGATTCCCTGGAAGAGTTAAGAGAGACTGAGTGGATGAGGATGCTCTGGGATGCAGTGAAGGATGAACTGCAGGAAGCGAAGCTTCTGGTGCAGGAGGCTCGAAGAATCTGCTCAGAGCCGGATGGTCCGTATCTGTATGATGAGGCACTGAGCAGTGATCTGCTTCTTATAAGAAGTCTGCAGGAACTGGCAGAGGAAAGAGATTATAATGGAACTGCAGAAATACTTATGAAACCCTCATTTGCCCGGCTGAGCACAAAGAAGGCTGCGGATGTAGATGAACAGAAGAAGCAGAGAGTGAAAGATCTTCGGGATGAGGAAAAGGGGATTCTGAAGGAACTGGGGCAGCGATATTTCCAGAGTGCAGAGAAAGAACTTCTGGAAGTGATCAGATATATCAGAGGCCCAATAGAGATGTTAGTTGAGTTGACGGCACGATTTAAAAAACAGTTCGGAGAGGCGAAGAGAGAAAAGAATATTCTGGATTTTACGGATATGGAACATTTTGCCCTGCAGATACTGATGACGAAAGAAGGGGAAGAAATCCATATGTCTCAGGCTGCGAGAGAGCTCTCCGCAAAGTATGATGAAGTCCTGGTGGATGAATATCAGGACAGTAACTTAGTGCAGGAGCTTCTGACAACAGCAGTATCCGGGTGGATCAACCAGAAGAAAAATATCTTCATGGTAGGAGATGTAAAGCAGAGTATCTATCGTTTCCGTCTGGCAAGGCCGGAGCTTTTCATGGAAAAATATAAAAGTTATTCCACAGAAGAAGCACAGGAGCAGAGAATTGACCTGCACAAAAATTTCCGGAGCAGGGAACAGGTTCTGGAGAGTGTAAACTTTATTTTCCGACAGATCATGGGGGAAGACCTGGGAGGGATTACCTATGACAAAGATGCAGCCCTTTATCCCGGAGCTTCTTTTCCGGAAGGAGAGTCAGAGGAATTTGTAAAGACAGAGGTTCTTCTGGTCGAGAGAGACGGAGAAGAACTGTCTGATGTACAGGACTATGAAGACGCAGGTGCATCGGGAAACCGCAGGGAAATGGAAAATCAGACCGGGCAGGAACTGGAGGCGCTGGCCATTGCACAGAGAATTAAAGAAATTGTGGGAAAAGAACAGATCGTAGATAAAGAGAAGAAGGAATACCGGTCTGTGGAATACGGGGATATTGTAATCCTGCTGCGCACTGCCTATGGATGGGCAGAAACATTCAGGGAAGTGCTGGCATCTCAGGGGATTCCCGTATATTGTACATCAAGAACCGGATATTTCTCTGCAACCGAGATTGTGACTGTATTGAATTATCTGAAGGTGTGTGACAATCCGCTGCAGGATATTCCGCTTATGGGAGTGCTTCGTTCACCGATCGTCGGATGCACTTCACAGGAACTGGCAGAGCTTAGAATACAGTATCCTGATGGTCTGCTCTATGAGAGTGTTTCGGCATATGCAGGAGAAAATGAAATCCCCGAAAAAGAACTGGATCCGGATAAGCTGAAATCTGAATTGTTAAACAGTAATCTGCGAACAGATGAAAAGAACTCTCTGAATATTAAATTAAAAGGATTTCTGAGTCTCCTTGAAAAGGTAAGAAATATGGCTACATATACGCCGGTCCACGAATTGATCCTTTATGTGCTGAAAGAAACCGGGTATGGAGATTATGCAAGGGCACTTCCGGGAGGGGAGCAGCGTTTTGCAAATCTTACCATGCTTGTGGAGAAAGCTATGGACTATGAGAAGACAAGCTACAGGGGTCTGTTTAACTTTGTTCGTTATATCGAACAGCTACAGGCATATCAGGTAGACTATGGAGAAGTCAATCTGACAGGAGCGGGCAATACCGCAGTGGAGATCATGACGATCCACAAGAGTAAGGGACTTGAATTTCCGGTAGTATTTGTGGCCGGTATGGGAAAACAGTTTAATTTTCAGGATATGAATGCAGGTCTTTTGCTTCATCCGGAACTGGGAATAGGGGCTGATGCTATCATACCGGAGAAACGGGTGATCGCATCTTCGCTGAATAAGCAGGTGATCAGAAGACAGCTTCTGAAAGAGAGTCTGGGAGAGGAACTGAGGGTACTTTACGTTGCCATGACAAGAGCAAAAGAGAAACTGATCCTTACAGGAACAGTCGGAAAGCTGGAAAAGCATATGCTGTCGCTGTCGCGTTTTCTGGATGAGGAAGAAGAACTGCTCCCACTGGGAACCAGAATGAAAGCAAAGAATTACTGGGCTTTTGTACTGCCTGCACTGGTGCGGCATCGGGCCATGAGTGAACTTCTGTGGGAATATGGAATCCTCATGAAGAAACAGCCGGGGATTTACGATGATATCTCTGAGTTTGTGATAAAAAAGATCACTGTCCGTCAGATGACAGAAAAAGCAGTTCTCATCCAGGCAGGAAACCAGATGCAGGAGGAATATCTGAAGAACTGGGATGAAAATAAAGTGTATGATGAGGCTGTGAAGGAAGAGATAGAGAAGAGATTTTCCTTTGTATATCCGTATAAATATCTGGAAGATATTCCGGTTAAAGTCAGTGTTTCGGATCTGAAAAAGAGAAGCTGGCATGATGAAAGTGAACTGGAAGAGAATATCAGTGTGTCTGCCGAAGAGCAGGAGGAAGAACAGGAAGCGCCGGTTCCTGCATTTATGGCAGAGAAGCAGGAAGAGTATAAGGGGGCTGCCAGAGGTACTGCTTACCACAGAGTAATGGAATGTCTGGATTATGCAGAAACAGATACAGAGGAACAGCTTCGGGCTCAGTTAAAGAGACTTCTGGAGAGCCAGAAAATGACAGAGCAGGAAGCGGAATGTATCCGGATCCGGGATATCAGGAGGTTTGTGGAGTCCGGACTGGGGCAGAGAATGAAGAAGGCTGCCATGAAAAAACATCTTTACAGAGAACAGCCTTTTGTGATCCAGAGAAATGCTTCTATGCTCGATGATGGTTGGAAGAACGAAACAGTGCTGGTGCAGGGAATTATAGATGCCTATTTTATGGAAGAGGAAGAGATTGTTCTTGTGGACTATAAAACGGATAGAGTGAAGAGAGGACAGGAACAGAAGCTGATCGATCTGTATCATGTGCAGCTTGAGGATTATGCCCGGGCATTGGAGCGGATGACAGGGAAAAGAGTGAAGGAAAAGATCATTTATTCGTTTACATTGCAGAAAGAGATATTGCTGTAAGCGGAATAAATATTATTATTGTGAATTCAAATATCCGGCAGGGATAAGCGCGTGTTATACGCGCCACCCTGCCGGATATTTGTTTTTCAGGATCTGGTTGACCAGTTTACCGAAGCCAATGGGATATCCATCTGCACAGAGGAGATGCCAGCCTTTTTTGTGAGTTGCTTCTTCGGGTTCGATATTTAAGGTTTCACCCTTTAAATATCTGGTGATCCTTTCGTCAGAAGCGGAGAGAGAGATGACTGCTTCTGCTTCATTTTTGCGGATCGCCAGTGCAAGTGGCTGAGACGGCTCGAAGCGGTTTTTCTTCAGGTCACCGAGATAGAGACCGTTTCTTAAGAAGGTGATGCCGCGGAAGTTGTGGGCAACCGGGGGAAGATAGTAGGCTTTATCACCGCGGATTTCCACACGTTCCCAGTCAAACGGCTGGCCGCAGAGAGTTTTCAGACCGATTTCGTTCAGAAATTCCTCAATCAGTGGAAATGCGTTTTTGTCCGGTTTTGTGTGAGGACGGGAGCTTTCCTTGATTGCCTGTCCTTTTTTATGGAAGAGCGCAAGGAAGTGTCCCTCTCCATTCATTTTGTGTGGGAAAATCCGGATGCATTTGATAAGTTCAGGATTTCCGTTTCCCCATTCAGGAACTCCATGGGAGAAGCCTTCATAATCTTCCATTTCTGCCAGTTCCATGTCAGGACGGTTTTCCAGAAGCCAGGAAACAGTTTGTTCGTCTTCTGCAGGCGCGAATGTGCATGTAGAGTAAAGCATCAGTCCGTCGGGACGGAGCATATCGGCTGCCTGGAGGATAAGCTCTTTCTGGATTTCGGAAAGCTCCATGGATTTTTCGGGAGTCCAGTCTTTGGCAAGTGCTTCTTCCTTACGGAACATTCCTTCTCCGGAGCATGGAGCATCCAGGATGATCTTGTCGAAGAATTCGGGGAATGCTTTGGTTAACTTTGCAGGTGTTTCGTTTGCTACGAAGACATTTGGGATGCCGAAGAGTTCCAGGTTGCGAAGGAGGGCTCTGGCGCGGGAAGTGCTGATATCGTTTGCTACCAGAAGTCCCTGTCCCTGAAGTGCTGCGCCTGCTGCAGTTGCCTTGCCGCCCGGGGCTGCGCAGAGGTCCAGGACTCTGTCACCCGGCTCGATGGGGATGCGGGAGGCGGGGGTCATGGCGCTGGGTTCCTGAAGGTAGTAGAGGCCGGCCTGGTAGTATGGGCATCTGGAAGGACGGATGTCTTCATCGTAGAAGTAGCCGTTTTTGATCCATGGGATCTGACGGGTTGGAAATGGAGACAGGTTTTCGAAGTCTTCGCAGGTGATCTTGGAGGTGTTTATGCGCAGGCCGTAGGTTCGGGGGGCGCTGAAGCTGGAGAGGAATGCGGGGTATTCGTTGCCGAGCATTTCTTTCATTCGGGTGAGGAATGCGGGGTGGAGGTGTGTTGTATTTTCGTTCATAATGGGTTGGGTTCCTTTGCTGTAGTTTTGATTGGTGGGTGGGGGACGCGCAGGAAAATATATCTGTCTGAGTGCGGTTTCGGCATCTAAGATCTTCTAAGTCGGTAAAAATCTGCTAAAAGCATGGAGAAAAATGCAAAACTCGCTCCGCTGCAGGCTTCGCTCAGACAGGTTGCGATTTTTCTCCATAACGCAGATTTCTACCGGCTAAGAAGATCTAAGATGCCTGCAAATGCACTCAGACAGATATATTTTCCTGCGCTGTTTACTGAAAATAACTGTAGTATAACGTGAGGTTTATGGAATATTAAGTTTATGAAATACTATAGCAATTTAATAAAATAATGCAATCAAGACAGTTCAGCAGGACTTCATTCTATGATGGACTGGATTGTTTGCAGTAATTTATGAAATAAGAAATTGATATATGGCAATGCTTTTAAATGCATTATTTATGAGGATCGCTATAGTGAACCGGAAGACGTTAAGGAGGTATTTTCGGTAAAGGTATCAAAATGATTATAAAGTATAAATGATTTTTGCTAAATAGTATTGACAAAATCATATTATACATCATATAATATCGTTAACAAAACAATATTGATGTTCTGTATAGTATGTGAACAGGATGGAATAAATGTATCAGATGTGAAATGGCGTTTACCTTTGGTATAGTCTGGAGCATTTTTCAGACACGCTCTAAGGCTGGATTGCAGAGATGATGCTGTCTGTACAGAACATAATTGAAACGAGGGAGTGAGCATATGGTTTTTAATACGGGTGCTGCGCTTCTGGATGCGGTTGTTCTGGCGGTTGTTTCTAAGGAGAAGGAAGGGACTTACGGGTATAAGATCACGCAGGATGTGCGTGGAGTTCTGGATGTTTCGGAGTCTACTTTGTATCCGGTGCTCAGGAGGCTGCAGAAGGATGATTGTCTGGAGGTTTACGATATGGCGTATGCAGGACGTAACCGGCGTTATTATAAGCTGACGGACAGAGGTGCTGCGCAGCTGGAGTTTTATAAAGCTGAATGGAAAATTTATGCATCCAAGATAAGCGGGATGTTTGAGGGAGGAATAGGATGATGGACAGGGCGCAGTTTATGCAGGAGCTGGAGAAGCTGCTTGCTGATATTTCCGAGACAGAGAGGCAGGATGCCCTTGATTTTTATAATAGTTATTTCGATGATGCAGGAGCTGAGAATGAAGCTTCGGTGCTCAGGGAACTTGGAAGTCCAGAGAAGGTTGCAGCGATTATCAAGGCGGATCTGAAAGGTTCGGCAGGAGGCTATGAGTATGGAGAATATACGGAGCATGGCTATGAGGATGCCCGGACTAAAGAGAGAGGACAGATGCCTGAGAAATATGGAGAAGAGTCGGGAACAGGGAAGCGTTTTTTCAGAAAGGGGAATCAGGCGGTGCTGATCCTTGCGGTGATCCTGCTGGTTTTTATTTCTCCTTTTGTTAAGGGGGCTGTTGGTGGGATTCTGACATTTGCAGTTGGAATCTTACTGCTTCCGTTCTGGCTGATCGTTGGATTGGGCATAGGTGCTATGGCTTTACTGGTTGGCGGAATTGCAGCTGTTGTGGCTGGAGCAGGGCTTTTGACTGTAATGATCGGAACCGGGATCATGACAATAGGAATTGGATGTCTTATGATTGCTCTGGCAATCCTTATGGTATTGGGGCTGATCAGTGTCGCAGTACGTATTGTGCCGAAGTGGTTTCGGAAGATTACCGACTTTTTTAACAGGGTACTTTACAGAAAGAGAAAGGAGGCGGTTAAATGAAGAAGTTTACAAAAGGAATGTTGATCGCAGCGGGGATTTTTGGTGCTGTGGGAATCGGGCTGACAACTGCCGGTGGTGTTATGGGAGCCAGTATGTCGGAACTGACAGGGGTGAAAAGCCTGAAAAGGGTGCTTCTGGTGGCAGACGGGGATTATGATTATGATGACAGCGATGACTATGACAGCGATGATTATGACGACAGCGACGACTGTGACGACAGTGAGGATTATGCCCGCGCTGTTGATGAGAATGAGGAAGATGGCACTGTATATCAGCTGAAGTATCAGCCCGCAAAGCTGGATATAGAGCTGAAGTACGATGATCTGATCCTGGAAGAGGGTGACAGTTTCTGTGTCAGAGTTTATGATGACAGTGGGAAGAATGTGACAGTGAAGGAGAGTTCGGATACTCTTAAGGTCAGAAGCACGAAAAAGCTGTCTAAAACCAGTAAGGTGCATATTTCCTATCCGGAAGATGTTAAGCTTCAGGAGCTGGAGATTGAGATGGGTGCAGGTACTGTTTATCTGAACAGAGATATTGAGACAGAGAAGCTGAGTGTGGAGATGGGAGCCGGGGAATTTGAAAGTAAGAATCCGGTGACTGCAAGGGAGGCAGATCTGGAAATCGGAACCGGAAGTATGACATTTGCAGATCTGAGCGCCAGGAAGACAGATGGAGAATGTGGTCTGGGTGAACTGGATCTGACACTGACCGGTACGCAGGAGGATTATAATTATGATCTGGAATGTGGAGTGGGAAATCTGGATGTAGGTTCTGATTCTTACAGCGGACTTGGACGGGAGAAAAGCATTTCCAATAAAGGCGCAGACAGGAAACTGAATCTGGAGTGCGGTATGGGAAATATATCAGTAGATTTCTCCGGGAAAGAGCACAGAGATTTGCAGATATCCTGAAGAGCATATACTCTGACGTGCAGAAATAAAAGTGGTATTTAACCGAATCAGGAAGTTATTCGGTGTAGAGTAAGTAGCGAAGCGGATGATTTTATCTGCTTGACTAATCTGGGTTTAAGGAGGAAATGGACATGGGTGACAAACGTTTATACAAATCATCAGAAAACAGTATGCTTTGCGGTGTATGTGGAGGAATCGCAGAATATTTTGATATTGACCCTACGCTGGTGCGTCTGGCATGGGTGATCCTTACCTGCTTTGGCGGTGCGGGAATCTGGGCATATATCATTGCGGCAATTATTATTCCGAAAAGATAACAGAATCCAATCTGTAATAGACAGAAGTTTAACCGAATCAGGCAGGCAGCGAAGCGGATTGCGAATATCCGTTTGAATGAAATACAGTATAAAAATTAAGAAAACAGCCCATACTCCAAAGAAAAGGAGTGTGGGCTGTTTTGGATAAAGAGAAGGAAATAAAAGCTTATCTTGATGGAGAATTATTGCCGGAGGTCAGAATGAAGTATGAAATTGCAGAGGAAATGGGACTGCTGGACAGGGTATTGAGTGATGGATGGAAAAGTCTGTCTGCGAAAGAGACCGGAAGGATTGGAGGGTTGATGACGAAACGAAAAAAAGAGAAACTGAAAAAATAAATGAATGATATGGGATAAACATATAACGGAATAAACTTGTTCTCCGGGCGATGATGCTGTAAAATTAGAGTAAGTAGCGAAGTGGATAATTTTATCTGCTATAAATATGGGAGGACAATAAAATGAAGTTAGGTATTCTGGGAGCAGGAGGCATTGCCTCTACTATGGCGAAAACAGTGGCAGAAATGAAAGGTGTGGAGGTGTATGCGGTTGCTGCCCGTGATCTGGAACGTGCCCGGGTATTTGCACAGAAATATGAAGTAAAAAAAGCATATGGATCCTATGAGGAAATGCTGGCAGATGATGAGGTTGAACTGGTTTATATCGCAACCCCTCATTCACACCATTATCTGCATGCAAAGATGTGTCTGGAAGCGGGAAAACATGTACTTTGCGAAAAGGCATTTACTGTAAATGCAGAGCAGGCACAGAAATTATTTGATCTTGCAAAAGAGAAAAAGCTTCTGATCACAGAAGCAATCTGGACAAGATATATGCCGTCCAGAAAGATGATCAACGATATTATTGAAAGCGGCGTGATCGGCGAAGTTACGGCAGTTACGGCGAATCTCAGCTATACAGTAAGTCATGTGGAACGTATCCGTAAACCGGAGCTTGCAGGAGGTGCTCTTCTGGATGTAGGCGTATATCCAATCAATTTTGCTTCCATGGTGCTTGGCGATAAGGTAAAGGATGTAAAGGCTACTGCAATCTTTCAGAATGGAGTGGATATTCTGGACAGCATTGCCATGGTGTTTGAGGGAGACTGCATGGCAACCCTTCAGTGTGGAGCAAGGGAAATCTCAGACAGAATGGGAAGTATTTTCGGAACCAGAGGATATATGCAGGTGCAGAATATCAATAATCCGGAAAAGATTACAGTGTTTGATACCGAACATAAAGAAGTGGCTTCTTATGTTGTGCCGGAACAAATCTCAGGATATGAATATGAGGTAGAATCTTGCATGAAAGCAATCCAGGAAGGAAAACTGGAGTGTCCGGAAATGCCTCATGCAGAGACAATAAGGATTATGAAAATCATGGACGATATCCGTAAATCCTGGAATTATGAGATTCCCTGTATCGAATAAAAAGTGTGGAATAATCTTATAAAAAAAGACCAGTAATGTTTTTGATATATACCCGAAACGTTACTGGTTTTTCTTTTCTGCTATAATGGAAATGTAACAAAAAATCTATTGTGTCTTGATTTTACCAGATAAATTTATAAAGAGGATTTTATCATTATCTGTCGTGTATCATTGCTTGTTCGTGGGGTAAAAATCATTTATAGCTTTTTTGAATAAACCACCTGCTTTTATTGTATTTTTGAATTTTTGATTATTAATGGGAAAGGGTATAATAGAAGTTACAGTAAACAGAATGGATAAAAATACCAAAAAAGTAGGTGAGAAAAGTTGTATTATGTTGGAATTGATATTGGTTCGACGGCTTCGGAGATTGCTTCAAGGCTTCTGGATGAGGGGATTGATGTAATGAGTGAAGGGGTTCGTGTAGCTGCTACAGGATATGGGCGCGTAGCTGTGGATTATGCAGATTTTGTGATTACGGAGATTACCTGTCATGGAAGAGGTGGCAGAGAACTGGCGGGAAATGAATGTGCAATTATTGATGTGGGTGGTCAGGATACGAAAGTAATCCTGGTAGATCAGGGAATGATCCAGGATTTTCTTATGAATGATAAATGTTCTGCCGGAACCGGGAAGTTTCTGGAGATTATGGCGAATCGACTGGGAGTTACCATTGCGGAACTGTTTGACCTGGCAGAACAGATGAAATCAGAAACTGAAAAATGGAAAAAATATAAATTAATTGTAGAAATCAAAAAGACATAACGACTGACGAAGGAATGAATAGGATTCTTAAAGGAATTAAATTGATAAGATATGGAATATTTTTTGGAAGAAACAGATTAATTTAAATTTGCATTTTGGTTCGGGGTCATTAGAATACTTTTAATACCAGAAATACAGGATCTTTTATAGTTAGTGATATATTATGATAATAGCTGAATATTATTGATTGGAGGAGATTCTATGAAGTCAAAGAAAGTAAAGAAAATATTGTTGATTGCTTTAACGTGTGCAGCAGTTTCTACATCTGTCTCAGCAGAAGCTGCTATGAAATCGCAGATAACCGTTGAAAGTAAAAATAAGTATGAACAGTTGAAAATTTCAGAGAGCCGTGTGTATGGAGAATACCCAACTGGAGATTATAAGAAGATAATGCTTCTTCCTTCGGTTTCTAAAGTAGAAAAATTTTGTTTTGAAGATAATTTGAATATAGAAGAAGTAGAGTGGATAGCTTCAGTAGATACTGTTCCAGTTTTTGCCTTTAGCACATGTCCAAAGCTTAAAAGGGTAATACTTTCTGATAATGTGAAAAAAATTGGACAAAGTGCATTTATATACTGCGGTGAACTGACGAGTGTTAAACTTCCCCAAAATCTTCAAAGTATAGATTTTTTTGCATTTGCTGACTGTCGAAAACTGAAAACGTTATATATACCTGAAACAGTTACTGAGATAGGTGCTGAGGCGTTCATAAATTGTGATTCTCTAACAGTTCATGGAAAGAAAAATTCATATGCATACTATTACTGTAAGATGAATGGTATTCCTTTTGTAAGTGAGGGAACTGCTTCAAAACCAGAAACAAATCGTCCGTATATAAAATCTGTTGATTCAGATATAGTAAACAAACAAATCTATGTTACAATTGATTTGAGCGGAAAAGTAAAGAATGCAGATGGATATCAAGTTTATCGAGCAACAAAGAAAAACGGAAAATATAAGCTTGTTAAGGTAGTAAAAGGTAATAAAAAAGTAAGTTATACAAATACAAAGTTAAAGAAAAATAAAAAATATTACTACAAAGTCCGTTCTTATACTGTTCAAAATGGTAAAAAAAGTTATAGCAGGTGGTCTAATGAAATGCGTATGCCTCCTGTTAAACTAAATAAAGATAATATAAAATTAATAAAAATTACCGGGAAAAAGAAAACAGTAACCGCACAGTTTGGAAATTTAAAATACAGTGATGGGTTTGATTGCGTACTTAAGAATGCAGATTCAGGAGAAAATATTGTATTAAAAAATCAAAAGAAAAATACAGTTACTTTTAAAAATATAAAACCGGGAGTTTACTATTTGAAAGCGCATGCATATACGTTGTTGAATGGTATTAAACAGTTTGGCGTATGGTCAGATAATAAAAAAGTTGTTGTTAAATAGAAAATTGGAATTATAAAAAGCAGGCGAAAAACTGCCTGCTTTTTATAATGGAAATTTATGCTGTTATTGATGTAGCGAAATCAAGCTGTAATAAATTCAAGCGTATTATACTGAAAGAAGCCGTCAGTGGATGCTAAACCACTGGTGTGGGTAGCATCTTTGACATTGGCATTGCACACAGCGATTAATTTATTATTTTGATCCAGAGCCACTGATTCCAGTTCAAAACTGTTATATGTGCGGCCCTGAGCATCTTTAGCAGGAATATCTGTAACAAATCCAAAATCTGGGTATAAAAGTTTGCTATCATCAAGTTTTTTCAGATTATAATGAAGCAAAGTGTTTTTTGTTGTGATTTTAGTCGTTACTCCACTTACATTATGTGGATTACTGGTTCCGACAAAAAGCCCTAATTTATTGTGATAAAAAATATCCTGAGATGTAGGCTGACCGGCATTTATCAGTGTGCAAAGATAAGTGGCTTTTACATTTTTTTCATTTTCAAATGCACATTTATAGAGTTTTAATGTTCCGTCAACAACGGACAATAATAAAGCTGTATTTGCCTCATAAAAATAATTAATTGCTTTAAGAGCAAATGATTTATCGTTATCGTTGGGAGTTACTGTATATGTTATTTCCTCATCCTCTTTGTTACTGCTGATAGCAACCACTTTGTTATTTCCTGCGACAACAAAGAATTTTCCGTTAAAACAGCTCATACCGTTGGCATGACCTAATAAACCGTCAGTGAATGTTTTAAAGTGAGATACACCTGCGCTTGTATTCATATAATTTTTACAGTAGCCAAGAACAGCGACTTTATCTTGACTTTGTTTTATAAAATATGGAGTATTGTTTCCGTTAAAGGATACACATCCCAGATTGGTTGTTTCATAGTTGGGATCTACTTTGGTAGGCACACGGGCTCCTGCTCTAAAACCGCATGCAAAAGTATAGGTTTTACCGGAGTAGGTAATGCCTTCCAGTACAGAGAATTTATCTTCTGCGGTTCCATCGGATGTTATAACATTGGATGCAAGCACAAGGTGATTGGCTTTCATACAGATTGATTCAAGGTTGTACTGTTTATATTCACCTGTTTTATTTACATTGATGACCGCACATGGAGTGTATTTTTTACCTTTATCATCAGTAAGATGATAATCAACTACCAGAATACGGTTCTGAAGTGTTGAAAAAGTGTTATTTGTCAGGATAAATAATCCAAATGAAGTGTGATAGTAGATATCCTGGAGCTGTGTGGTATAACCAAAGCCTGAGTTAGTAACTGTGAATGTACTTGCTGCTTTAGCAGCCTTCCAGTCTACAACACTGAAGGTTAATGTCCCAGCATTGCTCTTGTCAGCGTAATGCATAATGATAAATTTCTCGTTAGTTCCGTCAGCTGCAGTGATACCTAATGCGCCTTTTGGACAAATTTCATTGATACTGTACGTACCGAGCTGATTGCCTTTGGTATCCAGTTTTACGATGGTTGTAGAACCGCCGTAACCTTTATGGTCTTCTGCAAGCATATACAGATAATTTCCAATTTTGGTAAGTCCCAGAGCGAACCAGTTCAGATCTTTTTTTACGGCAGTTGCTTTTGTTGCCATGTAGTCAGTCGTTTTGAGTAATGTAGTTTTAAGACCGGTTGTCTTTACGCAATACATATCTGACCCCACAATTGCAATTCCCGCTACGTTTGTTGCACCTTCATCGGGAATTAGTGCATGGTCTACGGGTGTAGCTGAAATGGTTAAAGTTGTTCCATTGAATGTTCCTGGCATAATTTTTTTGCCTCCTTTAAATTTTTGGAATTTGCAAATTCACTTTGTAAAGAGACGTTTTTTCATGATTTGTAAACCGGAAATAAAAAATAAATACAGACAGGAATTATTGTTTCAGAATGATAAAAGATATAGTACTTTATAAACGGGTAAATTTGTTTGTGAAAGAAATTAAGTTAATCGATTATTTCTTTATAATGCAGGAACGGATACACTTCATCTGTCTGATTTTCCGCAGAGCAGGTATTTTGATTTTTCCTATTCACCGATTTTCGATACGAATACAGATGAAGAAATGCAGACTGGAAGTTGTGCTGCTGTGGATATTGTTGATAAGAAGAATCTTCCTGCCGGAAACTATGAGGAACAGGATTCTTTTATTGTAGGAGACCGGATTTATCAGGGACTGGCAGATGCTGTTGAGCCTGTGACTGGAATTACCAATGGTGCAGAAAAAACAGCTCAAAGTTTTCTGGTCAACGGATCTCTGGAACTGAATGAGGATGAAAATAATGAAGGACTGGACACTGCCGTACAGATAATGGTACAGGTGGATGCTTATCAGACATTAAACAGACCAGTTATTGATACGCGGTGGACCAGAGGGATCACAAATTATGCAATGATTATTTCCTGAGGATCTGCAGATTAAAAAAGACAGGCTAAATGCTGCAGACTCTTTGTTTTATGGGGAACAAGATGGAAGAATAAGATTCATGTCTATCAAAATACATTTAATGCCATAATTACAAAAATTCCTCCATCTTGTGATATATTAACATTAACGGTTAAATATCACGGAATGGAGGAATTTTTATGAATAGAAAAGAGTTCTTAGCGGTTGTTATTTCAGCAGCACTTGGTTTATCCGGTGCTCCGGTTTATGCATCAGAATCTGCAGCATTTTCTGATGGGGAAGTACAGGAATATGGAGCAGAAGAAGAGAAACAGGAATTCCAGACAGATAGTCAGGATCCTGAAACTGATACATTTCAGGATGAAGTGGAATCAGATGCAGATACAGACGGATTTGTGGATGAAGCAACAGGAGTATCCTCAGGGGAAGCGGATGCGAATGGATTTACATATCAATATCTTAAAGAATCTGATACATACCGCCTGACAAAGGGAACAGATACAGAGAATGTCATAATACCTTATGAGTATAATGGAAAAGTAGTCTCAGAGGTTGGAGAGAGAGCTTTTTACGGATGTATAAACATAAAGACTGTGAAAGCAGAAGAGGGAGCTGACAGAAGGAAAAATCGTATCCGCATTGATAAATCTGCTTTTGAGAACTGTGAAAATCTCAGAAAAGTTTCTTTTGATCAGGGAGCGAAGCTAGAAAGCAGGGCATTTTATAATTGTCCGAAGCTGTGGGAGTATACAGGGGTTTCCTACTATGATTCTTTTGATACAGAAATAGAACAGGATTCTTTTGACGCGGATACAAAGGTAATATTCAGAGCAGGAGATAATGGAATTCCGGAGACTGTTAAGGCTTTTGCAGACAAGAACAGGGTATTTATGGAAATTACGGATAATGATAATTATGTTCTGACAGATAAAGATGGTACTTCTTATTATGATGACTGGAGTGAAGGAGATTCCAGAACATTCTGCGTAGATTGTGATGATACAATGGCATCGGTAAGAGTGTGGTCTGCTGTGGAAGTGATTGGACGGAAAGCTTTTTATGGATGCTCAAATGTAAAAAAAGTGCTCATTGAGAGGAAAACTTCAACGATTGAGTCAAAAGCTTTTGCAAAGTGCAAAAATATGAGTATTATTATGCCTTCCGGTATAACAGCAATCAGTGACGATGCTTTTGATGGTGCTTCTGGCATTACTATTTACGCGGATAAGGGCTCTTATGCGGAAAAATATGCAAAGAAACATAATCTGACCTGTAAGACAATACCAGCACCGACAGCAGTACCGGTACCGAAACTGAAAGTATCTTATGATGCAAAAAATGGTAATGCTACATTAAACTGGACTCCGGTAGAATATACTTTTCAATATTATATTTACAGATATGATACAGCCACAAAAAAATATAAATGTGTAAGCAAAGTTGACCAGAATACTACGTCATATAAGCCTGAGAGCTCTGCAGGGAGAACAGTGAAATACAAAGTCCGGGTGAGAACATTAGCCGGAATATATACAGACCAGTACAGTAAGAAGAGTAATACAGTGACTGTCCAGGGACGACCGGGGAATGTAAGTGATGTTTCTAAAAAGAAGAAGGGGAAAAACCTTACGTTTAAGTGGACAAAGGCAAAAGGCGCACAGGGATATATTCTGTACAGATATGATGAAAATGCCCGGAAGTACAGAAAAATTAAAACTATAAAAAATGGAAATGTTACATCTTATACAGATAAAACCGGAAAACTAAATAAGAATGAAAATTATTATGTGAGAGCATACTGTACAACTAAAGATGGTACCAGATTATATGGATGGTACTGGGCGTAATAATTTCAGTCCCAAGAGCTGAAAAGCTGTTTCTGTTGGTACTCTCAATACTGGCTTTGGAGTCGGCTCATTCCATACGTTTTTTTACCGACACTTTTTATCCGGTATTACGAAAAAGTCGCTGAATGCCTTTTATTATGCGTGTTCCTATGCCAAAGTTGATTGTTCAGGCTTTATGAATGTAACAGCTAAAATAGCCCTGCATCTGATTCCTGAATCTCTAAAGTCACAACCAGTATTTATTCGTTTCGCTGGTATTGAAATCAGCTACTATGAACAGAAAACTTTCTGGTCGCTATGCAGCTACATGGTACGGAGCTGCAAGGGCATTGAGATGATGATTAATCTTATTAACATCACTTACTGTGGTATGAAACTATTGTCATATCAGGATGAAAAATTTTCTGATTATCGTGATAAAAGCGTGCAGGATTTCCGTTTTGCATTAAGCGAGTGTATCCGCCAGCAGGTATTTTTTGCTACTTTCGTGAAAAACATCGAAACCCGAATAAAATCATCCTCAGTAATAAATGCCTTAAAACGGGCGATTGTTAAGCAGGAGCATTATTTTATAAAGTTGTTTGTTTGTCCTCCTTTAAATGAACTTATTTTGAATTGATGTTTACCAGTTACACTAAATAAAGAGTAGAAAAAACAGAGATTGTAAACCAGAATAAAAATGAATCTATGAAAAGCAGGAAAGCTTTATCCAAAGAGAGATAAGATTTTTCTGCTTTTTTATATCGCGGGAATATTAGAAAGTAAATTTTTTCTGGTATAAAATTTTTCCGGACAGGAGTACTGGATAAATATCTGAATCAGGGACATTTGATGAGCTTTAAAACTATTTTACAGAAAATGGAAAGAAATATGGTATAGTAAAAATGAAATGTAATATTATTATATTT
>ERZ779895.2461-NODE-2461-length-16649-cov-4.786188_pt1 | contig 16649 bp, 14 predicted proteins | sample MGYA00511093_ERZ779895 | MGnify/ENA primary metagenome ERZ779895 (study PRJEB29588, sample SAMEA2142970) | human gut metagenome | biome: human gut; feature: human-associated habitat; material: faeces | place: Denmark | collected 2008/2010 ... | reverse complement strand
GCAAAGGAATTGCAAAAATTCTTTCCGGTTTACTGGTATTCGGAATGGTGGCAGGACTTGTTCCTGCAGCACCGGACCAAACAGTGCATGCGAAGGCTGCGGATGTAAGCAAGCCGGGTGTGACAGTATATGCGACAAAAGAGCAGTTAATGACAGCGTTTACGCCGGATGCAAGTGGAACGAATGCAAATGTTGGAAAACTTTTATTTGGTATAAATGCGTCTGATACAGCACAGAGCTGGTATATCTTAGGAAAAGACAAGGGCGTACAGGGAGATAATACTATTATTTTTGCAGCTAGCCCGATAGCAACAGGCAAATTTAATAATGAACAAAAAAATAAAGCGTACATGAAAGATTATGGAACGTATACAGACGGTGATTCTGCAGAGGAATGTGCTGCCAACCATTATGGAGCGAGCAATTTAAGAGTTACTTTGCAGGGAATGGCGAGTAATAAAGACTATTTTTCAGATGCAGAGCAGACACTCATGCAGGCAACAACTGTTACTACAACAGATACAAAGGCTAAGAAAGATTATACCACTACAGATAAATTATATGCGCTTGAAGGTGTTCGTGATGCTATCATACTAAAAGCGGGAAGTGACAACAGCGTGCAGCTACAAAGAAGTGTATATTGGAGTGAAGATGAATTCTGGCTGCGTTCTCCGTATGAATCTTCTTATTTGGGTTCGTATGATTATGCGGCAAATTGTACATCAACGGAGGAGCAGAAGGTTAAGGATAAGTATGTTGATGAGACAAAAGCAATCAGACCAGCCACCAATCTGAACTTGTCAAATGTCCTTTTTGCATCGGCAGTCAGTGTTAAGTCCGGAAAGATAGAAGAAGCAATGACGCTTCGTTTGGATGGCAAAAATAAGGGAATAGGTACTGCAACATATAATGTTTTAAAAAAAGAAATCAAGGTCAACAGAGGAGATACGGCGGATACGGTAAATCTTATCGTTCAATATAAATCGGGTGGTCAAGAAACGCTTTATGGTTGTCCGATTGAAAGAAGCCAAGATGTGAAGTTGCCTTACGAAGATGTTGACTTATCTAAATGCAAAATCTGGCTTGAGACGACAGATTTAGATGGATTGATTTATGCTGTTGAAGCGACAGAAGAAAATGGCGGAACACCGGCTGAGGAACATACCGGTTCACATTTAATTGATTTGCCGCAGGGAGCAACATGGACAGGCATAAATTCGTTAGATAACGATTTAAGCGCAGGTTATTACTATTTGACGGATAACGTTAATTTGACAGAGACTTGGACACCACAGGATGGTGTAGTACTCTGTCTGAACGGTAAGACAATTACAATGAATGCTGATGATAAGGCAGTGATTGAGGTAGACAGTAATAATAGCTTTACACTATGTGATTGTAAGGGCGAGGGTAAGGTCACACATGGTACTAAGCCGGATGGCACGAATAAATACAGTGGCAGTGGTGTAAACGTAAAAGGTACCTTTACTATGTATGGCGGCAGTATAAGTGGCAACACAGCAGATCAGGGCGGTGGCGTGTATAATAGAGGAACATTTAACATGAACGGTGGCACAATCACTTCGAATATCGCTATAAACGGTGGAGGAGTATATATTAACAAAGGAACATTCAACATGTACGGAGGCACAATAACCGGTAATAAAGCAGAACAAACGAATGGAACTGCGTATGGTGGAGGAGTATATATTAACAAAGGAACATTTACTATGTCCGGAGGAGAAATTACTAAAAATACTGCTACTGTTGGTGGCGGAGGTGTCTTGAATGACAGCGGCCAATTCACTATGTCTGCTGGAACAACGATTAGTGAGAATAAAGCATATGGTGGTGGAGGTGTCTTGAATGACAAGGGCACATTCACTATGTCCGGAGGCACAATATCCCGCAATGAATTAGTTGGTCCGGATTCAAATTTGTCAGGTGGAGGAGTATTTAGTCAGGGCGGTACATTCACTATGTCCGGAGGTACAATAACCGGTAATAAAGCAAAAGAGTATGGCGGAGGAGTATTTATTAACACCGGCACATTCACTATGTCCGGAGGTGAAATAACCAGTAATAGCTCAGAATCGTATGGTGGAGGAGTATGTTATTCATCGTCACAACTTTTTAAAATGAGTGGTACGGTAAATATTACTGAAAATAAAGTTGGAACAACACCTAATAATCTGTATCTTTGGAATGGTCAACAGGTGTCTGCAAGTGGACTGACAAGCGGAGCTGAGATAGGCGTGACTACACAGATTGCACCAACAAACGATTCTTCGGTTACGATTACAAGTGATTCCGTAAGTGTAAACGGTTTTTCTTCTGATAATAGTGATTACGAAACAGCTATTGATGAAAATTGCAAAGTTGTATTGAAAAAAAAGGCAGCTGTTGAAGCACCGACAATCACAAAACAGCCACAGCCTGTATCTGTGAAAGTCGGAGAAACGGCAACGTTTACTGTAGAGGCAGCAGGTGAGGGTTTGAGTTATCAGTGGATGGTTGACAAAAATGATAATCGAGGATTTGTTGATATTGCTGGAGCAACTAGTGAAAGTTACACGTTAAATGCAATTAGTAAAGAATATAATGGATATCGATATCAGTGTATGGTAAGCATTCCAAGCGGTCATACCGGTCATACCATTTCAGATTGCGTTACATTGACTGTGACAGAAGATGTAGCACCAACACCGAATCCGGAACCAAATCCAGAACCAAAACCAGAGCCAACACCAACCCCGGCTCCAAATCCGACACCGGAAGCAACAACCCCGACACCGGATCCGGCACCGGCGACATCAACACCGGCTGCATCAACCACAACGGCACCGGCATCTTCGGCAGCTGCAGCACCGGCTCAGGTAACGTATGATATTTTGGATGGAGCGGGTAGTTCATGGACACAGAATACAGATGGAAGCCTTGCAATCAGAGGAAGCGGTGAGATTTCAAAATTCCGTGAGGTCAAGGTGGACGGAGTTACAGTTGATCCGGTCAACTATACGGTCACAGAAGGATCTACCATCATTACCTTCAAACCGGAATACCTTAAGAGTCTGTCAGCAGGAAATCATTCCTTTGAACTTGTCTGGACAGATGGAACAGCGGCAACAAACTTTACGGTAGCCGAAAACGCTGACCAGAGTGCAAAATCTCCAAAGACAGGCGAGGATTTCAGCACGGCACTTTGTACAGCACTTCTGATGGTTTCATGCGCAGGACTTGCAGGAATTTTTGCGAAAAGAAAAAGAAACCATGCAAGATAAGGCATTGCACAAATAATTTTTTAAAATGAAAAATAAGCTGATTACAGAGATAAAAGTGGGCAGGAAATTTACAAAAAAATTCTATTTTTATCAAAAAAATGAATAATAGAAAGAGGAGATTCAAATGAAGAAAAAGTTATTAACAGCATTACTTGTTGGAGCAATGGCTCTTAATATTACAGCATGTGGTGGTTCATCAGATGCAGCTGCACCAGCTGACAATGACCAGCAGACAACTACAACAGACACAGCATCTGATGATGCAGCAGATACAGAAGAGGATGCAGTGGATGTGGAAGATGCAGCAGAAGAAGCAGCAGACACAACAGAGGAAGAAGGATTTTCCCTTCTTGATGTAACAGCAGATCTTGTTGATGCAGCATTATATGCAGTGGATGATGATAATACAGAGTATGTGATCACACTCTTTAGAGATCCGGATGGATCTAGCTATGTTTCATTAATGATCGTTCCACAGGATGGACAGGGAGATGTCCTTTGTGGAGCATATGATGATTCTAATGTAACAAATGTTACAGATGAAGATAACATTGACTGGACTGAGATCAGCACAACAGATGTTTATACAGGTGATGATTTCTCAGCAGTATTTGTAGAAGCAGATGACGGTTCCGTTGCAATTGCAAATTCAGATTTTTCCCTTGTTATGGAAGGTCAGTATCTGACAGCTGATGAAGCAATCGATTATATGGGAGCAGCAGCTAACTACATCAATTAGTTTTTTTGAGATATGTGGAGTAATGGAAGAACGGTTGCTTCGCATATCCCTACATAATGTTATTCAAAAATCCTGCACACTTTTATCTCTGTAATCAGCACACATTTATTTATAAGCTGTAAAATTCGCATTGAGTTTTACAGCTTTTTGCGTAAAAAAGTTGCTTGATTGGAAGAATTCTCCCTACCGCAAGCCTTTAATCTTGAAGGGGGCATGCGTTAAAATAGGAGTAAATCAAGAGAAACCTTATAAATAAAGGGTTTTGAATGATTTAAGTCCTATTTTTTTATCCAGTGTGTCGTAAAACCCCTTGCTTTAGTTATGGGGATATAAGACACTTCCATCGAATTTACGCAAGTAATTGAAGATGGAACAAAATATCCTTGTATTAGATTTAAAAAATGGCATATAATACATATATGAATATTACATATAAATCCAATAACAATGTAGTCTATTCTCGTAAATACCATGTTGTTTGGTGTCCTAAGTATAGACGCAAAATCTTAACAAATGGAATAGATACCAGATTAAAGGAACTTCTCCTTGAATATGCTGCAAATATTTCTGTAGACATCATGGAAATGGAAATCATGCCGGATCATGTACACATATTCATGGAAGTAGACCCTCAGTTTGGTATTCACAAAGCAGTTAAATCATTAAAAGGATATACTTCCAAAGTTTTGAGAAGTGAATATCCGTCATTGAAAACAAGAATGCCATCACTGTGGACAAACAGCTATTTTGTATCAACTGTTGGTGGTGCTCCGCTTGATGTAATCAAGCAATATATCGAAAATCAGAAAACATCGCAAAGACAAAAGGATAAATTAGGATAATGCAAAAAGGTGTTAAATTTAGAATCTATCCGAATAAGGAACAGCAAACTATCATCAATCAGACTTTAGGGTGTTGCAGACTAATCTACAACAAAGGTCTTGCCATGCACAATGAAGCGTATCAGAATGGTAATAAAATTGGATATTCACAGACTTCTGCAATGCTGACAGACTTAAAGAAAAGTGATGATTTTGCATTTCTTAAAGCGGTAGATTCTATTGCTTTACAACAGTCCTTGCGTGACCTTGACAGAGGTTTTGTAAACTTCTTTCAGAAACGTGCATCCCATCCGACATTTAAAAGTAAACATAATCACCACCAGTCCTACAGAACAATCAATCAGGGTGATAACATCCGCATTGTGGGAAAATATATAAAACTTCCCAAGTTAGGATTTGTGAAAATCCGTCAAACTATGGGAGTGGAGAAAATCAATAACGTAACCATTGAGCATACACCGACGAATAAATATTTTGCTGTTCTGAATGTAAAATTTGAACCACAGCCAATGAGTAATAAAGGTAGTAAGATTGGCATTGATGTGGGTATTAAAGAGTTCTATTCCGACAGTAACGGAAATGTAGTATACAACCCTAAATACCTTGAAAAATCAATGCGTAAGCTCATACGTGAACAACGGAATTTGTCACGCAAAGAAAAAGGTTCAACCAATCGCAATAAACAGCGTGTTAAGGTTGCCTTAGTACATGAAAAGATTACTAATCAGAGAAACGATTTTTTACAAAAACAATCCACTATGCTGATTCGTGAAAACCAAACTATCTGCATAGAGGATTTAAAAGTAAAAAATATGATGCGTAATCACAAATTAGCGCAGCATATAGGTTCTGCATCGTGGTCTAAGTTTTTTGATATGTTGTCCTATAAGTCTGTTTGGTATGGGAATGACATTGTAAAAGTGCCTACAATGTACCCAAGCAGCCAAACATGTTCCTGTTGTGGATTTAAAAATCCACTTGTAAAGAATCTTGCAATCCGTAAATGGGAGTGTCCGGAGTGCCATACAAAGCATGATAGGGATACCAACGCAAGTATCAACATACTGAATAAAGGACTGCAAATGCAGTCAGCATAGTAAACATAAAACAATAGAACATATGAACTGCACCGTAGGGCATACGGGAACAGTATAATCTAGCTTGTGGACACTGTGTAAGACATTGAGATACCGAATGGTATCAGCCAATGCAGTAGTGGTTGAAGCAAGAATCCTCCTGCTTTAGCTGTGGGGAGTGTCAAAAAGTCTTATTAAAATGGCAAAAATGGAATTGTGACACCACTGGTGTCACAATTCGAAAGGTGGAATATTTGTATGGGTAATGATTTGATATCATCAGCTGGATTAATTCATATAATTGAAGAATCACGACAAAGTGCATTGAAGAAAGTGAATGAAGAGCTTATCAAAATGTATTGGAAAGTTGGTGAGTTTTTAAGTAAGGAAACGGAACGGGCTTCGTATGGTGATGCATATATCGATGAAATTTCAAGGGAAATACAGGAGGCATTTCCTGGAATAAAGGGATTCAATCGAAGAGGTCTTTATAGAATGAAAAAATTTTATGAAACCTATAAGGATAATGAGATTGTGACACCACTGGTGACACAAATTAGTTGGACGAATCACTTGTTGATAATGTCAGGCTGTAAGACTGATGAGGAAAGAGAATTTTATATACGCCTATGTATCAAAGAAAACTATTCAAAACGTCAGTTGGAGAGACAGTTAGATAGCGGATATTATGAAAGGTATATGTTATCAAAGGAAACTTTATTACCAGAGTCGGTTAAGAAGCTAGGAGAAAATCCATTTTTGGATTCATATGTTATGGAATTTCTGGATTTGCCAAATGAGTTTCATGAGAATGACTTACGAAAAGCGTTAATTAGAAACATGAAGGATTTTATTCTGGAATTAGGAAAAGATTTCACATTTATTGATGAAGAGTACAAAGTTCAGGTTGGAGGAGACGATTTTCGTATTGATTTGTTGTTTTATCATCGGGGATTACAGTGCCTTGTTGCAATAGAACTCAAAATAGGTAAGTTTAAACCAGAGTATATTTCTAAGTTGGATTTTTATCTTGAGGCATTGGATAGACAGGTAAAGAAAGAGAATGAAAACCCGAGTGTTGGCTTGCTTCTTTGTGCATCTAAGAATGATGAGGTGGTAGAATATGCTATGAGCAGAACGATGTCACCGATGCTGGTATCTCAGTATCAGTTACAGTTACCGGATAAGACTATTCTTGAGAAGAAGCTGCAGCAGTTGGTCAATATTCCGCAGATTGAGGATTAAGGCTTATGGGTAAGGATATGATATTTACTCTGGAAAGAAGAGTAAATGGAAAAAGAGAATTATAATCAGATAGTATTTACAGCCGTTAGGGATAACTTAGCGGCTATTTTTAATATTAGGAAATTTCTCCCTTCGGAGAAAACACTAATATAAAAGCCCGTATAAGAGAGGGCTCAACAAAAAGACGGTAAATATTTAGAAAAGGTCGATATAAAAATTTTCTTCTTCGCCGTCAAAATATTCATCTTCAGTAAGGAAATAATGCATGTCAAGTAAATCTGGATCACTCATGTTTTTTACAAGCTGTGCAGTAATTCCTTCAGGTGGATTTTTAATGTATTTTTCTCTTAGTTCCTCTATTGCTTTTTGATCCATGTGTATTTGCCTCCCATCTGTTGGATAGCTTAAGTATGTAGCAGATGGGTGGGAAATTCAAGCGGCTTTTCCATCGGCATGGCATTTCATTTTTGCCATGGCTCTTTCATAGAGTCCGTCTAGAGAAACTTTGGTATGTTTGTAGTATAAATCGAGCAGTTCCATCTTCTTTTTACAGTCAGGGCATTGGATAGGATCATATCCAAAAGATAAAGCTATTCGATTACGCCAGGTATTAAAATCAAGAATGATTTTATGCTTTGCTTTTGGTACTAATTTATTAAGAGATTTATCAAGCTCACGATTTCTTGCATACAGACCATAATAACGAGTCATTTTAAAATGTTTCTCCGGGATATGCTGAATAAGGAGTTTGATGAAGTCGATGGCAGGAAGCGTCTTTTCAACGTAGACATTGTCTTCATGGCGGTTATAGTGAAAAGTTACAGACTCACCATCGTAGGAGTCGATGCGAGAAAGCCCGATGACAGGTCTTTCGAGATAACGACTGATGTATTTTGAGACAGTGGATGGATCAGTCAGTGCAGGCTCTGCATAAACATAGAATCCATTTTTATCTTTTTTGTAAATGGCAGCTTTTACTTTTTTAAAAGAAGGAACGATTTGTTTTTCTAATTCATTTAAAAGAGCAGTCTGAAAAGCTTTACGGAGGCAGGTATAATTGAAATGTTTTATATTTCGCCAAAAACCATCGTCAGAGAATCCACCCTCAGTAATAAGACAATGAATATGAGGATTCCATTCGAGAGGTCGTCCAAAAGTGTGTAATACACAAACAACACCTGGAACAAAGTTTTTGGATCAGTTTGCTTTATAAAACATATTTAGAACAACGCTGCGGACAGAAGAAAAAAGGCAGTTCAAAAGAGAACGGTCTTCAAGAAAAAAGTGTCTGAGTTCTTCATCGATGGTAAAGATACAATGATGATGAGGACATTTAATGAGTTTAAAAGACATGGCACCACCAAAAGAAGGGTCACCACAGTTAATCATCTTATCGATGCTTTCCATGACAACATCACGAGGATGAAGAGTATATTGAATTATTTCATAGTTATCTCTAAAAATTTTTTGCAAAACATTCATGAGATAATTATGATACAAAGTAACCAAAAAGAAAACCCTAAATCCCCTCATGAATGAGGGGTAGGGGAGTTGAGGTGTCGAAGACACTTTTTTATGAAGATAAAAATGGCAAATGTGAACTATAAATGTATTTAATAGAGTTAAAAAGGAAAGCAGATAATGGAAATAAAAATGCACGTATAAATTTGAATAAAATAGTTGCATACATTGATATGCTTGAAGAAATGGGGACGAGAATAGGAGAACCAATTACAAAACATTTATACGGAGAAATATGGGAACTCAGACCGCTGGAAACTCGGATATCATATGCATATTACGAGAATGACACATTTATTTTATTACATCATTTTAAAAAGAAAACCAGAAAAACACCTAAGAGAGAATTAGAAAAGGCAGCCAATAATCTGCAAGATTACAGAGAAAGGATGGAAAAATAGCATGGCAAAAACATGGGAAACTGTTCGTGGGGAATTAAAGATTGATGACAAAGATGAAGCGATTGTTCAGATTGAAAAGGATTTGATCCGTACCATGATAAAAATCCGTGAAGAACAGGGACTGACACAGGCACAATTGGCAGAAAAATGTAATGTGACTCAACCGGTGATCGCAAGAATGGAAAAGGCAGTGCATTCACCCCAGATTGACAGTCTGTTAAAAATTTTAACACCATTGGGGTACACTTTGAAGATCGAACCATTATCAGGAAGAAAAAAAAATCTTTGTTAGTCGAATCCCATATGTTAAAATATCCTCATAGGAGACAGCCGCATATGCAGATAGAAGAGAAACAGATTGTGATAAATGGACAGAACATCATATTGCGCAGTCCAAAGAAGCAGGACGCAGAAACTTTTTCAGAGGTGCGTGACATCACTTACCGTGAAACGTATTTTCTGGCGAGATACCCGGAGGAGACAGATTTTACAGCGGAAGCAGCAGAGGCGATGATTTCAGACATAGCAGAGCGCAGGGAAGAATTTTTGATCGGAGCGTTTCGGAAAGAGCAGATGATTGGCTGTGTCATGGTTTTAAAAGAGGGAAATCACATCAAATTCCGGCATAAGGCGGGAATCGGAATTTTTATCCTCCAAAAATACTGCAGAATAGGACTTGGAAGGCAGTTGATGGAATATGCGATCGAAAACGCCAGAAAAACAGAACTTGAGCAGCTGAAACTGGGTGTTTTTGATGACAATGTGGCAGCAATCCGTCTGTATGAAAAATTAGGTTTTCGCGAGTGGGGAAGAGAACCTCATGCGTTTAAACTGAAAGACGGAAGCTACCGGGATGAAATACAGATGGTCTTATTTTTATCATAGAAAAGGACGAGCGATGAAACTATATTTTGTACGTCATGGTGAAACAGAGTGGAATGTAAAAAAGAAGATTCAGGGAAAAACCGATATTCCACTGAATGAAAATGGAATCCGGCAGGCGAAGGAACTGGCGTGCCAGCTGGTGGAAGAAGATATTTCGGTAAAACATGTCTATCATTCACCGCAGCTTCGGGCGGCAGAGACGGCACGTATCGCTGCAGAAGCGCTGCATGCGACCTGTATTCCGCTGGATGGACTGGTGGAGATGAACCTCGGAAGCTGGGAGGGGTCCAACTGGCGTGTGATCGAGCGGGAAAACAGTCCGGAATATCAGGAGTGGAGAAAAGACCGCCGCTATGTGCGCACACCGGGAGGCGGTGAATGTTACAATGATGTGGTAAAACGCACGCTGGATGCTATGGAATATATTATGAAACGGGAAAACGGAGATGTGCTGATCGTGACGCACAGCGCGATCATTATGGCACTGCGGTGTTACATTGCAGGGCTTCCATTTGATGAGATGGTCCGGAAATTTAAGACAAGAAATGCGGAAGTAGTCATGATCGAAAGCTTTAAGATCATAGATGCGATTGCACGGTTTAAAAAAGAAAATAAATAAATCACAACAAAAATGTAGAAACTGTTGTACAGAGAGACGCAAAAACGCAGGTCTCTCTGTACAGCAGTTTTTTTATGTAACATATCTGTCAAACGCCGCTCTTGTAACTTCTGCACAATTTTAAATAAGCATTTTTGTGAATGATTTTGATGGAAAATGATTGACCGTGACGGAATGTGAATCTATAATTCAGATATAAAAATGAACGGACATGAATGATGTTGACGGAAATTGGAGGGGAAATAAATGCTGACAGAGGAAAGATTTGCGAAGATATTATCCATACTGGAAAGTATGGGGAGTGTGACAGTACAGCAGTTGATGACAGAACTTAACGCTTCGGAATCTACGATACGAAGGGATCTGAATGCACTGGATGCAAACGGTCAGTTGACGAAGGTTCACGGTGGGGCAATCCTTAAAACGATGGCGTACAGTACTAAGGATGACAACGTCGTCAGCCGGAAAGAAAAGAATCGTGACGCAAAGAACAAAATTGCAAAATACGCCGCGGAACAGATCGCACCGGGGGATTTTGTTTATCTGGATGCCGGAACGACAACAGAACTGATGATCGAATACATCACGAGCCATCAGGCGGTGTTTGTGACAAATGCGATCAGCCATGCGAAGCGTCTGGCAAAGAGAGGGTTTACCGTGTATCTCCTGGGCGGCGAGTTTAAAGCGGTCACAGAGGCGATCGTAGGAGAAGAGGCAGTCGCAGCACTGGAAAAATACAATTTTACCAAAGGCTTCTGGGGCGCAAATGGTGTCAGCCTTCAGAAAGGCTATTCCACACCGGAGTTAAAAGAGGCAATGGTGAAGAAGAAATCCATGGAAAACTGCAAGGAACGTTTCGTTCTGGCAGACGAGAGCAAGTTCAATCAGATCTCCAGCGTGACGTTTGCTCCATTTGAAGGAGCAACGGTCATCACGACAGGACTTAGCCTTCCGGCTTATAAAAAATGTAAGAATGTCATAGATGTAAAGCAGTAATCAGAAAGGAGTCGAAAAAATGATCTATACCGTAACTTTTAACCCATCGCTGGATTACATCGTTTCTGTAGATAATTTTACCTGCGGAATCGTAAACCGTACAACGGATGAGATTATTTTTCCGGGAGGAAAAGGAATCAACGTTTCCATGGTTTTAAAGAATCTTGGCTTTGAGAATACAGCACTTGGCTTTCTGGCTGGATTCACAGGAAACAGAATACAGGATCTGTTAGAGGAAAAAGGAGTCCGCGCCGACTTTATCAGCGTGGAAAAGGGAATTTCCAGAATTAATGTAAAGCTTCGTTCCAATGAAGAGACGGAGATCAACGGACAGGGACCGGCGATCGGGGAGGCGGATATTAAAAAGCTATATGAAAAGCTTGATACGCTGTCGGACGGCGATATCCTCGTGCTTGCAGGAAGTATTCCGGATGTTATGCCGGGTTCGATGTACATGGACATTATGAAACATTTACAGAATAAGGATTTGAAAATTGTGGTAGACGCAACGAAAGATCTTCTGGTGAATGTGTTACAGTATCATCCATTTTTGATCAAGCCAAACAATCATGAGCTTGGCGAGATCTTCGGAGTGAAGATCGGGAATAAGGCAGATGTCATCACCTATGCAAAGAAAATGCAGGAAAAGGGAGCGAGAAACGTTCTGGTATCCATGGCAGGTGACGGAGCTGTTTTAGTTGCAGAAGATGGAAGCATCTTCCAGTCCGAAGCACCAAAAGGAAAGGTTGTCAATTCTGTAGGAGCAGGAGATTCCATGGTGGCAGGATTTATCGCAGGATACCTTGAGGACGGAAGCTACGGGAAAGCGTTCCAGATGGGTGTCTGCACCGGAAGTGCCTCTGCATTTTCAGAGGAACTGGCTACAAAAGCAGAAGTGATCGCTTTACTCGATAGTAATAAGAAATTGTTTGCAGGGGAACAATAGAAAGGGAGGGATTATTCAAATGAAAATCAGAGATTTACTCGCAGCAGAAAGTATTGAACTGAATGGGAAAGTAACAGGCAAAAAAGAAACTCTTGACGCCATGGTCGATCTGATGGCAAAGAGCGGCAAGATCAATGATGTAGAGGTTTACCGCAAAGGTGTCTATGCGCGAGAAGAGGAGAGCACCACAGGAATCGGCGAGGGAATTGCGATTCCGCACTGCAAATCGGATTCGGTGTCACGACCGGGGCTTGCAGCGATGGTTGTACCGGAAGGAGTTGACTTTGATTCCTTAGACGGTGAGAAAGTAAACCTGATCTTTTTGATCGCTGCCCCGAACACAAAAGAGAACGTGCATCTCGACGTGCTCAGCAAATTGTCTGTGTTACTGATGGACGAGGATTTTACAGCAAACCTGCGCAATGCAAAGACGATTGATGAATTTTTACACGTGATCGACGCAGCAGAGGCAGAAAAAGATGCTGAGGAAGAGAAAAAAGAAGAGGAAAAGAAAGCAGAAGCACCAGCTTCCAACGGAAAACTGATCCTCGCAGTTACCGGCTGTCCAACCGGTATCGCACACACTTATATGGCGGCAGAAGCACTTGAGAAAAAGGCAAAAGAGCTTGGATACCGGATCAAAGTTGAGACGAGAGGTTCCGGCGGTGCCAAGAATGTGCTCACAAAAGCAGAGATCGCAGAGGCAGAGTGCATTATCGTTGCAGCAGACACACAGGTTCCAATGGATCGTTTCGCAGGAAAACCGGTGATCCAGTGTAAAGTGGCAGACGGAATCAGCAAAGCAGAGGAACTGCTCACAAAAGCGGCAAATGGCCATGCATCTATTTACGAGGCAGGCGGAAAAGCAGCAGATGACGAGGAAGAAGGAAAAGACAGTCTTGGACATCAGATCTACAAACATCTGATGAACGGCGTATCCCATATGCTTCCATTCGTTGTCGGCGGTGGTATTTTAATTGCAATTGCATTCCTGATTGACGGTTTTTCCGTAGATCTGAATTCACTTCCATTAGACCAGAGATCAAACTTCGGTACGATCACTCCGATGGCAGCGATGTTTAAGTCTATCGGTGGTGTGGCATTCGGTTTCATGCTTCCAATCCTTGCCGGATTTATTGCGATGAGTATTGCAGACAGACCGGGACTTGCCGTTGGTTTCGTCGGCGGTGCAATTGCAGCAAACGGAACAAGTGGATTCCTCGGTGCATTGGCAGCTGGATTTCTTGCCGGATATATTGTATTATTATTAAAGAAGATCTGCAGTAAACTTCCTGACAGCTTAGAGGGAACAAAACCGGTATTGATCTATCCGTTGTTTGGTATCTTTATGATAGGTGTTTTGATGACATACGTAGTAGAACCGCCGATCGGAGCATTGAATACATTGATCAACAACGGATTGAACGGATTAAACGGCGCAAGTGCAGTATTACTCGGAGCATTACTTGGCGGTATGATGTCTGTTGATATGGGAGGTCCGGTCAACAAGGCAGCTTATGTGTTCGGTACAGCTTCTATCGCAGCCGGAAACTATAACATCATGGCAGCAGTTATGGTCGGCGGTATGGTTCCGCCAATCGCAATCGCGCTTGCAACCTTAATTTTCAAAAACAAATTTACAGCAGATGAGAGAAAGGCAGGTCCTACCAACTTCATCATGGGACTTTCCTTTATCACAGAGGGTGCGATCCCATTTGCAGCATCTGATCCACTCCATGTATTGCCTGCGTGTGTGGTTGGTTCTGCAGCAGCAGGTGCATTATCCATGGCATTTAACTGTACCTTAATGGCGCCTCATGGTGGAATCTTCGTATTCCTTACCGTAGGAAATCCATTATTATATCTGGTTGCACTGGCAGTCGGTTCCGCAGTCGGATGTGCGCTGCTTGGTGTATTAAAGAAAAAAACAGCTTAAGAGGAGAGAAAAACAATGAAAGAATTTAAGTATGTGATCAAAGACGAACAGGGAATCCATGCAAGACCGGCAGGATTATTTGTAAAGGAAGCAGCCGCATTTCCATGCAAAGTAACCATTGAAAAAGACGGAAAAGAGGCAGATGCAAAACGTATTTTTGCAGTGATGGGACTCGCAGTCAAATGTGGACAGGAGATCACCTTAAAGACAGATGGTGAAAACGAAGAAGAGGCGATGAATAAACTTTCTGCTTTCTTAGAAGAAAACTTATAAAAAATATGTGTCTGTGGACTGCCTTACGGCAGTCCACATTTATATTACAGCAGAAATCACTTGTGTTACAGGTGCAAAGAAAACTGCGAAAGAGCAGTCAAAAATTCCATGGTAAAAAAACAAATTGAAAGTAAATACAGTTTTTATAAAATACATTGAAAAATAAACAATCTGGGGTTATATAGATAATATTGCAGAAGTATCAATAATGTGGGGATTTGCAAATGAAATCAGAATGGAAAACTGGGTTAAAAGACAGAACGTCAGCAGATAATTTTTTGAAGAAAAGTCTTAGCAGCAATTATTTTACGTACCAGCAGATCTTTGAAATGCTTGTACCATTAATTATGGATCAATTCTTTGTGAGCATTATAGGTCTGCTGACAACCGCAATGATCAGTTCGTCCAGTCAGGAGTCGGTATCAGCAGTCAGTCTGGTGTCTCCAATCTACGCAATGACATATGCTATATTTAGTTCGATATCTGCGGCAGGTACTGTTATTATCGCTCAGTATAAAGGAAATGGAAATATGAATATGGTAAAAAAAGCCGCAGGACAGATTGTAATGTTTACGGTTGTGTCAGCCATCTTTTTTTCCATAGTACTTTCTTTTTTTGCGGGATCTCTTATCGATGCAATGTTTGCGGATGCGGATATCTGTGTCAAAAATAAGGCGACAGAATATTTGATTGGATGTGCAATTTCCTGCATTTTCCTTTCGCTATATATGGGATGCGTAGCAGTGTTCCGGGGGATTGGTCAGACAAAAATATGTTTAAAATTATCAATGATTATTAATCTCATTCATCTGTTTGCAAGTTTTATTTTTATAAATATTTTACGACTGGATATTATTGGCACATCGCTCTCCTTAAATCTGGCAAGGGTGATCGGTGGAGGAGTGGCGCTATATTGTCTGTTAGGGGAAAAGAGTGGGCTGAGTATCCGATTAAAGGATATTATGCGGATAAACGGAAGTATTTTAACCTCAGTAATTCAGACCAGTATCCCTTTTGCAATGGAGCAATTGTGTTTTAACGGAGGAGCCATTCTGGTATCAATGTTTATTGTAAAGCTTGGAACGAAAAGTGTGGCTGCAAACGCTGTTGCCAATTCCACTGTTGCGGTATTTTATGCAATGGGACTTGCAGTATCGAATCTCGCAGTACCTGTTGTGGGACAGTGTATTGGAGCCGGTGACCGAAGAATGGCAAAAAATTATGGAAAGAAAATGATCTGGCTTGGAGAGTTCTCAATTTTATTGTCATTAGCAGTTATGGTTCCATTTTTAAAATTAATATTAGGGTTATATCAGGCTCCGGCGGATACCATTGGAGATATATACAAGCTACTGGTTATTATAACGCTGCCAATGGTATTATTTTGGTCAACATCCAATGTGCTTCCAAATGTATTGAGAGCAGCGGGAGATGTGAAATTTACTTCTTATGTTTCGCTTGGGGTTATGTGGATAGTACGTGTAGGATTAAGCTATCTGGTATCTATAAAATTAGGTGCAGGTATTGTGGGGGTATGGATTTGTCTGGGTATGGAATGGCTGATCCGAAGCATTATATTTTTACTCCGGTTTCATTCAGAAAAATGGTTAAAAACACTCTTTTAAAACATAAGAGTATTTTGAATAAGGTTGAAAAAATGTTCTATCGTTTTAAAACTACTTTCAAAAACAGCAGAATGATTGAAAATCAAATGTAGAGGGGCTATGCTATTGCTTATAAATGGAAAGAGCAACTATTCATAAAAGGAGAAATAATAAAAATGGACAGGCAGGCAATATTTGATCAGATAAAAGGCGGATTAATTGTTTCATGTCAGGCATTGGAGCATGAGCCTTTGTATACAAAAGAGGGCGGCATCATGCCTTTGA
>ERZ779895.2452-NODE-2452-length-16695-cov-22.657212_pt1 | contig 16695 bp, 19 predicted proteins | sample MGYA00511093_ERZ779895 | MGnify/ENA primary metagenome ERZ779895 (study PRJEB29588, sample SAMEA2142970) | human gut metagenome | biome: human gut; feature: human-associated habitat; material: faeces | place: Denmark | collected 2008/2010 ... | reverse complement strand
TAGTGCGCTGACCGTATCACAATACGCCAACTATATTAATAACAAACCTATTGGCAGAATTAAGTACGCACTAAATTAATTCCGTCAACGGGTAAGTCATAATGTGGGAGAATACCCGTACGCCATCTGGTCTCATGCCGCATGAGCCTCCATGTGTGTATGTATAAAATCTATATCAGTCCCAGCAGTCTTGCCGTCCGGCATGCCTCTATGGAGTTTCTCACCTGCAGTTTTCTGAGAATGTCCTGACGGTGTCGGCTCACCGTGTTGACGCTTATCGACATTGCCGAGGCGATGTCCTTGCTTGTCATGCCGCTGTCTATGAGTCTCAGTGTTTGCTTCTCGCGTCCGGTGAGAATGTTGCGGTCGTCACCGGAGTCAAGTTCCGTGGTCTGCCCGCTCAAGGTGTCCACTATCATCGTGCGCCACTGCATGGCGTCCGGTTGCGGACCATACAGGCACATGGCGAGCCACAGACCGTCTGACGACGAAGCCGAGACGTAGAACATTCTGTGCAATGCCTTGACATATCCGCCCGCCGTCTGTCTCATGCGGAGGGGCGTAAGCAGATGGAAGTCCGTGCGTCTGTGGCGCGGCTGTCGTTTTATGAAACGGAAGAAACGCAGTTCCTGCAGATACTTGGCGGTGAGGTCGTCGGGATGGATGCGCCTGAGAATGTCCTCCTCCCATATGGAGCACACCTCGCTCTGCGCACCGCCCCTGCCGAGCCCTAACGCTCGTGCGAACCCACCGTAATGTATGTAGCTCGTGTTTGTGCGCATGTCGCTTAGCACAGCCACGGCGTTCTCGGTCATGGCATAGCATCGCGCCGCGGCTTTATAGCGTTCCAACACCTCGCTGCGGTCGGTCTGTCCGGTGAAGTCCTGTCCGGCGAGCACACGGTTAAGTCTGTCCTTCAGTTTCATTTAGTGCGGTAAAATGGTTATTAATGAGCATTGCGGCTATGTCGGCACATATATATCTTTGCATAAGATAAGCTTCACTCGGGAAACAGAGAGAGGGCTCTCTTTCCGCTCGTTTGCGTTATCCTCGCATTTTTCTTATCATATTCAAAGATAATGAAAATATATTGCTCATGCAACAATCATATAACAATAAAACAATAAAGACAATGGGAAAAATAAGACAGATTGCGGCAGCTGCGCTCGTGAGCCTTGCCGCTCACGGCGCCACGGCGCAGACTCTGGAGAAGATGCAATGGTTCAACGAACCGGAACGGTGGGATATTGAGAACAACGCGCTCACCATGTCGGTGACTCCGAAGAGCGACTACTGGCGCGTATCTCACTACGGATTCACCGTCGATGACGCCCCGTTCTATTACGCCACATACGGAGGTGAGTTCGAGGTGAAGGTGAAAATCACAGGGAAATACCGTCAGCGATTCGACCAGGCGGGACTTATGCTGCGCATAGACCACGAGAACTACATCAAGGCTGGCATAGAGTATGTGGACGGAAAATACAATCTCAGTGCCGTGGTTACTCACAAGACGTCTGACTGGAGCGTCATCGAGCTTGACAAGGCTGTGCCCTGTGTGTGGATAAAAGCCGTGAGACGGCTCGACGCGGTTGAGATATTCTATTCCTTCGACGACGAGAACTACACGCTCATGCGCAACGCATGGCTCAAGGACAACACGCCGGTGATGGTCGGTATGATGGCTGCATGTCCCGACGGCGACGGCTTTGACGTGACGTTCGAGCACTTCAAAGTGAGACACCTGCCCGACATGAGGCGACTGGAGTGGCTGAAGAAGAACGCGGAGTGAGGCGCGGCAATGCCCCGTAGTATGCCGGATGACCACTGACGGACGAGCCTTCCGCCAACGGTGCTTTATGTGTGGCCATGGGCTTTCCGTCCCTCTTCCTTGCCGTTGCGCTCAGAGTGTGACGCCCCACTACGCACGCTTCGTTACAATGCATTTTTATTCACAATGCAATGGGATATTGCATAAATTCCCGTTCGCATAACTCCTCAACTCCGCGAGAACGCTCCACAGCCGTCGGATGTGACGTACGGACGCAAATACGCGGTTTTTGAGCGTTTCTCGCATGTGTCTGTGAATCAGCATAATACACTCATTCATGAGATGGAAGAGCTTTTTCCTCCATGCCGGAAAGGCTTTTCCGGCATGCGGAACGGGCTTTTTGAGGATGCGTAAAGGTGTGTTCCGTCATTCGGAAAAGGTTTTTATGAAATGCGGAACAGGCTTTTCCGCACAACAGATGAGGTTGACGCGCCACCGTAACGAATCCGTATGCGCTTTTTATACGTTACAGATGTCTTCGCGTTCCCTGTTTTTCCAAAAAATAATGTAAAGATTTTTTACTGCTCCGTCCGTATATTTATGCATTCAGTGCGGCACCCCGCATTCTCCATTAATTCCTCCCCGCCACCTCCGTCATCCCAAAGTAGAGACGCAAAATCTTGCGTCTCCCGGGGAATATATGCATTTATCATCATCGTATTGTCGCATGTTTACATTGCTATGGGTTGATTGTGAGACGCAAGATTTTGCGTCTCTACAGGGCTCGCGCCGTAGCATTGGGTTTGTGCCGTCGTGGGTGTGACGCTACGGGAGCATATTTCCGGCTACGTATATTCAAAAAGGCAGGGATGTGGAATAAAACCGTTGCGCTTGCAGGCATTGTTTTTCTGTCTGTTGTGCGATAATCTTCTTCCGTTCAGTGCCGTATTTCTTCAGTCTGCATTTTTATTTTCAATTTTTCCTATAGTTACTGTTGCATCGTATCTAAAAAACGTGTATATTTGCAAATATTTAATAACTTAAAAGTTGGTATTACACATACACCTGTCCTAAACAGAACAAATCCTTGTATACGCGGAGCCCATTTGGAACGGCATACACATGCGCACGGGTGAGCGACGCCGCGGATTCATCCTGAAAAAAGGCAACTGAAAACATACTACAATAAACACATGACGCTTATGACTGCTAAACTCAAAGGTCTTGCATTCGCGGTTTTGACGTTTCTTGCCGCGATTCCGGCATCCGCACAGGAGGAAAGTGCGCTTGACGGTTTGATGCGAAAGTATGATATGACATTCACCCCTAACGACAGGTTCGACATCATACATAAAGGTGAATATCACCGTATATTTGACACGGACACATGCCACGCCTTGCCAAGAGTGATGTTGTCTATGGACAGCAAAGACGGAAAGTGCAGGGCATGCATGTATGTCAATCCGATGATACCTATGATGTACGACGGGAACGGAGAGAAGTCGGAGGCTGACTACAGTAACGGAAAGATGGCGAGACCCGCAGGGGAGACTTTGTGGGAACTGAAAGCTGTGCTGAGAGGCGGGCATGTCGCCTCTTCCGATGTCAGCAAAAAGTGGGAGGAGGACAACCTTGTGAGCATGATGACGTTCCTTTCTTCGTCAAAGGCACGGAGAATGTTCAACTCCGACTTCCTTGCCTGGATACCTCTCGACTTGCGCGAAAAGGTATATGAAGGCAAATATACCAACGCCCGTTACGTGGTGACCGGCAGGCACGGTGACGACATCTTGCTCCTCTTCTTCATGACAGACGACGGGGCGGAGCACTTCGACAAGTATCTTGAAGACATGAAGGGCATGTTCCGCTTCAAATGACTGGGGCTTTTATTATAGAATGAACATAAGGATATATATTAATGACAAGCGGACGTTCTGAATCAATTGCCGTCATGTTGTGTGCAGTTCAGTAGCCGCATCTGAAAGTCCGGAGAGTGTGAGTGGCAGGTTACAAGACCGCTGACACTTTGGTATGAAACCCTGAAGAGCGTACGGTCTGACGACAAGGATATATATAATATGTGAGTGATTTTGTATGTCGGTCAATTTTGAACGGCTGCTTAATATAAGGAATGAAGTAAAATATAAACGTAAAAAACTGACAGAGTATGAAGAACAATGACATTTTCCGGCTGGCAGCTTGCGCATGCGTCATGCTGTGTTTGCCTCTGCATGTATTCGGACAAGGTATGGGAGTGGCGTGGGACGTTCTTACAAAAGACGACACTCCGGAATATCTCGACGCATACGACCGGTGGTTCGGAGTGGACAAACCCACATCTTTCCGTCTGGCTCTGCGCTATTACGGCATCACATCCGTCCGTCCCGCGTCCCTGTCTTATCCCCTACCCGTTGACGACAACAGCATATCAGCGTCTGTAAAGATGATGAGATACGATTCGTCCGACGGCGACTTCCAGTTCTGGCTGTCCGCCCCTTCGCGCGACTCGGCAGACCCTGGCTATATGCCGTTTCATGATGAAATGCCGGCACAGCGTCTATATTACGACTGGAACGACCGCGGACGTTATCTGACGCTGAAGCCTGACACGTCGGTAAGTCTGCAGCCCGCATACGGACACAGGCTCTTCATGAAAGCCGACAATGCCGTAGATGTGCTCACATGGCACGTCAGTCATGCCCGGACGATGTTCAACGCTGACACGGTATGCCTCTATGACATGCCCCGTAAGCGTCTTGAAGGTATGAGGAATGCCAACAGGGTGGACTCACGTTTCACTCATTGCAAGGTGATGATAATACACAAGCATGACCGCTGCTTCATGTACGCCTACTGCCTGTTCACGGACAAGGGTCTTTCCAAGGCAAACAGATATATCGGAAGCCTGAAGGACATCGTGCGCTTTGACGACAACTATGTGCCTACATGGAAGATTCCTGGTGTGAAACAGGCTGAGCGAAGACTGAAGTATCATAAAGAGAAGCTCGCCACCGTGGGGATAGAGTTCGCGATACCGTGCGGATATATGTACTGTCACGAAGGCAGTGTGATGCTCGGAGGTGCGGGCAAGACCCTGTTTCCGCTGAGTGCGGGTGATGTGGACGGTATATGTATGGAGTCGCTTGACGCCAGGGATATGATATATTTCACCTGGAGATTCAAGCCAAAGGACGCGTCTGACAACAGGAACGACCTTACCTACTACAATTACCTGCGCGTTCCGTTCGCCAGATGGTGCAAGATACCGGAGTCATTCATTGAAAAGATCGACCTGTCGCTTCCAGACAGAAACGGCTTCAAGGCAATTGACGACATTTCTGTGCGCAAGGCTTTCAACAGCGATACGATACGAGTGTTCGCCGGAAAGACCTCAGACCAGAAACGATTCGTCTTCCGCAGTCTGCATGAGGACGGTGACATGTATCTCGAACTGATGGATGATGATTTCCCCGAGATGGAGATATGGGAGATTGAGAAGAACGGAATCCAGGTCCGCATGTACCGGTTCATGAAGTCCGCGTCCGGAACAGAAGTACTGCCACAGGTTATGTGGTTCATCTGACGCGACCTCACTACACCGTAATGACATTGGGACACATCATGCAGACACCCCTTTCCGCCATGCCCCCACCGCAGCCTGACAAAGTAGAGACGCAACATCTTGCGTCTCCCGGGGGAACAATGCGTTTATCATCATCGTATTATATCATTCGTATATTGCCATGGTTTTCTCGTGAGACGCAAGATTTTGCGTCTCTACAAGGCTGCCGCCGTCAATCATCCATAGAAGGAATGCGCTCCATTCACCGCATCCACGACAAAGTAGAGACGCAACATCTTGCGTCTCCCGATGAATCAATGCATATATTGTCGGTATCATATTCCATATCCGCATCGTGCAATCTTGCGTCTCCCGATGAACCAATATATTTATCATCGTCATCATACTCCATACATATCACAATGTTTTTACAATATTGTCCTGCGCCAACCGCTTACCGTTATGCCGCTTGGCGCGCTGTGCGGTGTAAATGCTGGCAGTCGTATAGCGGACATCTTCAATTGAATGATATATGAAATTACGGCACGCACAGCCGGAAAACAAACATAATAAACCATCAAAATAAAACACACAAATTATGAAAAATCCGATTGTAAACATGTTCGTGGCACACTACCACTTCTGGTTTTTGAAATTCAGAGACAGAGACAAAGCCTGTCACACGGCTTTGCTGTTCATCGCCCTCATGCTCACCCTCTTTGAGACGACGGTCCTTCTGCTTGTCGGCGGTAGGTTTTTACAGCTCTTCTTGAACATGGGTGCGGCGGTACTCATCCTGGCGTTGGCAGCCAACATGGCGGCTTACTATTTCCTGCTCAGACTGGCTTTCACGCCCGAACGGCTCGAGCTTGAGGCAGGAAAACTCACGAAGGCGGGATATTACACGCACCATGTGACATTCCTCATCATCTGTCATGCCGATTTCATTGTGCTGTTCCGTCTGGTAAGAAACATCTTCTGACGTGAACGGATGCACGATGTCTTTGTGATATGAAATCTTGTCCGTGTGAATAAAAAAGAATGTTTATCCCGAATCGGTCATTAGACTCCGGTTTGATTATGCGTTAATGTAGAGTGGATTGCTTGCCGTTCCGACGAAGGCGTAGCGGGCTACGCCGAGACGAAACGGTGAGCAAGACGCCGACAGAAACGTGTAAGCAGGCCGGAGAGTATGTGAAATGAAGATTTATTCAAATATATACGTTCTAATGACCGATTTGGGTTTATAAGTAGGAACAAAAAGATGAAGACAGGGGAAAAATGTATATCTTTGTAAAAGATAAGCTGCGCTCGGGAATATATGAGCCGTATCTCTGTATTCTCATGTCAAATATGCCTGCAAGGTATATGCCTTATGATAATAAGGATAGCCGGTTGTAGTGGATTTGTTCTTGTTGCTCATCCGGCTGTGAGGGTGCGGCTTGCGGTTGTGGCAGACACTTATGCATTTGTAGGATGATAACTGAAAACTTATGATGGAATACAACGGAAAAAGGATAAGAGTGGTGGCGGGAGACATAACACGCCTTGATGTCGACGCCATAGTGAACGCCGCAAACTGTTCGCTGCTCGGCGGCGGAGGAGTGGACGGTGCCATACACAGGGCTGCCGGAAGGGAACTGCTGGAGGAATGCCGCACGCTCGGCGGATGCAGGACGGGCGAGAGCAAGATGACGGGGGCTTACCGCCTGCCGTGCAGGAGGATTATCCACACCGTGGGACCGGTGTGGCGCGGCGGCGGTCACGGTGAGTCGGAGCTGCTGGCTTCGTGTTACGCCACGTCGCTCAGGCTTGCCGCAGAGAGCGGCATGCGCTCCGTAGCCTTTCCGTGCGTCAGTACCGGTGTCTACGGCTATCCGCATGAGGCGGCTGCGAGGATTGCCCTCAATACTGTGAGGGAAGCCTTAAGGAGCGGAGCTTATACGGGTGAGGTGATATTCTGCTGTTTTCTTGAAGAGGACGAGATGATTTACAGGAGACTGCTGAAAGAGAACGGATTGTGAGAACGGTGTCTCTCAAAACCTCGTTTCTTATGGCTTTCACGCCGGTTCCGGATGTCGTGTGCCGCGATACGGGCTCTTTGATGCTGCGGAACGGGCTTTATGAGGTTGCGAAAGAGCCTCTTTGAGTGTCCCGAACAGGCTCTTTGGCAGGCTGGAAAAGGCTCTTTGAGAACGCGGAACGGGCTCTTTCGGACAACGGTGTCCGCACAGGGCGTCTGAGAAGCGTGCGGAACGCCATTGCGGGATGAGGCGTGGCGGCATGGCGTGACATCCTGAGGAAGGCGGAAACAACCTTTGTGAGCAGCATAGGCTGATGTGGACGGGGTGAGATTTTATACACTGGTTTTATTCGACAATGTCTTTAAACAATATAAAGACAATGCTCCTGCCATATTACCTAAGTGTCTTGAACGCGGATTTTTAATGATTCCCGTCAGGTGTGATGAAATGAATGATAATTTATAAAATACCATCGTATGAAAAGAAAACTTATTGCCTGCATGGCTCTTTTCCTGTTGTCGGGAGTCACGACTGTAGGAGTGAACGCACAGGAGGGGAAGAAACGTTTCACCCTGCCCACACCGTGGACAGAGGAGGCTGCCGCAGCTGTGACACCGCTTCCCGAATATCCGCGTCCGCAAATGGCGCGCGCGCAGTGGCTCAATCTTAACGGCGAGTGGGACTACATGACCGACCCCTCCGGCGTTTCGCCCGTAAAAGCTTCCGCCCCGCCGTCCTTCGCGTCGGGCGTGCGCAGAATACGGGTGCCGTTCCCGCCCGAGTCGGAACTTTCGGGCATAGGCATGAAGGGCGACTCATGCATGTGGTACCGTCGCAGGTTCACCGTTCCGAAGGAATGGAAGGGCAGGCGCGTGATGCTCAATTTCGGAGCGGTGGACCGTCATTCCATAGTGTTTGTCAACGGCAGGAAGGCAGGCACGCACACGGGAGGGTATGATGCGTTCGGCTTCGACATCACCGACATGCTCAAGTCGGGTGAGAACGTGCTGGTGGTGGGTGCTTACGATCCCAACGACGGACGCGCGGCATGCGGCAAGAACGGTCCGCGCGGCGACTATACCTTCACCTCGGGCATATGGCAGACGGTGTGGCTCGAGCCTGTGGGCAGACACCACATCTCCGGTATAAGGCTCATACCCGACGTGCGGAACAGCCGTCTGGAGGTGACGGCATATGCTGACGGCGGACAACTGCAGGTAGTGGCGGTTGCCGGAAGCGGCGGAGAGAAGGTGTCGGAGGCAACGGGCATGGCAGGCAAGACGTTTTTCCTGCCCGTTCCCGATCCGCACCTGTGGAGTCCGGACGATCCGTTTCTTTACGACCTTAAGCTGCAACTGAAGGACAAGCGCGGCAAGGTGGTGGACGAGGTAGGCTCTTACTTCGGCATGCGCTCAGTAGGCATGAGGAAGATAGACGGTGTGATGCGCCCCACTCTCAACGGCGAGTTCGTGTTCCATCTCGGTCTTCTCGACCAGGGCTACTGGCCCGACGGCATATTCACCGCGCCCACAGACGAGGCTCTGCGCTACGACATAGAGCTGGCTAAGCGTGCCGGATTCAACGTCATACGCAAGCACATAAAGGTCGAGCCGCAGCGTTGGTATTATCATTGCGACCACCTCGGCGTCATGGTATGGCAGGACATGCCCAACCTGTGGGAACCCGACGGAGCCGACTCTGTGGCAGTGCGCAGGCAGTTCCGTGCCGAGCTGAAGACCATGATAGACCAGCACGTCAGCTCACCGTCCATCGTCATGTGGGTGCCTTTCAACGAGAACTGGGGCGCGTTTGAGGCTACCGACATCACTGCATGGGTGAAAAGCTACGACCCCCACCGCCTCGTCAACGGCATGTCGGGCTACAACTACGCGCCCGGCTACCGCAAGGCTTACGGCGATCCGGGCAACGGCGATTTCGTGGACATGCACCACTACGGCAAGATAGAGCCGGGCTCAATAGCCAAGCCCGACGAAAGGCGCGCCGCCTCACTGGGCGAGTTCGGGGGCAAGGGACTCTTTGTGAGAGGGCATATGTGGCCCGTGCGCAACGATGCCTACGAGATGATGATAAACAGCGGAGTGCTCACCGACACATACGTGATGATGGCTACCGAGCTCGAACAGATGGTGAACTACTTCGGACTGAGCACCGCCATATACACTCAGACCACCGATGTGGAACATGAGATAAACGGACTCGTGACTTACGACCGACGGGTGGAGAAGATGAATCTCGACAAGGTGCGTGAGATAAACACCTCGGTGATTGAGGCTACGAGGAGGAAATAGGCGGTAACAGGGACAAAATATATTAGAAAACGAAGTTACATGAAGATATTTATGTAACTTTGTTTTCGTTAATAATGGCAGTTATCGTTTGTCATTCTTTGCTCCCGAACACTGTAAGGCTGCAAGACTTTTCGTTAATCAGAGTATTTACAGGCATCGGAGAACCGTCGTACTAAAGTTATGCTAAGAATTTATGGAGGAGTTTTTAAATCTGAACAATGAGATAGTCATCTATCAGAGCGAGGACGGCAAGACCGTACTTGATGTCAGACTGGAGGATGATACAGTGTGGCTGTCGCAGCAACAGATGTCCGAACTGTTTCAAACAGACAGGACAGTTATCGGTCGTCATATACGTAACATCTACAAGGATGGAGAACTGGAAGAAATCTCAACATGTGCAAAAAATGCACAGGTTCGAATGGAAGGTAACCGTATGGTGACCAGAAGCATTCCTTATTACAATCTTGACATGATTATCTCCGTTGGCTACAGGGTCAATTCCATAAGAGGGGTAAAGTTCCGTCAATGGGCAAGCTCTGTCTTGAAGCAGTATCTCATCAAAGGTTATGCCGTGAACGAAAGCATGCGCAAGAAACAGGTTGCGGAGCTGCGGCAGCTGGTTCAGATGCTTGGAAGAACTCTCCGGCACTCTCCCGACCCGTTGAAGGAGGAACAGAGCGCGCTTGTAGATGTGGTTGTGGACTATACCTACGCCCTCGACACCTTGGACGATTACGACTATCAGCGGCTGGGCATCAAGAACACTACCGCCCACGGTGCTTTTCGCGCCACTTACGAGGGTGCCATGCAGGAGATAAGACAGCTTCGTGAGAAGTTCGGAGGGTCTGCTCTTTTCGGCAATGAGAAGGACGATTCGTTCAGAAGTTCCATCGGACAGATATCAGACGTTTGACGGCATGGAGCTGTATCCGTCTGTTGAGGAGAAGGCGGCTATGCTTCTGTATCTTGTTGTTAAGAACCATTCGTTCTCAGACGGCAACAAACGCATAGCGGCTACCTTGTTCCTGTGGTTCATGAACAACAACGGCATACAGTCTCCGGCAGGCTTACCGACGTGAGCGACGTGCATCCGCAGAACATGCTCCCGGTCTCTGTTATAGGCGCATGGATGTCTACAGATGTTATGAAACCGTTGTATGAGAACGCCGTGCTTTCGATATTTGTCACGTCATAGGTCTGGTTGTTGTATGTGATGGAAGCCGGAATGACGAGCGCGCCCTTATAAGGCTCGCCGTCGGAAGCCACCACCGTTGCAGTGAAGTTGTCGTCGTTTGTCTCATAGTTTATGCCGTCCACGACAACACGTTCGGCATAAGCTGTTGCCGACAGCAACAGAAGACCTGCCGCACACTGTGCAAACTGTAAAAAATGCTTCATACAGTTTTGGGTTTGTCATGTCCGGTCCCGGCTCCTGTCTGGACTCTGTTTTCGTGTTGATGTGCAGAAGCGCAAAGCCGGGTGTGGCGTGCACGCTGCGTTTCTGATGATTTGCCTGGTGTGGAAAATCTTTTACAAAGATGCCGCAAGAGAGTGCAATGAGAGCTTGCTCTTATATTGCCGAACGCCGCAAATCTTATTCAAAGATGCCGCAAGTGGGTGCAATGAGAGCTTGCTCTTATATTGCCGAGCGCCGCAAATCTTCTACAAATATAGTCATTATTTGAATGCCGTTGGATGATTCGTATTTAAATTTAAACTATATGTAACCAAAATAAAACCTCCCCACCCCTTTCCCATGCTTTTGAGACAGCGGTCGCGTCACGCATCCCTCGCGCTTCCGTGGCACGTTATGTACGCATCCGTCGGCACACCCAATGCCCGCGTGGCGTAATAAAGGGGCATTCTAAAACGCAAAAGCCGACTTCACAGCCGGCTTTCTTCTGATTATACAATAACATTATGTATCTTTAACTATAAGCTGATATTAACTTCAGTTATGCAAAGTAACACCATTAATCTAAATACGTTTGCAAAGTTAAGCATTCGGCAGTAAGCGCGCAATACCTTGAAATAATGAATTTTACGTGCCTCGGAGCATGTCCTGCCACCCGAATCGTGCCTGCCGATACCCTGTTGTTGCTATCAGGCAGCGCGCGCATGCCCGTGACGGCGTGAAAGGCGCGCCCCTCCCGTTGCCTCAACCACTGCATACAGTGTGGCTGCAACTGTTCTGTTTTTACCTTTTTCTTGATTTTTTATCATTATATAAACCGCCTTCGGTGTGGCGGAAGGAAAAAGAACGGTAAATTTGCAGGCATATAAAGCAATGATATGAGCGGAATAAAGAAAATCAATCTTGCCGACAATGCGGTCAGCAAGGAGACGTTATACAACGACGGCGACATAGCCATAGGCAACAGTCTTAGAGGTTCGGAGGGAGAGGACGCTTTCATGTTCGACTTCCACGTGATGGTTCTGTGCACCGGTGGGGAGATTTCGTTCCGCATAAACAGCACGCCATACACAATGAGGAAGAACGACGTGCTCATCTGTCCGCCCGACATGATAGTGAGCGGCATACGCAAGAGCGACGGCATGCAGTGCCGCAGCATAGTCATCTCGCCCGTTTACTTCAGGCGCATACTGCCGATGGTGAACATCGACTGGAACGCCAAGATGGCGTTCGAGACCCATCCCGTGTTCTCGCTCGACGAGAAGGACGCCGCCCTTTTCTGTCAGTATCATGCCCTTTTGCAGAAGAAGGTGGCGTCGAACCTTGGGAAACACCGCACCGAAGTAATCGGTTCGCTCATGCTCGCGTTCCTCTACGAGTTCGGTGATGTGGTTGACAGGTTCGTCGAACGGCAGGGACACACGTTCTCTTCGGCTGAGACAATATTCAACAACTTCATCAACATGCTCACAGACATGCGCCCCAAGAAGCGCAGCGTGAGCTTCTACGCCGACAGACTGCACATCACGCCCAAATATCTCACTGCCGTATGCAGCGGCGTGAGCGGATGTCCGGCATCCAAGATAATAGACACATACGTGGTGAAGGACATAAGCTACATGCTGAGATACACGCGGAAGTCGGTGAAGGAGATTTCGTGCGACCTCGATTTTCCCAACATCTCGTTCTTCGGGAAATATGTGAAGAAGCATCTGGGCGTGTCGCCCAAGAACTACCGTGAGCGTTTTGTGAAGGACGCGGGCACGGAATCGGGGCGTGACGCGGCGAAAAAAAGAGAGTGACACACCGCAACCCTTCATGCCTCCGCCGCCATTATCATCAACAGCAAACCATCCTATTATACGCAGTCAAATCAAAGTAGAGACGCAAAATCTTGCGTCTCCCGTCCTACCCATGCCAACATGCGCATGCTATAATACGCTGCCAACATACTCACTTCTCCCTCGTGAGACGCAAAATCTTGCGTCTCTACATGCTGCCGCCCTCATTATCATCAATAGTAACATATCCTATTATACGCAGTCAAACCAAAGTAGAGACGCAAAATCTTGCGTCTCCCGTCCTACCCCATGCCGACATACGCACGCGATAATACGCTGCCAACATACGCACTTCTCCATCGTGAGACGCAAAATCTTGCGTCTCTACAAGGCTGGCGCCCTCATTATGCATGCATATATCCCCCACATCCGCCGTGCGTTCTTATCCGCCTGCCGCGATATGGCGGTGAAAATACATGCGCCATCATGACGTTTCGTGACATCTTATGACTGTTTTCAGCACGGCTTTACGTCCCCGGCGGATGCATAAATATACACTCCGGCAGTAAAATATTTTGACAATGGAAAATTGCGGAACAGGAAACGGTGACGCCGGAAAAACGGGAGTGTGGCATTAGGGAGGACGGTAGTGCGATGCGTTTTGCAATGTTTTTATACCCGAACGGGTCGATTGCTGATGCACATCTTGCATAGTGACGGTGCGGAAAAGGCTGTATTGCGGTGCGGAAAATGCTGTGTGATGCGGCGGAAAAGCCTCTTCGGCGACGTGGAACGGGCTTTCCTGCAAGGGCGGAAAGCATGTATGGATGTGCCAAATGGCGCAAACGGCTGGCTGTCAGGGCGTTGCCTTAACTGCACGTGAGCCGCGTATTTGCGTGCGGAAAGCTTTAAGCGCGCAAAAACGGCGGTATTCTGAGGTTGCGGTGAATAATTATTCATGCCGCAACTCCCATTCATGCATATTCTTGCAATATGCGGCAGGCATAGCATACCGTCCTCGCCTTGCCTGTGGGGAGGCATGGAGCGGCATTGTTGAGGGTGTGCGTTGTGGCGGCGTGAAGGCATTGTGCCGCCGCCGTGTCATTCCTGCTCTTCTATCACTCCGTTGCCGGGCAGGTGCATGCCAGCCATTATCAGCTTCTTGTCCTTCACATACCCGATGTATTTCACCCTCGACTCGACAGCCTTCTTGCGGTCCATGTCGTAGGCTGCGCATATCTTCGGGTTCTGCATCTGCAGTGCGTAGCCGTGCATGAGGTCGCCTATGACGAGCAGTCTGCCTGCCTGATAGACGGTGTGTCCGGGCGTATGTCCCGGTGCTGGCAACGCTTTCACGCCAAGTGGGAGCGCGTCGGTGTAGGCGAACCGGTGCAGATGTCCGGCATAAGCCTTCATCACCGATGCCGCGAAGGCTGCGTTGTCGCGGTGCTCCTTCTTCACTCTGCGGGCGTTGGTTATCCAGTAGTCGTACTCCTCTTCGGGCACATACACCTCCGACTGCGTGAATACGGGTTTGCCGTCGCGCATGAGTCCGCCTATGTGGTCGCCGTGGAAGTGGGTTATCATTACGTAGTCGATGTCAGTGGGCTTGATGTCCATGGAGTCGAGCAGAGCCAGAAGGCGTCCTCCCTTGTCCGGTCCGTTGCCGGTGTCGAACAGCATTTTCTTCCCTTTCTTCTCTATGAGGAAGCAGCTTATGGACGAAGGCACGCTGCCCTCGGGGGAGAGTATGTTGATGCTGTCGGAGTCGTTCTTGCCGTAGAACAGGCTGTTCGGCATGCGTCTTTCTTCCGCGTTGTCGCGGAAGGATGTGAGACTGGCTGAGTCGATGGTCATCATTGTGATGCCCTGCGGCAGTATGCCCGAGTCGCCGTCAGTCTTTCCGGCGTTCCTGTCGCACGCCGTGAAGGCTATCATTGCGGCAGCGGCGAGGATGAGGCTTGCTGTTCTTATTCTTTTCATAGCTTTTTAGTGTTGTGTGTGGATACTGTTCCCTGCCTTGTGCCTGGCAGGATTCGCATTATGGTATGCGCCGACGTGGCATGTCGTTGCGGCATGCCCGTGTTTCAGGACAAAAATAAGCAAAATGAGCTATAATCGGAAATATTTTGCGGTTTTTTTTCATTTGAACCCGAATAGGTTATCAGACTTCATCCTTATTTCGTACTGCTGTCAGTCAGATTGGTTTATGCTTTTATCGAAGATGTAGCGGGCTACATCGGGAAAAAGCGGGAGACAATATGACGGCAGCAGTGCGGAAGAGGGATGAAGAGTTCTGCAAATGAGTAAAAAAACGCTATGACGGTCTGATGACCGATTCGGGTTGGACCGCCATTGTGCGTGCGAGGGAGGATGTGGGGACGGGAGTTTCCTTGGCGGACGGACGTGGTGATGTGATACATGGTAGATGTTGTACGACAGAACGTACAGTCTGACGTCATTACGCAGCCTTTTCTTCTGGCATGGTGTAGCGATATGTGATGACTGTAATTGACTTTACGGTGTGAAAAATCGCAACAATTGGGTATTTCACAACTGTCTGCGGTGCATTAATTTTGCAGCTGATGATAATACGTCCGGCTCCTGAGGTATCGCACGAGGATTCCGGCGGATGCGACGGACGGCGGACATCAGTTTGAATTTTTATATTAAAACATAACTTGACGGTATGAAGAAGACAGGAGTTTTTTATGGTTCGAGCACCGGAACGTGCGAGGATATAGCCGGACGGATAGCCGTGCGGCTGGGTGTGGACAGTGCCGACGTGCACAACGTGGCTGACCTTACGGCAGACATGATAGCCGGTTATGACGTGCTGGTGCTCGGCAGCTCCACATGGGGATGCGGCGAGTTGCAGGACGACTGGTATGACGCTCTGGAGCTGTTGAGGAAAACCGGACTGCAGGGCAAGACGGTGGCTCTCTTCGGTTGCGGCGACTCGGAGTCGTACGGCGACACGTTCTGCGACGCCTTGGGCGCGTTGTATGAGGGTCTGAAGGACAGCGGCTGCACGTTCGCGGGCGGCGGAGTGTCTGTTGACGGATATACGTTCGAGTCGTCCACGGCTGTTGTCGACGGCTGTTTCGTGGGTCTTGCCATAGACGATGTTAACGAGAGCGACCTCACCGACGGACGTATCGGCGCGTGGGCGGAGGCTTTGAAGGCTGAGATAGGCTGACCCTCCGTGCGCTGCGGACACATGGAGAAGGCGTCACTCATGCGCCGCGCATACTTACAACGAGGCATAAGGAAAGGAGGAAAGACAAGACAATGGAGCGGACTGAGATACATCCCACCGAACTGAAGGTGTTCATGAATCATATATATGAGCTGAAGAAGGGCGTGAGACAGATGGTGCTCTTCACGGTGAACCGAAAGTATGAGGAGGCGGCGGTGAGCCGTCTGCGGAGGCAGAACATCGACTTCATGGTGCAGCCGGTGGACAGCAGAAAGGTGAACCTGTTCTTCGGAAAGAGGGAGTGCATTCATGCCATAAGGCGGATGGTGGACCGTCCGCTCAACCAACTTACTCCGGAGGAGGACTTCATACTCGGAGCCATGCTCGGATATGACATCTGCGCGCAGTGCGAACGCTATTGTCTGCGCAAGGAGAGGGGCACGAGCTGAGCGGCAATGTGCCACGTAAGGACTATGGCTGAGACGTGAAAGAATAAAAACATGCCCGGAATCACATGTTCCGGACATGTTTTTTTGTATATTTGTATAATATAGGATGCGGCTCGGCAGTGCCAAGACTGTAGAAACGATGTTTCTCCGTCTTGTCGTTGCTCTCGCCTTTCACTATATTTG
>ERZ779895.2444-NODE-2444-length-16732-cov-6.099958_pt1 | contig 16732 bp, 14 predicted proteins | sample MGYA00511093_ERZ779895 | MGnify/ENA primary metagenome ERZ779895 (study PRJEB29588, sample SAMEA2142970) | human gut metagenome | biome: human gut; feature: human-associated habitat; material: faeces | place: Denmark | collected 2008/2010 ... | reverse complement strand
CGACGAGGAGCAGCGCTTCGGCGTGACGCACAAGGAAAAGCTCAAGGAGCTTTCCAAGCAGGTGGACACGCTCACGCTCTCCGCGACGCCCATTCCGCGCACACTGAACATGGCGCTGTCGGGCATCCGCGATATGTCCACCATCGAGATGCCGCCGCAGGACCGTCAGCCGGTGCAGACCTATGTACTCGAGCACGATTGGGGCGTGATCGCCGAGGCCATCCGGCGCGAGCTTTCGCGCGGCGGGCAGGTCTACTACCTGCACAACCGGGTGCGCACGATCGACGAAAAGGACTTTGCCGGGCTTGCCGCGGCGGCTGCGGAGGCGCTGCGATGAAGCACGTTATCATCGGCACGGCGGGGCATGTCGACCACGGCAAGACGGAGCTTGTCAAGGCGCTCACGGGCGTGGATACCGACCGGTTGGCCGAAGAAAAGCGGCGCGGCATTACGATCGAACCGGGCTTTGCACGTCTTGATTTTTCAGATGGCGGAAGTGCGAGCATCGTCGATGTGCCGGGGCATGAGAGGTTCATCAAAAATATGCTTGCCGGTGCGGGCGGCGTCGACCTCGCGATGCTCATTGTGGCGGCAGACGAGGGTTTTATGCCGCAGACGGTCGAGCATCTTGACATTCTGGGGCTTCTCGGCGTGAAGAGCGGGCTTGTCGTCATCACAAAGACGGATCTTGCCGATGACGAATGGCTCAGAATGCTTGAAGAGGACATCAAAGCGCGTGTGCGGGGAACATTTCTGGAAGGAAAGCCCGTTTTGCGCGCCTCTGCCCGCACGGGAGAGGGGATCGAGGCGCTGCGCGAGGCGCTGCATGAGCTGGCGCTGCACACGGCGGAAAAAAGCGCGCGCGCACCGTTCCGCCTGCCCATCGACCGCGTGTTTTCTGTTGATGGCTTCGGTACGGTCGTGACCGGTACGCTTATCGACGGTTGTATTGCCGCCGGGGAGGAGGCGGCGCTCCTGCCGCGGGCAGAGATGTGCCGCGTGCGCAATTTACAAGTGCATGGGCGCGATGTGGAGGCAGCCTGTGCCGGGCAGCGCGTGGCGGTCAATCTGTCGGGCATCAGAAAAGAAAACGTCTGCCGCGGCGATGTGCTGTGTGCGCCGGATTCGCTGCGCCCGACGCGAATGCTCGACGTAAGATTGCAGAATTTGCGCGATTCCCGGCGAGTGATCGAGAGCGGGGCGCGCCTGCACCTCTACCACGGTGCGGCCGCGTGCCTTGTGCGGGCGGTGCTGCTGGACCGCGATGCGCTTCGTCCCGGAGAGAGCTGCTATGCGCAGCTGAGCCTGAGTGAGGATTTGGCGGCGCGGCAGGGCGACCGCTTTGTGGTGCGCTTTTATTCGCCGCTTGAGACGATCGGCGGCGGGGGGATCCTGGACGAGCATCCGTACCGCCATAAGCGCCATGATGAGGGCGTGCTCGCCGCGCTTGCTGTGCGTGAGAACGGGTCGGATGAGGAAAAAATTGTGCAGGCCATCAGCGCATGCGGCGCAGACGGTATGGCGTTTGCCACGCTTTGCGCGCGTTTTGACGAAGAAGAGGAGAGCATGGCGAAAATGCTTGCCTCGCTCTGCGCGCGGGGGAAGATCGTTGCCCTCTCGCCGACAGATTACCTTGCTTCGTCGGTGCTGGACGGGCTGTGGACGGACTGCGAGGCGATGCTGCAAAAATACCACCGCGCGCATCCGCTGCTTGCGGGTATGCGCCTCGCCGAGGCGCGGCAGCGGCTCTTTCGCGGCGGGACGCGGCAGAACGTAGAGGCGATCCTTGCTTGCTTTGCGCGCGAGGGGAAGCTGAAGCGGACGACGGAGTATTGCGCGCTTGCGGATTTTTCCGTGCGGCTCACCAGACGTCAGCGCGCGATCCGAGAGGAAATGCTTCGCCTGTGCCGTGCGGCAGGGCCGACCGGACTGAAAACGGACGAACTCTGTGCCTCGTTTGACAGAAAAGACCGCACGGAGTGCGCGCAGGTGATTGAAAGTCTTTTGAGCGTGGGTGAGCTGGTGCTGCTCGCGCCGGATCGCTGCATTGAAAAAAGCGTTCTCTCAGCCGTCGATGCGCGCGTGAAGGCGTGGTTTGAAACGCGCGATACGCTGGCACTGGGGGAGTTTCGCGATATGCTCGGCACCTCGCGCGATCACGCGCTGCTGCTGCTGGAATACTACGACCGGCGAGGGATCCTGCGCCGTGAGAGTGATGTCCGAAGAGCGGGCGCGCATTTTGGAGAGCTGTGAAAAAACGGGACGGCGCGCGCCGTCCCCGATATGGGAGTAGATGGGTGCTGGTGTGCCCCCCGGTCTTCAAAACCGGTGATAGGGGTGAAGAGCCTCTAAGGTGAGTTCGATCCTCACATGCTCCCGCCAGTGCCCCGCAGCCAGCTGACTGCGGGGCTTTTTGAAAAAAGTGGATTCTCCCCTTGACAGAACGGAAGGAAGCTCGTATAATACTACTGTTCTGCGGTGCAAAACCGTAAAATTTCATATCCGGGTGTAGCGCAGTTGGTAGCGCGCATGGTTCGGGACCATGAGGCCGTGAGTTCGAATCTCGCCACTCGGACCATATTGAATGAGTCCCGCTTTTCGAACATTTTTATCGAAAAGCGGGACTTGTCATATCCGGAAAGCCTTGCAATAGGGGGCTTTCCATTTTTTTATGTTAAAATACCGTTTTCCTAAAACTCGCTAAACGCAAAACTAATATTTTTATATGTGGCGTCTATTTAGACACTGCTTTCCGATAAAGTAGAACCATAGTCATCCTCAAACGCCTGCGGCGTCTTGTAGTTCAGCGTTTGGTGGGGGCGCACCTCATTGTAGAACCGAATATACTCCTCTACACTCCTACAAAAGTGTTGTTCGGAGGTGTAGTCTTTTCGGTATGCCTCCTCCCGCTTAAAGGATGAAAAGAAAGTCTCGGCTACGGCATTATCCAAAGGCCTTGCCGTGGCAGAGAAAGATTGCTTCACACCACACTGCTGAAATAACCCAGTTAGAGTTTTTGAAACATACTGGCTACCCCGGTCACTGTGAAAGGTCAGGTTTTGCGGTTTCCCTCGCTCTTGATAAGTGGCTTTGAAAGTTGCTGTGACCAGATGTGTACTCATATGTTTCGATACTCGCCAGCCGATAATCTTACGGGAATATAGGTCAAGGATGATGCAGAGATAGACCCAATAGCTTTTGACCTTGAAGTATGTAATATCACTGACCCAGATTTGATTAGGATGGTCTGCTGAAAACTCCCGTTTCAGCAGATTTTGTTTTGCGAACTGTTGCTTGCGCTTAAACTGCTTTTTCGCATCTGTCCGGACGCTGCATAGGCCTAACTCCTGCATGGCAGTGGAGATGCGCTTTTTGCCTACACGAATGCCGCTCTCGGCCAGAATGATACGGATTTTCTCCGCGCCAAAGCGCTGCTCGCTGTCATCAAATATCTGTTTGACCTTCAGCATGAGTTGAGCCTGTTCCTCTTTGTATTTGCTTCTGTCTGCTTTGCGGAAGATGTGGTTGTAAAAGGTCCCCCTTGCCACATCAAGAGCATCGCACAGCTCATGGACACTAAAAGGATTTCCAGGTCGATTATAGAGTTCCTCAAGGGTCGCAAGTTTTTTCTGCAAAGGTACACTGGACAAATATCCGGTCTGGCGGATGATCTCCATGTGATGCTCCAGCTTTTGTAGGCGGCGAGAAATGGCGTCGAATTCGGCGGGTGTGTAGGTGCGAGTAGGCGTTTTGATTGAGCAGTATTCTTTGCGCCATTGGTACAGAGTACTTTGCGAGATGTGCAATTCTTGGCTCAACATTTTGATGGACTCGCCCTTTTCATAGCGGCGAATAATTTTGACTTTCAGTTCGGTGGGATAGGTGGTAGGCATGGCCTCAACTCCTTATTGATGTTGAAACCATTATAGTTTCTACTGATAATATTTTTCAAATTTGATTGCTATTGCATGGAGGGAGCCTTATGTCAGAGTTAAATCCTATGATAAAGGTATTTACATAGGGGGGGTAATCCATGCTTACGCTATATGTTGGAAAGGATAGTTACTCTTGAGTTATGCTACAAAATGCGATATAATTATTCCATGATAGCATTTATGGGAGAAGACATGCTCAATGGCTCTGCATTACTTTTGAATTGGTGAAAATATGGTGGGGGACTTTGTATTATGCAAATTGTGAAATTTGATGATATCCGCGAAATTATGATTGAGAGCATGAGAAAAAGTATGCTGATACCGATTTTAGGTTCTGGCTTTACCAGAGGATGCGGAGCCTTTTGTGGCAATGTCCCTTCAGGGGAAGACTATCGGCGTTATATGATTGATGCTATTAGCTCGAGTGGGGATTTTTCCTCAGAAGAAATTTCTTCCTTGAGTTCTGAGTCATTTTCAAAAATATCTAATGTTTATCATGCGACAGTTTCTGAGGAGAAGCAGCGCGAATATCTAAGAGCAAACTTTACACAGGTTTCGCTTGATATCTGCAAAAAGAAATTGCTTTCTATTCCATGGCCTTATGTATACACGCTTAATATTGATGATGCAATTGAACGCAATAGTGAGTTTCAGTCTGTAATCTATTCAAATCGACGCGTGAGAAAAAGTGCCTTTGATGAGCAAAAATGTGTTATAAAGTTACATGGAGATATTACAGAAGTATTGAACTACGAAGATTCTGTCAGCGAGATTTTTGACCAAACTCAGTATATTGCCAGCTTGCACCAGAACGCCTCTTTACTTAGTAAACTAACCCATGATCTTTCTTACCAAAACATTGTATATATTGGTTGCAGTTTGGCGGATGAAATTGATTTACTTTCCGTTTCGGAATCTTTAATGCCAAATGAAAATATACGTTTTTTCTGCACAACAAAGACTCCGAGTCGCCTTGAACAGATCGATTTAGGTCGTTACAAAATTACTCATTGCGTTGTATTTGAGTCTTATCAAGAAATCTACAGTCTCATTTATGATGCAGCGCAGGAAGCGGAAAAGATTGCGTCAACCGAAATAGAGCGTTATAGAACTTATAAATTTGAATCTCTAAGTGAGGATTTTACGCTTAATAAATCTTACCTTTTTCATGGCAAAGGTTTGATTAACAAAGATAGGTCAGTTACTCTACCGTACTTTTTCATCTCCAGAAATGTGACGGATCAATTGATTGAAAACATGCAAACTCATAATTTGCAATTACTTTTAGGTGGCGGTTGTAGCGGGAAAACATATATAGCCATTGATGTTGCAGCTCGAGTGAGAGACCGAGATGTTTTCGTATTCGAGTCAAAGGAAACCTTGAGTGATGTTGCGTTGCAAGCGTTACTCGAGCGTAGAAATTGTTTGATAATTGCTGATAGTAACACTTTAAATATACGGCAAATAGAGAGGCTAATAAGAAACAATAATGATTTGAAGAAGCAGAATATTACTGTTCTCATAATTGAAAATAAAAATAATCGAGATTTAGCTGGTCTAATTAAGCTTTTGGAGCTCAATGGTGTCATTGAGCCGCAATCTATTCCCCAGATTATCATTCCAAATAAATTTAACGAAAACGAAACAAACGAGTTGAATCAGCGCTTAGTAACAGCTAATCTTGGTATTTTCTCAGAAAAAAAGACAATAGCAGACAACATTATTAAATGTAGCCATGATTTGCTTCAAAAAAATAAATTTGATAGAATTATTCCTCATTTTGCTAATGAACGACAGATTGCTTGTCTTATTGCTTTGGCAATTGAGAACAAGGTTTATTCTTCAAGAGCAGTCGATTTAGATTTGCTACCAGAAATCCACGAGCAGGAACGAGCGACCAAACCGTTGATTGAAATCGAAAATACACAGTCTTTTGAAATAACACCATCGAATAATTCTCCAATTAAGTATGTTGTCAATGCGGAATATTGGTTATGCAATCAGCTGTGTGAGTTTTCTAAAACAAAGGTGAATCAAGCGCTTATTATTCAATCCTATCGTCATATTATTTTCAGATTGGTTAGCATTTATGGAAAACCAGATTTGACATATGGAGATAAATATGCACAGTATAAGCCATACATACTCTTTGATAACATCAATCAAATATTTATGTCGCATGGCCTCGTTTTAATTCGGGAAATTTATAAAAGCCTCAATGATTTGCTATCTTCTGATCCTAATTATATGCATCAGCGCGCAAAATGCTATATACGTTCTGCCTATTTTGAAGCTGATATGGCTCAAAAGCTAACTCTTATTGAACAAGCATACCGAGATGCAAGCCTTTCGTATTCTGTATTTGAAAAACGATACGAAGATACAAAAAATGAGAGGGTTCAAATTTCAATCGCACATGTCGAATATACTAAATCCCTTGCACTTTGTCATAAAGCGAAACTAAACCGTTATCAAAATATCTCTGAGAATACCCAAACAGTAGAGATTTTATGCAGAGCCTTGTCTTCACCATACAATTCTTATGATTTTGCTAAAACAGATATTTATAACTACGGTAATGTTGTGATGGAGGTCATTACAACTATGATCGCAAATAAATCTCTTGTCGATACAAAGGTCTATAGATTATTAGAGGAACTTTTCAAGAAAATAAACACATGACCGTCATATATGAATAGATTTTTAGACATTATTAGTTGACGGGAAATGCCTATGTTTATCTAATATCTATACTGTTTCGCTTTTACATGCGGAGTATCATTAAAGGATCTGAAAAGGTCTGCTGATGATACTCCGCATTTTTTATTTCCAAGTTTATATAGCGATCTGTGCGGGGGCGTAGCTTAATGCTACGCCTTTTCTCGTTTCCAAAAGAATGTCCCGCTCGGGGATTTTCCGGCGATCCGGCACCTCAAAGGCTCCAATGCAGTTGTAGTGGATCGTCACCCGCTGATTGGTAACACCGTCCTCCTTGACCGCAGGATAAACCTCGATGTACTGAATGAGCTCGGCAACCATGCGCTTGGTGATGGTGGTGGCGTCGGTGTAGCGGCGCACCGTTTCCAAAAAGGTATCCACATCCATCCGCTTATCTTCCAGCTTTTTCAGCTCCAACCGCAGCGCCTTGATCCGCCCGGCGTTTTCGCCCTGCTCCTGCTCATACCGTTTGGACATTTTGGCAAACCGGGCATCGTCGATCTTGCCGGACACATTGTCCTCGTAAAGACGCTCAAAGAGCATATCCAGCTCCCTATCCCGGACCAGCAGCCCATCCAGCTCCCGCTTCTTGCGTACCCGGTCATTTTCCGCTACCTTGGCCGAGCGGCCCACCATCGCCTTGATAAAGTCGTTTTCGTACTCATTGGCGAAACAGGCCAGCCGGTGTACCTCGTAAAGCACAACCTGTTCCAAGAAGTCCAGCCGGATATAGTGGGTAGACGAGCATTTGCGGAGCCCGGAATTGTGGTTGTTGCAGCTAAAGAACTTGATGTCGTGGTTATTCTGGTTAAAGTGGAAAGTCAGGTTGCCGCCGCACTCCGGGCATTTCAGATAGCCGCAAAAGGCGCTGGACTCCTTTGTTACGGTAGGCCGCCTCCGCCTGGTGGTTTGCAGGCTTTGCACCTTTTCCCAAGTCACACGGTCAATGATAGGCTCATGGACATTGAGGAAGATCGCCCGGTTCTCCACCGGATTTTCAATCCGGCGCTTCATCTTGTAGGACTTGGAGTAGGTCTTGAAGTTAATTACATCGCCGCAGTATTCCTGTAAGGTGAGGATCTTCTTGACAGTGGTGTGGTTCCACTTGGTAGGCTCCAGCGTACTTTTGGAGCCGCCCTTGCTGATCCCCTTGCTGGTTCGATAGGCCGAGGGGTTCAGCGCCCCCATCGTCCCCAGCGCCGTGGCAATCTGCAAGGGGCCATTGCCCTCCAAGGCCAGTCGGTAAATGCAGTGCACCACCTCGGCGGCCTCCGGGTCAATCACCCAAAACCGAGGATCGTCCGGGTTCTTGATGTAGCCGTAGGGCGGCGGCGAAAGCGGAATCCCGGCGTTGCCTTTCATCTTATTGACGATCCGGCGCTTCTTAGAAATGTCCTTGGCGTAGTATTCATTCATAATGTTCTTGAACGGGGTGAAATCATCCTCGCCCTCGTCGCTGCCCACGCCATCGGACACAGCCACCAACCGCACATCATGGAGCGGGAAAAATTCCTCGGTGAGCTTGCCCACCTCAATGTAGTTTCGGCCCAGCCTGGAAAGGTCTTTCACGAACACCGCCGAGATGTACCCGGCCTCGATTGCGGCAATCATTTTCTGAAAGCCAGGACGCTTCATGGTAGTTCCGGTGATACCGTCATCCACGAAAAAGATGGTATCCGTATAACCCTTGTCCTTGGCGGCCTTTTGAAGTATTTTCTTTTGGTTTTGGATGCTGTTAGACTCGCTGTCCATGTTATCATCACGGCTCAGTCGGCAGTAGAGAGCGGCTGTGCCGGTAGAGATTTTCTTGCTTGACTGCTTCATAATGTCCTCCTTTCCAAGCAGCCGAGCAAGGCTTCATCCTATGTATATTATACCTCTGCCGACCGCCCGAGTTAAGGATGTCGATGGAACAGTTAGGCTGGCTCCAGATCGGCCAGCATCAGCTTCAACAGGATGTCACGCATGGACTCGCCTTTGTCCTTGTAGACGGGCGTGACGATGAATTGGATTTTGCCGACTTGATAAGTGTATTCCTCCTTGACGGGTACGGGATCTTCCATGTGGGCCTCCTTCCAGAGCGATACGAAACAATGATCGGCAGTCCCCCTTGTCCCGTGGGGAAACGCAAGAGGGCGGCACCTTCGGCGGTGCCGCCCTCTTGCCTTGCTCCACTTTGGGACAACTTGTCCCAAGGTCAGTAGGGGCTGTTCTCAAAGTGCCGCTGGGCTTCCTCCAGTCCACGGATGTCAAAGACCTCATAGAGCTCTGCCACCACACGCCGGATGTCCGTGGGAGAAAACCCACAGTTTTCCATAGCGTAGATGACATAGCCACGGCAGGCGTTGTTGCTCCACGGCTGGGCAAGCAAGGACGCCAGTTTGGGATCATGCGTCATGTTGGTTTCCTCCTTGATAAAAGTTTCGAGAGCGCCACGCTCATTTCCTTGGCCCGTCATAAGACAGCAATACTCAGCATGACGCTCCCGAGGGGGGGCGGCGGCCCGGAGGGGCAAGCGGCCAGCTTGTCCGGCTGCGGATCGTGGCCGTGGGGTGGCTTGTCCCACTTGCGGCGCTGGTGTTGTTCGCTCGTTCTCCTGCCGGAGAAGTCACAGCGCACCCGCCGTCTGGCTCCCCATTCTATGGCTCCCGGCCGCCGCTATTCAGTTGTTGATCGGATGTTACTCCTCTCATATACCAAGGACAAAAAACGGCTCTTTGGCAGGGTCAATCACAAAACTTTTTTCAAATACTTTCTCATAGTAGCCAAACCACTTTGAACCGACTCCTGCACAGAAGTTTTACTCACGCCCTCAGCTATAGCCACCTCCCGATAGCTCTTGCCGAGGATCACACAGGCGTCCACACGGCGGCCCTGCGTTTCCGGCAAAGAATTGAGCGCAACACACAGATGGCAGAACAACTCCATGCGTTCCAGCAGCTCCTGCGGGGTGGGTTCAGAAACACAGGCGGAGTATTCGATCCCATCCTCACAGTCGAGGGAATACTGCGCCTTGTTGCGGACGAGCCGCCGCTGATAGGCGGCCTCGTACAGTTTGTTTGCCCGGAGCTCGTCAGCCACTTCCTCGGAAACCTCTAAGTATTCATCATGGGTGTAACACGGATAAAAGTCTTTCAGATTGATGGTCGTCATTTGTAATTCCTCCGTTCAGATGGTTAGGGGGTGAATGGCGATCTGAACGGAGGGCGGCGGAGATCGGCAGCCTGTGCCGCCTTTGCCCACTTCGGGACAACTTGTCCCAAAGCAGACAAAACAAAATGCGCTCGTATGCCACAACGACACGCAAGCGCATAAAATTACATTTTCACTTATGTACTGCCATATTTCGTATCCGCCGCCAGACTGCTCCCATTGGGCGGACGGGCTTTTTTTGACAGATTAGGGGGAGGAAAAAAGATAAAGGACACGGCAATACCTCCAGAGGGCCTCCGTGTCCTTACAAGTCGTTATTAGTTCGTGTAAAACGCAAAGGAACGGCGGCTTTGAAATCAAGCCGCCGTTCCCAATAGGCGTGTTAAAAAGGCTGCTGTACGACGGCTTTTTTTCTTTTGCCGTCGTCCGACAGGTTCAATTTTATTTACTGTTGATGCGCTGCGTCAGCCTCAGTCTGGGAAAGTTGTCCGTTGTCAACCGCATCGTTAAGGGCTCTGTCCAGTTCCTCGCTCGACGCATAGTTGCCGATGTGGACGGACTCGCCGTTCTCTTTCGTTACATTAACTCCATATTCGGAAACCACATCCTCGGTGGGAGGGATCATGGAATAGGTATCTCCCTCGCCGTTATCCTTGGAATATAAGGTTCCGCTTTTGATGCTTTCAAGTGTTTCTTGATATTCTGCAATGGTGGCATCTACGCTTTCCTGCGTCCATTCGTGAAAAACTCCCTGCCCGTCATACCAGCCATCGCCTGTGCCGATCAGGGCCTCCAGTTCTTCCCTTTGGGTGGCAATCCACTTTTCATATTCCGCTGCTGTCCACCATTCAACATCTGGTGCAGGTTTGTTTTTCTCATAGTCCGCTTCAGCCACCCAATTTTCGCCATCGGTGCTAATGCCATCAGCATCATTGAAAAAGATGTCGGTACTTGACATTTGTGCTGTTTCTTCCGCCGATGTCTTAGGCGCATCGGCGGCCTGTGCGCTGGCATAGGTAAAACCCGCAAGGCTTAAACATAAGGCCCCGCACAGTCCCACAACCAGCAGTTTTCTGTTTTTCATGGAAAAAACCTCGCTTTCAAGAATTATAGCCGCCCCTTTAGGGACGGCTATAATATATCAAAAGGATTTGGATTGAGTTTGCATGGAATATGGATTTCAGATGGAGTTGAATGGCGATTGTTTGATAGGCAACTTGCTCCAGAACAAAACGCCTCTTTTCGTATTTTGAATGCCGTACTCCGCATGGTGCATTTCCATGATTTTACGAACAATATAAAGGCCCAGACCTGTTCCGCCGGTGTTGCGGTTGCGGGAAGTGTCGGTACGGTAAAATGCTTCAAACAAATGGGAAAGCGCATCCTCCGGTATATGAACTCCTGTATTTTCAACCTCACAACAAACGGTAGCGTCAGCCTCGGCTAAAGATACCCGGATCAATTCACCCTCAGGGGAATATCGAATGGCATTAACTAAAATATTTTGAATTGCCCGTTCCATCTGCGCCGGTTCCATTTCACAGGAAAGTCTGTCAGGAATATTTACTTCAAGTCGCTGTTTCTTTTCTTCCAGCAAATCTGTTATAGTGGCAATCTGTACCCGAACTAGTTCAGCAAAGTCAGTGGTTTTATATTCGGATTTCTGTTTTCCGTTGGCTTTAGAAACATACAGCAGTTCTTTGACCAGTTTTTCCATCCGTTCTACAACAGCAAGTGAGCGTTCCATATATTCTGTGTGGTTTTCATATCCGCTGACTTTGTTCAGCATCCCAGCCAAATGGCCTTTCAAGATTGTTAGAGGTGTTTTCAACTCATGGGATGCCGCAGAAAAGAATTCTACCCGCTGGCGTTCTAATTTCTGTTCTTTTTCGATGTCTGCTTTTAGCTGGTCATTTGCGGTATGCAGATCATTCAGCGCAGTTGATAAGGATGTGGACAGGGAATTGAGATTTTGAGCCAGACACCCCAATTCATCTTCTCGCTCCATACTGCATTGGCCAGAAAAATCCAGCGAGGCCATTTGCTCTGATATTTTACTTAACCGAACAATAGGCCGAGTAATATACCTTGCATAGATCCAAGAACATAACAGCGACAACACAAAGATCATAAGAAGAACATACGGAAATATAGACCACAAGACCTCTGTTGTCTGCTGAACCACAAACAAATCTACTTGAACCGCCAGTGTATAGCTACTTCCGTCTTTCAAAGTGACGGGATAAAAACTTGTGGTGGTTTTTCCAGAGGAATTTACATCAATGTACGGTGTATCTTCATCAAATGTTATAGCTGTATCGCCGGAGATGATTTCCGTTTCCGTGGATGTTCCTGCCGGATAAACGACGCTGCCATTTTGATCTTCCACCCAAAATATGGCATTGGTTTCTTTGGAAAAATCAGATAGAGCCTCCCCACAGTCAGAAAGGTTATCGTAGGCGGCGAGTTGATCTACAAGTTGAATGGCCGCAGTTTCCGTTGCCTGATTGATCAGTTTTGTATAAGTTGTAGGCAGAAGTTTTGAAATACAGAAATATGTTCCGCTGCAAGCCACTCCCAAAAGAATAAATGTAATCAGGAATACTTTAACGGACAGTTTCCCTTTAATGCTCCTTATCAATTCTATATCCCACCCCTCTAATGGTTTCTATATAATCGGCATCCAACTTTTTTCGTATATTTTTTATGTGGCTGTCTACAATGCGATCTTCCACAAATGCGTCGTCATCCCAAAGCCGATCAAGCAGCATTTGTCTGGTAAAGACTTTCCCTTGATTTTCCAACATAAGCCTGAGCAGCGCAAATTCTTTGCTGGTTAAAACGACTTCGTTGCCTTTGTGATATAAATGGAAGCCTTCAATATCCATACTTAGCTCTTTATAGATAAGCATGGATTGATGTTTATTTTCAATGCCTCCACGGCGAAGAATGGCTGCAATTTTGCACAGCAGGATTTTAGGGGAAAAAGGTTTGGGAATGTAGTCATCAATTTGCTGCTCAAATCCCTTTAATTGATTTTCTTCATCCGAGAGAGCAGTAAGCATAATAATCGGCACTTGCGACTTTTGTCGAATGACCTCACATACACCATAACCGTCAATCTTGGGCAGCATAATGTCCAGCAGCACAAGGCCGATGGTATCATCAAACTTTGCAATTCCAGCTACACCATCAGCGGCAATCACCACCTCATACCCTGCATCGGTCAAATGGTTTTTCAATATATCTTGAATGTCAATATCATCTTCAATAACTAAGATTCTCTGCATAAGGCAACCTCCTCTTTGGGAGAATAACACTTTTTCTTGAATTTATGATGGAGAAAACTGTATTGCACTTCAATTATAGATTTCATCAGTGTTACTTGCAACTCCGTCTAACGAAGTAAAATACTACCCAACATAAAATCACATTTCGTTCTCATATTCAAGTCCGAAATGTAAAATGATATAGGGTGATATGAGAATGTACCAATACGACAAACACCTTGATTTTCACGCCTTGGGCCGTGAGATCAAGCGCAAGCGGGAGGAAAAAGGCTGGACACAGGAATACTTGGCCCAGCTTGTGAGCCGCACCCCACGCTCCATCATGTATATCGAGAACCGGGGACAATACCCCAGCTTTGATACTTTCTATCAGCTCGTCACCCTGTTGGAGATTTCCGTGGATCAATTCTTTTTCCCGGACAAGCTCAACGGAGAAAGTACCTGCCGGAAACAGATTGATGTCATGCTCAATTCCATGGACGAAAAAGAGCTGACCGTAATGAAATATACCGCAGAGGGACTACAAAAGGCCCGGGAAACGGAGGATGCGTAAGAGAAACACGCACCTCCGTTTTTACGCAGTTTTGGGGGCAGCGCACTAACGGCAAGCAGGGCAAGTGTGGCCACACTTGCTATTTTTGCAGCCCGAGAGGGCAGCAAAAACGCTTGTTGGGGGGCCTCCCCAAACCCGGCACTTCGGGACAAAATGTCCCAAAGTAAATTGTCTGCTTCACCGTCGCTACCGCTCTTGTTCCTTATTCTTGCGCCCGTCCGTCACGCCCAGCAGATGGTCAATATTGGTCTTGACCGCCACGGCCTGCCGCATTTCCTGTTGGGCGGCCCAGTACTTGGCGTACAGGGCCTTTTTCTCCGCCGCCAGCTTGCGGCGCTTTTCTTTTAATTGGGCCATCTTGGGCAGTTTGGCCCCGTCCAGCAGATCGTTCAAGGCGGCTTTGGCTGCCCGGTAGTCCGCCAACTCCGCCTCGTGCTGGGCCAGAAATCTCTTGCTGTACTTGGCTGCCTTGTACTCGTCAAATACAGGCCGGGTCTTGGCGTATTGCACCACGGCCCCCATGAGCTCGGAAGTATAGCCAAGGTCAGCCTCGTTCTGCCGGAGCTGTTCCGTCAGCGCATGGAAACGGGCAGACGCAGCCTCGGCTTCGGTGGTGAGCTGGTCATATTCTCTGATCTGGTGCTCCTGCATGAATTGCAGCGCAGCGGCCATTTGTTTGAGGTTATACACCTTGGCCCACCGCTCATAGGCCGGGCCTTTCCCGGAGCGCAGCCGCTCCTGTATATCCACGATCAGATCGACACGCCTGGGCGCAGCGGGGGCCGGAGCGTCCAGATTCGGCATGGGGCGCTTGCCCGCAATTACATCCCGGATCTCCCCGGGATCAAAGCCTGCCCCGAGGGTGGACGAGCGGAGCCGGGTGGCCCACTGCTGCCCTGGCACGAGGAACGAGATCGCACCGCCACGCCCCCGCTTGACCGCATAGCCGGACTCCTCCATGAGCCGTAAAAAGGCGTCAAAGCTATCCGGGCCTTTGGCAAGGGCATTGCAGATGGCCGCCTGCAGCCGTTCCTTGTAGGAAGTCTGGCGCTCCGTCCCCAGCCACGCCCCGTAGTGGAGAAAGCGTCCCTTGCTATGGAGCTTGGGGCTGATGATCACGGACAGGTCATTTTCCAGGCACACCCGGTCAGAGAGCCGCCGCACCGCCCGGGCAGAGCCAATGAAATCTCGGAATTTGTGGGAAGAATCCAGCGAAGTGGAATTGTAGTAGATATGGTTATGAATGTGCTGGCGGTCTGTGTGGGTGGCGACGAAAAAGGCATACTTTCCCTTCGTCCAGCGCATCGCCGTTTCATAGCCCACCCGGTTTGCCTCCTCTGGGGTGATCTCTCCCGGCTTGAATGACTGGCGGATCTGATAGCACAGCACATCGGCATCCCGCCGCTGTTCCCGGCCCGTGGCGGCCTTGTACTTCGCCTTGGAGAGCAGGAACTCGGCATCGGCGGTCATGTGGTCGCACTCATAAGAGGAAATCAATTCGCCGCCCTGCGTCTTTTCCGGGTTTTGCCCATAGTCAAACCGCTCTTTCAAGGACTGCGCGATGGTTTCGCCCTTGCTGATTTTGTGCTTCTTGTAGTAGGTTGTGGCCGTAGGCAGCCCTCCTTCCGATATGACAAACGGCAGCTGTGGTCAGCCGCCGTTGTTTCTGCTTTGGGACATTTTGTCCCGAAGTATCAGCCGGTGATGAAATCCCGCAGGGCCAACTTGGCCGAGTGTAGCTTGTCCACCAGCCACTCAGCGATGGCGGGAACGCCAAAGGGAGAAACGAGGAACGCAAGGACGAGGAACACGATCCCGCCCACCGTCTGCCCGCCGATGAACAGAATCAGGGAGAGCAGCGTCAGCACGATGCAGCCCAGTTCGCACACGGCGGACGCCACGCAGAACAGAAATGTGACCATAGCGGCCAGCAGGGACAGCGCCACCATTACGGGGGCGGCAAGGATTTTGAGAACGATCATAGCAGCTACCTCCATAAAAAAATCGGGTTGTTTTTTCCTTCTATCCATATTATACCGCTGGGGAAATAGGCACACAAGGATGTCGAGCTTTCACCGCTTTGGGACCAAATGTCCCGAAGTCACGGTAGAAATAATAGTTGCATCATGTAGTCGCATGATGCTAAACTGAATTAAAAGGACAAAAGATATGGGAGGTAGATTATGCCAAGCAAAAACACATTTAGCCGCTGTGGCGATGAAATACACATTTGTCGTGAGGGGTGGGATGCCATGGCTTTAGTGACCTACCGTGAGGATTATTATGATGAATTGACATCTGTGACATGGACAGAAAACCGTGGTTATCTAACAAACGGAAAATTGGGCGCATTACATCGATATATCATGGGAAAATGGTATGGGGAGGAAATGCTATCCGAAATGACAAAGCAGGGCTGGGTCGTAGATCATATGAACAATAATAGTTTTGATTGTAGGATTAGTAACCTTGAATTTTTGCCAACTCGGCATAATGTTGCAAAAGGTCAGACAGTTGATGTAGAAGCCGATGCCATGCGCCAGCACATTGCTCTAACGCTATGCAAAGACTTTTCAACAGGGTATTATCAAATTCACATTGGCTGTAATGACCCGATTTCACTATGGAATACTGTTACTGGTGAAACTCGGTCATTAGCAAAATTGAAATTGCTATTTGATTGTGATTACAGAATAGTCATAAACGAGGCGCGAGACATTCTCTTGAACTATGACTTGTATGGAAAATTTGATATTAGTTCTCTACACTGTATCGACTGGAAACCAGAGTTTTGCGAACTAATTGCTCTAAAGGAAGAAGAACGGGACAGGCCGTTTATTGAGCGCGATGGGAAAATATATGCGAATATTGGAAATCACATATGGTTTCACTCAAGCTCGGTCGATAACGGATGGGTACCGCAGGATCAATGAAGGATGGGCTGTTGTAAGCATATCTACAACAGCCCATCTTTTACATTTCCACCACAGCTGACAGCTTTTTCAGCAGTTCGGACAGCGGCTCCCAAAGGTCGGCATAGTCCTTTTGGAGTGCTGCGATCTCCGAGGGATAGATGCCGTAGG
>ERZ779895.2443-NODE-2443-length-16736-cov-4.862059_pt1 | contig 16736 bp, 10 predicted proteins | sample MGYA00511093_ERZ779895 | MGnify/ENA primary metagenome ERZ779895 (study PRJEB29588, sample SAMEA2142970) | human gut metagenome | biome: human gut; feature: human-associated habitat; material: faeces | place: Denmark | collected 2008/2010 ... | reverse complement strand
CCTCTCGGCCAACGGCGAGAACCGCATCGACCTCCAGGGAGGCGGCAACCTGACCTACACGATGAACCCGCTGGGCGATGTGAGCCTCTCGGGCAAATACGTCCTCTCGGGCGGCACCGTGCGCTACAACCCGCCGGTCATCTCGCAGAAAATCTTCCGCATCACGCCCGACGGCTATGTCGAGTGGGTGGGGAATATCGCCGACCCGGCCTTGAACATCACGGCCGTCGAGACGGTCCGGGCCAACGTCTCCTCGAACGACCAGGATGCGCGCCCGGTGAATTTCAACATCTCGATCAACATTCGCAACACGCTCAACGACCTCGCGGTGAGCTTCGACCTCGCGGCCCCCGAGGACCTCACGCTGCAGAACGAGCTGAACTCGCTCACGGCCGAACAACGCGCCACACAGGCGATGAACCTGCTGATCTACAACACCTACACCGGCCCGGGAACGACCGCGAAAGTCAGCTCCGAGAATCCGCTCAACACGTTCATCCAAAAGGAGCTGAACCAATGGGCGCAGAACAACCTCAAGGGCGTGGACCTCTCCTTCGGCATCGACTCCCACGGCGAAGACGACCCCAACGGCCAGCGCACCGACTACTCCTACCGGTTGTCCAAAAACCTGTTCAGCAACCGCGTGCGCGCCGTCATCGGAGGCAAGTTCAGCACGGACGCCGACCCGTCGCAGAACCTCAAGGAGAACCTGATCGACGACATTTCGCTGGAATACATGCTGACCAAGCGCGACAACATGTACCTGAAAGTATTCCGCCACACCGGGTATGAAAGCATCCTCGAAGGCGAAATCACCGAAACGGGCGTGGGCTTCGTGATCCGGAAAAAACTGCTGAGGCTGGGCGACCTGTTCAAGTCGACGAAACCCAAAGCGAAAAAACAGAAACGAGATGAGGCCGGCACACATTAGAAATACCTGCATCCTGGTTTGCGCCGTGCTGTCGGTAGCGGCCTGCTCCACCACCCGCCGGCTGGGGTCGGACGAGGTGTTGTATACGGGCGTGAAGAAAATCCGGATCGAACCCGACTCGGGCGTCGTGCTCTCCGCCGCAGCCGAATCGGCCGTGAAGGAACCGCTGTCGGTCGCCCCGAACAACCCGCTTTACAGCCCCTATATCCGCACCCCGCTGCCGATCGGGCTGTGGGCCTACAACTACCTCTACACGCCCAGGCAAAAGGGATTCAAATACTGGTTATTCAAACGGCTGGCCAAACAGCCCGTGCTGATCTCGAAGGTACAGCCCCGGCTCCGGACGAAGGTCGCGGAACAGGTGCTCGAAAATTACGGCTATTTCGGCTCGCACGCCGCAGACTCCCTGCTCTACCGCAAACACGGGCGGAAGGCAAAGGTGTACTATACGCTCGGCATAGCGCCGCCCTGGCACTATTCGAAGATCGCCTACCCGGAGGTGGACAGCGGCATGGAGCATCTCATGGACAGCCTCCGGGCCACGTCCCTGCTCCGCGTGGGGGCGCAGTACAACATGGACAGCCTCACGCTCGAACGCAAACGAATCTCCCAGCTGCTGCGCAACAGGGGATATTACTATTTCCGTCCCGAATACCTGGAATACCTGGCCGATACGACCTCCGGTCTGCGGCAGGTCGACCTGCGCCTGAACCTCAAGCCCAACCTGCCGGAGGTGGCGCTCAAGCCCTACCGGGTGGGCGGCATCACGGTGCGGCTGACAAACATCAAACCCGGCCCGACGGACACGCTCCGCCTGCGCAATGCGACGGTCATCGCCCAGAAGCCGATGAAAATCCGCCCCAGGATCCTGTCCGGGGCCCTCACACTCCGAAGCGGGCAACTCTTCACGGTAGATGCCCAAAACCGCACGCAGACCGACCTCAACAAGCTGGGCATTTTCCGTTCCGTCAACCTGAGCGTCACGCCGCTCGACTCGCTGCGGGGCTCCGACACGCTGGACGTCGCCATCGACGCGCAGTTCGACTATCCGCTGGAAGCCGCCCTGGAAACGGACGTAACCTCGAAGTCGAACAGCTTCATCGGCCCCGGCATCACCTTCAAGGTCAGCAACAACAACCTGTTCCGGGGCGGCGAAGTCCTCGCCCTGAAACTGAACGGCTCGTACGAATGGCAGACGGGCAACAAAAACTCCGGCGGCCGTTCCTCACGGCTCAACTCCTATGAACTGGGACTGAATGCGAACCTCAGCATTCCGCGGCTGTTGCTGCCGTCGTTCATCACGCGCAGGCTGAAATACCCCGGGAGCACGACGTTCCAACTCGGGGTCGACCTGATGAACCGCCCCAGCTTCTTCCGGCTGATCGCGTTCAGCGGCTCGGCAGGATACAATTTCCAGACCTCGCCTTACAGCCGCCATTCGCTGACCGTATTCAAACTCACCTACAACAAGCTGCTGCACACGACCGAAGCCTTCGACAAGACGATGGACGAGAACCCGGCCATCGCCATGAGTTTCCGCAACCAGTTCGTGCCCTCGATCAACTACACCTACACCTTCGAGCGGACCTACGGCGCCACGGGCAACCGGCGCTTCTACTGGCAGAACAGCGTCACCTCGGCCGGGAACCTCCTCTCGGGCATCCTGAGCCTGTTCGGCGAAAAACAGCCCCAGCATCTGTTCGGAAACCGCTTTTCGCAGTTTGTCAAGGAGGTGAGCGAAGTGAAGTTCTACCACCGCATCGGGCGCCGGAACAACTGGCTGGCGACGCGGCTGCTCGTCGGCGTGGGATATGCCTACGGGAATTCCGAGGTGATGCCGTACAGCGAACAGTTCTACATCGGGGGCGCCAACAGCATCCGCGCCTTCACGATCCGGTCGCTCGGGCCGGGCAGCTACCGTCCCCCGGCCAACGACCGCAACGGCTATCTCGACCAGACGGGCGATTTCAAGCTGGAGGCCAACGTCGAATACCGCTTCGGCATCATGGGACGCCTGAACGGCGCCGTTTTCCTCGACGCCGGGAATATCTGGCTGCTGAAAAAAGACCCCAAACGCCCCGGTGCGGAACTGAAATGGAAAGGGCTGCTCAATGAAATCGCGCTGGGCACCGGATTCGGGTTGCGTTACGACATCAGCTACCTGGTCATCCGTGCCGACCTCGGAATCGGCATCCACACCCCCTACCCCAATCCCGACAAGACGGGGTATTACAACATCTCCAGTTTCAAGGACGGGCTCGGGTTCCACCTGGCGATCGGCTATCCGTTCTAAAGTGCGGGCAGGTCATCCTTACGAATACGAACAGGCCGGCTGGTATTACCAGCCGGCCTGTTCCATATCTGTCTTTCCTTCTAAGGCGAACGGATTTCCCGCCGCATGGACACCGAATCAGAAGACGAACTTTTCGAGTTTCATCTCGCCGAGCTGGTGCAGGCGCGGTACGAGGGTCGTGAAATGCGACGCCTGCTCGTGCGCGGCCAGCGCCTTGGCGTCGCTCCACGTCTCGCAGATCATCAGCACGTCATTGCGCGTAGTGCTTTCGAACAGGTCATAGGCCACGCAGCCTTCGTCCTTGAGCGAAGCCGCCACCAGTTCCCTGGCCGTATTTACCACTTCCTCGCGGTTGGAATCCGTCGTACGGATAAAAACATTCAATCGTATCATTTCGTTCTATTTAATTAAGTTTAAAAGGCTTTCACGGCCTCGACGGCCGCATCGTAATCGGGTTCCTCGGTAATTTCGGGCACGAGCTGGGTGTAGACCACCTTCCCCGCCTTGTCGATCACCACCACGGCACGGGCGAGCAACCCAGCCAGCGGGCCGTCGGCCATCAGCACGCCATAGGCGCCGGCAAAACCCGCAGCACGGAAATCCGACGCGGGAACGACGTTGGCGATACCCTCGGTCGTACAGAACCGGGACTGCGCGAAAGGCAGGTCTTTCGACACGGCCACGACGACCGTGTCGGGCAGCGAAGATGCCAGCTTATTGAATTTTCGCACCGAAGTCGCACAGACGCCCGTATCGAGGCTGGGAAATATGTTCAGCACGACGCGCTTGCCTTTCAGGTCACTGAGTTTCAGCGGGGAGAGATCCCCCTTTACCAATTCGAAATCGGGAGCCTGGGCGCCGGCCCGGATGAATTCGCCGTCGATATGCACGGGCGTGCCCTTGAATTTTGTCGTTGTCATCGTCTTTTTATTTTTCTGTCGTTTCATAAAACGTAAAACCGGCAGGTTTATTGTCCGGCAGGCGACATGCCGCCAACGGAAACCGTGCACGGATGCCGCACCACAAATTTAGTTCCTTTTCGGGAAGATTCCAACGGCTATTTCATATTCTTTTCAGGTTTACCGCCCAACTTTGCAGCGACTTAACCGGGTAAGAGCATATTTTTTGTATTTTTGCCCGAACCCGGCCGAAACGAAACAAAACGAAACAAACAGACAGACAAGACCGACATGAAAAAGACACTCCTTCTGCTCATGCTGACGTGCAGCTGCGCAATCGCTACAGCACAGGAACGCTCGCCACTGAGGCAAACCGAATTCATCTCCGCCGATTCGCTCGAAGACGAACACGAACTGTTGGAGCGCGTACGCAACATGCCCAACCTCGAAGTCGGCAAGGGCATCACGTTCCGTCCCAAAAGCAACTGGTTCTCACTGACGATGCGCTTCCGGATGCAGAACATGGTGGGACTCTCGTTCGACAAGGATTTCACGCTCACGAAAACCGATGCGCAGGTCAAGCGCCTGCGCCTGCGCTTCGACGGGTACATCTATTCCCCGAAACTGGTCTATTCGGTTCAGCTGGGATTCACCTCCTACGACACGGAACCGCTGCCCAACGGCAATATGAACATTGTGCGCGACGCAATCGTCTACTACGTCCCCAGCCCCAAGTGGAACATCGGGTTCGGGCAGACCAAGATCAAGGCCAACCGGGCGCGCATTAACTCTTCGAGCGCCCTGCAATTTGTCGACCGCAGCATCGTCAACAGCGAGTTCAACCTCGACCGCGATTTCGGGTTCTTCGGCGAATACAACATGCGCGGGGGCGAGGGCTTCAACCTCTCGGCCAAAGGTTCGGTGACGCTGGGCGAAGGCCGCAACTGGGGCAGTTCGTCCAACGGCGGGCTTGCCTACACGGGACGGCTGGAGCTCTACCCGCTGGGGCGGTTCAAGTCGAAAGGCGACGTGATGGAGGGAGATTTCGAAGGCGAGGAGCAGGTCAAGATACTCGTGGCCGGAGCCTACTCCTACAACCACAAGGCATCGCGCCTGAAAGGCCAGCGCGGCGCCGTCATGCCGGACGACGCGACCCGCAACATCGGCTCCTATTTTGCGGATTTCATCCTCAAGTACCGGGGATTCGCATTCTATACCGATTTCATGGGACGCAGCTGCGACCGACCGCTGTTCGACCCCCAGAGCAATGCCTTCGTATACAGCGGGCAGGGGCTCAACATACAGACCAGCTACCTGTTCGACAAGAAATGGGAGGTCGCCCTGCGTAATTCGACGCTCTTCCCCGAGCACGAAGTACAACCCTTTGCGGGGTACAAACGCTGGAACCAGACGACCGTAGGCGTCACCCGTTACATCATCGGCCACAGCCTTAAGGTACAGGCAGACATGTCGTACAACCACCGCAGCGAATCGTTTGACCCCGATTACAACCGCTGGGAGATCCGCTTCCAGCTGGAGCTGGGGCTCTGACCCGGCAACAGGAAAATACGAAAACTCCCGGCTATTGCCGGGAGTTTCTGTTTCGGGACAGGAACCCCGTTACAGGATTTTCAGCGCGATCCGCGCGCACGCCTCGGCATCGGCCAGGGCATGGTGGTGGTTGGCAAGGTCGAAACCGCACGCCGCCGACACGGTATGGAGCTGGTGGTTGGGCAGGCTGCTGCCGAACGTCCTGCGCGAGGCACGGCACGTACAATAGAACCGGTAGCCGGGATAAGGCATCCCGTACAACTCGAACACGGCGCGCAGGCACCCCTCGTCGAAGGGCGAGTTGTGCGCCACGAGCGGCAGCCCCTCGATACGGGGCGCAATCTGCTTCCACACGTCGGCGAAATCGGGCGCCTGGGCCGTATCCTCGTAGCTGAGGCCGTGGATGGCCGTGGTGAAACGGCTGTAAAAATTAGGACGCGGGCGGATCAGGCTGTAAAGCGTGTCGACCACCTCGCCGCCACGCACCACGACGACGCCCACCGAGCAAACGCTCGTACGCCGGCCGTTGGCCGTCTCGAAATCTATGGCTGCAAAATCTTTCATCGGTCAGGAGTGAATATCCTTCGCAAAGATACGGATTTTAACGCTTCCCGGTATCACCGGCAACGAAAAAACGGCCGCCTTTCCGAGGGCGGCCGTCGTTTCTGCCGGAGCGGGTTATTCGGTATACTCGTCGTCCGACGTGTCGGGCGTAACCCATGAATCGGCCGGGGTCAGCTCCTCGACCTCCGCCTCCGTCAGGAAGGCGTCTTTGTCGAACATGATGTCGTCGAAATAGTTGACCGTGCACTGGTAAGCGCCGTAGTTGTATGTCCAGTCCTTGGAGTAGATGCCGAAGATGGCCATGATATCGCCTTTCGCGCCGTCGCGGACGACGGGATACTGGGCGAAACGCGAATAACCGCTCGTGCGCACCGTATAGACCCCCTTCTTGTTGGTCGTCGAAGGCAGGGTGCTGTCATAGGTGAAAAGCACCGAACCGTAAAGGTTCGTACCGTCGTTGCTGAACGCCCAGCGGTACCAGACCTTGTTCATCACCGGACGGATGTCGGTATACATCCACGCGGGATAGATGTTCGACCCCACCGTCCCGTAACGGCACGTAACGCCGCGCAGGATCACCAGACGCCCGAAATACTGCTGCCCGTTCTGGCCGAAGAAATCGTCGCAGTTGGCCTCGGTGACCTCGAGGATCTCCTTGCCCAGCTCCAGCTGCGTCTCCTCGCCGAGGAACACGCGCTTGCGGATCTCCGTCGGGTCTTCGATGTTCGAGTTGGCATAGAATTTATGTTCGCCCACCTTGTTGTAGGAATCGGTAGGCCCCTCGCCCAGCGACAGCATCATGCGGTAGTTGCCGATATAGAGGCCCGAGACCTTGACATAGACCCAGTTCGAGGGGATCGTACCCGTGGCCTTGTCGAAACGCCCCATCGGATAGGTAAAATAGAGCCCCGTAGTGAGCTTCACCTCGATGGCACCCGAATCGTCCACCAGGTAGAGCGACTTGTAGACGTTACCCTCCTCGTCGCTCGACTGCACCTTGCCCTTGATGTAGTAATCCAGCCCGTCGGGCGACTGGCCGATCTGTACGTACTTCGTATCGCCCCAGCTCGAGTTGCTGCCCGTACCGCCGAGCGACTTGTGCTCATCGAGGAACATCTGTTTCACATCGGCGATGGAGATATGCTTCATCCCCGCGAAATCCTCGTCGGTATAGACTTTGGCAGGCTTCGGCGCATCGAAATCATTATAGCACCCCGTAACCGCAAACATCACGGCCAGCACGGCACATAACTGAAATATCTTTTTCATAATCGTCATATCGTATTAGAAGCGGAAATATACATTCAGGTAATAGGTCGTCCCCAGCAGGTAAAAGTACTTCGAATCGAACGGCACGTAGTACTGGATCGGCTGGGCGGCCGCACCCTCCTTGTTCACATAGGTACGGCGCGAAAGGCGCATCTGTTCGTAACCGCCCGTGCGGATCGTCTGGTCGTTGAGGATATTCTTCACCTCGAGGCTGAAGCCCAGCTGGTAGATGCGGTGGATGTACCAGTTCTTGCCGACGCTCAGGTTGAGCGTATAGGCCGAGTCGAATTTCTCCTGATCGCGCAGGTTCATCAGCGCCGTGTATTTCACGGCGCCGGGGAGCTGTGCCGCCTCGTCGGGGCGCAGTACCGTGGCATAAGCGGCACGGGTACGGCGCGCGGGGTTCATCGAGAGGTAGATACGGTCGTAATAGTTGAAATCGACCGAGGCGAACCAGTTGCGCGGGCCGCGGTAGCTCAGGCCGAGGTTGAGCGCCGTCTGGGGCGTGCTTTCGACGTAGAGGTCGTCCCAGAGCACCTTGTCGCCGCGGAGCACCTCCTCGCTGTTGTCGCGCGTCTGTGTGAAGTTGGCGTCCGACGTATAGCGGTAGTCGCCCAGGCTCAGGGCGCCGTTGAACGAGATGCCGCCCCAGATGGGAACCACGACGCCCACTTCGAGGCCGTAGTAACGCTTGTCGATGCCGCTCATGGCGAAGTTGGTGAACGACGACTGCGTATCGTCATAGTACGAGATGACCTTCGACTGGTCGGCGACCGAGGTATAGTAACCCGAAACGCGCGCCGTGATCCACGGCAGGTTGAGGTTGTACGACAGGTCGACGCCGAGTACCTTCTCGGAATCGAGGCCCGGCGTAGTCGTATTGCGGGTACGCGCCGAAACGAAAGCGTCGCGGAACTGCGGGGGATTGACCATGTAGGCCACATTGGCGTCGATGGCATGCGCACCCGAGAAACGGTACGAGAACTCGCCCTTGAGCTTGTAGGTCAGGTAGTCGAGCGTCTTCGATTTACCGAGCGAGTTGTTCGCGAAGAGTCCCTTGCGCAGCCGGCCGTCGCGCCACATGGCCGTGTAGCCGACCTCGCCGCCGAGGCTCATCGTGAAACCGCCGAACGAGGCGTAATACTGCGCCCAGACCTGTGCCTGGCGCAGGTTGGCGTAGTAATCGTAGCTGAACTTGTCGCCTTCCCCGACGCGGCGGGCCTCGCCGTGCTTGAGGTAATAATCCAGATCGTTCTGCGAAAGCAGCGGGTTGTAGTTGCCGTTGTCGCGCAGGGCGAACTTATCCACGTCGAGCCAGTAGTCGGCGCCGAGCAGGTCTTTCACCTGGTCATAGTACTCCGTGCGGTTGATACGCGCCGTCAGGCCTCCGCGCAGCACGGACTGGTTGCGGAACGTATGGGCGATGTTGGCCGCAAAATTGAAATCGCGCTGGTCGGTATGGCGCTCCTCGATCATGTAGATGCCCGAAGCCCCGGACTTGTTGCGGTTGTAGTTCATGCGGAACATGTTGTCGTAATCCATCAGGCTCTTGCTGGGGTCGGTGATCCACTCGCGCATCGAACGCAGCGCAAGGTCGTTGTACGTCCCCAGATCCGAACTCTCGATGCCCTCGGACAACTGGAGGATACGGTTCGTGTAGAAGCTGGGCAGGTAACGGTAGTAGTCGGGGCGCGGGTCGGGGCCATCCGTCCACGTCAGGGCCGAATAGCCGTTCTTGCCGAAGCGGAACGAAGCCGCGGCGGCAAGTTTGGTATTCGACGAAATGTCGAACCCGTAGTTGAGCATCACGATCGGCTCGTGGTAATCGCGCACGCGCGAGTTGCGCAGCTTGCCGTCCTGCTTGCCCACATTGGGGTTGTAATAGTTGTTACTCAACAGGTCGTAGGCTTCCTGCGTCGACGCCTGCTGCGCTCCGCGCTCGGTCGGTGCCCCCAGGATGGTCAGCGCCAGGTTGTGGCGATCGCCGCCGAAACGCTTTTCGACCGATGCGAAGTAACCGTAGGCATTGTAGTACACCCCGTCGACATAAGAGTTGCCGCCCTGGCGGGTCGAGAACGAGAAGGCGTACGACCATCCGTTGTCGAGCAGGCCCGAAGCGTAGGAAACCATCGCGCGGAAGCGGTACATCGAGTTGCCGTTCACGACGCTGGCACGGAAGCCCTTGCGCATCTGCGAAGCGCGCGCATTGACATTGGTCGTACCGCCGATGCCGTCGATGCCGTAGCCCGACGAGCGCAGCCCGGCGGTATTCTCCTGGTTACGCGTGGCGTCGTTCAGGCCGCTCCACAACGACCAGGGGCCATAGCCCGTCATGGCATCGTTGAACCGGATGCCGTTCAGGTAGATGCTCGAATACTGCGAGTCGTAACCGCGCACGTTGAAACGCATCTCGCTGAATTTATACGAGGCGATGTTGTTGAAGACATCCTTCGACGACGAAAGCGACGAAGGCAGCGACTGCCCGTCGGCCGCCGTATCGGAGTCGAACTCCGCGAACACGGCGTCGTCGATGACATACTGCACATCGGGGGACATCACCACCGAATTGAGGTTCTTGACCATCTTGTCGACACGGATCGCCAGGTCGAGGTTCTCGAACTCGGGGGCTTCGAATTTCAACTGGTATTCCCCTTTGGGCAACTGGTCGATATTGAAATTACCGTGGTTGTCGGTCATGACGGTGACGCCGAGCGGTTCGACGACCACCTTGACATTGCTCAGTGCGACACGGCCGTCACGCGAGACGACCTTGCCTTTGACGCCCCCGTCCTGGGCATACGCCCCGGCACAGGCCAGCGTGAGCAGGATAACAAGTAAAGCTCTGATCTTCATAATTACTTTGTTGGGTTATTTACCGATGTAAATGAATACGGGAAGGTGATCGCTGTATCCCCCCTGGAAATTGTTGCCCACGAACGTACGCAGCGGGTAGCCCTTGTACTGGCCTTCCTGCTGGAACAGATAGGGGACACGGAAAATATTGCCGTAATATTTCCCCTTGGGGGCACGCTCCAGCTTGAGCGAACCCGTCGAGCCGGTAGCGAGGTTCTCCGACACGACGATATTGTCGAACAGGTTCCACTGGTCGCGGTAGGCAAGCGAACCGATGCCCGCCTTCAGCATGTCGATAAAGGGATTGTAGTATCCGCCCGGTTGGAGCTTGCGGATGTTGCCTTCGGCGCCGAGCACCTCGGTGATACTCTTGTCGGTGGCGTCGTCGTTGAAGTCACCCATCATCACGACCTTGGTCGCGGGGTTGATCGCCAGCACCGAGTCGGCGGCATGGCGCATGATCTCGGCGGCGCGCTCGCGCTTGGGTGCCGAAGCCTCCTTGCCGCCCAGGCGCGAAGGCCAGTGGGCCACCATGAAATAGAACGGTTCCCCGTCGATCGTCCCCCACATCGTCACCACGTCGCGCGTGCGGAAATTCGGCAGGCTCTCCATCGTAAACGGAATCGGGGCGCTGCCCTCGAGCTTGAACACGTCGGGACGGTAGTAGAACGCCACGTCCACGCCGCGGGCATCGGGCGAATCGTAGTGCACGATGCGGTAATTGGCCGGGGCGAGTTTGGGCGTAGCGATCACGTCCTCCATGACATTGCGGTTCTCGATCTCCGAAACACCGATCACCACCGGGTAGTCCTTGTTGATGGCGGCGATGTCGAACAACACGCGCGAAAGGTTATTGATCTTTTTGGTGTACTTGGGCGTATTCCACTTCTTGGGCCCCTCGGGCGTAAACTCCTCGTCGTAAATCTCCGGGTTGCGGATCGTATCGAAGAGGTTTTCGAAGTTGTAGAAAACGACCTTGTAGGGTTTCTGGGCGAAGCAGGCGACGATCAGCGCTGCGAAAAGCCCGGTAAAAAGCAGTTTCTTCATATAGTTCAGATTAATTTATACCCCAGTCCGAGGGATTGTTCTGTGCCTTCACGTCGGCGGCAATGGCCTCGTCGAGCATCGTAAAGAATTTATAACCCGTTTTCTCTTCGATGTCGGCAACGCTCGTGATATATTGTTTTATATTCCCGGTCGTGGTTGAGGAATTTTCAGCCCAATAACCGATTGCCGCCAATTGCGATGCATCGGTAATCTGGTCGATCCGCTTCCCCGTCCTGCCGCTTTTGGTACGTAGCAGCACCTTCCAGCAATACTGTGGAATCGCGACCCGATTCCCCTCTTTATCCGTCGTATATCCCTGTACCCCATAAGTTCCCGTAACATTGTACAAGGTATCGGGATATGAAATATATTTCAGGGTAAGATCTTCCAAATCCCCCCACGACCCGCTATTAAAATCAGGATCCTGAGGCATAATATTGGTCGAATAGAACGTCTGCTCATTCAATAGCGAAGAATAGCTGACATAACGATGGTAGGACATACACTGATGCCCGCGGATAGGCCGCCCATTATATGAACCGCGGCTCAAATCGACCTGAAATTCCTCCGGCACTTCAGGATCGTATTTCCATGCATTAGAACGCTCATATTTTCCAACCCGGTAACAGGAATGGATCGGATAGGCGACCCAGTTGGCGATACGTTTCTTCGTGTCGTAGCAAATCGTAAAGTTACGTGCCGTCACGGTCGAAGAGAGCGGCGCATAATGTGTTACGTAACGGTAGTCGGGAGCTTCGACATAGGCGGGCAATTCCGCCCACGCATGATCCATCGATGCCGGAACCGAGTAGTCCGCCTGGTCGATCGTCAACGTGAATTCGTGTCCGCCGTCGAAAACGACATCGACCGCAGCCCGGCGCGAAGCGCCCGTTTCGTTTTTGTCCAGGTAGAGGTAAATGACCTCGCTTGCGGCGACCAGCTGCGCCGATTTGGTCGTGGCTTGCGTCCTGCGCGACGTCCAGCACCAACTGCCGCCTTCGGTCACGGTGACGGTATAAGCCGTACCCACGGGCCCCGTCAGCACGAGCCGAGGGTCGGTCGCATAGCCTTTGGCAGCGAGCGTGGTCGTCTCCGTATCGAGGAACAGCGCGGAAATATTCGCCGGGGTGTCGTCGTCGGAGGACCCGCAGCGCCCGAAAACCAGCAGGAGCGCCCCGAGCACCATAGCCCGTCCAAAAAGTTTCAATAACCCTTTTGTCAAAATCATGTAGGAATTTGCAGATAAAAATGTCAGGTAGAAAATCCGACAATCATCCCCGGCGGAAGCCAATCCGCCGGGGATGGATTATAGGAAAACACCTACTTTCTTATTTTGAATAAGTAACCGTGATCGCAGTAATACTTACCGCTCCAAGAGTCGGGAATATCGAAAACTGCGTAAGGTTCTTAGCACTGAGGTTGTCAATTACAAACGTAAACGGTTCGTTATTATTTACATCAGACGGAGTCTCGTTGCTGATTGCTATAGCATCCTTCGCAAGTTGCTCTTTCATCTTATCAAGTGTGTCTTTTGTATATGTGTACCCAACCGGAAAAATACCGATAGCACGTCCTTTATAAGGCTCACGAAGGTCACCTCAATCTTCTCAATCGTCCCATCAACGGCAGGAATCTGCACGAACGATCCAAAAGCCGAACTGTCTTTTACATTAATCTGTAAACATTCCTTTCCGCTGCTACCACCAGCTGCTTTACCCGACCATTCGCCGAAAGTATTCGTATATAAAAATTTGGCATAGGCTCCACTTTTCCCGCCGATAGCGATAATATCGTCCAACGTAAGGGTAATCTGCTGGCCGTCCCCGCCCGCTCCGGATTTCCCGGCCTGCGAAATCGCAACGGTTTTGGTATCCACAGCCGCGCCGTCCTTCATCAGTTTGATGGTCAGCGTGGCGGTGATAGCCTGCTCCGTCGTGTTTTCCTTGGGCGTCACGGTTACGACCATCCCGTTTACGAAGGTCGTGAACTGCTCCGATTTATCCGTAGCGGCTTCGATCGTGCAGCCGTCGGCATTGGCAGCCGTCACCGTCACGGTCTTGGCATTGTCCGTCGCAGCGAAAGAAAGCGACGTCGGGTCGAGCTTGGTAATCGCCGGGTCGGTCGAAGGCTCGCCCATGAAAGCTGCCACATCCTCGGGACGCTGCGGACAAACCTGCGCGGCATTGCTGTTCACCGAAGCGTAACCGGTAATATCCCCGGTGGAACCTGCCACGAACTGTGTCCCTACGAGCCCGGGCATGGCCTTCTGCACGAATACCGTCATGTTACCGGCCGAGGTCGTAAACGTATGCTTTCCGAAAGCTTCGTTCGTAGTCCAGTCGGCAGCCGTAGCAGGGGCGGTCACACCCTTGACCGTCACGACCATACCCTGATATTCGGCCAGCTTAGCGGGATCGACTACGACAGGCGTGATGGTCTCTGTACCGATCTTTTCGATCTCGACCCAGTCGGCACCCTTGCTGCCGGTAACCTCGTACAGGCCGTTGTAACTAACGATACGCGCTTCGCCCTTTTTCAGCGTCACCTTCACCTTGTCACCCTTGACAAACGTAAAGCCATCGTCATAGGGATCGGTATACTTACCGCTGCCGTAGAGCGTGATACCGTTCTTGGCGGTAGTCGCCCCCGGGGTCATCACCTGAAGGTTCTGGCCGTTGAAGTTCCCGCCTTCCTTGTCGGTTACGACGACGGCCTCGAAATAACGGTCGTTATTCGTATCGAGGGCTACCTGCGACGTCGTAAGTTTGGCGATGATCTCGGGAATCGTGATAACCACAGCCTCGCCCGGGGTCGGGGGAGTTACGTTGCCCAGGTCGACCTCCGTACCACCGATGCCCTCGAAAAGTTTCACGTCGTCGACACGGTGCGCGGATGAAAGATCGGAAATGAAACGGATATAAAGTTCAGAGGGAACCTCTTTCAGCGTAAAGTTGGCCGTTGCCAAAGCCCAGGTGCCGTAGTTGGAATGTTCGTCGGCCTCGACAGGGCGGTCATAGGCGATTTCCGCCCAGTTTTCGCCGTCCTTGCTCAGGTATACATGGAATTCCGAGGTTACGAACGCATTATCCTCAGCGCCAAAGAGGCTTTTATACGAACCGAACGTCAGGCAAAGGTTTTTCTGAGCAGGATCGAGTGCAATCTTGTGGATCTCGAACTCGGCACCGGCACGGAACAGCATGTTGTTGACGCCGGATGCATCGTCCTTGTATTTCGAATAGTTGCCGTTGGAAGCGGAATTCGCACGAACAGATATACTGTTGGCCACATAAGTCACATTATCGGCACCCGTACCAGTCTGATTCTTCCAGCCCTCGAATGCATCTGCGAAGGGGAACTTACCATCTGCCCCCTTTTGAGCCTGCTCCTTATCGAAATCGTTAGCATAGATAGCATCGCCCGTGGGGGGGGGGGTAACCCCGCTGCCGTACTGTTTTACGGCTACGGACGACTCGGCCTGACCCCATTTGCCGAATTCGGGGTGGATAAGCGTGAAGGAGATTTTGCCTTCGCGCAGGTTCGTACCGGCGGGCAGCTCGGAAACCGTAACGGAGATCGTTCCGTTGCCTTTGCCGCTCATCGGGGAAATGGTAGCCCAATCCAGGTTACTTGCAGTAACCGTCCATTCGCAGTTCGCCGTGATGGCAACGGTCTGCGTCGTCGCCGTCTCATCGGTGAAATCAAGCGCCGTCGGATCCGCCGTCAACTTCGGCGTCAGCGACTTGTCATCGTCGTCGGAGCATCCCGTAAATGCCGTGGCAGCCACAAGGAAAAATGCACCGAAGACCAACCTAAAAAGATGTTTACTCATAAAAATAGTTTTAATTAGGTGATTATAAACTAATATCCGTTTGCAAAAATAACTTACGATTCTTCCGTTTTTTAAAGGGGAAACTATTACAAAGATAACTTTTATTTCAAAAATACAAAAGGATTTCGGCATATATTTACTGTTAAGGTTCCGTTACATAGCAAAAAAACGTTCCATGCTGCCTCGGAAAGGACAACCCGTGCGGCATACAGCCTCGCCAGCACCCAAATCAAGGCATCGGCGGAGGCTTCCGTCCGGAACCGCCCCCCTGGCGCACCTTCGGCCAGGCAAAAAAAATTCCGCCCCGGAAACCGGGACGGGCGAAGTTTCAAGGCTGGTTGGCGGATTGCATCGGCAGGAGTCATAAACCGGCATCGTTTCCGATGCTGCAAAATTACCCTACGGCTATTTCATCGTTGCGACAGTCCCGTTACAATCCCAGGAATATGGCATTGCACGCACGTTGCAGCAGCCGGCAAAGCCGCTCGGCCACACCACCCGGCCACAAAAGCAGCCTGCCCGGACTGTAAACGTCCGGGCAGGCCATGCCGAATAACGGGTTCGGCAACGATTGCAATACGGCGGCGGCCTGCCTCACACAGCGGCCGCGCAGGGATCATACCCTATTCCCACTCGATGGTTGCAGGCGGTTTCGAGGAGATGTCGTAGACGACGCGGTTGACCCCTTTGACTTTATTGATGATGTCGTTCGACACATTGGCAAGGAACTCATAGGGCAGGTGCACCCAGTCGGCGGTCATGCCGTCGGTCGAGGTCACGGCACGCAGTGCGACGCAGCTCTCGTAGGTTCGCTCGTCGCCCATCACGCCGACGCTCTTCACCGGGAGCAGAATAGCCCCCGCCTGCCATACCTTGTCGTAAAGTCCGGCATCGCGCAGGGCGTCGATGTAGATTTTGTCCACGTCCTGCAGGATCGCGACCTTTTCGGGCGTGATGTCGCCCAGGATACGGATCGCAAGGCCGGGCCCCGGGAAGGGATGGCGCCCGATGAGCTGCTCGGAGATCCCGAGCGACCGACCGACACGGCGCACCTCGTCCTTGAAGAGCAGGCGCAGCGGTTCGACGATCCCGAGGTGCATCTTTTCGGGCAGCCCGCCGACGTTGTGGTGCGACTTGATCGTCGCCGAGGGGCCGTTGACCGACACCGACTCGATCACGTCGGGATAGATTGTCCCCTGTGCCAGCCAGCGCACGTCCTCGATCCGGATCGCCTCCTCGTTGAATACCTCGACGAAATCGCGGCCGATGATCTTGCGCTTGGTCTCGGGATCGCTCACGCCAGCCAGATCGCCCAGGAACTTGTCGCCGGCCTTCACGCCCTTGACGTTCAGGCCCATGTTCTTATACGACTCGAGCACGTCCTCGAATTCGTTCTTGCGCAGCAGGCCCGAATCCACGAAGATGCAGTAGAGGTTCTTGCCGATGGCCCTGTGCAGCAGCACGGCGGCCACCGACGAGTCTACGCCGCCCGAAAGCCCG
>ERZ779895.2419-NODE-2419-length-16871-cov-8.737631_pt1 | contig 16871 bp, 11 predicted proteins | sample MGYA00511093_ERZ779895 | MGnify/ENA primary metagenome ERZ779895 (study PRJEB29588, sample SAMEA2142970) | human gut metagenome | biome: human gut; feature: human-associated habitat; material: faeces | place: Denmark | collected 2008/2010 ... | reverse complement strand
GAAAATAGGTTCCGTTACAAGTTTTTCGATATTGTTCAATTTTCAAGGTCCTGTACGCCTCAGCCTTAGCGGCTGACGACTTGACTATTTTACCACAGATGTGATTTTTTGTCAAGCACTTTTTTTTCAGAAGCTTTTCGTTTTTACTGAACTTGTGGCTCGTTTTTCAACGTATCCATATTGGTTCTTTCGCTTTGCTTCTGCCGCTTTCAGAAGTCATTCTTTCCGGCGGCCCTTGGCGCTCAAGTATAATACCACATCCCCAGCCTTCTGTCAACACTTTTTTGCATCTTTTTTGAGTTTTTTCTATATTTCTTGAATTTGTTTCATTTCCCCGGCCGGGTGTTTCTTTTTTATCCCATAAACAGCACAAAGCCCCGCGCGCAAACGCAGGGCTTTGAAATACAAATGATCACAGTTCTCCCCGACCAGACAGCGCCCGGTACAGGGTCGTCTCATCGGTATACTCCAGGCTGGCACCCACGGGCAGGCCATAGGCCAGACGGGTGGTCTTGATGCCCAGGGGCTTGATGAGCTTTGCCAGATACATGGCCGTTGCCTCACCTTCAACGGTGGGGTTCATGGCCATGATCACTTCCTTCACTTCACCGTCCCCCAGACGGGCCAGCAGTTCCTTGACCGTCAGCTGTTCGGCACCGATGCCATCCATGGGGCTGATGAGGCCGTGGAGCACATGGTACATTCCATGGTACTCTCGGGTGCGCTCAAACGCCTGCACGTCACGGGGCGTTTCCACCACACAGATGACAGAGCGGTCCCGCTTGGCACTGGCACAGATGGGGCAGAGCTCGGCTTCGGTATAATTCTGGCAGACACGGCAGCGGTGGAGCTTGGTGTGGGCGTTCTGGATCGCACCCGCCAGTGCGGCGGCATCCTGATCCGACATGCTCAGTACCTGATAGGCCATCCGGGTCGCACCCTTCCGCCCAATGCCCGGGAACTTGCTGAATTCTTCGATCAGCTTTTCCAGCGGGGCTGCATTATAACCCATGGTGCTCCTCCACTTTGATCAAAGACCGGGAATGTTCAGGCCGCCGGTCAATTTGCCCATTTCGGCCTCAGCCGTCTCATCCACCTGCTTGACGGTTGCATTGACGGCAGCAGCCACCAGGTCTTCCAGCATCTCAATATCGTCGGGGTCCACGGCCTCAGGCTTAATGGTGATGCTCAGCACCTCGTGCTTGCCGTTCATCTTCACAGTGACCATCTCACCGGATGCACTGCCAGTGTACTCGGCAGCTTCCAGCTCTGCCTGCTTGGCCTTCATATCTTCCTGCATCTTCTGGGCCTGACGCATCAGGGAGTTCATATCGGGGCGGCCGAAGCCTGCGGGCATTCTTGCTTTCATGGTTGGTTCTCCTTTTATTTATCGTTTTTTGCGTTCACTATCCTCAATCGACACCTCCAGCCCCAGCTGTTCCAGCTTGCGGAGGGATTCCTCGGCGTTGGCCGAAGCGCGATTGACCGTCTTGGATTCATAAGGGCCGATGGGCACCGCCACACCGGACACCTGCGCGATCAGCTTTTTGATGAGCTTCTGGCTTTCCTTGTTGGCGCGGATAAAATCCCGGAAGGTCTTTCCGCCATCGATAAGCACCCGGGTACCATCAAAGTAACCCTTGGACTTTTTCAGGTAGGTGTAGAGCATGGGATCCTGCTCCTGCAGGAGCTTGATGACCTCTGCCCATTGCGGGAAGGGATTGATTCCCTCTGCCGCCACCTTGCGTGGCTTGTTCAGCGCCGGGTCAGCCGTATATTCCGGCTTGGGCTCCGGCTGAGGCTGGGCTGCAGGCACTTCCCGTGCAGGAGCCGGAGGCTCTTCTCTCTGCGGCGGCGCAGCCGGGGCCGGCTCGTCCCAAGGGGGCGGGGCCTCTGAAGTCACCGGCGGTTCCTCCGGCAGGGGCGGCAGCTCTTCTTCCGCAGAAGCTGCTGCTTCTGCCTTGGGAGGTTCCACGGGCTGCGGTACCGGTTCCGGCTCAGACTGCTGCATCGGCTCCGGTTCCACAGAGGGTTCCTGCACGGGAGCCGATGCAGCCGGTGCACTTACAAAAGGTTTGACCGGTGCCGACGCAAACGGTCTGGGGGCCTCCTGTGCAGGAACCGCAGGCCGGGCGGTGGGCACAGCCTGTACCGCCACCTGCTGGGGCGGCTCCGAAAGGCTGAACAGGGCCAGTTCCAGCTCTATCCGCTGGTCACTGCCACGGGTCATGTGCTCCAGAGCGTTGCCCAGAGCCCGGATGGCCCGGATCGCCTCCCGCTGCCCCATCCGGGGGCCTTTTTCCAGATAGAGCTTCTCCTCTTCCGGGGATACACCCGAGAGCAGCGCCTGCCCGCCGGGCAGGGCCGCCAGCATCAGCGCACGGTAATGGGCAATAAGCTCCTCGGTCAGCCGCTTCACATCCACCGACTGCTGACGCAGCTGAGCCAGCTGTGCCAGTGCCGCGGCGGCATCCTGCGCTTCCAGCGCATCCGAAATATGGAACAGATAGCTCCGGTCAGTCACACCTGCCATCCGGCGGACAACGTCCGCATCGATCTTTGCCGTGACACCGGCACAGGTATCCAGAATGGACAGCGCGTCTCGCATGGCACCATCGGCAAGGCGGGAGATAAGCTCCGCCCCCTCGCCGGACAACTCCAGTCCCTCCTGCCCGGCGATGTACTCCACACGCTGGGCGATGTCCTCGGGGCCGATGCGGGTAAAATCGTACCGCTGGCACCGGGAAAGGATGGTGGCGGGAACCTTCTGGATCTCCGTGGTCGCCAGAATAAAGATGACGTGGGCGGGCGGCTCCTCCAGCGTTTTCAGCAGGGCATTGAACGCTGCCGTGGAGAGCATGTGCACCTCGTCGATGATATATACCTTATAATGACAGGCGCTGGGGGTGTAGGCTGTTTCATCACGCAGATCACGGATATCGTCCACGCCGTTGTTGGAGGCCGCGTCCATCTCCACCACGTCCAGAATGCTGCCGTTGTCGATGCCTCTGCAGATCTCGCACTCACCGCAGGGGTCACCGTTCTGGGGATGCAGGCAGTTGACTGCCTTGGCAAAGATCTTGGCACAGGTGGTCTTGCCGGTGCCGCGCACGCCGGTAAACAGATAAGCGTGGCCCACACGGCCTGTGGCGATCTGGTTGCGCAGTGCGGTCACGATGCCGCGCTGGGCCACCACATCCTCAAACCGCTGGGGCCGCCACTTGCGGTACAGGGCTCGATACATCCGCTTCTCCCCTTTCAACAAAAAAGCCGGGCAGCGCTGACGGGGTTTGACCCCCGCCTTGCGTAACTCGGCATACGGATGCAGGCTGACTGAAACGCACGGGACACACCGCTTAAGGCTGCTTGGTTCCCCACCTGACCTGGTTCACAGCGGCCCCATCGTACAGGGCCCGCATCCGTATGCCGAACCACGCAGCAGGCGCTGTCCGGCATGGCACATTTTGTGCTTGATTATTATAGCATGTTTCGGGGAAGAATGCAAGCCCCCGGCAGCGGGCTCACCCTCTCAGGCGCTTTGCGCCAGCTCCCCCAAAGGGGGAGCCTTTGGCAAAACCATCAAACAACATGCAAAACAAAAGCCCCTTCCGGCATTACACCAGAAGGGGCAGAGTGCTGAATAAAAGTTAGGACTGGCAGGCAGTGATCAGGCTCATCTTGTAGACCTCGTCAGCGTTGCAGCCGCGGGACAGGTCGTTGATGGGAGCATTCAGGCCCTGCAGGATGGGGCCGTAGGCAGCGTAGCCGCCCAGACGCTGTGCGATCTTGTAGCCGATGTTGCCGGCCTCGATGCAGGGGAAGATGAAGGTGTTGGCCTGGCCGGCGACCTTGCTGCCCTTGCACTTGACCTGTGCCACTTCCGGAGCAACGGCAGCGTCAAACTGCAGCTCGCCGTCCACAGCCAGCTCGGGGTCCATCTCCTGAGCCTTGATGGTAGCGTCATGGCTCAGAGCAACGGTGCCGCCCTTGCCGGAACCCTTGGTGGAGAAGCTCAGAACTGCGACCTTCGGATCGATGCCGAACAGCTTTGCGGTCTTGGCAGTCTCAACGGCCACCTCAGCCAGCTTTGCGGATGCAGCGATCTTGACCTCGCCGGTAGCCTTATCAACGGTATCGGTGTAATCAATGTTGACAGCGCAGTCGCCCATGGCAATGCGCTTCAGGCCCTCTTCGCCAAAGTCACGATCCAGAATGAAGCAGGAGCTCACCAGGTGTGCGCCCTTCTTGGTCTTGACCAGCTGCAGAGCGGGGCGGATGGTATCGGCGGTGGAGTAAGTAGCGCCGCCCAGCAGGCAGTCAGCCTTGCCCATCTTGACCAGCATGGTGCCGAAGTAGTTGGACTTCTTCAGCATTGCGGTACACTCTTCAGCGGTCTGCTTGCCCTTGCGCAGCTCGACCATGGTGTTCACCATCTCGTCGAAACCTGCGTAGTTCTCAGGGTCAATGATCTCAGCAGCGGAAATATCAAAATTGCCTGCGGCAGCAGCAGCCTTGCACTCAGCCTCGTTGCCCACCATGACAACCTTCAGAACGCCCTCGGCCAGCAGCTTGCTGGCTGCCTCCAGGATGCGGGGGTCATTGCCCTCGGTAAAAACGATCGTCTTGGGGTTTGCCTTCAGCTGTGCTACCAGCGGTGCGAACATATCAGCCATTGTTGATTACCTCCGAATTAACTATCCAAAATTCACATCCGGGTGCCTGTTGGACACAAGGATGCCTTTCTCTTTTATTCTAGCACACCCGGCAAAAAGTTCAAGACAAAATTGGCTTTTTGTGCTATTATTTTAGGAGAAAACCATTTTTTATTTGTGAAGAAATTATCATTCAGCTGCAAGGAGATCAAACTGCTATGGATTGGGATACATTAAAGGCCGAGTGCCTTGCCTGCCGCAGATGTGAGCTGTGCACTGACCGCACCCATGTGGTGTTCGGGCAGGGTGTCCAGACTGCTGAGGTGCTGTTCGTGGGCGAAGGCCCGGGCCAGAGCGAGGACGAGCAGGGCCTGCCCTTTGTGGGCCGCAGCGGCCAGCTGCTGGACAAATACCTGTTTGCCATCGATCTGGACCGAAGCAAAAACTGCTACATTGCCAACATCGTCAAGTGCCGCCCGCCCCAGAACCGTGACCCGCTGCCCACCGAGAGCGAGGCCTGTATGCCCTGGCTCCGGGAGCAGTTCAAGCTGCTGCAGCCAAAGATCGTGGTCTGCCTGGGCCGCATCGCCTCTCAGCGGATGATCCGCACCGATTTCTCCGTGACCAAGGAGCACGGCACCTTTGTGCAAAAGAACGGCGTATGGTTCATGGGCACCTTCCATCCCGCCGCCCTGCTCCGGCAGGCGCAGAACAAACCCGCCGCCTTTGCGGATTTTGTGGCCCTGCGGGATAAAATCAACGAAGTCTGTCTGCATACCTATTAACCCTTCCGCCCAAGTATCATCTCCCTTCATTTTTGCATACCCTAAAGCAAAAGTGAGGTGTTCTGATATGAAAACGATCCAAAGCCGTTCCCCCGATTTCTTTCTGGGGGCCACCACACCGGCGGGCTTCAAGGGTTATTTTGAGCCGCTGCGCCGGGAGCCCGGGATGCAGATGCTTCTCATCAAAAGCGGGCCGGGATGCGGCAAATCCACCTTGATGAAGCATCTGGCCCAGGCCGCCGAGCAGCAGGGCCAGCGCATCGAAAAGATCCACTGTGCCAGCGACCCGGACAGTCTGGACGGGGTCATCTTCCTCGACCAGAAACGCGCCATCATCGATGCCACCGCGCCCCATGTGGTGGAGCCGGACGCGCCCGGGGCTGATGAGCTGGTGGTGAGCCTGTACCACACCATCGATGCCGGAAAGCTGGCTCCCCACCGGGACGAGGTCAAGGCCCTGTTTGCCCGGAATGCCGCCCTGCGGGGCCGGGCAGCCCGGTATATCGCATCGGCGGGCAGCCTGATGCTGGACAGCCGCCGGGCCGAGGCCTGCAGCGCCAACTTTGAAAAAGTGCGTCGCTACGTCAAGCGATTGTGTACCCGGCTGCTGCCCCGCACCGAGAACACCGCCCGCGAAGAGCTGCGGCTGCTCTCGGCCGTGACCCCAAAGGGTGAGGTGTTCTACCAGCACACCGCGCAGGCGCTGGCTGACCAGTTCATCGTGTTCCGGGACGAATACGGTGCCGTGTCGCGCCTGCTGCTGGAGCTGATCCGTGCCGAGGCACTGGCCCGGGGCTATCACATCATCACCTGCCCCTGCGCCATGCACCCGGAGGATAAGATCGACCACATCCTGATCCCGGAGCTGCGGCTGGCCTTCCTCACCGACAACCGGTGGCACCCGGTGCAGCTGCCCGGCATGCAGGCCGTGCGGTGCACCCGGTTCCTTGACCGGGAAAATCTGGCGGTCTACCGCGCCCGGCTGCGGTTCAACGAGCGGGCGGCCGCCGAACTGCTGGAGCAGGCCACCGCCCTGATGGCACAGGCCAAGAGCTGCCACGACGAGCTGGAGACTTATTACCGTACCACCGTGGACTTCGCCCAGGTGGACGAAGCTGCCGCCCGGTGCGCGGAGCTGTTCGGGCTGGAAGCGCCGTCACCCGACTGCTGAGTTCTTTATGATAAGGGAAGTGAAATCATGTCCGACATCCGTCTGCCCATCCGGCAGCTGGTGGAGTTTCTGCTGCGCAGCGGCAGCATCGACAGCCGGTTTGCCGGTTTTGACCGCGCACTGGAAGGTGCCCGCATCCACCGCAGGCTGCAGAAGGCCGCCGGGGAGGGTTACGCCGCCGAGGTGCCCCTCTGCGCCGATTATACGGTCGACGGCATCCGCTTTACGCTGGAGGGCCGGGCCGACGGCATTTTTACCAACGAAACCGGCGTTGTGACCATTGACGAGATCAAGACCACCGCGGTGCCCGAGGAAGAGATCTGCGAGGACATGAACCCCTGCCACTGGGCGCAGGGCATGGTGTACGGAGCCATCTACAGCGCACAGGAAAGCCTGTCCGCCGTGGATGTGCGGCTGACCTATTATCAGATCGACACCGACCGGATCCTCCGCTTTGTACGGCACTTTTCCCGGCAGGAGCTGGAGCAATTCCTGCACAAACTCCTGCACCGGTATCTGCCCTGGGCACAGCGTCAGCTTGCATGGCAGGAAACCCGCAGCGGCAGCCTGACCGCCATGCGGTTCCCGTTTGAAGCCTACCGCCCCGGGCAGCGGGCACTGGCGGGCGAGGTCTGGCGGGCCTGCACCGCCGCCCCCTCCAAAAAAGGCACACGGCTGTTCTGTCAAGCCCCCACCGGCATCGGCAAGACCATGAGTGCGCTCTTCCCTGCCCTGAAAGCCATGGGGAGCGGCTGCGGGGAGAAGCTGTTTTACCTCACCGCCCGCAACACCACACAGGCCGCCGCCGAGGACGCCATTGCCCGCCTGCGGGCCGTACAGCCCGACCTTGCCCTGCGCAGTGTGACCCTGACCGCCAAGGAAAAAGCCTGCCTGCACCCGGACGCCGAGGGCCATCCGGTCTGCCTGCCGGAGGTGTGCCCCTATGCAAACGGCTACTACGACCGCATCAAGAATGCGCTGGCCGCACTGCTGGACGGCAGCGGCCAATTCAGCCGTGCCGCACTGGCCGACACCGCCCGACAGTTCACCGTGTGCCCCTTTGAGCTGGGGCTGGACCTGAGCGAATGGTGCGATGTTGTGATCGGGGACTACAACTATTTGTTTGACCCGGTGGTGCACCTGAAGCGTTTCTTCGACACCTCCGGCGACTGGCTGTTCCTGATCGACGAGGCACACAATCTGCCTGACCGCGCCCGCGCCATGTACTCGGCCCGCTTCTGCAAGAGCAGCCTGACCGACGCAAAACGCACGCTTGGCAAGGGCAAAAGTGCCCTGAAAACCGCCCTGACCAAGGCCGACAAGGCCATGCGGGAGGCGCGGCAGGCCTGTGTGCGTCTGGCACCCCGCAGGCAAGCGGAGGACGCCCCCGGCGAACCGGCCCAGACCAGCCTTCTGCCGGAATCGGATGCCCCGGCGTTTGCCCTGCCGGAGCCGTTGTATGCGCAGGACGGCACGGTGTTTTTGCAGGAGCTGCCCGCCGCACTGCTGACACCCCTGCGGGCGGTGCAGGCCCCTTTGCAGGCCTGGCTGGAAGACAACCCGGAAGCCGACGCCCACCCGCAGATGCTGGAGCTTTATTTTGCGGTACAGGATCTGGTGCGGGCTGCCGAACGGTACGACAGCCACTTTGTGACCCAGCTCACCGCCCGCGGCAGCGAGCTGGAATTGCAGCTGCTCTGTCTGGACCCGGCCCCCTTTGTGGATGCCAGCCTTTCCACCGGGCGCAGTGCCACGCTGTTCAGCGCCACCCTCACCCCGCCCGCCTATTACCGCAGCGTGCTGGGCTGTGCCGACGCCCGGGCTGTGGCGCTGGAAAGCCCGTTTCCCGCCGGGAACCTGGGGCTGTTCTGCCTGCCAGGCATCTCCACCCGCTACCGTGACCGGGAGCGCAGCGTGCAGAGCGTGTCGGATGCACTGGCCCGGCTGGCGCAGAGCCGGGTGGGCAACTATCTGGCGTTCTTTCCCAGTTACGCCTATCTGCGGCAGGTGCAGGAAGATTTTGCCGCCCGCTATCCGGGTATTTCCACCCTTGTGCAGGAGAGCGGGTTGGATGACGCCGCCCGCGCCGCTTTTCTGGCACGATTTGAGCCAGACCCTGCCCATACCCTGCTGGGCTTTGCAGTCATGGGCGGCATCTTCGGCGAGGGCGTAGACCTTGCCGGCGACCGGCTCATCGGCTGTGCCATCGTGGGCGTGGGGCTGCCGCAGGTGAACCCCCGGCAGGAGATGCTGCGCCGCTACTACGACGCCCAGAACGGGGCCGGGTTCGATTACGCCTACCGCTATCCCGGCATGAACAAGGTCCTGCAGGCCGCCGGACGGGTCATCCGCACCCCGGAGGACAAGGGCGTGGTGCTACTTCTGGACGACCGCTTTGCAAAGCCGGACTATCAGCGGCTGTTCCCGCTCCACTGGAAGCACCTGCAGTATCTGCCCGGCCCTGCCGCACTGGAAACCGCTCTGGCCGATTTCTGGAGCAGTAAGCCCGAATAAACGCAACCCCCGCCCACGGACCGGACTCTTCTGTCCTTCTGTGGGCGGGGTTGTCGTTTGAGCGCAGGAAACTTTTGCGCTGCTGCGTTGGTTGCCAAAAAAGTACAACTTTTTTCAAAAACAGGCTTGACAAGCACCGCATTTGTGGGTATAATAGCACACGTTGAGCGGTTCACACCGCAAAACACGAACCAAATGATGGGGATTTGCATAGTGGTAGTGCGGTAGACTCTGACTCTACTTGTGGGAGTTCGATTCTCTCATCCCCAACCAGAACAAAGCCATCCGATGAACAATCGGGTGGCTTTTCTGTTTTGTTTTCTGCCGATTTCACGCAGTGAACACACCGCACTGCACCAAAGGTCTTTGGGCAAATCAAACACCCGCACCGCATTCCCTTTTCTTGGGAGATGCAGTGCGGGTGCTTTTTCGTTTGTCAGCCAGCGGGCTGAATCATCTTACAGGATGCTGATGCGGCCTGCACCGTAGGGGTTCTCGTAGTCCAGCAGGTAGCCGGGGTACTCTGCCAGCACACTGTTGGCGCTGGAAAGGTGCGGCAGACCCTCTGCGTCCACACCGCCAAAGGTCATGGCGTAGGTGGACATGACAAGGTAATCTTCCGACACATAGTCCTTGATGAGCTCGGCCCCGTCAAACATGGCAAAGCCGTCGCCCAGATTGCGCAGGGTGTAGTTCATACCGGCCAGAGCATAAGTCTTGGCCGGGTCCAGAGGCTCGTAGGTGCCGGTGTGACGATCGTAGATCTTCACGTTCTGCACACGAGGCGTGCCGGTGGCACTGCCAATCCAGACGTTCTTGTCGTCGGTCTGCACGGTGTTGGGGATGTCGGTGTGGATCTCATAGGTCGCACCGGCCACCTGCAGGAAGCCGCCGTTCTCCTTGCCCTCTGCACCGGCAAAGCGGGCTGCAAACTCCAGTGCGTCCTGGATCTGCTTGCCGGTCACCGACATCAGGCAGGCCACGTTGCCAAAGGGGCTGACCTGCTTGCAGGTCTTGAAGGTCCAGTACCCTGCGTCCTCGTCCGAGCGGATGCCGCCGCCGTTCATGATGGCAATGTCACAGTGCAGCTGCTCCACCTCATTGAAGTAGGTGTAGATGCCGTCGGCCACAAAGTCGCCGAGGTTGGTCTCGCCGGAGCGGATGCGGCGTTTGCCGGTAGCAGGGTCGGTAATGTAAAACTTGGTATCGGCCACGGCGATCTTCTCGCCCAGCATCTCGTCCACGGAGCTGACCCATGCGGCCTGCTCTGCTGCCACGGCGACATCCTCCTGATCGTAGGTGGACACCAGCCGGGTGGAGATGGTGCCGTCCGGGGCAATGGTCATCTCGCCCACGTTGGCAAAGTAGGAGCCGGTCTGGGTCAGGGTGACCAGTCTGCCGGAAGCGTCCGCCACCTGCTTATTCTCCATCACCGTGTGGGAGTGGCCGTCGATGAAGGCATCAAAACCAGTGGTGTGGGCAATGACCTCCTCGCTGGTCCAGGGAGAGGACGAGGGGTCCACGCCCAAGTGGCCCAAGCCGATGACCACATCGGCCAGGCACTTCGCCTTGTCAACGGCCTTCTGCACGGCGCTGTAGAGCTTCTGGCCGTCCTCGCCGCCCAGGATGTCGTAGATGTACTTGGTCTGGGCCTTGTTCATGAAGTAGGCCGGGGTGGACTTGGTAAACGTCTCGGGCGTGGTGATGCCCACAAAGGCAATGCGCACACCACCGCGCACGAACACCTTGATTTCCGGCAGCACCCGCAGATTGGTGCGCAGGTCCACCCAGTTGCAGGACAGGTACGGGAAGTCGGCATCCCGCATGAGCTCTTTGGCACGGTCCATGCCATAGTCGAACTCATGGTTGCCGGGGGTGGCAACATCGTAACCGGCGGCGTTCATCAACTCAATGATGGAAGCGCCCTCGTCCATGGAGCCGTAAGCGGTGCCCTGCACATGGTCACCGGCGTCCACCAGCAGGACCTTTTTGCCTGCGTTCTGATAGCTCTGCTTCAGGGCGGCAATGGCCGCATAGGTGAGCTCCGGGGCCTGCTTGTCGATGTAAGTGTGCACGTCGTTGGTGTACAGGATGGTGACCTCGGATTTTTCACCGGTCCAGCAGGCAGACGCAGCCGGGGCCCCGACAGCCATGGCGGCGGCAGCGGTGGTGACACCGGCGGCCTTCAGGAAATTGCGGCGGGAGATAAGATGTTTCACGGGAAAACGACCTCCTCTTTTTCTGGCATTTGATGAGGGCAGGCTCTCCCCTGCCCCTGACTGGTTCAAGCATAACACAGAACCGCGCCAAGAGCAAGACAAAACATGACGTTTTATTCAATTTTCTTTCACATATCAGCCGTTTTTCTTGCATTACGCATCATCACCGTACAAAAAAGAGAACGCCCCTGCAGCTGTCCCAGCATACAGGGGCGTTCCCATCCGTTTAAAAAGGCCGGAGAAAGGGGGCCTTAAATGGCGTTGTATTCCTTGAGGATCTTCTCAAGGTCGGTGCCCTCGATCTTCTTCAAAGCTTCCTTCAGGGCCAGACGCGGGATGAGCGGCAGGTCCATGTCGGTGATCTTCTTGCCGTCACGCAGCTTGACCGTTGCATTCAGCAGGTCACGCACGTCGTAGGTGCTGCCCCAGACCTCGGGCACACCGCGGTCCACGTTCAGCAGGGTGTACACGGCCTCCATACCGGTGCGCATGGAGTACTCGGTGGTGAAAATGGTATCGCGCTTGGTCTCCGCAAACTGGCCCAGGAAGGCAAAGTTCACAGCGCCCTCCGGCACGATGTCGGGGCGGTCGCCCATGGCACGGGGCATGAAGAAAGCGTCAATATAGGGCATCATCACCGGCACGGTGTTGGCGCTGTGCTCCGCCAGCTCTTCGATCTGGTCGGTGGGCACGCCGATGTGGTACAGCCACTCCATGCAGATCTCCTTGCCGGTGCAGTCGCGCATGGGCTTTTTGACATAATCGCCGGGCTTGTCGCTGAACAGGCCGTAGACCCAGACACACAGCTGATCCTTGGGTTGATCGCGGAACTGCTGCTGACGGTTCAGCGTCCAGCTGAGCAGCCAGCTGGAGTCCTTGACCGTAACGATGCCGCCGGTGACAGTGTGACCGCTGAAGGGATCGCGCTTGCAGATCTTCTGGATATACTGCGGGATCTTGTCATCCAGGGTGGTGATGGTGGCGCTCTCCCAGTTGGACAGCTCCGGATCCGAGCAGAACTTTTCGGGGTGGCCGAAGGACGGGTCCTGTGCGGCGATCTTCTTCCACAGATCCCAGCCGTTGCCCGGCTTGATGGTGGGGTCGAAACCGGCTGCCTTGTCCTGGGCACCCACGGTGCAGCTCTCGACGCAGCCGCCGTTGGTGATGAACAGCAGATCGTTCTCGGTCAGGTCGATGTTGGACACCTCGCCTGCGTGCTCCACGGTGACCGAGCTTGCCATCTTGCGGCTGCCCTGAATGTCGAACTTGACGTCCGTGACCTTGGTGTCGTAGTGGAACTGCACGCCAAAGCCCTTCAGGTACTCGATCATGGGCAGGATGATGGACTCATACTGGTTGTAGCGGGTGAAGCGCAGGGCGGTAAAGTCCGGCAGGCCGCCGATGTGGTGGATATAGCGCTTGATATACAGCTTCATTTCCAGTGCGCTGTGCCAGTTCTCAAAGGCAAACATGGTGCGCCAGTACAGCCAGAAGTTGGAATTCAGCACCTCATCGTCAAAGAAGTCGGTGATCTTCTTGTCCTGCAGCTGCTCGTCCGGGGTGAAGAACAGCTTCATGATCTCCATAGCGCCCTTGTCGGACAGGCCGAACTTGCCGTCGGTGTGGGCGTCCTTGCCCTGCTCCACGGTAGCACGGCAAAGGGAGAAGTTGGGGTCCTCCTTGTTCAGCCAGTAATACTCATCCAGCACGCTGGCACCCTCGGTCTCCAGCGAAGGGATGGAGTGCAGCAGGTCCCACATGACCTCAAAATGGTTGTCCATCTCACGGCCGCCGCGCATGACGTAGCCGATGCTGTACTTGTAGCCGTCGCAGGCACCGCCGGGCAGGGCCTCCTTCTCGAACACATGGACATGCTCGCCCTTCATCTGGCCGTCACGCACCAGATAGCAGGCTGCGGTCAGGGCTGCCAGGCCGGAACCGACGATATATGCAGATTTATGATCAACGCCCTCCGGCTTTTTGGGACGTGCAAATGCTTCATAGTTGCCACTGGAATAGTACATGGAAAAGCCTCCTTGCTTCGCTTTTTTCTTCCTTACAGCAGTTCAATGCTGCTCTCTATGGCAACAGTATACCCTGCCTTGGCCCGCAGAACAACAAACAAACTCTGCCCCCTGTATAAAATTTAGACAACTGTCCCGTTTTGTTGGAAATGCGTACAAATTGTGACAAAAAAAGCGGAATGACCGCTGTCATTCCGCTTTTGCAGGCGTTTGTTTTATTTTGCGGTGGGCTGGGCCACCTCAAAGTCAATCTTGCCCAGATTGACGTCGGAACGCACGATGGTGATCATCATGGTATCGCCCAGGCTCCAGTTCCTGCCGGAGACAGGGTCGGACAGGCGCACGCCCTCGGTGAGCATCGTGCCGGAGGGGGTCAGGCTGGAAGCCGGTACAAAGCCCTCCACGCCGTTCTCCAGTTCAATGAACAGGCCGCGCTGGGTCACGCCGGAAATGCGGCCCTCGTAGCTCTCGCCCAGATGGCGGCGGGCATACTCGGCCTTGTAGCAGTCCTCGGCCTTGCGCTCGATCTGCATGGCGATGACTTCGCGCTCGCTGGCCTGCTTGCTGGCCCGCTCCGCAAAATCGGTGTAGCGCAGGATCATGGTGTCCTTGTCGGTGCCCTTGAGCTGCGCGGTCATGATGCGGTGGATGGCCAGGTCCGGATAGCGGCGGATGGGGCTGGTAAAGTGGGCATAGTCCTGCAGCACCAGACCGTAGTGACCCTTGGGCTTTTCCTCGTACAGAGCCTTGGACATGCAGCGCAACATACCGGTATTGATGATCTGCTCATACGGGCCGCCGCGCACGCCCTCCAGAATGGCGCTCAGCTCCTTGGGGGTGGGCACCTCCTTGGCAAAGTGGTCGTTGATGCCGCAGGCCTGCAGCAGAGCATGCAGACGCTCCAGCTTTTCGGCGTTGGGCTCCTCGTGCACGCGGTACACAAAGGGGATCTGCTTGACCCGGGCAAAGTGGGCAGCGCACTGGTTAGCCAGCAACATGAACTCCTCGATCATGGCTTCGCTCTCGCCGGAGGTGCGTTTTTTCACGTCGATGCAGTGGCCATTCTCGTCGAGGATCAGCTTGACTTCACCGCTCTCGATGTCCATGCATCCGCGCTCCTTGCGCAGGCGGGCACGGTGGCCGTACAACTCCTTCATGGCGGGCAGCTGAGCCAGAACCTCGTGGTACTTGCCCTTGAGCTCGTCGTCGGCACTGCCGGCCAGCAGGGCGTTGATCTCGGAGTACACGCCCTTGACACGGCTGCGGATGACCGACTTGACAAAGCGGTAGTCGGTCAGGTTGCCGTCCTTGTCCAGACGCATCAGGCAGGAGAACGCCAGGCGCAGCACGCCCTCGTTCAGGCTGCAGATGCCGTTGGACAGCTGTTTGGGCAGCATGGGCACCACCTGGTCGGCATAGTACACGCTGGTGGCACGGTGAAAGGCTTCGTTGTCCAGCTCACTGCCGGGCTTGACGTAGTGAGACACATCCGCAATATGCACGCCCAGCTCAAAGCCGCCCTCCGGCGTCTTGGTCAGGCTGATGGCGTCGTCGATGTCCTTGGTCTCAGCACTGTCGATGGTGAAGATGGGCAGAGCGCGCAGATCCATGCGGCCCTCACAGTCGGCCTCGGTCACCTCGGCGTTCTCCAGCTTCTTGGCCTCTTCGCGGACCTTATCCGGGAAACGGCTGCGGATGTCCTGCGCATAGAGCAGAGCCTTGGCGCAGCGCTTGGCCTCGTCGGAGCTGCCAAAGCGCATGGCCACGCCCACGCGGTGATCTTCCTGCCGGTTGCCGCGCTGCAGAATCTCCACAGCCACTTTGTCGCCGTCCTTGGCACCGCCCTCGCAGTCGCGCATCATCCGCATGGAGATGGCGGGGCAGTCATCGGGCACGAACTTCAGCATGCCCTCCACACGGCGGACGGTGCCCACCAGATCGTTCTTTTCTTCCAGCACGGCCAGGATCTCGCCCTCGTCGCTGCCCTCCACACGGGGATGCTCAAACTTTTCCACCAGCACCTTGTCACCGGGCATGGCGCCGCGGGTGAAGCGGCCCGGGATGAAGATATCACTCGTGCCGTCCTCCAGCATGACAAAAGCAAAGTTCTTGCCCAGCTTGACCACCTTGCACAGCAGGGCCTTGTCGGCGCGGCCGGAACGCACCGTAAAGAAAACGCCCTGCCGCTGGCAGATCACAGCCTCGTGCACCAGCTGGTCCACGGCCTCCATCACCTTGCGGTCCGAGCCACGGTCCCCGCCGAACTTTGACTTGAGGTCCTTCACGGTGCACGGCTGATTCTGGATCGCGTGCTCAATTTTATCGCGCATTGCCATAATATTTTTCTCCTTGCTCTTCCTGGCTGCGGCCTCCGTCGGGCTGCAGCCCTGCCAGTTCCGGGCATTGCTGCCCACCCTGCTGCGGCAGCCCGAAAAGACAGCTGCCCGCACTTTTTTACTCAACTATGTCGGTTTTACACAGAAAAACAGCCCCGTCAGAGCACGGGGCTGCATGGGGTGCATCAACCTGCCAGACGGCCGGTGAACAGGCAAGCCAGAATTGCCACCACGAAAAAGACGACACCGGCAATGCGGGTCACCTTGGCCAACATCTGGTCAGCCGGGGTCAGGCGTGCGTTGTTGGCACCGCCTGCACTGCCGTTGATGGCGCCGGAAAGGCCCTGGCCGTGGGTGTGCTGCATGAGGGTGAGGAACACGATGACCAGCGAAGCGACCAGCAGGATCGCGCCGCCAACGATTTCGATAACAGACATGGATTGAAACGCTCCTTTATTCAAATTGAATGGGAAAACCACGCAAAAATACGACTATATAGTATCATACCATCTGCAAAAAAGCAAGCACAATTCCGCATTTATCCCAACCAGTGCAGTGCCGTGCACAGCTGTGCAAACACCGCCGCGCTGGAGACCGCCGCCTGCGTCTGTCCGTCCTGCAAGACCACGATGGTGTATTGCGGATCCTCGGCCGGGTAAAACCCCGCGAACCACAGGTTCATGCGCTCTTTCCCTTCGGCCGTGAACTGCCCGGTCTGGGCGGTACCGGTCTTGCCCGCCGCCCCGCCGGGCAGGCCGGAAGCATCCTGTGCCGTGCCCTCGGCCACCGTCTGCTCCAGCATGGTGCGCAGAGCCGCGGCGGTCTGCTCCGTGAGCACCCGTTCTGCCTGCGGGCGGGCAAAGGCCGACAGCTCTTCCCCGGATGTTTCATCCAGCGCACAGTCCAGCAGGCACGGCGCACGGTAAACACCGCCGTTTGCGATGGTGTTCATCATGGCGGCCACTTGCAGCGGCGTTGCCAGCAGGCTGCCCTGCCCGAAGCTGAAATTGGCCAACTGCCCGCTCTGGGCCAGTTCCTCGGCTCCCGGCAGGGCTCCGCTCTGGGCGGTAAGGCCCTCCGCCAGCCCGATGCTCCGCCCGAAGCCCAGCGCCTGCGCCTGCTGCAAAAGAGCCTGTGCTCCCAGCTGCTGCCCCAACCGGATAAAATAGC
>ERZ779895.2407-NODE-2407-length-16921-cov-3.398494_pt1 | contig 16921 bp, 18 predicted proteins | sample MGYA00511093_ERZ779895 | MGnify/ENA primary metagenome ERZ779895 (study PRJEB29588, sample SAMEA2142970) | human gut metagenome | biome: human gut; feature: human-associated habitat; material: faeces | place: Denmark | collected 2008/2010 ... | reverse complement strand
ACGGTAGAAAATTCCGATCGACGAGTAGCCGATGAGGGCATATTTCCAGATTCGACCTTCGGCCGCTTCGCACTTTAAGTGTTCGACCGTTTCGTTGTACTCCTGCAATTCCCGTTCATAGTTTTGGTTGTACCACTCCTGCTCGTTTGCGAAATCATCGTCGTCTTCGTAGTCCTCTCTGCCGAGTACAGGTCGTTCGGGCATTTGAGGTTCCTGTTCCATTTTCCATTCGGGAATATCGAGTTCCGTCAATTCGTACCCTTTTTCCGACAGCGCTTCGACGACTTTCAGGTTGCTACGATCGTTGATCGCCAATTGCAGGTAAGGGTCTGCTTGTGCCAGTTCGATACAGCGGGCGAGCACATAGGCCGCATTTTTAGCCTCCAGACACTCCTTGTTCTGGCACGCTCCGCAATCCTCGGCGCAATCCCTGAAAAGGGTCTGGTTGAGCGTATTGTGTTGGCACGTCTCGCAGTCGGACTTGTCGAACGAATAATTTTCGAGTTTGCACGCATAGCGTTCGTAAAGTCTTTTTGCAAGGTCTTTGGCTTTGATTCCTATCCACGAACCCCACTCCTTGCCGGCAAAATGTTCCGTATAAACTTCCGTCTGTACCTGCTCGTCGTATTTCGCCAATTCGAAAGCCACCTCCAGCGAAATGTCGTTGCGACGCAACAGATCGGCGAACGGTTCTATGAGGCAGGTCAGGTTGAGCCGTTTGCGGATATAGGTTTCCGATTTGGAAAAAGTCTCCGCGATACGGGCGATGCTCCAGTCTTTTTCCTCGGCGTAACGACGGAAAATCGCCGCCTCTTCGAACGGGGAGAAGTCGGCACGCTGCATATTCTCCGTCACGGCACAAATCTCAGCTTCCTCGTCGGTCATGGACTGTATGTAGGCCGGAATACAGGGCTTGCCGGCAGCCAGCGACGCCCGGTACCGACGTTCCCCATATACGATTTCGTATCGGTCGTTGTCTATGGGACGCACTTTGATAGGTGTCTGAACACCATAACGGAGAATACTGTCTGTCAGCTCGGCCAGCGGCGCCTCGGCAATCTCCCTGCGGGGATTCAGCTTGCTGGGGACGATCTTTTCCAAGTCGAGATTCAGAAGCATAGCCTGGAACGGCACCAGAGAAGTCGAAGTGGCAACGGCTGCATCGGCGGTTTGTTTGTTCGAAGCGGCGGTCTTAACCGTTTTCTTAACTTGTTTTTTCATGGTTTTAATTTTGATTTAAGGTGAATTGAATGAATGTTGAATACTTCCTTATGAAACAGCAGCGACGGCCGGATGGCCGTCGCTGCTAAACAGGTATTTCGTATTACGGTTTCGAATCCGGGGAGTGCGGTGTCGGTCCGTATCTGTTGTTGTACGCTGCATCGCATAGCAGCAAGGTCTCGATGGTGTATGTGTTTTCCATAATAACTTGAGTTTAATAAATTCAATATTCCGGCTCTGAGGCCGAAGTCCCTTAACACATGGGCAGCAAAGTGTCGTGTTCCGACCGTACAAGGTTTTCGGAGAAAAGACCGCAGGCCCTCGGGCCGAGGATGGTTTTCTCCGAAAACCGGAGGGCTTGACCTTGTTCGGTCGAAAGAACACGGAATACCTTTGCCTGTGTGTTAAGGGACTTCGGCTGAAAGCGTACTCTTACGCTCTGTTCCGAAGCTTGGCATACATGGTCGAAAAATAAGCATGAATTGACTCGTCATTACCGAATCAACGTAAAGAGCACAATTATCATTCTATCGAACGTTACTGGTCGATAGATGATAAATAGCCCCGACCAAAGTATTTTGGTCGGGGCAGCACAATCGTTTTTTCGCCGATAATTAAATGCTGTCCGGTTGATTCGGTTTAAGTCTTTTAAGGTTACATTGGTATTTATCAGCAAATCTTTCACGCGCCCTCTCAAAGGGTGTATTACCGTTATTGGCAGGAAATCTGGTCGCAACGATCCTTGCATATTTCCTGGTCAGCGAGGGGTGCTTGAACACGGTATGTCGTATGGTAGCTTCGAGCTGGTCGATGGCGTGTTCCACATCGGAATGTTTCAGTTCGACAAAATGACCGATCCACGTCTTCGTATCAGTTGGATTTTTGGATAAGACCAGTTTGTCGCATTTATCGCCATTACAGATAATGCATCCGTCTACTTGAAATACGACCGTTTCGCGTTCAGGATTCACAGTTGCCGTATAACGTACGCCTTTTTCAGACGTAGATATGTTCTTACGCACTTTCAGTTCCTGTTCCGGTGCGTGGGCGGCAAGCAACTCGGTACAAATATCATTATTCTGCTTGACCATAAATCACGTCGTTCAACAGGGATAATTTGTCTTCTACGATATCCGAGGCATGGTCGAGTTCCATTCCGCCGATCATTTGCACCTCTTCGTCCAGAATATTCGACAGCGTACCTTCGTCCGTTATGTAAAACGCACGAATGTCGCTGAAAGGGATGATCGCATTTTTAGGTACGACTTTGTATGTGGCATCAGCATCGATTTTCTCTGCCCGGGCCGCTTTCAGCAATACGTTGAAAGCCGTGATGATATAAGGGCTGTGTGTCGTGATGACAACGGAACTCGGCTTTCCGGTTTGGCGGGTAGCTGTATTTATTCTTTCCACAATGAAGTTTATCAGGGCCTGCTGCGATTCGGGAAAAAGGTTTTGTTCGGGTTCCTCGATGAACAAACGGGTATTCTGATAGGTGTAGATATTGGCAAGCTTATTCAGTAAAAAATCGGCGTCCTGTGATTCTTTTACAGGCATCTGAGAAAGTTTGCGGAACAAAGCCGCTACATCATTTTTACTTAAATCCACACCTCTGACAAATATCGGACCGGTAAAATAGTGCGTCATTGCAACGATAGGCAATACGGACTGCACACCGCTGGAAACATAGAATGGAGAAATCTTCCTCCGCTTGTCTTTTAAATGGATCACATCTCCCTGATTAGGATCGTAATAATAATCCATATTTCCAATGATATTCAATTCAACTGGATGTTCCTCCGTGTAATTTTCCCGAGCTTCATCCCATTCGAACAAATGATTGAACAAAACATCGAGTTCATAGGATTTGTAGACGCGGTCCACATTCTTTAACGCCGTTGCTAAATTTCGCTCCGAAGGAATGAAACTCAATTTCGTGTTATGACGAATATTTTCGAGGTCAGGTTGACGACCGATTTTTACATTCTTGTTACCCTGCAATTCGATTGTAACAGCTTCTCCGGAATAAGAAATCAGGCTTTGGGGTGTAAAGTAATGGTTCGGAAAACGATGGAACTGTCTTAATTCTTTTAGGAATCGGTGATAATGCGTATAGTTATATATCAGTTGTTTATCATCACCTGTCATAATCTTCTTCTCCAGCCATTGACAGAAGCACAGTATTTTCATAAAGGTACTTTTGCCCGTGCTCTGTTTGCCGATGATGACATTGAAACGGCCTAAATCTATTTGTCCGGTATCGGCCAGGGGGCCGACATTTTTGATTTCAATAGATGCCATATTGCGTTTGTTTGTGAACAAAAATACAAAATATATGATTGTCAACAAATTTATTGCCACATATCTTATCTTGTGGAGAATGTGTACCCTCCTATTACAGCGGGCATTTTATAAAGCGCATATGACACTTCTCGTAAGAAGGGATTTCTCCATCGTTGAACAGAGCGGCAAATTCATCGGGCGCATATTGGGCAATCAGCGATGTATCGTCGGCATGTTTTTCGAAGGCCGCGATTATGTCGTCATCGGACGCATTGCGCGGCAGTAAGGCTTCGCTCCATACAAATACGCTTCTTTCGGGAACCGTCTTCGCTGCCGCATATAAATCATATACTCTTTCGAGGTCTTCGATGCAAAATGCCTGCAGGTCCCGTTGTTCTGTTTCGCCCGACAACGAGGTCATGATCTTGCATTTATGCTGCATGATATCGCAAAGGATAACCGGCGAACATACCGCAGAATGTTCCGGTAACAAGTGCACTATCTGTGGCAATACGATATTCCAATCCCGTATTGCAGCGAGTCTTCTTAGCAGACTTGCCTTGTAGCTGTTTAGTGTCGTAAACATATTCGTCTTCGTAATTTAATGTGATTCGCTTTACCGAGTATCTTTAACCCCGGCATTTATTCATGTGTTAGGTATTGACAGAGCAGGCTCCCTTTAACCGGGAGCCTGCTGGCTTTACGATTGTTCGGTAGCTTCTTTCAGGCCGTTCAATATGCCGTTGAGCCATGCGGGATGTTCGAACGCGAAATCGCTGTCCTCCCACAACGAAATAGATTCTCCGTCCTCATCCGAGAGCTGCAACGATAGTTCACCGTCGTCGAAGCAGACCGCTTCGACCGGACTTTCATGAGTGTACCCGTGGTTGTCCCACCAAACCACTTGTACTTCTTCGGTCGCAGAAGTCAACTCGATTCGGGAGAATCCGGATTGCAGAAAGATGTTTTTGATAGCGGTGAGTATTCTGTTTCGCAGACTCCGTATATCGGTTTCGAAATCGCAGCTGTCGGGGATGGCATGTTCCTTATCGTTGGGGCTGTTGTTTCCCGCCGGTTTCCTGTTATCGACAACAGGCATGCCGGTGTCCTCATCGAAAATCATGATGGTCGGACTGGCTCCCGGCAGGGGCTCGATCTTTTGCGAGGTTTCATATATGGATTCGAACGTTCCGAACTCTATATATTCCTCGTCCTGATGATTATCGACATCGCTGTCCTTAAACGCCTTAACGATTGCGACAGCCTCCTCGTAAGAGTTTGCCATCACATCGAAATGACTGCGTTCCCATGTTTCTACTCGCGTGTCCTGATAAAATGAATAGCGTGGCATAGATGTCTATTATGATATTTCATGTCTTAGTTGTTCGTATTCCGGGTCGAACTCCTGATATTCTATCAGGTAGTTGGTCGTCCGGCCCTGTGTCTGTTTGCAGCGGATCAAACACTCCAGCTCTTTTTCGGACAAATTCTCGGTCCGGGCCAGCTCTTTCAGGAACTTGCCGAGCGAAGCCGCTTGGGTAAATACCGCGACCAGTCGCAGCGAGGCTGTCGATAACCATGCATCGCCCTTATACAGAATAAAGCCTTTCATTGCTCTGTATTTGTCGGTTAAAAATGATAGTCGATAACACCGCCGATGTAAAGCAGCGTGCCGGGTTCATATTCATATACCTGCCGCAGGAACTCGTAGGATTGCTCGGCGTGGGATTGCAATCCCTCTTCGTCCATGTAGAACCAGTAGGCGGTATCGAGCGGGTTTTTCAGAAATTTTTCAAGCTGATAGACCGGGCCAATCCATTCCTGTACGCTTTCGGGGGTAATGGCTTCCGCCCTGCTTCGAATGTCTGCGACAAACTCTTCTCTCCATTGTGCCGCACCGCCATTGTAGCGTATGGTATCGTCGGAAACAAGTTCGAACATGCCTTTGGGCAGAATGTTGTTTACCAAGTTGTCGATATGGTACTGGCGTTCTTCGTCGTCAATCTCGGCACAATAATCGAAAAAGCTGTCATCGCCTTGCATGAGGGTGTCCTCGTTCATGTAGTCGTCCTTGTCCACTCGTGTTCGAGTAATTTGAAAAATCTTGCTGTGCATAACCTTGAATTTTAATTTGTTGAACTTGCTTTTCTTTTCCCTCCCTTCGGAAGCCTTTCGGCTTTCCTTGCCGGGAGAGATTTTACATGCAAGCCAGACAGCGGGGAAAGGACGGAAAGGCAAGCAAACGGCCGGGAATTTCACGGAATACCCAACCCGACAGGCACGGCATGTCGGGGAACTGAAAGGCCATCTTTGATTTGCGGAAGGCTGCCGGGCAAATTCAAGAGCCGTTAGCACAGTGGTGCTTGACGCCGGACGACCGCTGTACCTTTGCATGGGAAAATCTAACCGGCGAGGGAGCGACGACAGGATAGTAAGAGGAATGTAATATGGTTAGAATAACCACATAAAAAAGTGGCAAATTGTTTGTGAATTGATATAACCCTGTTATTGTTAAATTCTGCGTACCATTTTGTTGTATGGTAATAAAGTAGTATTTGCATAAAATTAATGATTATGGTTATAACGATTAAGAATATTCCGGTTTTGGAAGGTGCTACGGCAGAAGATTTCGTGCGTAATGCAGAAAAGAATGCCGTAAAGGTAACTCCACAGTTGTCCGTGGCGGCCAAGAAACGGCTACAAAAGGTATTGGAGAAATCCCGTTCATTCCGATTCAACTAACAATGGACGGGATTTCTTTATACGATGATTGCGTCATGCCTGCCTATATAGGGAAGTGCGGGAAAAGTGTCTCCCTTTCACTTGCGGCGAGGATGATCTTGATGATTTTTTCCTTCATGATGCCGATTTATATGCGGATGAACTTTTAGGGAAAACTTATTGTTGGGTGACGACTGAATTTCCGCACCGTATTGTAGCGTTGTTTACCTTGGCTAATGACAGCATCAAGACCAAATTAATCTCTTCCAATGACAAAAATCGTTTGTAACGTAATATCGTAAACCCAAAACGTGGGCGTAGCTACCCGGCTGTACTGATAGGAAGACTGGGGGTAAACCGGGAATATCAGGGCACACCGAGCCATGTAGGACAGCAACTGATGACCTTTATAAAAGACTGGTTCCGTCACGAGGACAATAAAACGGGATGCCGCTTTATCGTAGTGGATGCGTACAACGAGGAAAGGGTGCTTAAGTATTACGACAAAAACGGCTTTCTTCCTCTATACAAGACAGAAGAGATAGAAAAGCAATATTTATGACATTCCACAAGACGCACCTTTGAAAACGCGCTTGCCATATAAAGGACTGATATAACTTGAATTTGACAGAAACGGTCTCGGAATAATCATTCGAGGCCGTTTTTTATGTGCATATTATGCAGTCGCCAAATGCGGTCATAAGGTTCAAGTTATATAATTTACTGAATAGCAATTTCTTTTCTAATCAGGAAAAGAGTTTATTGATAGTTTTTTCGTATATTTGCAATCGGATTGAGACAACTCTATCCAAGACATATTTAGAAAAGAAAGAAGCGTTATGCTTATCTTGTAAATCGAAAACGTAGGAAATTTTCAGATGTAGTACAAGGAAGGCATAGTGGTTCTCACGCTATAGCGTGGGCTGCTATATCCATATCTGTACTACAGGTTTCCTACGACCTTCGATTTAAGACGTGGCATTTGCAGTTCACGCTTTTATTATTTAATAACAGCCTTCTAAGGACTGGGAAGACATAAAAGAACTTAGGATGATGGATAAATTATCGGTTCACGCAAAAAAGACATTTCTTTCCCAACGACTTATTGCATGGGTATGTTGCTTATGCGCTATCGGAACAGCGGCAAAAGCATACGCAAATAATGATCCTACGTTTACAGTTTCTGCTCCGGAGAATATCGAAATTAATAAACAGTTCCGGCTGACATTTATTGTATCTTTCCCGGAGAAACCTGCTACTGTTGAAATACAGAATCTTGCTGTGCCCGAATTGAAAGGCTTTAAGGTGTTACTTGGCCCCACCAAAAGCAGTGCCACCAATGTGGAAAAAGTAGATGGAGAAATAAACCGGAAATATCAAGAGTCTTATACTTATGTGTTGCAGGCATTACAGGTGGGCAGGTGTTCCATTCCCTCTGCAAGTATTGTGGTGAACTGGCATCAGCTACATTCGCAGCAACTCGCAGTGAATGTCGTACCTGACGGGAAATTACCTCCTTCTTCCGACCCACAACCAAAACCGGATGTCTTTATGACAATGAACGTATCAGAACGCTCTCCTCGTATAAATGAACCCGTCGTGTTGGAATGCAAGTTATATACCACATCCCTTGCAGATAGCCTCGCCAATATGGAACAACTCATCTCTTCGGACGATTTCAAAATAGAACCGATAGATTTGCGGGGCAGCGCATGGCAAATAGAGCATCGGAATGGAAAGAATTATCAGGTGGCGGTGTTCCGGAAGTTATTACTCTATCCCCTACGGGCGGGAGAACTTCGTATAGGAGACCTGTACATGGATGTTTATATCAGGCGGTACAATCTTTCTTCAGACCCGTTTGAAGCATTTTTTGAGGACGGCAACCACCAATTCGTAAAACAACGGGTGAACTGTCAGGGCATCACTCTCCATGCACACGAATAAACAGCTAAAACTTATGGATATGAAAACGAAAACAATTGTAACCGCAATGCTGCTGGCTACGGCGTATGTGCTGTTAGTCAATCTGATGTTCCTGTCCGGTTTCGGTAAGGATGAAATGGTAAAGGTTGGTTGGTATAGTGAGTTCGGAGGAAACAGCACGACTACCCTATATCCTCTTTATGTGTGGCTTAACTTTCCTTACACAGTTTGCTTTTATTTCTTCACGACGCTTTTCTTCGCCAAAGTGAAAGTACACGTAAACAAGTGGCTGGGCGAAACAGCTTTTGTGCTGTGGTGTGTCAGTCTCGTTCCGATTTTGGTGAATACCGTTTACGACTTGTATATGGTATCCAGTTTTGACGGAGATGAAATGTACCGTTCTTTGGAGAATTATTGGGAAACGGAAGGCAAGTCTGATTATCCTTTTATGTGGCTTCTGCTTTCGTCCCGTGTAGGGAATAATTGGAATTGGATGAACGATTTGAATTATTACGGTAATTGGGCGCTTTGGGCAGCTTTCTTGGCATTTGCCATTGTCTTTGCCTTACTGTTTAAGAAAGACAAAGTATTAGGCATTGCGGGTGCGACAGTTATGGTGGTATCTATCCTGCTGAACATGTTTCCGCTGCCATGCGGGTATATTGCCATCGACCTGTGTTGGATTGCATTATGTGCGGCAGTCTTATGGAGATTGCGCCAGTCGTCATTTGATAAACCGTTCGTTTTGCCATGAGAAGATTTTTATTAATACTGGCGGTAGTCCTTTTTGCGATGACCGCTTTTGCCGCCATTGCTCCCGGTCTATATCGGGTAAACGTTAACTCCACGCTCAATGTGCGCAATGCACCGGGTGGGGCTAAAATCGGATCGTTGTCCAATGGAGATCTCGTGCAGGTGACGGCGTGCGAAGATGATTGGGCACAAGTGTCTTTGAATGACGGTCGCACGGGCTATGTGCATGAACAATACCTTGAGCCTTTCTCCACTCTGGCTGCTCCGGCTGGAACATCTTACTCCACAGTCGGTCTTTCCGAACTCCGGCATTATACCCCTTTTGCCATATTGCTGTTTGCCGTCATTGCCTTCATCGGACTACGTACAGATACCAGATCGTTGTTCCACGCAGGTTGCCTTTTATGGGGCGGGGCTGAACTGTTCATGTTCGGAGCTGGGAGTGACAGCGCACTCGTCTGGTTCTGCGACCCTTCGGATGTAGGATGGATATTTACTATTATCAATTTTTTTGTAGCTATTGGCATCCTGTTCTTCCAGTACACTATTTACCGGGAGTTTACGGGCAGTCTTTTCGATGGCTTTTGGAGAAAACTTCTGTTTGGTATCTTTATCATTGTAGGAGTAATCCTGTTCTTAGGTATTTTTAATTACAATAGATACGACAGTATCACCCCTGATTCGCCAGAAACTCCGTTCTTTAACGAGACTTGGCATTTCGTACTTGCTTTCGTTGCCTATATGGCAGTATTGCTCTATTTGTTAAGAGATTGTGGTATTTGGATGAGCCTTTCGTTCACGGTGTTTGCTTTTGGTTTGGGAATTTCTTTTCTTGGAATGTTGAGCACCTTGATACTTGGAGCTTTACTGTGGCTGGGGCTGGCAGCATTCTCCGGCAGTGGAGGGAGCAATGGAAGTCGCGGAAATATCATAATTGAAGATTATGACGGTACGTATGAAGCCTACGAACATGGCTTTGGAATCTACAAAGATGTAACAGGTTCAGGCAAGACGTGGCGAAAGGAGGATTCTCAATATATCAGAATAAATTAAACATCGTCCATTATGAAAACGATCAGAAGTATGCTCAAACATTTATTCTTGGCTGTTCCGCTTATGCTCATAGTGTCATGTAACAGTCAACCACCATCTACCCTTATACCGCACCGTTGCGAAAACGGGAAATTCGGCTATGTCGATGAAAAAGGCAAGGAATGGATAGAAGGCAAATACGATTATGCCGAAGAATTTTCCGAAGATTTGGCAGTAGTGCAAGTGGGCAGGTACTTTGGGTACATAGACCGTAAAGGAGAAATCGTCATCCCGCTACAATATACTCAGGCTGCTTACTTCCTCCAAGGCAGGGCATTGGTGGCAAAAGAGGAACTGTATGGTTTCATCGACAAGGAAAACAGGGAAATCATTCCCTGTATTTATGAACGTATCACGCCGTTTGCCTCACACGAAGCCTATGCGGTAAAGAACGGAAAGACAGGCATCATCGATACGGAGGGTAAAGTGCTCGTGCCGTTTGAATACGATAAAATAGAACAACTGAAAAGCGGGCTATTCGTTGTTAACCAAGCCGGCAGGGAGGGTTTCCTCAATGCGCAGAAACAAATGATTCTGCCCTGCCAATACGGTTACTATACCATAGAGGATAAAGAAGGCAAGCCCCTGATAGTGCTGCGCACAAAAGACGACACTCCCTATTACCGCATCTCGTATAATTCCAGATACGGTCTGATGGACTTTGAAGGCAATGTACTGACACCATGCAAATACGAGAAAATAGGTGCGTTTACAGACGGAAACCTTGCCCATGTCATTCTCAACGACAAGGTTGGCTACATTGACTCGAACGGAAAAGAGGTCATTCCGCCCATATACGACTATTCGAGAACGCTGCCGGGAAACAGGTATGCGCTTTATAAAGACGGTCTTTGTTATCTGGTGGATAACCGGACAGGCAAGCAAGTCACATCCCAAGTTTATAACAAAATAGAGCAATATAGGGACAACCTGCTCAAAGTTTCCCTTGATGGGAAATATGGCATGATAGACCCGGACGGAAATATTGTGCTCGAACCAATCTATGATGAAATGTATGTATATGACGATTGGCTGAAACTTTATATCAAAGGAAGCGGAAAGGATGGTTTTGCCGGACGTGCTACCGTAGAAGAAGCCAAGTTGGTTATTCCTTGTGACAGATATGTCCGCATTGAAAGCTTCAACTTGGGTGGCGGCCAGTATGCCGAAGCGGTCAAAGCTGTCGCCAAATACACGTACCGGAACGGTGTTGTCAACCGGCAGGGAAAAGAGGTTGTCCCTTGCCAATATATCCACATTTACATGATAGAAAACGGAAAATGTCTTGTCATGGAGTCTGGTACTAACCAGCGAAAGTGGGTAAAATTGAATGAATAGCAACATTAAAGTATACACAATTATAATAAAAATCATAGAATAAAAAAATAATTCGGCTGAATATAAAAGGAATAGAGTACCGGCTTAAACAAGGAAGCTGCCGACATAGAAAGACAACCGGAGAAATGACCGTGCAGAATAAAGTCTCCGAAACCTGTTTTACAGGATCGGAGACTTGTACTGCAAGACAATCCTCTGCCGGGGATTAGCGTTTGCCATGTGTATGTCTGCAAAAATAGTTTTGCAGGGATTGGTAACGGTTCGGAATGACCGCATTCTCATTGAAACCGTTCAGGCAATGAAGCAATGCTTTTTCGAGCGTGATGTATCGGCGACTGAAAGTCTGTACATTATCCAAGCAACAGGCTTCCAAAGCGTATTTGAACGGTGCAAGATTTTCAGGTTCTCTCCGAATCCGCACATACCACAGGAAGAACAACTGAATCGTGAAACTGTCGGATTCACCTGCTTTCATCAAATGTTCTTCATCAAGCAGCCGTCGGACAAACTCCGGGGTAAGCTGACAATCATTTTTCCGATAATACTTGCGTTTTGCCGTATTATAGGCTGCAAACTGTTCGATGTCCTGTGCCGTCAGCCTATATACTTCCGAGTAAAATGCACGTACTTCTTTACCTGTAACAACGATTTTCTCGTCTCCGAACTCGTATTCATACGCTTTTTCATCGGAGATTTCCTCTTCTGTAAAGGTCTTGAACCCGTAACATTCCGTTACGATGAACGGTTCTTTTCCGAACTTCGCCAGAGATTCGAGGGCATGGAGGCTGTTGCAGGAGAAGAACATGTCGTTTCCAATACTTTCACCGCTTTCCAGCAGCCGGATTTTTACGTCTTCGGAATCGTTGGTGTACTTCCATACTATCCGACAGCTTGCATAATGGGGATTCCTGCCGTTTGCCTCGACAAATCCGGCAAATCCGCTCTTGATGGCGGCCTTTGTCTTCTCTACATCCGTCAGGACGCTTCGTACCTTACAAGTTTCGCACCGGCCGAATTGCAAAGAATCGTCGGAAATTTCCGTTATCACTTTAGTGTTGGGGTTTATCGTGGCTTCGCATACTACCTGCGTGCCGCCACATCGTGTACATATTATACTCATATTTTGATAAGATTAAAAATTAATATATCCTTCTATCCGCTATTTTGAACTTGTCGATAAGGTTCTACCAACAGCTGCAATTCCTTTTCAACCAAACAGTTTGTCCAAATTCTGCTTAAAGCATAGCATTCGGAGACACTTCCTATCCGTCCCAAATTTTCCTGTCCGTAATTTGACTAACATTTGTACGCATAATACATAAAAGTTAAATTAAACATCGTTTTTCTTTTCCCTCTCTTCGGAAGCTTTTCGGCTTTCCTTGCCGGGAGAGATTTTACATGCAAGTCAGACAGTAGGGAAAGGACGGAAAGGCAAGCAAACGACCGGGGATTTCACGGAATACCCAACCCGACAGGTACGACATGGCGGGGGACTGAAAGGACATCTCTGATTTGGGAAGGCTGCCGGGCAAATCCACGAGCCGTTAGCATGGCGGTGCTTGACGCCGGACGACTGCTGTACCTTTGCATGGAAAAATCCAACCGGCGAGAGAATGTTAACGGGAAGAAAAGGGAAAAGGGTATAGCGGAAAGATATAAAATAATTGTAAAATAAGATGTTACGCCTACAATTATATACAAAATCCTTTCATATCGAACCATCATGCCTTATTTATACCGGACGGGAGCAATGTCGCTCCCGTAAAATAATTAAGGACTATGATAATAGGTTATTTAAGGGTCAGTACGGGCAAACAGAATCCGGCTAACCAGCAAGACGAGATCCGGCGTTTCGCCGACAGTAGAAATCTTTCCGTCAGCCAATGGGTAACGGAGGTCGCCAGCGGCAAGAAGAAGGAGTGCGACCGCAAATTAGGAGGGCTGATACGGCGCATGAAGCATGGCGACACGCTGATTGTCACAGAAATATCGCGTCTAAGCCGCACGCTAACGGACCTCATGGCCATCATGGGCAAATGTCTGGAGAAAGGAATCAACCTTTACACGACCAAGGAGGGGTATTCGTTTGACAACTCCATCAACAGCAAGGTGCTCTGCTTCGCTTTCGGCTTGGTAGCGGAGATTGAACGCAATCTAATTTCGATGCGCACCAAAGAGGCGCTCGCCCTGCGGAAAGCCGAGGGTGTCGTCCTCGGACGAAAAAAAGGCAGCTACACGAAAATGAATGTGCTGATCGAAAACCGGAAAGTCGTCGTCGGCATGTTGAAACGGGACTGCACGATTGCCGATATATGTAGGCGTTTCAACATCTCGCGAGATACATTTCTGAAATTCCGCAGCCGCTATAAAGAAATAGATAAAGCCATGAAAGAAAAAGAGATAAGACGAAAAGGAATGTCACAAAAACGGACGGTATGATTTTACGTTGGTTAAATCGTTGGTTAAATCGTTCGTTTTCAGCCACAAAATTACAAAAACATGAGCTATCCACAACAAAAATCTGCAAAAAATTGCGTTTCAGCTCTTTGAGTAGGGCGAATTTTCCCGGAGTGTCCGAATAATACGACCTTTTTTCGATAGCTTTTTTAATGAACAAATAAATCGGCATAACAGACAGTTATCAGGCTGATTATTTGTTGGTTTGGTGTTTTTTTGCCTTTAAATGAAAAGGCATGGCACGAGAGAATTGAATAAATAGCTGATATATAAATAGGCATAGACTATGACAATGAAACGAATACTGTTATTATTTCTCTTGTTCTGCGGCGGGTATGTTCATGCACAAGAGTTGGACTCGGTCCGTATCTATTACCGGCAGGGCCACAGAGAAGTGGACGTGCTCTTCAGGGATAATCGCGCGGAATTGGAGCGTTTTATCCGCATTCTACGCGAAGAATACGGGGCGAACCGACTTGAAAGCGTTGTGGTACGTTCGTGGTCATCGCCCGAAGGTGTGAACCATCTCAACGAGGTGTTGTCAGATCGCAGGGCCGATTCCCTGAAAACCTATCTCGTGCGCCACGCCGAAATTCCCGACAACTTGGTCTGTATACATGGCGAGGGCATCGCATGGGATATGTTGCGCCGGATGGTCGCCGCATCGGATATGCTCTATAAAAAAGAGGTATTGCACATCCTCGACCATACACCGGTATGGGTGTTCGACAAGGCGGGTCGCGTAGTGGACGGACGAAAAAAGCAGCTCATGGACCTGCGCGGCGGTATGCCGTACACCTACATGCTGGAGAACTTCTTCCCAGATTTACGCTCCAGCCTTTCGGTGGTCTGCTACCGGAAACCCGAACCGCCTGTAAAAGTCATTCCCCAAAAAGAGTCGGAAGTGAAAGAACCGGAACCGGTCCTGCAACCCGATAGCGTGGCGGAAACGACCTCCGAACCAGCAACGGTGCGGCAGGAAGCGACCGTGCAACCTCAGAGAGCGATGGTGCAGCGACTGGCCATCAAGACCAACCTGCTTTACGATGCGATACTGATGCCCTCGCTCGAAGTAGAGTACCGCATCGCCGACCGCTGGACGGTGAACCTTGAAGGCGAGATGGCATGGTGGAAGAACGACGGCAAGCACAAGTATTATCAAGTGGCAACAATCAGCCCGGAGGGACGCTGGTGGTTCGGGCAAAAGCAAGGCAGCCCGTGGCACGGCCACTACCTCGGCGTGTTCGGAGGCTTCACGTGGTACGACCTCGAAAACGGCAAGGAGGGCTATCAGGGCGAAGCCGAAATGGTCGGAGTCAGCTACGGCTACATGTTCCCCATCGGACGGCGGCTCTCCTTAGAAGCCGGTATCGGCGTGGGGTACATGCACAGCAAGTATGAGGTGTACGACCCGATACCTTATCTGGGCGGCACACATTACGTCTATCGGCAGACCAGCAAGCTGGACTACTTCGGGCCGCTGAAGTTGAAACTGACGCTCGTTTGGCGTTTGTGGGACACGGATAAGAAGAAAGGAGGCGCACGATGAGACGCACACCGCTATATATGGCATTATACGCCGCCACGCTTCTGTTGTTGGGCGGTTGCCGAAAGGATCTCTGTTACGACCACCCCGACCATGCTTTCTCCGTTCAGGTAAACCTCACCGCCACGTGGGAGCAGGAATGGGAACGCAGCTACCAGACCGACTGGCAGTCCGTGTGGAACCCTGCATGGCCCCAACGCTATGACGACCTTCGCCCCGACGTGCCCACCGGCATCCGTGCACGCATCTATACCGGCGGCACCGCCGAGAACGAGGGCAACCTGTCGCCCGAAGGAGGCCGTCTTTATATGAACGAAGGTACGCACGACCTGTTGTTCTACAACAATGACACGGAATACATCGTCTTCAACGACATCGCCGCACTGGCTTCCGCAAGTGCCACCACCCGTAGCCTGACGCGGGGGGCTTTCGAAGCCCTGCACGCGGGGGAACGTACCGTGAACCAGCCCGACATGCTTTACGGCGCATACATAGGCAGCTACGAGGCCCTGCCCACGCAGGAGACTGTCGGTCTGCCCGTGCGTTTGCAGCCGCTCACCTATACCTACCTCGTGCGCTACGAGTTCCAACAGGGGTTTCAGTACGTGGCCCTCGCACGCGGAGCATTGGCAGGCATGGCCGAGCGTCTATCTGAACGACGGACACACCGGACCGGAAGCGGCTACCGTGATGTTCGACTGTACCCTGCGTGACTACGGTCCGGAGGCCACAGTGAAATCCTTCGGCATTCCCGACTACCCCGGCGACCACTACGGCGACGGCACCCGCACCACGGAACGCTCCTACCACCTCAATCTCGAAGTGCGTCTGCACAACGGCGCGATGAAGACCTTCGAGTTCGATGTGACGGACCAAGTGAAGGCCCAGCCCCGTGGCGGCGTGATTATCGTCTCCGACGGCCTTGTCATCACCGACGAGGAAGGTGCGGCAGGCTCCGACAGCGGTTTCGACATCGACGTGGAGGGATGGGGCGATTACATCGACATCCCCCTGCCATTGTAAGAAGGGTGACCTGTATAAAACAGATGTATTGATAACTAAATGATTAACCAAACAATAATGTATTTTTAATTTAAGCTTTTGCATCATGAAAAAGAGTTTATTTTTGCTGGGAGTCGCCGCAGCGGTGTTCTCCGGCTGTAGCAATCAGGAAGTGATGGACGTGGCCGAATACGCCAACCAGCCCATCGAGTTTACAACTTTTGTGGACAAGACCACCCGTTCCGGTGATGTCACATCACAAAATTTCCAGAAGTTCTGGGTATTCGCACAGAACAAAGGCACAGGCGACCAGAACTGGGCAGACGCCTTTACCAACGTGCAGGTGAGCAAAGCAGGCGACAACGAATGGCTACCCATAAACACCTACTACTGGGAAAAAAACAAGGAATTCCGCTTTGCGGGCTATGCCAACGGGGAAAGCCAGCTTAACAAGTCGATTGTCAGCTACGATGCGGGCTCGCAGAGCGGAGGATCGACCTCCGGCCTGCTGACTTTCACGGCGTACAGCACGGACGGGAAGAACGACCTCGTAGCCGCAATGGGCAACGAGTCCAACTAAAC